>Ga0187862_10006898_pt1 | contig 10239 bp, 8 predicted proteins | sample June2016WEW_10_1_FD_133003 | JGI IMG/M metagenome (GOLD analysis project Ga0187862, IMG submission 133003) | Peatland microbial communities from SPRUCE experiment site at the Marcell Experimental Forest, Minnesota, USA - June2016WEW_10_150 | ecosystem: Environmental > Terrestrial > Soil >... | reverse complement strand
TGTACAGCAGATGAGTGTCCATGTACTTTCGAAGACATTGATCGCGGATGTGAAAGTCAAAGGAAATGACCGCATCGAGGCCGAGGCAATAAAACGCGAGGCCAAGAGCAAAAAAGGTGAATTACTCAAGCCTGAACTGGTGAGTGAAGATATTCGGGCTATTTACAAGATGGGTTTTTTCGAAAAAGTGGACGCTGAAGTCGCCGACTCCCCTGCCGGAAAGATCCTGACGTTTGTCGTACAGGAAAACCCGATTGTCCAGGAAGTCAAAGTGAGTGGCCAAAAGAAGATAAAGGAAAAGGACATCCTCGCCGCAATTGTCACAAAACCATATTCAATTCTGCAGCGTAACGTGGTCAGCGACGATGTTCAGAAGATACTCAAGCTTTATCAGCAAAAGGGCTATTACAACGCTGAAGTTACCTCTAAGATCGATTTTCCCAAAGACCCCCACAAAGCAGTCGTCACCTTCAATATCCAGGAAAAAAATAAGGTTTACATAAAATCGATAGCCTTTGTAGGCAACAAGAATATTGCCGCCCGCAAATTGCGAGGAGTGATGCAAACAAAAGTCAAGAGTATCCTCTCGCTTGTAACTGAAAGGGGGATTCTCCAAAAAGACATTCTCGAAACGGATATCGATCGGATAACTGCATTTTATCATGACGAAGGATATATGGATGCGAAGGTTAGCTCGCCTAATATCGATCTCAAAGAGGACGGATTTCACATAAGTATAACAGTTGAGGAAGGCGATAGATATAAAGTTACAGAGGTCAAGCTGACCGGAGACCTTATACCTGATTATGAAAAAAAGATCATTAAAAACCTCGATCTCAAGGCCAAAGGCTATTTCAGCCGTGAAAAAGTCCGCCACGACATGGACATGATAAAGATGGCCTATATGAACGAGGGCTACGCACGGGTTGAGGTCGACCCTCGAATCAGACGCGATCCTGAAACACATACAAGCCAGATCGATTTCAATGTCGAGCAGAAGGATAAGGTGCGGATTGGTCAGATTTTCGTTACTGGTAATACAAAAACCAGAGACAACGTCATTCGGCGAGAAATGCTTTTATTTGAAGGCGATATTTTCAACGGGAAGAAATTACAGGATAGCCTCAACAGGCTCAAGAAGCTGGACTACTTTGAGACTGTAGATATTATTCCGGTCGATACGCCTCAAAAGGACGTGATGGATCTGAATGTAAGAGTAAAAGAAAAGCAAACCGGTTCGATAAGCATTGGCGGCGGCTACTCTTCTGAAGACGGTCTTTTTGTGACAGGCCAGATACAGCAGAAAAACCTTTTTGGGACAGGCGAATATATCTCCATCAAGGCCTACCTTGGTCAACTGGCCTCACGTTACATGTTGAGTTACACCAAGCCGTGGGTTTTCGGAACTCCGCTGAGTGCCGGATTTGATGTATACGACTGGGTCAGGGCATATCAGGATTTTACAAAGGAGTCAATCGGATTCAAGTTGCGCGCCGGATATCCGGTTGGCCAGTTCAGCAGTGTGACCATGTACTACGGGTTGGAACGCGCAAGAATTGATCAGCTGGATGCGCAGGCTTCAATCGATCCCCTTTTTGAGAGGAGTCTGATCGGCTTCCAGATTAAGAGCGGGTTTGGCATTGCTTTCGAACGAAATACAACCGACCATCCTTTTGTACCCACCAAGGGCACCTATATCGGAGTCGCTCTCGAGTACGACTCGAAAGATCTTGGCGGCAGCTATAACCTTTTTAAGCAGGAGTACCATGCGGGCGTTTATTATCCGCTTTTTTGGAGCTTCGTGGGGCATCTGCGAGGTGAGGTAGGGTTGGAGAATTCTGACGGAGGCGTTAACAGCTTTCCTATCTTTGAGCGCTTTTTCCTGGGCGGAATAAATTCACTTCGAGGCTGGAAGTTCGGCGAGGTTGGACCACTTGATTCTTTCGGCCTGGTGTATGGCGGCGACAAGTACGCGGTAGCCAACGCCGAACTTCTTTTCCCTATAATGGTAAAGTATGGCATACGGGGAGTGTTGTTCTTCGATGCCGGCAATGCATTCGCCGAGGGTCAGGGTATAGATCCTGGGAGATTCAGGACAGACGTTGGCCCGGGCATCCGATGGAATTCGCCGTTCGGACCGATTCGAGTCGAGGTCGGGTACAAGCTTGACCCAAATTCGAACGAAAAACCCTTTGAATTTCAGTTTTCTGCCGGAGCATTCTTTTAAGGAGTCGAAAAAAAATGAAGAGATTTATTGGATGTGTCTTGGTGGCGGCTGCCATTATCTTGGCTTTTTCTGTGAACGCGGTTACAGCTGCTGGTTCGTTGAAGATCGGTTATTTTGATCTCCAGACCGCGATAACGCAATCTGAGACGGGAAAGAAGTTTCTCCAGGAAATGAAATCCGAGGAGGATAAGCTCACCAGCCAGCTGGAGCAGAAGGGGCGCGCTTTTATGAGCGCCAAGGATGAATACGATAAGAAGAAAGACGTAATGGACGAGAAAACCAGGGGCCGCAAAGAGAAAGAATTATCCGACATGTACACGGAGGTGCAGAAGATGCGCTCCGAATCAACTGCCAAGCTCCAAGAGGAGGCCAATGCCGCCAGGGCGCCTATTATCAAGAGAGTAAAAGAGATAACGGACAAAGTCGGCAAAGATGATAAGTATGACTTCATTTTTGAAAAAAGCGTTGTCTATTTTGCCGGCAATGAAAAAGAAGATTTGACCAAGCGGATCGCTGCCGAACTGGACAAATCGCCCCCTAAATGATTGGGTACTATCGAGGCCTTTTTCCTGTAGCAGGGCGGGACCAGGTCCCGCCCTTTTAATGCCGGGCTGCGTGCGATGATTGCCTGCTTAGTTAGTGTGGGAGCTGGCCATGCTGGCGATTTATCGTTATTTTCCTGTAGGTGGTCTATTTTGCCAGATGGAAACCGGAGCGAATAATAAAATAAAGTGCAAGGGACCCTTTTCGCTTGCAGAACTTAGCCGTCTGCTGGATGCTGAGGTCAAAGGGGACCCGGATTTGCTTGTCACAGGCATAGGCGCGCTGGACAGCGCTACCTCCGGGCAATTGAGTTTTCTGGTTGATTCCCGCTATCGTAACATGGTCTCAGGCTGCAAGGCAGCGGCTCTGATTGTGTCTTCGGAATTTCAGGAACTGGAATTCAATCTTCTTATAGCCAGAAATCCTTACCTGGCTCTGGCTAAAGCGGCCGAGTTGTTTCTGCCGGATTCGGTTGAGAAGGCTGCAATACATCCTGCCGCTTTTATCTGCGAGGGTGTGTTGCTCGGGGAGGGAGTTTCGGCCGGTCCGTTTGCTCATGTCGGAGACTATTCGCAGATAGGCGCCGGGACTAAGATAGGTGCTGGGGCCTACCTGGGCAAAGGGGTCCTGATAGGCAAGAAGTGTCTGATACACCCCAAGGTTTCCATCCTTGACGGGTGCATCATAGGCAACAGGGTTATTATCCACTCCGGAGCTGTAATCGGCGCGGATGGATACGGGTACGCCCAGGACGAACAGGGCAGGCATGTCAAAATCCCCCAGGTCGGCATAGTGCAGATCGACGATGACGTGGAGATCGGCGCTAATTCCACGGTCGATAGGGCAACTTTTGGCAGGACCTGGATAAAGCGCGGCGCCAAAATCGATAATCTCGTCATGATTGCGCACAATGTCGTAGTGGGCGAGGATTGTCTTCTGGTTGCACAGGTGGGCATTTCGGGCAGCGCCCGGCTTGGAAACCACGTAGTCATGGGCGGACAGGTCGGAGTAGTGGGCCACGTTCAGATTGGAGACGGAGTCAAAGTCGGCGCACAAGCGGGCATTCATCATTCCATCAAGCCCAACCAAATCCTTGTCGGCTCCCCTGGTGTCCCCCATGATGAGTTTCTTAGAGATTACGCCAATATACGGCGCCTGCCCAGGCTCAGGGAAGCATTGAAACGACTGGACGAAAGGGTGCATAGAATCGAGGAGGCATTGAAAAAGGATGATGGACATAATTCAGATTAGAAAAATCATTCCGCACCGCTATCCTTTCCTCTTCGTCGAAAGAATCGTCGAATGCACCTCCGAAACGATAGTGGGGATCAAGAACGTTTCAGCCAACGAGCCCTTTTTCCAGGGACATTTTCCAAATGATCCGATTATGCCCGGCGTCCTCATCTTGGAAGCCATGGCCCAGACCGGCGGCATTCTTGTTTTCACCGTATTCCCCGAGTATAGGAGCAAGCGTTTTTATTTTGCAGGTTTGGACAAGGTCCGTTTCCGTAAACCCGTGCGGCCCGGAGACAGGCTTGTTATGAAAGTCAAACTTCAGAAACAGCGCGGCGGTTTTTTCAAGATGCTGGGCGAAGCTTTTGTGGACGATGAACTGGTGGCCGAAGCTGAAATGATGGCTAACGTCGATATAAACTCAGGGGAGACCAAAGGCGACTAAAAAGGTTTGCGCGCCTGGCCGAAGATCCTGTTTCAAAAACAGTGGAGAAAAGATGCCGATTCACCCGACTGCAATAATTTCCTCGAAAGCTGAACTTGCCGAAGATGTTACCATAGAGGCATACAGCATTATCGGCCCTGATGTTATTATTGGTTCGGGAACCGTGGTGGGGCAGCATATAGTAATAGACGGCAAAACCACAATAGGCGAAAACAATCGCGTTTACCCCTTTGTTTCGATAGGTCTTGCTCCACAGGACCTCACATACGCAGGCGAGGAAACAAGGGTAATTATTGGAAACAACAATATAATTCGCGAAAATGTGACGATTCACCGAGGCACTTCCAGGGGTAAGGGGATAACCCGGATCGGCGATGGGGTCTTTCTGATGGCCTATGTCCATGTTGCCCACGACTGCCAGATCGGAAACGGTGTTTTAATGGCAAATGCCGCTACCCTGGGGGGGCATGTGGAAGTGGGCGAGTATGCTGTAGTCGGCGGGATTGTGGCTGTTCATCAGTTTGTAAGAGTAGGGGAATACTGTTGTATCGGAGGATTTTCAGCAGTGCGCATGGACATTCCACCATATATGCTTGCCACAGGCGCGGTTGGTGCAAAACTCTACGGTCCCAATCTCATAGGCCTCAGACGACACGGCTTTTCGGCAAAGTCTATCCTGGCGATCAAGAAATTTTACAAGATATTCTTTCGCTCGCGCCTGAAATTGAAAGAGGCGATTCAAAAAGCACGCGAGGAATTAGAACCTCTGCCGGAAGTGGAAAAACTCATAGAATTTGTCTCATTTAGTTCGAAACGAGGATTATGCAGATAATGTCTTTGAAAAATGCGCAGAGTTCGGACGGCAGGATCAGAGAAGTAGGACTTATCGCGGGCAGCGGGCAGTTTCCGCTTCTCTTTGCCCATGCGGCCCGTAAAGCCTCAGTCCGGGTCCTTGCAGTCGGCTTCGATGGCGACACCGATCCCGCGCTTTCCAAATACGTCGATGAATTCCATTTGCTTAGACTTGGGCAATTGAACCGCCTTGTAAAGACTTTCAGGAGCGCCGGAATAACCCATGCCGCCATGGCAGGGGGAATAAACAAGACCAGGCTGTATTCTAAAATCCGGCCGGACTGGAGGGCAGTGCGATTTCTGGGCAGGCTGATAAATAAAAAGGACGACTCTCTTCTTAGGGCTCTCGCGGATGAACTGGAATCCGAGGGGATACTCATACAGCCTTCCACCATTTTCCTGCCCGAACTTCTCGCACCCGAAGGCATACTCACGCGCCGAAAACCAAACCACCGGGAACGGGCGGACATCGCTTTCGGATGGACCCTGGCCAAGGCGATCGGCAGACTTGATATTGGGCAATGCCTGGTGGTGAAAAACCAGGCTGTGCTTGCCGTTGAAGGAATAGACGGCACCGACGCAACCATTATGCGCGGAGGGCGTCTTTGCCGGGAAGGAGCGGTAGTCGTAAAGGTCAGCAAGCCCATGCAGGACATGCGCTTCGATGTCCCAGCCGTTGGTTCGGACACCATCGGTGTGATGAAAAGAGTCAATGCACGGGTGCTCGTATTGGAAGCAGAAAAAACGGTGATATTCGACCGGGACAAAATGATAGACCTTGCGGATTCTGCCGGGATTTCGATACTCGTCCAAAATGAGGGATTTCGTCCCCTGGAAAACCAGGACAAAGACGCGCTGGCGGTCTTGGAATCGAGTACTTTCGATCGGAACGGATGGCCGCGTGCGCAGTATTCGGAAGAACAAACGGAACCCCCAAGAGCCATTTTAGTTCGCAGCCCTCGCCCTGACGCCGTGCGTACAGCCGTGGTCGGAGTGGGCTACCTCGGCCGTTTTCACGCTCAAAAATATGCCAGGCTGCCTGAGGCCAATCTGGTTGCAGTAGTCGATATTGACAGCCAACGCGGGCTGCAGGTGGCCAAAGAGGTTAATACCCAAGCCGTAAGCGATTACAGGGACCTCATCGGCAAGGTCGATGCGGTCAGCATCGTTGCGCCCACCCCACAGCACTTCGCTATCGCCAGGGAATTTCTCTCTGTGGGCGTGCATGTTCTTCTCGAAAAACCGATGACAAAAAACCTGGAGGAAGCCGACGAACTTATCGCAACGGCAAAAAAGAGCGGGGCAATTCTGCAAGTCGGGCACCTGGAGCGGTTCAACTCCGCATTTACCGCCATTCGCCCCCACCTGCGCAACCCAATGTTCATCGAAGCCCATCGGCTCGCTCTATTTAATGAAAGAGGTCTGGAAGTAGACGTCATACTTGATCTGATGATTCACGACATCGATATCGTACTCAACATCATCAATGCCCCTCTCAAGGACGTTCATGCTTCCGGCGTTTCTGCCCTCAGTTCTCTTCCGGACATCGCAAGCGTTCGATTGGAGTTTGACAACGGCGCCGTCGCTAATCTCACCGCAAGCCGAATTTCTGTCAAGAACATGAGGAAGCTGCGAATCTTCCAGGAGAATTGCTATTTTTCGGCCGACTATGCCAAGAAACGGGCCTATGCCGTTTACAGGGAGGCAGAGCCGGGTGAGGACGGCTTTCCGCAGGTTTCGATGGAAGACTTCGAAATAATTGAGAAAGATTCCCTTGAGGAAGAGATCGGCGCTTTTCTGAACTCGGTCAGGTCGGGCAGCCGGCCTGAAGTGGATGGCGAGCAGGGGCGCCGGGCTCTTGGCGTTGCACTCGACATATCGCGCCGGATTGAGGAGCAAATGCGCGCTAAACCCGTTTTTCCGGAGAGCGGGAATTGGAAATCTTCATAAGCGCAGGAGAAGCCTCAGGGGACCTTCACGGTTCCTGTCTTGCCCGCGCAATATGGTCTATTGCCCCCCAAACGCGCATCTCCTGCCTCGGGGGACCTCACATGCAAGCCGAAGGCGTTCCGCTCATCGTCGATAATCGAAGCCTTTCAGTTGTGGGGGGCACGGAAATCATCGGTCATATTCGGGCATTTTATGGCGCTTGGGCAAAGATCAGGTCTCACCTTCTTGCGAGTCGTCCTGCATTGGTCGTATTGATCGATTTTCCCGATTTCAATCTGTTTCTTGGGAAGTTTGCCAAGAAAATAGGCGCCAAAGTCTTCTACTATATCAGCCCCCAGGTTTGGGCATGGCGGGAAGGCCGCGTGAAAAGAATCAGAAAGCTTGTGGACGGGATGGCGGTTATCCTGCCGTTCGAAAAAGACTTTTACGCCTCTCATGGTATGCACGTCGATTATGTCGGTCACCCGCTGGTGGACATAATGGCCGATCCACCGGACAAAACTCAATGCGACCGGATTTATCACCGTTTCAACGGACCTCTTGTCGGACTGCTCCCCGGGAGCCGGCAGAGCGAGATTAGGCTCCTTTTTGACATCTTGATGGACGCCGGCCGGATCATTTCGCGCTCATTGCCTGCGGCCAGGTTCATAATCCCCCTGGCGTCTTCGCTGGACGCTCGCGATATGGAAAGCAGGGTTGCCCGATGGTCACTGCCTGTCCAGGTCGTGCACAGCGACACCTATCGCGCGATCAGGGCGTGCGACCTGATCTTGACCGCTTCCGGTACGGTCACCCTGGAAGCCGCGATTCTCGAAACTCCCATGATAGTGGTTTACAATGTTTCCAAGCTGAGCAGGCAAATCGGCAAGCTGCTCATTCGGGCAAAATTCGCCGGGTTGCCCAATGTGATAGCGGATAGGGAGATAGCCCCCGAATTCGTGCGGGAGGAGCCTACCGGACTACGCCTGGCCGAATGCGCCATCAATCTTTTAATGAATCCGGCCCTTCTTGACGAGCAACGGTTGGGGCTTAGGAACATTCGCCATCAGCTTGGCGTCCCCGGTATATCCGGCCGGGTCGCGCGGCTCGTACTGGATACGGCGGGGGGCGCGCTATGAGGTTTTGCCGGCAGGCGACATTGACGGCCTACGATGCGGCTCTGTATTTGAGCTGGCCGGCGCTTTACTTATATTATTTTTGCAGGTCTTTGACCGATGGCAGATATCGGGGCAATTATCTGAACCGGATGGGGCTCAGGCTCCCCGACCCCTTGCTCTCGTGTCCGGCCCGCGTCTGGATTCATGCCCTTTCGGTTGGCGAAACCCTCTCATCGATTCCCTTGATAGCTGAATTGAAGCTGAAGCGTCCTGCCCTTGAAGTAGTCTTTTCCACTTCGACCGAAACGGGAATGTCTATTGCTGTGGAAAGGCTCAAGGGGTTGGTGGACAATTTTTTCCACTTGCCCCACGATTTCCCCTGGACCGTAGACAGGCTCGTTAAGCGCGTCAGGCCGTCCCTCTTCGTTCTGATAGAAACCGATTTCTGGCCCAATCTCCTTTGGCGCCTGAACAGAGAAAGCGTTCCCGCCGTGCTGGTCAATGGGAGAATGTCACCTGGTTCATTCCGCAGGTATTCCCGCTTGGGCGCACTGGCCGGCATTATCTTCGGCGGATTCGACCTGATCCTTGCCCAGACCGAACTCGACAAGGCGCGTTTCATCTCTTTGTGTGGTCTCGCGGAAAGAGTGATGGCGACGGGAAACCTCAAATTCGAATCCTCCATACCCAGAGTTTCAGAATCGGAGATCGCTTCGATCAGGGCTGATATAGGGCTGGATGCCGGCAGGCCGGTATGGGTGGCAGGCAGCACGCATGAAGGGGAAGAGCAAATTCTGCTCCGCATCCACCGCGACTTGTGTGCGAAGATACCGAACGTACTCCTTATAATCGCCCCAAGAAAGATTCATCGAGGAGCCGAAATCGCGGCTCTGGCAGGTCGCCTGGGTCTTGACTGCGGTATTCGCTCAAAGGCAGAAAATGCAGAGGGTAAAGCCGTGTATATTCTCGATACGCTCGGCGAACTCGCCAGGATGTATGCGATTTGCGATATCGGCTTTCTTGGGGGGAGTTTTGCGCCAATTGGAGGCCATAACCCCCTTGAAGTAGTTGCCCAGGGCAGGCCCGCATGCTGGGGACCTCATTTCTTCAATTTCGCCGAAATCGAAAGGGAACTCCTTCAGGCCGGGTGCGCAATAAGGGTCTCTTCCGAAAGCGAGTTAAAGGATTTCCTTGAAGAAATATTCAGTGACACCCGACGGATTGCAAAGATGATGAAAGCCGCAGAGAAGTTCGCCGGGTTACAGCGAAATACTGCAAAGCGAATAGCATCCGCTTTGCTTGAAAAAATAGGATAGAAATCGAAGCCAAACTTCCGGGATATAAGGTGACCGTTATGGGCGGCACTGGCTAAAAAGGGTTACGATCTCATCGGCGATTTGGATCGAGTGTTTTCCCTCTGTATCGATTTCGATGACGGCAACCTGGGCGTAGAGCGATTTGCGCTCGGAAAGCACTTTTACGATCTCCTGCTCCATCGGTAGCTCTGAGAGCGAAGGGCGTGTTCGAAGTGATCCCGGGTCAGAGCTTAATCGAGCGTAAATTGTTTGAGGCGTGGCCTTTAGCCAGACCGTGAAAAAATGCTTCCGGAGCACTGTGCGGCTTTGGGGATCGAGGATAATTCCGCCTCCGGTGGCGACCACAAGTCCTTTTTGCTCGCTGATGATCCCAAGCAGGCCGGATTCCGATCGTCTGAAAGAATCCCACCCGTCCTGTTCCACCCATGTGGCTATGTCGCGCCCGGCTTCCGAGGTCAGGCGCTGGTCCATGTCAACGAATTCCCTGCCGAGCTTGCGGGCAAGAATTTGCCCGACCGTGCTCTTGCCCGTTGCACGAAATCCAATAAGTGCTATATTGCGCTGTCTCATTTAAAG
>Ga0187862_10006894_pt1 | contig 10244 bp, 8 predicted proteins | sample June2016WEW_10_1_FD_133003 | JGI IMG/M metagenome (GOLD analysis project Ga0187862, IMG submission 133003) | Peatland microbial communities from SPRUCE experiment site at the Marcell Experimental Forest, Minnesota, USA - June2016WEW_10_150 | ecosystem: Environmental > Terrestrial > Soil >... | reverse complement strand
TGCCCGACGGCGAGAACACCACTCGCTATCTCGCGGCGACGACCATCGCCGTTGAAACGGACGATCTGGTCACCACGCTTTGGGAAGTCGAATCGGCATGACCCTAGCCACGCGCTGGCATTACTACCGGCGCGTTTTCCGCGCCTATCTCGGATCCGGACGAAGCCAGTTGACGTTCTGGCATGAGGTGCCAGAGATGAATCCCCGCGCCACTGCCAGCCGGCTCGGCGAGTACTACATGCCGTTTCGCGAGAAGGCGGATTACGCCGGGCAGTATGACGCTTCCGGAATTCCCATGCTCGACTACCACGGAGCGATTGGCCTGCAGTACAACCCGATAGCCATTGCACAGTGGGGGCTCGCCAACTACAACCGTTTCTGCGAAACGGGTGACGAAGTTCATTGGCAGAAGACGCTCAAAGCTGCCGACTGGCTTACCGCGAACCTCGAACAAAATGTTCACGGGCTTTGGGTCTGGAACCATCATTTTGACTGGGACTATCGTGACACGCTTAAGGCGCCGTGGTATTCGGGACTGGCGCAGGGACAGGGTGTTTCGCTTCTTTTACGGGCGCATGCTCTTGCTGAGGATGAGAAGTATCAGCGTGCGGCCAAAAGAGCTTTTGTCGCGCTGACGCGGCCCATTACCGAAGGCGGCGTGCTCTTTGAAGACGAAGAGAAGAACCTCTGGATTGAAGAGTATCTCGTCGACCCGCCAACGCACATTTTGAACGGATTCATGTGGGCGCTCTGGGGAGTTTTCGATTTCTGGCTGGCGCACACGGATACCGCGGCCAAGCAAGTTTTCGACCGCGGGGTCCAGACTCTGCTTCACAACCTGGCTAGATTCGATACCGGATACTGGTCGCTCTATGAACAGTCTGGAACCAGGCTAAGAATGCTGGCGAGCCCTTTCTATCACCAGTTGCATAGCGTACAGTTGCGCGTAATGTCAACGCTGACCGGCGACACTCGCTTTGCGGCGGTTGCCGAACGGTGGGAAGGCTACGCGCAACGTAGTAGCAATCGGACCCGTGCCCTGGTCGCGAAGAGCGCTTTCAAATTGCTCCACTACTGATCGTTCCAGATACTCACGTGAAGATTCTCTACGTCTCGCAGTACTTTCCGCCTGAAATGGGAGCGCCCGCCGCGCGCGCCGCCGAGTTGTCCCGGCATTGGGCGCGGATGGGGCATGATGTGACTGTCCTCACCGGATTTCCGAATCATCCGACCGGCGTCGTGCCCCAGGAATGGCGGTCGCGCCTCCACCGGATTCGCTACACGGAAGCCGTCGATGGGGTGCGCGTCGTTCACACCTGGCTCTGGCCGTTGCCGAACCGAAAAGTGCACGAGCGGATCCGCAATTACGCGTCGTTCTGCCTGTCGGCGGCGGTCAGCGGGTTGGATCTGCCCAAACCTGACGTGATCATCGCCACGTCGCCGCAATTGCTGTGCGCATTGTCAGGGTGGTGGCTGGCGTTTTGGAAGCGCGTCCCGTTCGTCTTCGAAGTGCGCGATCTTTGGCCGGAATCGCTCGCGGCCGTCGGCGTGGGCAGCGAAAGAACCCTCCTTCATCGCACACTGCGTGCGATTGCCAGATTTCTTTACCGTCACGCCGACCGCGTGGTCGTTGTGGCGCCCGCTTTCAAGGACCACCTGATCCGGTACCACAATGTTCCCGCGGCAAAGATTTTCATTGTTGAGAATGGGGTGGAGACCGATCTTTTCCGGCCCGACCCGGCAGCGACAGAACTGCGAAAGCAACTGAAGCTCCAGGATCGGTTCTTGATTTGCTACATCGGCACGATGGGCAGTGCACATGGACTGGAGACGTTGATCGCCGCCGCCGAAGAACTACAGACCGTGGCACCGAACACAGTTTTTCTACTGATTGGGGAAGGGGCAGAAAAGAAACGGATCGAGGAACTCGCCGCTGGGCGCGGACTCGCCAACGTTCAGTTTCTTGGGCAGCAGCCGCGGGAGCGGATTCCCGCCTATGTCTCCGCTGCCGATCTTTGTCTCGTCATGCTGAAAAAGACCGAGTTGTTCAAAACGGTGATTCCCACCAAGTTGCTCGAATACATGGCGTGCGAGCGGCCGGCCATCGTCGCTGTCGACGGCCAGGCCCGCCAGATTGTCGAAGAAGCAGGCGCCGGCGTTTATGCGGAGCCTGAGAACAGTGAAGCGCTCGTGAAAGCGATCCTCAACCTGGCGGCGGACCCCGAGCGCAGACGACAAATGGGGGCCAGTGGGCGGCAATACATCGTCAACAAATTTTCCCGCGAAAATACCGCGCGCGACTATATCGCTGTGCTTGGAACGCTGGGCGTGTAGAGCAGAGTCTCGAAGGAGATTTAGGCCCGGAACCCTTAAGGATGAACCGCTACCACCGCCAAGGCGGTGGACATCGACATGGCTGCATCGGCAGTGCGATAGGCCGCAGCTTTGCCCGCGCTTCCGGGGATGAACAATATGTCGCCTTTCACCAGAGGCAAATCCGGTGCCTTGGCATAAAGCACCTTCTTGAGGTTGACGGGAATTTCTTGCACCCCGTTCGGCGTCTGCCGCAGGATCCTGGTTTTGTTCAAGGCGGAGGTGCGAGTACTGCCGCCAGCCAGCGCCAGGGCTTTGAGAACGGAGAGGGTGTTGTCTTCAATCCGAAACCCGCTGGGACGGTTCACATCGCCTACGACGTAAACGATCCCGGCGCGAGAAACAATGATCGTATCTCCGGGAAAAATATCCACGTTCTTCTGAGTATCTTCCTCCAGATTCTCCGATATCTGAAGTTCAACCCTCTGACTGGGGTCTCCGCGATGTTCGATGGTTACATGGTGGCCTGCTTTGTCGGTGAGTCCTCCCGCCGCTGAGATCAAGTCGAAAAGGCGGCGCTCGCCAATCGCAGGGTAGGGCCCGGGGTGGTTGACTTCCCCCATCACGGTGATGGCCTGCGACGCGGATTCGTCCACGAAAATGGTAACGTGGGGGCCGCGGACGAACCCTCCATCCTCCAGCCGCTTCTGGATCAATGTCTGCGCTTCATCGGTAGTCAGGCCGGCGACATGAACATAGTCAATCAGGGGAAGATAGACGTCTCCGGAACCACTGATGCGCGTCTTGGTCGAAAGATCGGGCACTCCGAACACACTGATCTCAATCAGATCGCCGATACCCAGTTTCACATTGGAATTCGCCAGTAGTCGCTGCGATTGGGGAGCAGCGGTTTCGCTCGCAGGTGCGGGCTGTGGCGCCTCCACCGCAGCCGGCGTCTGAGCTACCAGGTGGAGGCCGCACCAACCAACAAATAACACGTGCGCGCTTCGCAAAAGGAAACGGCGATTCCACCGGGACATACTCAGACTCCTGAATTTATGCGTGCGTCGAGTTTAACATACCTCACCCATGTGAACTCGGCGCAGAGTGCTCTGTTTCATAGCTCTGGAACTGGCGACAGTTAACCAAAACAAACGCTCCAAACAGTTGCTCAGCGGCGGCCACCAGTTGTATAGTTCCAACAAACAAAACACTTGATAGTCACTAGCGCCGCTAAATGGGGAAACCCACGTCTGAAATAATTGACTGAAACCCGCGGGCAGCACACGCGGTATTAAACTCGCGGCGTTTCAGGCGGAAGGGAACTTGGATTTTGACCCTCCTGTTCTTTGGTTTGTTCGCATTCTCACTGCTTGTGTCGTTTGTGGCTACCCGCCAGGTGCGAGACTTGGCGACCCGCAGAGGTTGGGTTTCCGCGCCGCGAGATGGGCGCCATGTACACCGATCCCCGCTTCCCCGTTTGGGGGGCGTAGCGATTTTCCTGGCTTTCTCGGTCAGCATGAGCGTGTGGCTCGGGCTATCCCTCGTTTTCCCCCGCCTGATCGCCGGACTGGCCCCCGCCACGCTCCTCCGTATCTACGTTCCGGCCTGCCTGATTTTTTGTCTTGGCATCTACGACGATCTCCGCGGTGCAGGTCCGTATTTGAAGTTTGCCGTGCAAGCGGTCGCCGCTGCCATGCTCTTCGCCGGCGGAATGCGCGTTCTCGATCTGCCGCTGATCTTCGGGGCCTATTCAATGCCCTGGTTCGTCGGTTTGCCGCTGACCGTGTTATGGGTGGTTGCGGTTACCAATGCCTTCAATCTCATCGACGGCCTGGATGGTTTAGCTGCCGGATCGGCCTTGTTTTCGACGATGGTGTTTTTTGTCTGCACCCTGGTCAATCATTCATCGCTGGAAGCCCTGATGAGTATTACGCTCGCCGGCGCGATCTTGGGATTCCTTCGCTTCAATTTCAATCCGGCTACGATTTTCCTGGGCGACTCGGGCAGCCTGTTCATCGGTTTCATGCTTAGTGCGCTGGCTCTCGCGGGAGCGCAAAAAGCGCCGACGTTCGTGGCCGTCGCCATCCCCGTGGTGTCGTTCGGATTGCCGATTCTGGAAACATTAATCTCCGTCCTGCGACGGCTCATCAGCGGCCGCCCGATCCTCACCGCTGACCGCGAACACATTCACCACAAGTTGCTGCAGATGGGCTTTTCGCATCGCCAGGTGGTAATCGTTCTTTATGCCGTCTCCGCGATCTTTGCCATGCTCAGCCTCTTCCTGTTGTGGCCGACGGGCAGCACCGTGGGACTGGTGCTGGCGGTCGTGGGGACGGGCATCTGGCTGGGAATCCAGCATCTGAACTACCCCGAGTTTGGCGAACTGCGCCGCGTGGCGCAACGCACCATCGACCAGCGGCAGATCGTAATCAACAATCTGTCGGTGCGCCGCGCGGTCGAGGAACTCAAAGTGGCCGGCGATTTTACTCAGGTGCGCAGCGTCCTGCTCGCCGCCTTCGAAACCAACGATTTTGATGGGTTCGATTTACACCTTGAGTCGCTTCCCGGCGATAAAGCGGCGACCGGCGAAAGTGCCCGCCACCTTCACTGGAGCAAGGTCCCTCACATGATGGCGATTTCCAGCCAGCCATTGTGGAAGCTGACACTGGACTTGGTGACAACCTCGAACCAGCGCCGCGGCTCGCTCGTCGTCTACCGTGTCTACGGCCACCGTGATCTGCAATTGGATGTCAACCTCCTGACTTCCGAATTCCCCGCTGCCCTAGCAGACGCGCTTGGTCGAGTGCTGACCTTGCCCGAGGTTCTCGTGCCGGCCGCGCAAGACGGCACCCCTTTTCTGGCCGCAAATCTGTAAGCACTCCTTAGATTTGCCCTTGCTGTTGATCGTGCTCCCTTCCTTTCGATCCCTGAGTTAATATGGAAGCCATCATGGATCGGAGCATGGGCGGATTACCGGATCCAGTGGCTGGGCCCCCCAACGGCGAGCGGCGCCGTTGCGTTCGTCAAAAACTTCATACTCCGGTTTACGCCAGTTTCAACGGCCCGCAGACCGGCATGGTCTTGGACCTGAGCGAATTGCTCGACCTGCACGAGGACGGATTCGCCGTCCAAACCAGTGAACGCCTGGAGATGAACCGGGCCGTCACTCTTTGCCTCGATCTGCCTGAAACGAAAAGTTACATTCACGGCACGGGCGAAGTGATATGGAGCGACGAAACGGGCCGCGGAGGTATCCGGTTTTGCGGGCTTCCGGAGAGCTCTCGCCACATCTTGAAAGAATGGCTTTTTGCCAACCTGCTGATCGCCTGTTCCAACCACGCGGATCGAACCGGGCAACTCGCGCGGCGCGAGGAAGCGAAACTACCTGAACCGGCGCTGGCCAATGAATCGCGAAGTAATGAAACCCGCACTGTCGTCCCGATCTCCGACGGAAGCGGCATGTTGTCGTCTATGGAAGCGGTCCGCCGCGAGATCGGTGACGATTTCGATGCCGCTTTGCAACTCATCACCGAGCGCGCCTTGAGTCTCACGGGAGCCAGTGGTGCGGCGCTGGCGTTTCTCACAGACGACAAAATGATCTGCCGGGCGCGAGCCGGCGAGCCAGCTCCGCCTATGGGAGCCCCCGTCGACATAAGACAAGGGCTATCTGGAGAATGCGTTCGCAGTGGCTTGCTGGTCTCGTGCGAGGATACCGAAAACGATCCGCGTATCGATCCCGAAATCGGCCGCACACTGGGAATCGGTTCGCTGATGGCTGCTCCCATCGTGTTCGATTTCCGGGTGGTCGGCCTGCTGGAGGTTTTCTCTCCGCATCCGCGTGCGTTTACGAAGACCCATGGGACGGTTTTGGAACGGCTCGTCGAAATGATTCCCAAAATCCACCGTGACCAGCCGCAGCCAGAAAACGCCCAGCCGGAAAACATCCAGCCTGAAAATATTCAATCGACAGCTGCGACTGATCCACTGGCCGTAACGCCGCCTCCGGTCTCAGCGGCAGGTTCGACTGAGTTCGATTCGGTCCATGCGATTCGCGAGGCCTTGAAGGAACGGGAGCTTGAAGCTCCTGAGCAACTCTCGCAGCAGGTCCCCGGAGAAATCGCCTCGGAGCAAGGTCCGGAGCAGGTAACAGGGCAGGATTCCGAAACCGCGCCGACGGCTCCGTCTCGCTTGCTATATCGCGCGTTGCTCGGGCTCGCCATTGCGGTGGTGGCGATGGTCGCCGGCTATTTGACCGCTCCAGTGATCGAAAAGCGTTGGGCGGACTCACCACAAGCGTCGGAGCGGTCAGGGACGGAGAGGACCGAGCCGGTCTCAGGACAGCGCGCGACCGCGGTTAGCTTAAACGATCAACGCCCGCTACCGAAGTCCCTATCCGACTTGCGGAAGCTCGCCGATCAGGGAGACGCGGAGGCGCAATGGCAGATGGGCGTTCGCTATCATAACGGAGAGGGCGTTCCGCATGATGACGCGCAGGCCATGCAGTGGTTTCTGCGCGCCGCCGAACAGGGCAATGTCGCCGCCCAGTCCGCGCTCGGCTCATACTATTGGGCGGGGCGGGGAGTTCCTGAAGACTTGTCCAAAGCCTACTTCTGGTCTGCGATCGCGCTCGCCGGAGGTGACCAGAACAGCAAATCCCGGCTTGAAGGGTTGGCTTCCCAAATGACCCGGGCGCAGGTCTCCGCCGCTCGCCAGCAGGCCGATACCTGGATCCACACCCATATCCAACGGGCAAAATCCGAAGCGAACTGAGCCGGACTTCATTTCTGTTTTCCCCTATGTTCCCTGTGCCCTCGTGGTAAAGAACTCGCCGCTGGTGCCTAAAACAGCCGTAAAATATAGGTGTGGCTACCCTGCACGACATTTTGACGGCTGACGACCGCGTCCGCGAAGGCGACCCTGCTCTTTGGGAAAAACTGGATCGCAATCGTGTCCGCTGTTATGCCTGCGGCCACTGTTGCCCGATTCCCGAGGGACAGCCCGGTGTCTGCAAGGTCCGCTTCAACCACGGCGGCACGCTCTACGTTCCCTGGGGCTATGTCGCCGGAGTGCAGTGTGACCCGATCGAGAAGAAGCCATTTTTCCACGCACACCCCGGGGCTCTTGCTTACAGTTTCGGAATGCTGGGCTGCGATCTGCACTGTGCCTATTGCCAGAACTGGGTCACCTCGCAGGCGTTGCGCGACCCGGACGCCGTCTCGCCCCCGCTGCTGGCCGATCCCAAACTGCTGGTTAAAGACGCGTTAGCCCAAGGCGCAAAAGTGGTGGTTAGCACCTATAACGAGCCGCTGATCACCAGCGAGTGGGCGGTTGAAGTTTTCCGCGTGGCCCGCCAAGCGGGCTTGCTGACCGCCTATGTTTCGAATGGCAACGGCACTCCGCAGGTGCTCGAGTACATCCATCCCTGGATCGATTTCTACAAGGTCGACCTCAAGAGCTTCGACGATCGTCACTATCGTCAACTCGGCGGACGCCTGCAACCGATCCTCGACACCATCCGCAGCTTGCATCGGATGGGCGTGTGGCTGGAGATCGTCACCTTACTCATTCCCGGCTTCAACGACAGCGACAACGAACTGCGAGAACTCACTGCATTTCTGGCCAACGTCTCGCCCGACATCCCCTGGCACGTCACCGCCTTTCACCAGGACTACAAAATGACTTCGCCCGCCGATACGCGTCCCGAGGATCTGCTGCGCGCCGCCGCTATCGGCCGTGAAGCTGGATTGCGCTACATCTATGCCGGCAACCTGCCCAGGCGCGTCGAGGGTCTGGAAGATACTCGTTGCCATCGGTGTGGTGAGATGCTGATTCAGCGCTATGGATATTCGATCGAGCAGTACAAGTTGACGCCGCAAGGCGAATGCCCAGCCTGCCACGCGCCGGTCCCCGGCCGTTGGTCGATGAAATTTGACGGCCAGATCGCGGCCTCACCTTTTCTGCCCCGCCGGCGCGCGCAATTGGTTAAAATCCTCTCGCAGCCATAATCAGCATTCATGCGTACAGCAAAAACATTGCTGGGGGTTTTGTTGTGTCTGATCTTAGTGTGTCTATGCTCCGGCTGCTCTCCACGTGATTTTCTGACGCGCCGCCTCGCCGCCGATTTGATTTCGGCCTCCGATGCATTCAAATCGCCGCAATTGTTCTGGCTCAGGACGGGCATCGTTTCCAACAAAGATTTCAGTTCTCCCGACTCGGTGGTGTTAGAGCGCCGCGGATGGATCATCGGCACCGAGCAGAAGTGTCCCGCCGGAGTCGAACCTCCGCCCTGTTGGGACGTAGCGCTCACGCCGCTGGGAGTGGAGATGATACGCCCGCTGATTTCGAACTCAATACCGAGCAGCGGCCCGACCATCCAAGTTGCGCGCCGCGAGTTTCTGAGCATTGATGGAATCAGCAAGTCTGGCAACTCCGCCGATGTCGAGTTCATCTGGCGTTGGGTTTCCATGAATCAGCTGGGCGCGGCGCTTCACGACAGCGGAGTGCGCTACTGGTCGAGCGTCGGATTCCGTCGCTATGACGACGGCTGGCGCGTAATAGAACAGGCCCTACCCAGCAACCAGCCGCTGGATGAAGCGCTGCGCAACGCTGAACCGATCGCCCCGTAATCGAACTGATTTGCACGGTGAAGGTTTCGCAGTAGTGTTTCAAAGCGACTGCATTCCACGACGATTTCCTTTGCGCTCCTTTCGTCTCCTCTATGCTGAATGACTTTAGGACACTATCGACTCCTACGAAACGTTTGCCAGCAGCATCGCGCGCAGTGTATACCTCGAATCTTCTATGCGACGATCGATCCTCGTTGTCTCACTTGCATTCGCGATTTCCGCTTCGGTCTCTATTCTTTCAATCTTTGCCCAGACCCAAACGGCCAAGCCCAAGCTCACGCTCGATGAATTCTTCAATTCGGTCAGCTTCACTGCGGTGAAGGTTTCGCCAGACGGAAACTCCGTCGTCATCGGAACGGAAAGAGCAGACTGGGAGCAGGAGATCTTTCGCAAAGAACTCTGGCTCTATCGGGCTGCGCCCAGTGTCGGAAATCTGGTGCAGTTGACCCAATCCGGGCATGACAGCTCGCCGCAGTGGTCGCCCGACGGCCAGTGGATCGCGTTTCTCTCGGAACGCAAAGCGGAGGCCAAAGATAGGGACGCGGAAGACACCAAAGAAAAAGGCGGCAAAGAAAAAGACGCCAACCAGCTGTTTCTGATTGCGCCGAGCGGCGGCGAGGCCTTTGCCATCACCTCCGGCGAAGACGAAGTCCATGCCTTTGCCTGGTCTAGCGACTCGAAGGCAATCATTTTCGCTACCCGCCAGCCTTGGACCAAGCAGCAGAATGACGATCACAAGAAAGAGTGGAAGGACGCGATCCGTTACCGCGGCGACGAACGCGGCGACGTGATTTTCCGCATCACTCTCAATGAAGTCTTGGCGCGAAACGCTGCCCTCGGCTCCAAAGAGCTCGCAGACGCTGAAAAAGATTCCGGCGCCACGCCCGGCGCCGTGGCCATTGCACGCACGCCCCTTCGTGTGGATCAAATCACCATCTCGCACGACGGCAGCCGGCTGGCCTTTGTGACTTCGTCCGTATCCGAGCGTCAGGAGAAGGTCGAAGACATCGAACTCTACCTCGTCAACTTAACCAGCAGTAACGCGCCGAGCAGTGCCGCCGAAGTCGCGCCCATCCGCCTGACCCGCAACGAAGCCGTGGAACTGAATCTGGAATGGGCTCCGGATAATCGCCATTTGTTCTTTCAGGTCAACCTGGGATCGCTGGAACGAAAGTACGAAGATCCGCAGCCGCGCCTCTACTGGATCGACGCTGGCAACGCGCACACCAGCCCATCGGACAGCACGTCCGAAAAAAGCGAAGACCAGCGCTGGTTTGCAGACTAACAAGGAGAAGAAGAGAG
>Ga0187862_10006893_pt1 | contig 10246 bp, 10 predicted proteins | sample June2016WEW_10_1_FD_133003 | JGI IMG/M metagenome (GOLD analysis project Ga0187862, IMG submission 133003) | Peatland microbial communities from SPRUCE experiment site at the Marcell Experimental Forest, Minnesota, USA - June2016WEW_10_150 | ecosystem: Environmental > Terrestrial > Soil >... | reverse complement strand
GATCTGCCACATATCGCCTGTTTGCGCGAAATACTTGATCAAGAGCTTGATCGGTAGCCCGCGCTGCACTTCGAATTGGCTGTAGATTCCGTGACGCGCCTTCGCCAGCACGTCATTAGAGAGATCGGTCGCGATCAGATCGATGCGCCATCCGGCGACATCGCCTTCCATCTCCTTGAGCAACATAGCGAGCGAGTAGGGCTCTTGGCCGGTCGAGGAGGCGGCGCACCAAATGCGAATGGTGCGCGAGGTCCGGCGCGCGGCAAAGAGTGCCGGCAACACCGCCGAGCGGAAGTTCTCGAACGGCGTCTTGTCGCGAAAGAAGAATGTTTCGTTGGTGGTCATAGCCTCGACGACCCTCGTCATGAGGACATCGGCGTCGCTGCGTTTGAGCGCGCTTACGAGCTCGCCGAGACCGCCGAGGCCGGCCTTGCGCGCGATGGGCAGAAGCCGGCTCTCGACCAAATATTGTTTATCGGCCGAAAGCACGAGACCAGAGCGCTCCTTGAGGCTTTTGCGCAGGAAATCGTAATCGAGAGGCGTCATGCGCGATCTCCCGAAAACAGACGATTGACCTTTTCTGCGATCTGGCAAAGCGGGAGCACCGCCGAGCACAAGCCGGCGTGGGCGACCGAGCGCGGCATGCCCCATACTACGCTGGTCGCTTCGTCCTGGGCGATCACGCTGCCGCCCGCCGCCGCGATATCGGCGGCGCCGCGCGTTCCGTCGCAGCCCATACCGGTGAGAACAAGCGCGAGACTGGCAGAGCCCCAAACCTGTGCCGCCGAGGAGAGCAATGGGTCCACCGACGGTTTGCAAAAGTTGAACGGTGGATCGTCACCGAGCGCGATCGCGGGACCGTTGCGGCCGCGCACCACGCGCATATGGCGCCCTCCCGGCGCCACATAGACGCCGCCGGCAACGACTGGGTCGTCGTGCTCGGCTTCCCTCACGCGCCGGCCGCTGACGCGCGTCAAATGTTCGGCCAGAACCGTGGTGAAGGTCGCCGGCATGTGTTGGGTGATTAAAATCGGCGCGCGCTCGATCGTGGAGCCGATCTGTCCGATCAAGGTTGAGAGCGCCTGCGGCCCACCGGTCGAAGAACCGATCAGCAGCACACGCGGCAATGTGGCCGCGAACGGCCGCAAGCTGAATGGCGCGGTCTCGGTTTGCGGAAGGCTTGTGCGCCGGCGCGGCACCGGCGGCGGCTGATGCGAAACCGCGCCCAGAGTCCCTTGGCGCGCCAGCAAACGGCCGCGGTGGCCAAGGTTGCGTATCTTGTCGATCAGCTCGCGGTGGAACGCCAACGACGTGCTGGTATCAGGGGCGGCTTCGGGTTTTGGAACGTAATCGGCGGCGCCGAGCGACAGTGCCCGCAAACTGACTTCGGCGCTCCGGCGGGTGAGCGTCGACGCCATGATCACGACCAGATCGCGCTTCTTCTTGAGCAGCAGCGGCAGCGCCGAAATGCCATCAAGCTCCGGCATGTCGACGTCAAGGACGACGACGTCGGGATCGCAATCTTCGACCTGCTGGACTGCCTCACGCCCCGTGCACGCGCACGCCGCCACCATCATGTCTCGTTCGGCGGAGATCCAGCGCGTCAACAGCCGACGCACGACAATCGCATCATCGACGACCATGACGCGGATTGGCCGGTCGATGGCGGTCGCTGGGCTCGCAGCGGTAACGACGATACTCATGCACTACGTACTTTCGGCACTCAACTCGGACACGGAACATTCACCGACGCGGCGCTCTCCGACCGCGCTTTGCGTTCAGATCAGTCCGACTTCCTGGAACTTGGCCTCGACGATGTCCTTGTCGAACGGCTTCATAATGTATTCGTTGGCGCCGGCATGCAGTGCACGAGCGATGTGCGCGACGTCGTTCTCGGTGGTGCAGAACACCACTTTTGGCCTATCGCCACCGGGCAGACGGCGCAACACCCGCAGGAACTCGTAGCCGTCCATTTTTGGCATATTCCAGTCGAGCAAAATCGCCTCTGGCATTTGCCGGCGACACGCCTCAATGGCCTCCTCGCCGTTCTCCGCTTCCGCGATCTCGAAGTCGAGACCTTCGAGAATTCTCCGCGCCACCTTGCGAATGACGCTGGAGTCATCGACGACCAAACACGTCTTCATAGTGTCCTCACTCCACGCTTCGCGGGCGAACCCGCTTCGATGTTCCGCAATGCTCGATTCCACGCATCGCTATGCCGGCTCATCCTCACGCCGCCACCGCTGCGCCGCGCAGGTCCAGCACCCAATTGATGTCGAGCACGACCAGAAGCTGACCCTCGAGCCGGTAGACGCCGGCGGAAAGAGCGGCGAGCTTGCCGTCGAGATTGATCGGATTCGACTCGCGGTCGTAGTCCGGCAACTTGAGCACCTCGCCGACCGCGTCGACCAGAAGGCCGAACGATTCACCCTTTGCCTCGATGCCGATCGCCATGGGCGCGTCGCCCTCTTCGCGCTCCCTCACATCGAGCCGTCGGCGCATGTCGATCGCCGTCACGATACGGCCGCGCAGATTGAGAACGCCGGCAATTTCCGCTCCCGCAAGCGGCACGCGGGTAATGCGCGCGGGCTTGAACACGTCCTGCACGCAGGCGATCGGCAGACCGAACATCTGACCGGCGATGGTGAAGGTGACGAATTCGGTGAACGCTGTGTCGTCGTGCATCGATGTCTCTGACTTTCCGCCGTTCACGCTGCCTGATGCAGATCGTCGGTCTGCTCTTTGATCGCCGCGATAAGCCCGGTTCGATCGAACTTGGCGACAAAATCGTGGAATCCGACTTTGCGTCCTCGCTCAATCGCCTCGGAGGAAATCATGGCGGAGAGCGCGATGACCGGGATGGCGGCGCTGACGGGATTTTCGCGCAACGCCTCGGCGAGCTCGAAGCCGTCCATGTCCGGCATCTCGATATCGGTGACGACGATATCGATCCGCGCGCCAGACTTGATCGCCGCGAGCGCTTGAGCGGCCGAAGCGACCGCGAGCACTTGAAAGCCGGCGGCCTTGATCAGAGGCGAGAGCATGTCTCGGAAGAACGCTGAATCGTCGACCAGCATGATCTTGCGCGTGAGCGGGGCCGACCGGGCATCGCGGCGCTGGAACCAATCGGCATAGGCTTGCGGGAGGAAATGGCCGATATCGATAATCTCGGTGGCGCTGCCCTTCACCACGGCGTAGCCAAGGACTCCGGGGCGCTCGCTCACCACTTCGATGTCGAGCCGCTGCTCGACGATGTCCACGATCTCGTCGACGGCGAGGCCCATGCGGCGACCCTGATCGGAGAACACCAGGATCGGCTGGACGCCGTCTTGCTTGATGCCGGCCTGGGTATCGATGCGCAGGAGCGGCATGAGCTGATCGCGATACTGCACCAGATGGTGCCCGTCGGAAGTTTCGATCCAGCGGCAATCGATCTCCTCCAGTCGTGAGACCAGCGAAAGCAGAACCGCCTTGGGTTGCTGCGAACCGGCGCGGAATATGAGGAGCGGCGTCAAGTCCTCGCTGCCGGCATCCTCGCCGTCATCAAGCTCGCCTTTGTCGGTTTGCGCAATCGGCGTGGCGCGGCCGAGCGCCTGGGAGATCCCGTTCGGATCGATGATCATGATCACCGTGCCGTCGCCGAGAATTGTCGTGCCGGAAAAAGCCGCGACATGACGCAGCTTCGACGACATCGGCTTAATGACGATTTCTTCGGTGTGGAACACGCCGTCGACCACGACACCGAAGACTTGGTTGCCGACCTGGGTCACGACGATGAAGCCTTTATCGCCTTCGCCTTCGCCGAGGTGAAGGATCTCCTTGAGCCGGATAAGCGGCAACAACTTGTTGCGCAGCCGAAGGACCGGCGTGTCCTTGATCAGCTCGATGCGATGCTCGCCGCTGCTTGACGCCCGTACCAGCTCGAGCACGGAGAGCTGCGGGATGGCGAAGCGTTCTCCGCCGGCTTCGACGATGAGCGCGGAAACGATCGCCAGCGTGAGCGGGATCTTGATCGTGAAAGTGGTCCCGGCGCCGTGGACGGATTTCAAATCAACCGTACCGCCGATCTGTTCTACGTTGGAACGCACGACGTCCATGCCGACGCCACGGCCGGAAATGCTGGTCACATGGCTGGCGGTGGAGAAGCCGGGCACGAAGATCAGATTGCGGATCTCCGACTCGGATTTCGCCGCAACCTCGGCCTCCCCGGCAAATCCTTGCTCGATAGCCTTGGCGCGTATGCGCTCCAGATCGAGGCCGCGGCCGTCGTCGGCGATTTCAATGATAATATGACCGCCTTGGTGACAAGCGGACAAGCGGATGGTGCCCTTCTGTACCTTACCCGCGGCGAGCCGTTCGGCCGGGCTTTCGATGCCGTGATCGGCACAGTTACGAACCAGGTGCGTCAGCGGGTCTTTAACCAGCTCGAGCACTTGGCGGTCGAGCTCGGTGTCGGCGCCATGCATCTCAAGTTCGATCTGCTTGCCGAGCTCCGCGGAAAGGTCGCGCACGATGCGCGGCAGCTTTTGCCATGCATTGCCGATCGGCTGCATGCGCGTTTTCATCACACCTTCCTGCAGCTCGGCCGTGACGTTCGAGAGCCGCTGCAGGGGAACGTTGAAGTCGGAATCCTCGTGGCGGCGGACGATTTCCAGGAGCTGATTGCGGGTGAGAACGAGCTCGGACACCGTCGTCATGAGGTGATCGAGCGTGTCGACGTGGACACGGATCGAGTGGCTTGCTAGCCGATCGGTGCGTTCATCCTCGGACCGCTCGGCCAATGGCTTGTCAGCGAAGTGCTTGTCGCGCGCCGGCGCGAGCGGCCGATCATCGTCTTCGACCTCAGCGGCGGATTGCGGTTGGACATACTCGTCGACGCGCAGGGCGGGTTGCGGCTTCGCATCCCTATGCAGCGTCAGCCGGTTAAGTTGCTCGATGAGATCGCCGTCATCGCCGGCGGGTTCGCGCTGGTGCGCTTCGAGCTCTTCGAGGATGGTCTTGATGCGGTCGATGGTTGAAAGAATGAGCGTGACGGCATCGGTCGTGACCGGCATTCCGTCGCGGAATTTGCCCATCAAACTCTCGGCGGCATGCGCCAAAATCTCAAGCCGGGGAAGTCCGAGAAAGCCGCAAGTGCCCTTGATGGTGTGAACGAGGCGAAAAATGTTGCCGAGGATATCGCGGTTGTTCGGCTCCTGCTCGAAGCGAACGAGCTCGGCATCGACCCGCTCAAGGCTCTCATTGGTCTCGGTCAGGAACTCCCGGAGCAGGTCGTCCATACTAGGCGCCTCGTCAGCACACGCACTTTCGACGACCGGCGTTCCGCCCGCCGCCCACCGTTCGTTATGCACGCAAAGCGCGTGCTTCACCGCCGGGCACGAGCACCCAATCGGAGAAGGCCAGTGTGTTGCCTAAGCGTTTAATTTCGGTTGCGGAAACACGGTCCGCTTTTGGGAAAAGGCGGCTTTTTCGCGGCCAAGCGGCTCGGTTAGCGGGCCGTTAATACAACCGTGCCGACTTCCCCGCCAGCTGACAACGTAAGTCCGCAATCCCGGGCCAGAATGCCCGCATACAGCGGTTGAATAGCGTGGGCGTCGACGGCGTGAGAAGGGCTGCCCGCAAGCAGCTCGGCAGTCGCCGGGTTCAACTTGGCATTGAGGCCGGAAGCGGTGACCAAGAAGCCGGCAATCCCGTCCCCGCCAGCTATGGGGTCGATGGTCAGCGTGCCGCCGCGCGAAACGGTTCCCGCAGCGATCAGCAACATATTTAGCAGCAGCTTCACCCGGTTCTTCGCCAGCAAGAGGCGGGGCAGATTCCAGACCAATGTGGTCTTGCCGTCCTCAAGGAGCCCCCGCGTAACCTTTTCCGCATCGCCAAGATCGATCTGCGCACCCGCCGATCCCGCCGCGCCAAAGGCCAGCCGGCAAAATTGGAGTTTAGCCGAGGCCTGATATGCGCTCTTCTTGATCAGATCGAGCGCGAAGGCCTTGGTTTCCTCGTCCTTGTCCTCTTCCATGACTTCGATGCCGTTGACGATCGCACCCACCGGGCTGATCAGGTCATGGCAGAGGCGCGAGCACAGAAGCGCCGCAAGGTCGAGGGCTCCGATGGTTATCGGGCCGGAAACGGGGGCGGACATGAGAAGCTCCGCTCAAAAATGGGCTGGCCCGTCCGTGTCACAGCCTGCGCGATTCGGCAATCGTGCCGGTGCCGCCGCCTCTATGGTACACGAGGCACCGCTTTGTCCGGCGCGCGTGTATCGGAACAGCAAGGAGCGACCGTGCCAGCTTTCGACATCACCGCCTGCGCCGGCCTCATGGATGGTCTGACGGTCATCAGCATCTCCGCGGCGCAAACGATCATGCTCTCGCGGGGGGACCGCGGCTTTCGCACCAAATCCGATGGCTCGCCGGTGACAACGGCCGATGAAGCCGCGGAAGCGACGATCCGCGACGGCCTTTCGCGTCTTGCTCCGGCTTTGCCGATCATTTCCGAAGAGGAAGCGGAGCGTGAAACGCGGGCCGTAAAGAGCGCAAGCTATTTTCTTGTCGACCCTCTCGACGGCACGCGGGAATTCATCGCAGGGCGCGATGAATATACCGTCAATATCGCCCTCGTTGCAGATGGCGCGCCGATCCTCGGCATCGTGACGGCGCCGGCGCTCGGCCTGATCTGGCGCGGGATCGTCGGACACGGCGCCGAGCGGCTGAAATTCTCTGCGGATAAAACCTCGGTACCAGAGGCAATCCACACGCGCTCCCGGCCCGAGCACGGCCTTGTTGTCATGGTAAGCCGCTCGCATCTCGACCGCCGCACGCAAGACTATCTGGCCGGCTTGCCGGACGCGCGGCCCTTTCCCTGCGGCTCCTCGGTCAAATTCTGCCGGTTAGCCGAAGGTACGGCCGACCTCTATCCGCGGTTCGGCCCGACGCGGGATTGGGACGTGGCTGCTGGTCACGCGGTCCTGGCGGCAGCCGGTGGAAGTGTCGTTGAGCCGGATGGAGCAGCCCTCGTCTACGGCAGCCCGGAGCTACGAATACCGGCCTTTATCGCCTGGGGCGGCCCGGCGCCCGCCGAACGAGCGATCAAGGGCTGAGCGTGCGCAGCACTTCCGGCCATTTGCGTTCGGCCGCGCCGGTAATGCGCTCCGGGTCGGCGGTGAACGTCTTTAGCCTGTCGTGGTCGTAGAACAGAAACAGCCGCCCGCCGATAATCAGCCAGACGCCGGTGTTTCCCGCGACCGCGACACCATGGGCGACGCCGAGCGGGTCATAACCGCCGAATTGCGGCATGTAGACATCGGGCCGCGCCGCGAAGGCTTCGCGATTGCCAATGTTGCAAAAACGCCAGACCGCACCGCCATAGGCGAATTCGAGGTCCGGACTGCCGGGCGTGGGTTTCCCGTCGGTATAGAAAGCGACTGGGTCGTAGCCTCCGATGGCGAGGCCGGTGTGCCAATCGACCACGATCCTTTCCGTCGTCGCGGCGCGCGAGGCGGGCGGAACGGCAACTAGCGCAACGAGAAGGCCGGCGAATACGACAATGCCTGCGCGGTATCGCTTCCGTTGTTGCCGTGCTGCGGTCATAGTTTCGGCGAAGGATCGGTTGATTCGGATCGGCACTACGCACATGGGACGGGCTGAGTTGAGACTTAGCCGCTGCGTATGAGCAAGAGGTTAAACGGGGACGCATGATGAACTTTGCCTTGCGGTTCGCCGTCGTGGTTCTGATCGCCGCCGGCCTCGAAGCCGCGCCAGCCGCAGCGCAGACCATGCCGCCGCCGCAACCGCCACCGGCGGGCGTTGGACCCTCGCCGGGCCCCCCGCCGCAGCCGCCGTCGAACGATCGGTTCTCGGCTGGCGAAGTCATCGATGCCGGCCATCATTTCTTCGGCGGCGTCTCGCGCGGATTGGCCTCGATCATCGAGAAGGCGGGGAGTCGATGGGGCCAACCGAACGGCTATATCCTCGGCGAGGAAGCGGGCGGCGCCTTTGTCGGCGGCCTGCGCTATGGCGACGGGACGCTCTACACCAAGAATGCCGGCGACGTGCGCGTGTACTGGCAGGGGCCGTCGCTCGGCTTCGACGCCGGTGCCGATGGCGCGCGGACGATGATGTTAGTGTACAACCTGCCCCGAACCGAAGCGATGTTCGAGCGGTTCGGCGGGATCGCCGGCTCGGCCTATTTTATCGGCGGCCTCGGCATGACGGCGCTTACCTCCAACGATATCGTGGTCGTGCCGATCCGTTCCGGCGTCGGGCTGCGGCTCGGAGCCAATCTCGGCTACCTCAAATTCACGCCGCAGCCTACCTGGAACCCGTTCTGATCGCCGCCTTTATCTGCGAGCGAAAGATCGGCTGCGTCACAGGTTTGTCGCGAAGACACTGTTGTCTTTTCTGGCGCGGCGGCCGTTCTCGGTTTAGGTTAACCCTTCATGATTGTGGTGCAGGCCCGTCTTCGCGTGGCAATGTGAACCCTCAAAGGGCGGCAGGGTTCAAAGAGTGGTGTCATGATCGAACCGGTCATGTATTTCGGGATCGGGTTCCTGGTTGCGGCGCTGCTCGGATTGCTTTTCGTCCCTCTGGTGCATAACCGCGCCGTGCGCCTGACGATGCGCCGCCTCGAAGCGGCAACGCCGTTGTCTATCGCCGAAATCCGCGCCGACAAGGATCAGTTACGCGCCGAGTTCGCCATGTCGACGCGCCGGCTCGAAATGAGCGTCGAGCAGATGAAGACCAGGACCACCGGCCAGCTCGCCGAGCTTGGCAAGAAGACCGACGCCATCAACCAGCTTAGGAAAGAACTCGGCGAGAAGACCGCGACGATTTTTGCGCTGGAATCGCGCGACAAGAATCTGCGGGACCAGCTACTCGCCACCTAGGAAGAATTCGAGCTGAAATCGAGTTCGCTGCGCGAAGCGGAGCGCGGGCTCGCCGACAAGCAGGCTGACCTTGCCAAGCTCATCGCCGAGCTCGGTGAGCGTTCGATCATGGCCGACAGTCAGCGCGTCGAGCTTGCGGCTTTGCGCACGCAGGTCGAAGCGATGAAGGTCAGCGTCGCCGACTACGAGCGCGCCGTGAGGATGACCGAGGAACGGCTCGCGCGCGAGCGCGCCGAGGCCGAAGCGGCGGCCAAACTAACGGACGAAGCGCGCGGCAAGCTCGACGGATTGGCGGCACGCACCGGAGACCTTGAGCAAGCACTCCTCGTGCAGACGACCGAAGCGGAGATTTCCGGCCGCCGCGTGCAGGAGCTGGAAACGCGGCTCGCGGATCAGGGGCGGCTCTTGGCCGAACGCGAATTCGAGATTACCCGGCTGCGCGGCGACCTCGAAGCCGCGGGCAAGATCGAGAACGATTTGCGCGAAGAGCTTGAAAACGCCGGCGGCCGCAGCAGCGGCGTCGTGGATAAATTCCGCGCCGATATCAGCCAGCTCGAAGCGCAGCTTGCCGCTGCAATCGAGGAGCGTACCAAGCTGCAGCGCGAGATCGGCACGATGAAACGCGATGCGGAAACGACCTGGGCGGCCGAGCGTGTCGAGAACGCGCTCCTGCGCGAGCGCATCAACGATGTCGCCGCCGAAGTGGCGCGCCTCACCGCCGTGCTCGAAGGTCCGGGCTCGCCGATCGAGTCGATGCTTGCCGACGCGGTTCCGGAATTGGGGCAAGCAAGAGGCGCCGGGACCTCCGGCATCAACGGCCTAAGCGGCGAAACCCGCGCCGCCACCATCGATTCCCCGCAGGAAGGCAAGGGCACACTCGCCGACCGTATCCGCGCCTTGCAGTCGAGCGCCTCGCGTGTAACCTCGAATTGAGCCTCGCTTGACACTCCGCCGTCCCGGTTACTAAATCCGGCGCCGATTTGGGCCGGGCGCTTAGCTCAGCGGGAGAGCGTTCCCTTCACACGGGAGAGGTCGTAGGTTCAATCCCTACAGCGCCCACCATTTAGCCAACATATTGTGTTTTCAACGTTTTTTACTTTGAAATTTGATCCGATGGTACAGCTTGATGGTACAGCCTGACGCCACAGCAGCGCGGCTCCAGCGGAGTCTTTGCCGGGCGCGGATGCCGCGCGGGACTTGATTGCGATGCAGAGGCTCTATGGCTGAGAGGCACGAAAGCGCGAGCGCAGCCGGCGAAGAGAAAACAATTCTGCGCCTTCCTCGCGCGCGCACGTTTTCACACAGCCTAAACTCATAGCGACGCGATACATCGGAAACATTTTGGTCGTACCAGCGAATGGCGTC
>Ga0187862_10006890_pt1 | contig 10248 bp, 11 predicted proteins | sample June2016WEW_10_1_FD_133003 | JGI IMG/M metagenome (GOLD analysis project Ga0187862, IMG submission 133003) | Peatland microbial communities from SPRUCE experiment site at the Marcell Experimental Forest, Minnesota, USA - June2016WEW_10_150 | ecosystem: Environmental > Terrestrial > Soil >... | reverse complement strand
TCCGGGCGGCGGGTCTTTTGCCTGTGGCCTTCGTTGGCTCGGCCCTTACAGCCCGCGTTGGGGATGCGCGGGCCTTGCCGCCTAGGCCACAGCCAAAATCCCCTGCCGCAGGACCCGCTTTCAATTTTCAGACAGGCTCTTATGCGCGGCCTGCCGGCTGATGGGACTTGGCGAAAGCTTGCGCGCTCATGGCGGCGGGCCTGCCTGCCGGCAGGCACACGACTATGCTCGCCATACATAGACCACGAAGATGATAATAATGATAATGATGGTGATGCGGCCATACCAGGATGCGAGCCGGTTCAGAAATTCCGCGCGGTCGTGTTCCTGTTTCAGCTTGGTCTCGGCTGCGATCAACGTGGCAAAGGTTGCGTTGCGTTGGCATTCATCAAGACGGATGCGTTCGTCCAATCTGACACGACCGCCCAAAGGAGTGGTGCGGTTCTACAACCAGCGGGGGACAGCGGAGCAGTGGATCAAGGAAGGGAAGAATGCGGTCAAATGGACACGGCTTTCGTGTCACGATTTTGTGGACAACCAAGTGCGGCTGCAACTCTTCGTGCTGGCCTACAACTTGGGCAACTTTCTGCGGCAGTCGGTGCTGCCCCGTTGAGTGCGCCACTGGACGTTGACGACGCTGCGGGAGAAGCTGATCAAAATTGGGGCGAAGGTGGTGCGGCATTCCCGACAGGTGGTCTTCCAGATGGCGGAGGTGTCGGTGCCGAGAGCACTGTTCCGAACCATTCTTGAGGCAATAGACCGCCTGAGACTGCCCACCGTGGCCAGTGGATGAAGGAAAAACGACTGAAAACATCAGTCAGCACAGGAAAAGTGTCGCTGCATCCGGCTCAAGCGGCTGGTTGGAACGTAAACGTCCGTGCCGAACATGGCTACGGCTCGGAAAAACCCGGTTTTGTCGTCGCAAAATGGCTTGTAAAAAAAGGGATGAGAGGATCATCGCGAAAACGACCGGAGAAACTCGATTTGCACCATGAACACCAACTCAAATGGGAAATCCCGACTGATGCCGCTCCCCCGTCGGCGTCGATCCGCTTTGGAACGTGAGGCGGCTTAACATGCGTTTTATTGCTTTCATTATCGGGGTCGTGGTCATCATCTTTGGGCTGGTCATGTTCATCCGCGCCGGCGTCTCTGAGCGAGAGTTGGCCGCCAAATTACAGAGTATCCAGGAAGGGAAGATCCAGCCTGAGAGTCTCACAGTCGTCAGGAAGTATGTCAGTGCCAGCCTGAGTTCCAGGGGCCCTGGCAGAGGTTTCCCGCATGTTGTGCTGAAGAGCAGGGAGACCCCCAAAATAAACTTGAGCACGACTCGTGAATTCTACGACTCCGTCAATACGAACAGCCCGGTGAAGGGGTACCATTTTCCGGACGGCTATTTTGTTCCGGAAAGCATTGGACCAGGGCCAGGTGTTGCCAAGTGGGGTTTTTTGGGGGTCGGTCTGGTGGTGGGAGGAGGCTTTTTAGCGCTCGGTTTGACATCTGGCAAGGCGGGGCCGGGGGAGGGAGATTCATATCCCAGGAATCCAAGCCTCCGGGATGTGCTGACGGTGGCGCGCAACCGGAGAAGGAGAGAATGAGCGCGCCGTCTCCCACGATGGCAAGCAGGCGGAAAAGCGAAAGCGGACTGGAAAAAGACTTGCAACTCCGTGGAGCAGAAAGAGAATCACGAAAACGGCAAAAAGCAGTTCATTTACCCCATGAACATTAAATCAAATGGGAAATCGCTGTTCAAAGGTGGTTGGGGGTCCGTGCTGCCGCAGGGCGGCATCGCAGGCGGGAACATCGAAGCGCAATAGACGGCGGATTTTGATCGCCACGAGCAAGCCTGCGCTCATCCAGTTGTTAATGGTACGTTCGCTGACGGCGTAGCGCTGGGCCAGCGTTTTCTTGTCGGCGAAACGCCGCTCCGTCTGGTTGTTTTCAGTTGTTTCCATAAGGGTCCTTCTGATTCTTGAATTGGAGCAAACGGCGGTCGCAATCGCCGACATCGAAGATCATCGCGAACGTCCGGCACTGTGGACCACACGCGGTTAAAAAACAAACGCGGCGCCCCCGACGTCAGAACCCTCGGCCATAATCTCTGAGTGAGCCGGCGGGCATGATCCGGGCCCAGACCTCCATTGATGTAAATCAGCGATTCCACCGGAACGAAAAGGTGGGAGCGATGGAGATCGATGCCCGCCGCCGCGGGAAGCTTTCCGTCCGCCCGGCTGGCGGCATGGGCCAGGGCGGTAAACACGAAGGCGCGTGAGAAATCCGTGCCGCCGGTGATGATGGTCAGACCCGCCTTCTGATCCAGCAACTCCAGCAATTTGGCTGCTTTTCCAGGGGCGTGGGCCAGGCGCGGGTTATCCAAAGTCGGGTAAGCCCGGCAGTGGGCCTCGATGAAAGACTGGCGTTCTGCCGGCGGCAGGCGCTCCAACAGGCATAAAAAGCCGAGCACCTGCGGGTGGTGAAAGATGTCGAACCAGTTGTAAGTGGTGCTTTTGGACCGGCCGAGCATTTTGGCCAATCGCTCGAAGCTCATCGGGCGCCGGTGCTCCGCGGCAAGCCTGGAGCGCAAATCGCCGAAGATGTCGCGGGCCGAAAACGGATACCCCGGAGCGGTCATAAATCCGTCGTCGAGAAGTTCTGTTTTCCGCGTTTGCTTGTTCATGCCTTTTGGTTTGCCAGCAAACTCGCGGCGGCGGCCTTTGTTCAGGCCAGCATTCCCCTTTTCGCGAAACCAACTCGGGGGTGTCCCTTGGCGCAGAAAAAGCGTCCAGCGGATTGGAAATCTCTTCCCTTCGACAGCCCCAGCAAGCCCGACCTCGGCACCCGTGCGCTGGATCGTAAAAATAGGGTTAATTTATGCCAAGAAATGGAGAGGCAGAGAACTGGGTTTCGTTCAAAATTTTGGGTTGCCCTACGGAAGGGTGTGCATGATCTTTTAAGTCGTTGTTTTGGCGTGGGGAAATGAGCGCGGCAGTCGGAATTTAAGATGAAATTAGACTTTCAGGCCGGTCGATTCGATAAGGCTGAGGTTTCAAAGCTGGCGCACGGGCTGTATCCGCAAGGGGCGTTTGCGTGGCAGGCGCGGCGTTGGAACTGCCCGGCTGACAACTACTTGAAAAGGTTTCCGCGAGGCAGGCCATGTGCTGGCGCGTGCGGAATTAAAGAGTTTTGGCGGACTTTTATCCCCATTTACGCCATGTCGGATAATTGGAAGAACCCGCTGGCGTCACCGGTCAGCGTGACACAGAGGTCCAAAGCTGCAGAATACACTGCAAGACTTCCTGGCCTGCACCGTATTGATATTGACCAATGAACACAAAACAGCCCGGCCCGAGCAAATGAATGAGGAGCGAACTCGCATGAAGGAACATCTGAAATATTGAATGCAGCAAGCGATGCAGGAAGGAAGAACTCCATGAAACTCACAATTGTTTTTTTAATCGCAGCCATAACATTCTACACGTTATCAGGGCGGGAGTGTCAAGCCCAAACTCCACCCTGCGGTGCGACCTCATTTTACCTCTACGGAAACTACCAAAATCAGGAAGTGCTTCTGCATTTCATAGGGATCAACGGCAGTGCGTACAGCGGAAATCCACTCGCATATCTCTACACCGCTTTGAATTTTCCTGAAAATGCACCTGTTGGCGCGGTGGTTGAACAAGTTGTCTCCGCAAACGGGGTGCCCCAGGACGGCCCAGGCACTTTTCTTGCGTCAAATTCAGCCGAGTTCACAAATGTTCTTTACGAGGCTTTAATATGGGCCGCGATGGATTATTGGTATTTCCAATTTGGGGGACAATCCGCAATGAGTTCTGACCAAAACAATTTTCAACAAGTCTATCAAAATGAGTGGAAACAAGAATTGGGGATCGATCTCACATATCTGGTTGATGTTAACAATGTTATTCAAACGATTGCTGATGACCTAGCCACGGCGCTCGAAGATCCGGTTGCTGCTGAACAGATCAACAGTCTAATATCTCTGTTTCCAGATATCGTTAGTGGTATCCAAACATTGCAGGCATCTACGGCTCCCGGCATCCTCGCCGTCCTAGAGCAATATAATATTGTAACTCGTCAGAATTACACAAGCGCTGAATTGATTGCCGGTCTGGCCAATCTCGATCCAAGCAACCTTCCCCTATTCGAGGCTTCTCTTTATGCGGCGGCTTATCCTGGTGATAATTTACATCCCAGCGCGCAGCAATACCTCACTGATTTCTTTCAGAACTTTGGAACCGGGTTAGCAATAAGAGGAGCTACTGCCACGGGTTTAGGGGCATACGATGTTTACCAGGCTTATGCCACTTCTGATCTCACCGCCAGCTCCACGCAAGCAGCGGTTTCTGATGCTGGCACATTTTTACAAGATGGAATCACTGCCTTGGCAGCTGGCGCGGCGACAGCGACTATAATCCAGAATTATCTGTTACCACAATCGGATGTTCTGCAAGATATGGTGTTTCTCCAGAACTCCCTTGACCAAGACCTTTTCCCTGAACTCACTACGGTAAGCGGTGAAATGACGGGCAACAATGGATTTGCAAACCTCGACAATGGACCTGCGCTTGCGGCAGACATTGAGGTAATAAGCTCATTTGAAAGTATATGGTGTGGCTTAGGCGCCCAGGAGGAAAACAATGAGGTCATTCAATCACAATTGCAGCAGTATCTCGCATTGGGGCCAGCGTTTGGCGGCCGCGCGGCGAATTTCTATAATATGTTGGTTGCAGCTCATTCAATGTCGCAAACCGTTGCCAACGAATCTGCAGGGATTCCAACCCCGGTGGTCACCGGGTTAAGTCAATCCAGTGGCGTGCTCGGTGACCAAATCACCATTACCGGTAGTGGGTTCTGCAATGCTGTGGCTGTTTACTTCGGCAATGCTCCCGCCTCACCGGTTACAGAAATCCCCATCACATCGACGCAAATTGTGGTGGGCGTGCCCGCGGGGACAGGTACAGTAGATGTTCGCGTTGTTGGCGCATGTGGAACGAGTCAGATAAACGCCAGCGACGAATTCTTTTATGGAACAATACCTCCTGGTCCTGCAACGACCGTCATTTCGTTAAGCGGAAATCTGGCGTTCGCCAATGAGGATGTTAGCACAACCGCAACCAACACTTTTACGATAATCAATGGTGGCAGTACACTGTTGACTGTGACTAACATCAGTGTCCCTGCCGGGTTTTTGGGCAATTTCTCGGGAACGATTCCGGTTGGCGGCTCAACAAATGTCGCTGTTACATTTGCGCCGACCGCCACGACGACCTATGGCGGGCTCGTAACCGTGAACAGCGACGCAACCAGTGGAACGGACATTATCGATGCTTCAGGAACAGGTATTATTGCCGCTGGTTTTACCTTCGGGCCACTTTTGGTTAGTTCCATAGGCAGCAGTTCCGCCAACATCACCTTTTGGATTTACCCTAACGGTGTTGGCTGCGGCAACATTGCGGTATATGGAGGGCCCGTTGGTGGCTATACCAATGAGAATTTATTGGGCGAGCTCTTCAGCACGACAGATGGTGAGACCGGTCCGATTTATTTTGGCCCGGCCACCGCGTCGCCTCTTAGTTCTGCCACGCCGTACGTAATCTGGGCACAGGCAGGAGAGGGCTACGATACAGTCACTACACAGCCAGTTTATTTCACAACTTTGCCCGCTGGAAGTCTGCCAGCGATCCAAGCAGAAAATTTTAGCCCCGTGACTCCAAGCAGTGGTCAATTCGCTGCAACCGTCGTCCCCAATGCTCAACCAACCGTTGCTTGGTTCGATTACACCATCGGTTCGGCCGTTTACAGTTCGCCAACGATAAACATTTCTGCGGACGACGCCCAACTGGTTATCGGTCCATGGATCGCCAGCAATTGTCCTCCCGCGACAACCATTTCCTGGCAGGTAGTGGCGTCGAATTTATGGGGTTTAACACTGTCACCGACGCAAAGCTTTCAAACGTTGCCGTTGCCCCCAAGTATTGTGAGCCTTACGATAACGAATATCACGTCATCATCAGCATCAATTAACGCCTTGTTAAATCCGAATGGCGGGGATGCGGTTTTCTCAGTGTTTGTAACCAATACCGTAACCGAATCCGTTTCAAACACACCTTTCGCAGACATCGGCGATGGAAGCTCGCCTACGAATTTTATGGTACAGCTCATAGGTCTATCGCCATCAAACGCTTATATTGGCTGTTTCGTCACCACGAATTCTGGGGGGAGCAACTTCGCAACATTTCAATTCACCAGTCTTCCAATACAGTACGCCGTCAGTGCCTCAGCGGGCAACGGTGGCAGCGTCTTTCCCACTAATATTACAGTGATCGCTGGAAGGAGCGTGGCCTTTACGGCCGCGACTAACATCAACTACAACGTCCAGCAATGGCTATTGAACGGAACACCCGAACAAGCAGGCGGCAACGCCTTCACGCTGTCCGACATTCAAACGAATTACAATGTCGGCGTCACCTTTGCGTACGCGCCGACGTTTTATGGCGTGAGCGGCTCGGCGAGCAACGGTGGCAGCATTTACCCGACCAACGTCAGTGTCCTTGCAGGCTCTAACGTGACGTTCACGGCCAGTCCGATTCAAGGCTATGGTGTGAGCCAATGGCTGACCAACGGTATCGTGGCCCAGGTTGGCGGCGTGAATTTCACATTAAGCAACGTCCTCGCAGCCACGAGTGTACAAGTCACGTTTGGTGTTCTGCCTGGCGGCATTATTGCCTTGAGCGGCGACCTGGCGTTTGGCGGAATAGTGCCCGGCGAACCACTCCAAAACCTGCTGGATATTTCCAACAATGGCAATGAGAAGCTCACAGTCAGTAATATTATTTATCCAAATGGTGTCTTCAGTGGAGAATGGGCGGGTACCATCGCGCCTGGGGGTTTTCAATATGTGTTGGTCACCTTCCTGCCAATCAATCCCGGCAGGTACGGGGGAGACGTCGTTGTGGTGTCGGATGCGGTGATTGGCACTAACAGCATCCCCGTATCCGGCATCGGACTCTCGACCAACCCGCCACCCGTTCTTAATGCCGCATTGCAAAGCGGAAATATCGTCCTCATTTGGACCACAAATGCCTCCAGCTACGCGCTGGAATTCACGACGAATCTTGGCCAGATGGCATCGTGGCAGTCGGTGACTAACATGCCAACCATCGACGGCGGCCAAAACGTCGTGACCAACCCAATTTCCAGTCAAAGCGGATTTTTCCGGCTCCAACAATAATCAACTAAAAATCAAAAGTTTAAATTATGAAAACAAAAATCAGTTCGTGTTTGTTCCTCATGATCGCAACGGCCATGGTCCAGGCTCAATCCTCTGGAACGGCATTCACGTATCAGGGACAATTGAATGCCAGCGGTTCTCCTGCCAACGGCAGTTATGTCTTCTTTTTTAGCCTTTACACAAACGGCGCGATAGGCAACGAGATCGCCAATGGATCGCCTGTTACAATACCAGTAACAAACGGCTTGTTCGTTGCTTCAATTGATTTTGGGAATGTATTCACTAATGGCACGACCTACTGGCTGGGAATGTCAGTAGCCACCAACATCACTGGCCCATACGTGCCACTAAGCCCTCGCCAAGCGCTGACACCGACGCCGTATGCAATTTTCGCAAATAGCGCGAGTAATCTAACGGGCACAGTGCCAACCGAGCAGTTGACCGGCACAATCTCTACTAGCCAACTGACAGGTAACTTTCCAGCAAGCCAGTTGAGCGGCACGGTCAGCAACACCCAGTTAGCCAACAGTTCTATCACTGTCAACCCTGGAAGTGGTCTAAGCGGCGGAGGTCCAGTGCCTTTAGGCAGTTCAACGACGTTGAGCAATGCCGGTGTTCTATCGGTGACGGGCGATGCAAACATTACTGCCAGCACGGTTGCTGGTGCAGTGACGTTGAGCGACAATTCAACCAGCACCTCCTCAGGGAACACCATGGTTAGTCGCGACGCTACCGCAAGTTTTTCTGCCAACAACATTACGGTTTATGGCACTTTGGCCTTTCCAGACGGTGCTTCTATTACCGCTGGCGGCAGCAGGTTTGTGTATACCGGAAACGGCAATCTTGAGCTCGGCAACCAGGGAAGCAGCGGCGATAGCGGGGTCATTCGCATCGGCACACAGGGATCGCAAACCGCCACCTACATTGCCGGCATTTCCGGGGTAACGATTTCGCCGTCGGGGGGTGCAGTCTATGTCAACGGTAACGGGCAACTGGGCACGGTAAATTCGTCCCGGCGGTTCAAGGAAGCCATCGAGGACATGGCCAACCAGAGTGACATACTCTTGTCTCTGCGCCCGGTGGCCTTCCATTACAAGCCGGACCTTGATCCCCAGCTCACGCCACAGTATGGATTGATCGCCGAAGAAGTGGAGAAGGTGGCGCCGCAGTTGGTGGTACGCGACGACAAGGGCGAGGTTCTCTCGGTGCGCTATGAGCAGATCAACGCGATGCTCCTGAATGAATTTCTCAAGGAACACAAAACCGTCGAAACGCAGAACACTGAGATTCAGGGCTTGAGACAGAGCGTCGCGGAGTTAAAAGCGATGGTCGAAAAACTTTCCGGCAAGTAGGAGGCCAACATGAAAACGAGCCAATGGTCGTACATTGTCTGTGCTGTCTTGTTCACCTGGAACGCGGCGGGGCAGAATTATTCGATTGGCTGGTATAAAATCGCCGGGGGCGGCGGCACCAGCATGGGCACGAACGGCGGCACCGTTTATTCCATCAGCGGCACCATGGGCCAGCCGGATGCCAGCACTGCGATGACCGGCGGAAATTATTCGCTCACCGGCGGGTTTTGGAGTTTGGTTTCCGTGGTGGGGCCGTTATTGACCATCAGCCATTCAGGCAACAGCGTCATTGTATCCTGGCCGGCCACGGCAGGCTATACCTTGCAGCAAAACAATAATCTTGCTGTATCGGCAGGATGGGCAACCACTGGTTATCCCGTCACCACCAACGCCAATGGCACGAGCAGCATCACCATCACGCCGCCCGCGGGCAATTTGTTTTTCCGTCTGGCCAATCCATGAAGCGTCGTGGGATCAATCATTCCCGTAAGTTCAGGACATGCCCAAAATCATTCTTGGCCAGGACGAGCAGGTGCTGGCCCAACCGCCAGAAAAGACGAGTAGCGCGGGTGCAGCCGCTGCTCTGCTCGGCTGCCGGGCCGGCTCGTATTGCGGCGGCTCAAATGGCCCGCTGGGCAAAGTTCAAAGGCAAGAGGATTGAGACATCAGGGAAAAGGCCCAATCGGAAAATGAATGCCGCAGCACGGGCACAGAAGGCGGCGGCGGCCAGGGCCAGATGCAAAAAGGCAAAAGCGACCGGGAAAAACTCACTTTGCACGGCGCCGGGTTGGACTGAGTTGTCCAGTTTCTGGTCCTGAATTCACTTGGATCGTGATCGGTGCGCGCCCAGCACGTTCAGAATGGCGGGGCCTGCCTTACCACGCACACAAAAGGGTGGCTGCCGTCGCAAGGGCCAAGGACAGCCCGCAGGTTCAGAACTTCCTCACTTGATGTCCGGCGGCGTCGCGCCAGGAATGTGAAATCAATGGCAAGAAACTTCCCGTAGCTCACCAGCCGGCTCGGCATTCGACCGTCAAGGGCAGCATCGATCTCCTGCCCCAAAGCGCCCACCAGATAATATCCCTCATCATCATCGGCCACGTTCGGCGCAGTATATTTTCCAAGCAAATCGGGATGAACACGCATGGCGAAGACGGCGTCCCACTGCCGGGCGGTTTTAGTGACGTCCGTCAAGGATGCTGATAAAGAACGCTGCCGACAATCCGGGCGCTCGAAAATTCGATTTTGGGGCATAAACTCGGGAATCGTGGTTGAGAGGTACTGTTGAAGGCTGGTGGGTCTCCCCCCTACCTCATTTATGTACTGCGGGCCAGATTGGCCAGCTGAACGAGTCACCGCACGAATCCGGCCGTGTGTGTCAGATTTCGGGCTCCAGGTGAGGGGTGACCGAGTTCGGCTCGCACGAGTTGGCTGTGCCGCCGGTGGGTTCGGTGTTCAAAACGGCGGTCTGCCGTCGGCTTCCCCGCCGGTCGGAGGCGTCGCGTGTTCGTGCTCGTCGCCGTCGTTGGGCTTCGACGGATTCTGCGGCCGCGGTTCCGGGACAACAAACTGCACGGAATCGCAAACCAGGATGAGTTGCGAGCGCGATGTGCCCTCATTATTCCAGGTCTCGGTGCGCAGGCG
>Ga0187862_10006877_pt1 | contig 10259 bp, 9 predicted proteins | sample June2016WEW_10_1_FD_133003 | JGI IMG/M metagenome (GOLD analysis project Ga0187862, IMG submission 133003) | Peatland microbial communities from SPRUCE experiment site at the Marcell Experimental Forest, Minnesota, USA - June2016WEW_10_150 | ecosystem: Environmental > Terrestrial > Soil >... | reverse complement strand
GGCAGCCGGCCAATCTCATCCAGGCCCAGCGCGATTATTTCGGCTCCCACACTTATGAGCGGACCGACGCCAAGGGCACGTTTCACACCGAATGGGAGAAGGCTTGAATGCTACGAAGACAAACGACGAACTCGAACCGACGGTCTTTGTCATTTTTGGCGGAGCGGGTGATTTGACCTGGCGCAAACTTGTGCCGGCCTTGTTCGATCTCTCCCAGGACCGAAGCATGCCCGCTGATTTTTCGGTCATCGCGGTGGATCGGATTCCCATGAGCGACCAAAAACTGCGCCAGCGGTTGCACCAAGGCGTCAACCAATTCTCACGGTTTGGCAAAGCGAAGGACGCCGCTTGGAATGAATTCGCCAAGCACATCAGCTACCAGCAGGGTGATTTCAAGAAGCCGCAGACGTATGCAGCTTTGAGCGCCCAATGCACCGCGCTGGAAAAGGAATGGGGCGCCAAAGCTCACCGCATCTTTTACATGGCCACTCCGCCGAGCATGTTCGGCGAGATTCCAAAATACCTCGGCAAAGCCGGTTTGGCCAGCGACCGGCCATGTGCCAGAATCGTCATCGAGAAGCCGATTGGCTACGATTTGGCCTCGGCCCGTGCCCTCAATGCCATCCTCGCCGCCAGTTTCGAGGAATCCCAGATATTCCGGATCGATCATTATCTCGGCAAGGAAACGGTGCAGAACATTCTGGCTTTCCGCTTTGCCAATCCGCTCTTCGAGCCAATCTGGAACCGCCGTTACATCGACTATGTGACCATCACTGTCGCCGAAGCGGTGGGCGTCGAGCACCGCGGCGGCTATTACGACCACGCGGGCGCGCTCCGCGACATGGTCCAGAATCATCTGATGCAATTGCTCTGTTTGGTGGCGATGGAGCCGATGGTCTCTTTTCAAGCCGACGAGATTCGAAACAAGAAGGTGGACGTGCTCCACGCGGCCCGTCCGATTGACCGCGATGCGGTCGCTCAATGCGCCGTGCGTGGGCAATATGGTCCGGGCAACAGCGATGGCAAAAAAGTGCCCTGCTATCGCGAGGAAGATGGCGTGGCGCCCGATTCCCAGACGGAGACATTTGTGGCGTTGAAATTGTTTCTCGATAACTGGCGCTGGCAGGACGTGCCCTTTTACTTGCGCACCGGCAAGCGCCTGCCCCGCCAGGCCTCGGAAGTTACCATCCAATTTCGCGCCGTGCCGCATCGGTCATTTCCAGCTGGGGCTTCGCTCGGCTGGCATCCTTCGCGGCTCGTCTTGTCGATTCAGCCCGCCGAAGGCATCGTGTTGGGCTTTCAGGCAAAATACCCGGGACCGAAAATGCAGTTGCGGCCGGTGGACATGCGGTTCAGTTATCGCGAGAGCTTCGAGGCTCCCTCGCCCGATGCGTACGAAACGCTGCTGTGGGACGTGATGAAGAACGACGCCACGCTCTTCATGCGCGCCGACCAAGTGGAGGCTGCGTGGCAATGGTTGATGCCGGTGCTCGACGTCTGGGCGGAGGCGCCCCCCAGTGATTTCCCTAATTACGCCGCAGGCACCTGGGGGCCTGAAGAAACCCAGGGTCTGCTGGCATGCGGACACAGTTGGCCTGTGCCGACCGAGTTGGCGGATCGAAAGAAAACGAACCAGAAATTCCCTGCGAAATAGGCGAAGATAATTCCGCTACTGAGATGCAACCCGGCTTCAGTCCCATCTTTGATCCTGCTTCATCGCAAGCTGCTGCGATTTCTGAGCTGTTCATGGTGGTGCTGGTTATATGCGCGGTCATTCTGGCGATCGTCGTCGGCATGGTTGGCGTCAGTTTGATTCGGTTTCGGCAGGGGCCGGATTCCGCAGAGCCGCCGTCGTATTTCGGGAACCGAAAACTGGAAATTATTTGGACGGTTGGACCAACGCTCATTATCATCTGGCTCTTCGTCCTCACGGCGCGCGGGATGCGAAAGTCCGATCCCCCTGCGAATCAGGAGCCTGATCTCATCGTGATCAGTCATCAATGGTGGTGGGAGGCGCGTTATCCTCAAACGGGCGTGGCGACCGCCAATGAAATTCACATCCCCGCCGGCACGAAATGGCTGGTGCGGCTGGAATCGGCGGATGTTATTCACGATTTTTGGGTGCCGCGCCTGGCGCGCAAAATGGACGTGGTGCCCGGCAATACGAATCACATCTGGCTGGAAGCCACGGCGCCGGGCCAATACGCCGGCACCTGCGCCGAATATTGCGGCGCGCAGCACGCCTGGATGCGCTTTTCCGTCATTGCGGAATCGCCGGAGGCGTACGCGGCGTGGCTGCGCGAACAGCAAAATCCCGCCGTCATACCCGACACGGATTCAGCCCGGCAAGGCTTGAAAATCTTCCAGACGATGACCTGCGCCAATTGTCATTCCATCCGGGGAGTTTCCGTGGCGGGGAGCGCCGCGCCAGACTTGACTCATTTGGCTGGCCGCAAATTCCTGGGCGCGGGAGTATTGTCCAACACGGAAACGAATCTTTTTCGCTGGCTCAAAAATCCACAGGCCAGCAAACCGGGCTGCCTGATGCCTGATCTGAAACTGACGGATGCGCAGGCGAGCGCGGTGGCGGGCTATTTGGAGACACTCAAATGAGCGCCCTCGCCTCTCCATCCGTTGAGATTGAAACTCCCGAGGCAACGAGCGCGCCTCGCGGATTGTTTGGCTGGGTGGCCACGGTGGATCATAAGCGCATCGGCATTCTCTATCTGCTGACCGCGCTGGTGTTTTTTATCGTTGGCGGCGTGGAGGCGTTGCTCATGCGCATTCAATTGGCCCGGCCCAACAACACGTTTCTTTCGCCGGGAGCTTTCAATCAGATTTTCACCATGCACGGCACAACCATGATTTTCCTGGTGGTGATGCCCACGCTGTTCGGCTTGGCGAACTACCTGGTCCCGCTGATGATCGGCGCGCGCGACATGGCCTTTCCCCGGCTCAACGCGATGAGCTATTGGCTCCTGCCGTTCGGCGGTTTGCTGCTGCACTTCAGCCTGCTGGCAGGTGGCGCCCCAGCCGTCGGCTGGTTCAGTTACGCGCCACTCAGCGAAACCCAGTATGCCTCGACTCACGGCGTGGATTATTGGGTGCTGGCCCTTTTGATCCTGGGTGTCGGCTCGGTTGCCACCTCGATCAATCTGATCGCCACAATCCTGACCCTGCGCGCGCCGGGATTGACCATTCGCAGGCTGCCGTTGTTTGTCTGGATGATTTTCGTCAACTCCTTTCTCGTCATCCTGGCGATTCCGGCCTTAAACGCGGCCATTGTGATGCTTTTCATCGATCGCAACCTGAGCACCCATTTTTTCTCACCCACGCACGGTGGATCAGCGTTGCTGTGGCAGCATTTTTTTTGGGCCTTCGGACATCCTGAAGTCTATATTATGGCGTTGCCCGCCTTCGGCATTATTTCCGAAGTGGTTCCGGTGTTCGCGCGACGGCCGATCTTCGGCTATGAATTCGTCGCGGCTTCCACAGTAGCCATCGCGCTGCTGAGTTTCGGTGTTTGGGCCCATCACATGTTCGCCGTGGGCATGGGGCATCCGATTGACCTTTTCTTTGCGGCGTCCAGCATGCTGATCGCTGTTCCCACGGGCGTGAAGGTCTTTGCCTGGAGCGCGACGATGTGGGGCGGCTCAATTCGACTGACGACGGCCATGCTTTTTGCCATCGCGTTTCTGATCCAATTCACCATTGGCGGATTGAGCGGCGTGACCTTCGCGGTGGTGCCGATCGACTGGCAGGTGACCGACACCTATTATTTGGTGGCGCATTTTCATTACGTACTTTTCGGGGGCACGTTCTTCGCGGTTTTCGCCGGGCTATATTATTGGTTTCCCAAAATGACCGGACGGATGCTGTCTGAACGGCTGGGCAAGCTCAATTTTTGGATGGCCTTGATTGGCTTCAACACGGCGTTCTTCGTGCAGCATTTTCTCGGTTTGATGGGCATGACGCGGCGAATCTACACCTATCCCGATTTACCGGGCTGGGGTTTGCTCAATCTCATATCCACCATCGGTGCGTTTTTGTTGGGCGCCGCGGTGCTGGTGTTGTTATGGAATATCGTCGTGAGCCTGCGCCACGGCCAGCCGGCGGGCGACAATCCGTGGCAGGCCTGGACGCTGGAATGGGCCGCGACTTCGCCGCCGCCGGCGCAGAATTTTGATCGCGTGCCGCCGATTCGCAGCCGGCGGCCGTTGTGGGATTTGGCGCATCCGGAAAGACCCGATCCAGATGTCGGCGGCCCAACATCGCGGGACGAATTCGCACCGGAAAAAAACCGGGTGAGCATGGTCACCTTCCTGATTTCAGAAGGAGCTTTCTTCGTCATGCTTATTTTGGCCTATCTCTATTACAACAACCACACCATGGACGGGCCGACTCCCGCCAGCATGTTGAATGCAAAAAGAACCGGTATTTTCACCTTTTGCTTGCTGGCCAGCAGCCTGACCATCTGGCTGGCGGAAAGAAAATTGGAGGCCAAAAAACATGCCGCGTTTCGCTGGCTGCTCGCCCTGACGATCCTGCTTGGAACCGTCTTCATTCTTGGCCAGGGCCAGGAATACCTCCACGTCTTCCATGCAGGCGTTATGGTCAATTCGAATTTGTTCGCCACCACCTTTTTCACCTTGACCGGTTTCCACGGTTTGCATGTATGCGTCGGCTTGATTGCGTTGCTCATCGTCATGGGGATCTCTCTGGCCGGCGATTTTAAGCAAGGCCGCAATGAAGCGGCTAAATCCATCGGGCTTTACTGGCACTTTGTGGACGCCGTCTGGCTGGTGGTGTTTTCGGTCATTTATCTAAGGCTTCTTTTATGACAACCGAACAATTTCTTCTGTCCGCCTGGAATTGGAATCCGCGGGTTATCGCCGTATCCGCCGCCACCATATTAGCTTACAGCTTGCGGTATCGTGGGCATTTCAGCCGAAGAATCGGCTGGCTGTTGGCGGGACTGGCCGTCTTCTTCCTCACGTTGGCTTCGCCGATGGACGCATTGGCGGACGGATATTTATTCAGTGCGCACATGCTGCAACATTTGCTGCTCCTGCTTGTTGTGCCGCCGCTTATTCTGTTGAGCCTGCCGCCGGTCACGATGCATGGCCGCTCTCAAAACGGACGCTGGAAATGGGTGAACTGGATTGTGCGTCGTCCAGTCGCCATGTGGTGTTTAGGCGTTGGCGGAATGTGGCTTTGGCACGCTCCCACGCTGTGCAATGCCGCCGTGACCAACGGGTGGATTCACCGTTTGCAATATGTCTCCTTGCTGGTGATGGGCCTCGCTTTTTGGTGGCCGATCCTCGGCCCGTGGAGCCGGCAACGGCTCCCGCCACTGGCAGGAATTGCTTATCTGTTCAGCGCCTGCCTCGGCTGCACCATCCTGGGAATCATCCTCACGTTCGCGCCCGTGGAAGTTTGTTCCATTTATCTTCATCCAATCGACCGGCTCGGCATCCTGCCGCTCGTGCAGAATCAATGGGGATTGACGCCCGCCAAAGACCAGCAGATGGGAGGCCTGTTGATGTGGGTTCCCGCGTGCCTGATTTATTTCTCTGGAATTATTGGACTGCTCGCCCGCTGGTATGGTCAGGCCAACGATGAAGCCCTGGTCTCTGAATTGGAACCAAATGCAACTCTGATTGGAGAAACTCATGCCGACTGAAATTGCAAACCCCGTGCCCCCAGAATGGCCTCCGGGATGGAATGTCCCGCAACCTGCAGAACTGCCGGAACCGTGCGTCTGGCCTGTGACCCTGGCGCTGGGCATTACTTTTTTGGTATGGGGATTGGTCACTTCACTGATTATAACCGGCGTTGGCGTCGCGCTGTTTGCCGTGGCACTGGCGGGATGGATTCGCGATATTCGTCATGAAAGAAGAAAACACTGAAGCCTCTCCTATCTGCGGCCCGCCATCAGCAGCGGAAATTTCACGGCGAAGATTTCTCGCTCGATTGAGTTTCGTCGTTGGCGGAGTCGGCGCTTTAACTCTGGCAGTACCAATAATTAGTTTCATCGTCGCTCCTTTCTTTGTGCGAACTAAGGAAGTCTGGCGCTCGGTGGGAAAAATCGATTCCTTCAAAATTGGCGAAACGACGGCGGTGAAATATGAAGACGCTTCGCCCTTGCCGTGGGCGGGCGTGACAGCGCGCAGCGCGGCATGGCTGCGCCGCGTCAACGCCGACACTTTCATCGCCTTTTCCATCAATTGCACGCACCTGGGTTGTCCAGTGCGATGGCTGGCCGAAGCCAATTTGTTCATGTGCCCGTGCCACGGAGGGGTGTATTATCAAGACGGTACCGTCGCCGCCGGGCCGCCGCCGTTGCCTTTGGCGCGCTATCCGGTGCGGGTCAAAGACGGCGAGGTGCAGATTCAAACGGCCCCCATTCCCATCACCAAAAAATAATGTTTCAACGAATTTTCACTCGAATTCGGGATTGGGTGGACGACCGCACGGGGCTGCCCGAAGCGGTCGGCAAGATGGCGCGACATCTGGTGCCGCCGGACGCCAAATGGTGGTATGTCTTCGGCAGCGCCACGCTGTGCGCCTTCATGATTCAAGTGATCAGTGGCATTGCGCTGGCCTTTTCGTACATTCCCTCGGCCAGCGAGGCCTACTCGACGCTTCAGTTTATCAGCGATCAAGCGCCGTTTGGACATTTTCTGCGCGGTCTCCATTACTACGGCGCGTCGGCCATGGTCTTGATGGTCGGCCTGCACATGGCGCAGGTCTTTTTATTCGGCTCCTACAAGTTTCCTCGCGAGCTGAACTGGGCCACGGGCGTGCTGCTATTGGGCTTCACGCTGATCATGGGCTTTACCGGACAGCTTTTGCGATGGGATCAAAACGCGGTCTGGTCCGTGGTCGTCGCGGCGGAACAAACCGGGCGCGTGCCATTCATCGGAAAATGGCTGGCGCATTTTACGCTGGGCGGCGACACCGTCGGCGGCGCAACCCTGACCCGTTTTTTTGTGGTCCACGTTTTCATCATGCCCGGTCTGATTTTTGCCTTTGTCGGGCTGCATCTCTGGCTGGTTCTGCGCCACGGCATATCTGAACCGCCCAAACCCGGCCAACTGGTGGATCCCAAGACCTACCGCCAGGAATACAAAGAACTCATCGCAAAACGCGGACGCCCGTTTTGGCCTGATGTAGCCTGGCGCGATTTGGTGTTTTGCGTCGCCATGATCGTGGTCATTGCGGCGCTGGGGTTGATTTTCGGCGCGCCGCAATTGGAAAAACCGCCCGACCCCAGCATCATCGCGGCCAGTCCGCGACCGGACTGGTATTTGTTGTGGTATTTTGGTGTGCTCGCGCTGCTGCCGCACGGAAGTGAGAAATACTTCATGGTTTTCGGCCCGCTGCTGGTGGGAATGCTGTTAATCGCGCTGCCGTTCCTATCCAATCGCGGCGAACGCAGCCCGCGCCGGCGTCCGTGGGCTGTCGCTGCCGTTTTGATGACGGTGGTCATGATCGCGACGTTGTGGGTGGAGGGAGCGAATTCGCCTTGGTCGCCCAATTTCAACGCGCCACCGTTGCCGCCATCCATCGTGGGCGCGACCAATGGACCGGTCTTTATTGGCGCACAATTGTTTCATGCCAAAGCCTGTTTGAACTGCCATTTGATTGGGGACGATGGCGGCCGCCGCGGACCGGATTTAACCGATGTGGCAAACCGGTTGTCGAAAAACCAGATGATTTTGCGAATTTCCAACGGAGGCGTGAACATGCCGGCCTACGCCGCGAACCTCGCGCCTGCGGAAATGGACGCGCTGGTGGCGTTCCTGCAATCACGTAAAATTCAGCGACGCTGATCATCAAAACATGAGAAACCACCCCGCCAGACCTTCCCAAACGAAGTGCGATTGTCCCCGACAATGCACGGCAGGGTTTTACCCCATAGGTAAAACTCAGCCCATAGCGTAAAGTTGTATGTCGATGTTTTCAGGGCGAAGTCTCTGTAAAACAGTACGGCGGAGCAACTCAATGGCATCATGAAAACTTTGTTTACAGCGGAATCGATTTCCAAGGGCGGTCGTTCGGGAACAATTCAGACGCCGGATGGGCTACTGAATATCACTTTGGGAAATCCTTTGGAGAAAGGCGCGGAGAAACGAGGGCCTAATCCCGAGTTGTTGTTTGCCGCCGCATATTCCGCCTGTTACCACGGCGCTTTGATCAATACCGCCAAAAAGCTCAAGACCCCGGTCGAGGATTCCACCGTGCGGGCATTGGTGAGCCTGATCGAGGAGGACCAAGGCGCTTACCGTCTTGCCGTGGAATTGCACGCGCAACTCCCTGGTGTTGAGCGCGCCCAGGCACAACGGATCATGGATCAAGCGCACCAAACCTGCCCGTATTCCAAGGCCCTGCGCGGCGACGTCTCCGTCAAGCTGATGGTGGACTGAGCGCGAGAACACTTTTGCAGTCCGGTTGGCGGCCCAAGCGAATATAAATACTGGGTTGAGGAATCATTAAGGAACGAACAGCTCCAGAGGAGTTGGAAATATGAAAAAGTACACATCAATCTATCAGGTCGGCCTCATTTCTCTTGCGACAGCGATCGTTTCCATTGGCGTTCCTCGAAATCTCGATGCGGCGGACAGCTCGCCCTCGGCCAGCGCGCCAGCAACCGTGTCCACGCAGTCTCCGGCATTCCCTTTGGGCGTGTCTGACGTGATCAAAATGTACCAAGGCGGTATTGGGAAGGACGTCCTGGTAAGCTATATTGAGAATAGCGCCCTGCCATTCCATCTCACGGCGGACGGAATTATTTATCTGCAACATTTGGGTGTGCCGAAGGAGGTCACAAGCGCTTTGATTCTCCGAGACGGTGAATTGCAGAAACAGGCGGTTACGGCTTACCAGCAGCGATCTCAGGCTTTTCAGCAACAACCGGCGGTCGGAGCGCCCGGCTATAATCAAGTTGACGTCGCCAATACAGCTCCGCCAGTGCCTATGCCCAGCACACCGGCGCCAGCGGTTTACCCATACGCGGCGAGCGCGCCTCCTCCTGTTTATCCCGACTACAGCGCTTACCCTGATTATGATTATGGCTATCCATATTATGGCCCCGGCCTCGTGATTGGCAGTGGTTTTGGTTGGGGATGGGGCGGGTATGGCCGCTACGGCGGGGGCTTCAGAGGCGGGTACGGCGGGGTCAGTAGAGGAGGGTTTAGCGGGGGTGGCAGAGGTGGAATGGGTGGGGGTGGAAGAGGACATGGCGGTGGTGGACACCGCTAAGAAGCGGCGGGCGTTTACCCCTTCCGCCAGTCCCGGCAACCGCGTGTGGGGAGAACACCCCATAGCGACGGGAAGAATCAAAGGCTTATTGTGAGCACCAAGAGAACACTTTTGCCGTCAGGTTGGCGGCGGAGCCAAACAACAATAAGAAATAACATAAAATTAGGTTCCTCGACGTTTTCAGTGGATCAGTAGCATGGGACTTGGAGTTTGCCCGCTACGAAATAGAGCATGGTGAGTAGGTTCTTCGTGGTTCGATAGCCCCTGGCTTTTCGTTTGGTGGCTGAAAACAGACTGTTCAAACCTTCCATGAAGGCGGTGGTCAGCCCCTTCTTCCAATGGGCCAGAATGCCCTTGAGGTGACGTTCGACCATCTCGGCCGCGCCGACCATCGGTTGCAACAGATCGTGGCCCTCTTTGGCCGCCGTGGTTTTAACCCAGTCGCACCAGGTGACAAAATCCTTCCGGGCTTCGGTCACACTGGGCACCCGGTAGATGTCTTGCAGGATCAGCCGCATTTGATACGCCGTCGCTGTCAACAAGTGCTTCCAATCCATCTGGTCCAGCCGGGCCAGTTCCTTCTCGGTGTGGTTCTCCGGGTTCTTGCGGAAAATCCACTGGCTCTTGGCCAGTTGCCGCCGCTTCAGCTCGTCAGACTGCGCCTCCACACGCCGCACATTTTCCACGCCCTCGTTGACTGCCGCAATGACGTGAAATTTGTCAAACACAATGGCCGCGTTGACCATGTGGTCCTTCACGCCGCGGATGTAGGCCGGACTCATGTCGATGGCCACCTGCGTGATCGCCTTGGGATGCCCGTTGTGCGCCGTCAATTCCTCGGCGAAAGAGGACCAGACTTCGGCTCCTTTGCCCTCCACTCCGAACAGCACTCGCTTCTCCACCAAGTCCGCAAATACGGTCACATAGTTGTGTCCCTTGCGACGGTTCATTTCATCGGCCCCCACCCACACCACTTCCGACCAGTCGGCCCGCTC
>Ga0187862_10006875_pt1 | contig 10261 bp, 9 predicted proteins | sample June2016WEW_10_1_FD_133003 | JGI IMG/M metagenome (GOLD analysis project Ga0187862, IMG submission 133003) | Peatland microbial communities from SPRUCE experiment site at the Marcell Experimental Forest, Minnesota, USA - June2016WEW_10_150 | ecosystem: Environmental > Terrestrial > Soil >... | reverse complement strand
GTTCCGTCTCTCGCTCCCGCTCATGATCGGCGTCACCCTGGTCATGTTCGATCGCTACTTCCTCCAGTACTTCGCCTCCGCCCAGGTCGGCGGCATCACCCTCATCACTAACGCCAAAAGCCTCTTCAACGCGCCCTTCAACGTCATCGGCCCGGCTGCCGGGGCCGCCTCGCTGCCCTTCTTCGCCTCGCTCTTCCAGCAGAACCGCGCCCATGACTTTTCCGCTTCGGTCGGTCGCTCCGTCTCCCGCCTCTTCGCCGTCGGAATGATCGTCTCCGCCTGGATGATCGCCCTCGCCCCCTGGCTCATGGACCTCCTCCGCGGCGGCAAGTTCAACCGTGCCGACGCTGGCGTCATCGCGCAGCTCTTCTCCATCCTCGCCATCACCCTGGCCCTCTGGGCCGTCCAGGGAATCTATGCCCGCGCTTTCTATGCCGCCAGCAACACCCGCACCCCCATGATCACAGGCTCCCTCATCACCATCCTCTCCATCCCCATGTACTGGGGCCTCTTCCACGCGCGCGGCCTCATGGGCCTCGCCATCGCATCCGACATCGGGATCCTCGTCCAGACTGCCTCCCTCGCGTTTCTTCTCCATCGCAAGCGCCTGGTCTCGCTCTCCCATCTGGAGTTCGGCGAGCTGGCCCGCGCCCTCGCCGCCGCGCTCGTCGCCTTCGCCGCCGCCGCAGCCGCCGCGCACATCCTGCCGCCCGTCTCCACCCACGCCAAGGACCTCCTCACCATCGCCCTCGCCAGCATCGCCTGGATCGCCGCCGCAGCCCTCACCCTCTTCGCCACCGGCTCCAAACTCCCCGCCCAAATCCTCCGCCGCCGTTAGCGTCGGTCGGGTGCCCCATCCTCGACGCGCGCTCCCCGCGCGGCAGGGTGGGGTATCGCACGCGGTAGCGCGCGACCGCACGCGTTTCCGCGCAATGTATAGAATCAGCCTATGAGCGAAGGCAGCAAAGTTCACGAAGCATTGGATCGTCCTGCCTCTCAGCAGGAACGCGAGATCGTCCGATGGCTCCTGGAGCACGGTGATCCAAAGTATTTGCCGCTCGCTTCTCAGATCGACGCGCTCCGAGTGGTCTCCAAATGCACCTGTGGCTGTCCGACTGTGCACTTCGCATTGGAAGGCGATCCATCAGTGCAAGGCACACACCTTATCTGCGACTGTGGAGCGACTGTAGACGATCAGGAAGTTGGAGTTCTGCTCTTTGCGTGTGAGGGCAAGCTGAGCATGTTAGAGGTATACTCCTATGCAGACAATGACAAGCCCTTCGGGCTTCCCAAAATCGAATCCCTATACACTTATCAAAAGGAGGAAATAACTCGGTATGTGGGTGGGCGCCTTACAACGGTGACGTTGCTCAAAAGACCGAATGATAAGGAACTTCCTCGCGCCAGCGATGCCGACGACAGTTCAAAAAGCTAATCATCTGACACGCAACTAACAACCAACAACCTTCTTTACCTACCCCCTGGCGTCTTCATACTCCTCTCGCCAAGCCTTCTGGATCGCCTCCAGTATCCCCTCCGTCGACTTCATCGGGTCGCCCACAAAGTCCGGCAACTGCACCACCCACTTGTGCAGATCGGTGAAGCGTACCGAGTAGGGATCGGTCTCAGGAAACATCTCCTGCAACTGAATCCCAATCTCCTCCGCATCCGTCCAGTCCAGTTCCCGTGGCATCTCCGCTTGTCACCTTTTGCGGTGTCGAACTTACTCTCCCCCTGATTTGGCGCAGTGTCAATGGTAGGATGACACTTTCCTGTGCAAATGGTGTCAGGCGGTCACCGCCGGACACCGGACTCTCGGTTTTTCACTTTCTCGCCTCGAGGATCCGGCGCGTGTCTTTTGCCCTGCCAACCCGGACGTGCAGCCGAGGGAGGACGTAGGCCGCTGCTGCAGCCGCGCCGTTTTGCCTTGCCCACGTTCCCGACCTCTCAGGGGAATAGCGCGTCGGTCAAGGCTGGCCCGTCCTGAGACTGCGATGGTGCGTCCTCTTTCTGGGCACTCACTGATTCTTTGGGGTTTGGGTCGCCTGGGCTGCGGATGTTTTGACGCGGGGGCGCGCGGCGTTCGTGTTCCATGCCACGCGGCGGAGCGCAGAGCCGCGTGAGGCGGAGCGACGCGGGGACGGGCGGCGACAAAGCCCGCGCTACAGACCTGGCACCGTAAAATACATCAGACACCTGATCCAGAGTGATTGTCCTGAACAATCCATGGACGAAAGGCAAGGATTGAAGTTTCTCATTACCCTTTTGCTCATTGCGCTGGCTGTGGCTGCGCTGGCGGCCTGGGAGATCTATGCGCCCATCGGCCCGTCCGCGGGCACCACCGACGAGGCTGCAACCTACGTCGATATCGCCCCCGGCAGCGGGACGATGGCCATCGCCGCGCAACTGGAAGAGGCCGGAGTGCTGCGCAGCCGCTTCGCATTCGACCTGCTGCGCGTGGTCAAGGGCGGCAAGCTGATGGCCGGGGAGTACCGCTTCAACCGGCCCGCGACGGCCAGCGAGGTGTACTCGCGCATGGTCCGCGGCGATGTCTACTTCATCCCGCTCACCATCCCCGAGGGCTACAACATCTTCGAGATTGCCCAGGCCGTCGAAAACACCCACCTCGGCTCGCGCGACGACTTTCTCGCCGCCGAACGCACTGACACCTTCCTCGTCTCCGACCTCTCGCCCAACGCGCCCTCGCTGGAGGGCTTCCTCTTCCCGGACACCTACCGCTTCAGCCGCCACGCCACGCCGGAGCAGATCCTATCCACAATGGTGGGCCGCTTCCGCGCCGTCGCCATGCAGGCGGGCATCAGAATGCCCTCCGGCGCGCAGCAGGTGCTTCAGGGCGAGGTCCCCAAGGGGTTCATATCGGAGATCGCCCAGACCGTCACCCTAGCCTCGCTCGTCGAGAAGGAAGTTAACCAGGACTCCGAGCGGCCTCTGGTCGCCGGAGTCTTCGTCAACCGGCTGGCCAGGGGGATTCCGCTTGCCACCGATCCCAGCGTGATCTACGCGGCGCTGCTGGAGGGGCGGTATCGCGGCGCAATCTACGCCTCGGACCTCGAATCCACATCGCCGTACAACACCTATCGCCACGTCGGACTGCCTCCGGGCCCGATCGCGAACCCCGGGGTTGCCGCGCTGAAGGCGGCGCTGGCCCCCGCGCGCACCGACTTTCTCTACTTTGTTGCCGATGCCCAGGGCCACAGCCGCTTCTCCGCCACGCTGAAAGAGCACACCCAGCAGGTACAGAGCTACCGCCGCGCCCTGCACCAACCTGCCGCTGCCCAGAGCCGTCCGACCCACTCCCGTTCCCGCACCCACACCCACGCCAGCACCCGGTAAGTTGCGTCGCAGACTCCGTTCTCACGACCGCATCTAATTCATATTGCAGATCATTTTGCCGTTTTGGACGCATCGGAACGCGCCGCCGGATATACTAGGAGTTTGTGCGTATAACGATCCGACAAGCCGTCGCTACAGGGCTCCTCGCGATGACTCCGGCCCTCACCGGATGTCTTGTGCATACCCGCAGCGTCCTGAAGACGCGGCTTCCGGATGTCGTATACAACTCGACTTTAGACCAGTTGCTGAAGCAGGTGGACGAGCGCAACGCCGCCATCCAGAGCATGACCCTCTACGTCCAGATGTCCACCAGCACCGGCGGCAGCCTGCAGGGCAAGGTCAAGGAATCCATCAGTTTCAATGGATTCATCTTTATCGGCAAGCCGGAGCAGATCAACGTCATTCTGACAGTCCCCATCCTGGGCAGCCAGGCACTGGACATGGTTTCGGACGGCAAGACGTTCAAGATGCTGATTCCGCCCAAGAACTGTGCCATTATCGGGTCCGACGTGGTGACCAACAGCTCGCAGAAGGGACTCTACAGCCTGCGCCCGGCGGTCATCCTGGATTCGCTGTTGATTCAGGGGTTGCAGCCGGACCAAGTCGTCTCCATGACGCAGGACAGCCGTGTTATCGAGAATCCGAAGAAGCGGAAAGACCTCATCCAGGACCCGGACTACGACGTCGAGTTTCTCTCCCAACCTCAAGGGCAGATTGCCCGCACGCTGCACGTTGTCCACATCGACCGTATGAACCTGCTGCCCTGGCGGCAGGACATCTACGATGCCGACGGCAAGGTGGCGACGCAGGCCTTCTACAGCAACTACCAGAAGTTCGGTGACATCAACTTTCCCACCAAGATCGTGATTCAGCGGCCGCTGGATGAGCTGGGCCTGACCATCACCATCACCAAGGGCACCACCTTCAACCAGCCGCTGCTGGAAGACCAGTTCAAGCTCGACATCCCCGATACCACCGCGCACGTCACCAACATGGACGACCCCGCCAACGCTACGATCAAAGACCCGTGCGCCGCGCATGAGCCGCAATCGCAGCATTGATCTGGAGCGCCAGGGCCAGCGCGGCACGGCCATCCTCCACCGATACCACCGGCCCGGTCCAACTGCGCACCGCATCCAGGAATGACGCGAGTTCCAGCCGCAGCGGCTCGCCCGGCTCGACCGGCACCTTGCGCAGCGACATCCCCGGCGCAGGCTGCCCGCTGGCCGCCGCGGCGGTTGCCAGCGCGGCCAGTTGCGCTGGATCGAGACCAGCCGCAGCCGATACGTCGATCAGCAGGAGGTCCTGGCGCGCGAAGTCCAGCGAGAGGTACTGGTGGGGCTGGAAGAGGCGCATCTTGCGCACACGCTCGGTACTGACGCGGCTGGCGGTCAGGTTGGCCACGCAGCCGTTCTCGAACTCCAGGCGCACGTTGGCGATGTCCACCCTGGGCGAGAGCACGGGCAGGCCCACGGCGCGCAGCTCGCGCAGCGGCGAACCGGCCAGCTTCAGCACAATGTCAAGATCGTGGATCATCAGATCCAGCACCACGTCCACATCCAGCGAGCGCGGGGTGAAGACGCTGAGGCGATGCACCTCGAAGAACATGGGCCGGGTGAGCAGGCCACGCACCGCGCGCACCGCCGGGTTGAAGCGCTCCAAGTGTCCAACCTGCACCGTGCGGCCCAGTTCGTGGGCCAGGCGAATGATCTCGTCGGCCTCGGCGAGGCTGGCCGCCAGCGGCTTTTCGATCAGCAGATCGACGCCCGCGGCCAGCAGTGGGCGCGCGCACTGGGCGTGATGCACCGTGGGCACGCAGAGCGAAGCCGCATCCAGCTGAACCGCTGCTATGCACTCATCAATGGAAGCGAATCCGGGCAGGGCGTACTTCGTCTGGGCAGCGGACCGAGCGGCTGCATTGGGATCGACGACCGCCGCTAGTTCGACCGCCGCACCCGCCTGCTCCAACTCGCGATAGACGCGCAGGTGGTTTCGCCCGAACGCTCCCACGCCCACCACGGCTACGCGCAGCGGTTTGGCAGCTCGCTCTGGCTTGGCAGCGTCCACTACTTCACCGGAGCTTCCACCGCCTGGCGGCAGCGCGCGTAGAGCTCGAGCAGCTCGGCCACCTGTTCCTCCGGCTTGGCCGAGGCGGTGACGCCGAATCCGGTGGCGCCGGCGGTCTTGTTGCCCACATGCGCCTGCGATGCCACAAACTTGAGCAGATCGAGCGCAATGTCTTCGGTGCGGCGGGCCGTGTTGATTCCTTCAGTCATCAAAATGCCCCTCTCATTCCAGACCCGATGTTAACGGCCAGACTCATCGCGAAGCAAATCGCGACCGCTTCCGCGACACCATGCATCGAGCAAAAATACACCGTCCCGTTTCGATCGACCGGCTGCAGGAGTAGACTGTGGCGAGCCCACTTCAGCAGGAATGAGGCCTAGATGAGAAGACTTGCAGTCAGCGCGCGGTTCACTTCGGTTTTACTGGTCCTATTGGGAATGACATCCGTCGTCTGGGGGCAGCAGAAGCAGACGATCACCGACGATGCGGCAGCTTCGCGTATTGCATGGTGGCGCGATGCCAAGTTCGGCCTTTTTATGCATTGGGGGGTCTATTCCATTCCCGGCCGCGGCGAATGGGTGCAATGGAACGAGCAGATTCCGGTGACCGAGTACGCCAAACTGGCCGGCCAGTTCAATCCGGACAAGTTCGACCCGGACGCCTGGGCCGCTATCGCCAAAGCGGCCGGCATGAAGTACACCGTGCTTACTGCGCGCCACCATGATGGATTCGCATTGTTCGACGATCCGGGCAGCGATTTCACGGCGATGAAGTCGGCGGCCCACCGGGACTTTGTCGCCGACTACGTTAGTGCTGTGCGCAAGGCCGGGCTGCGTGTCGGACTTTATTATTCGCCGCTGGACTGGCGTTACCCCGGCTTCTTCTTTCCCGATCTCTATCAGGCCAACGCCGTGGAGATGCGCGAGCAGTATCACCGGCAACTGAACGAACTGGCCTCCCACTACGGCAAGATCGATATTCTGTGGTTTGACGGTGGCGGCGAGGATTGGCTTGGCTTCGGCGGCGTCCGCTTCAAAAGCGGCTGGCAGGCGCGGCCAAAGGGCCAGCACTACAGCGGGAGTTTTTCCTGGCGCGACGAGGAAGCGGTCGGCGATCTAAGAAAACTTCAGCCGTCGATCATCGTGAACGACCGCACCGACGCCCCGGCGGATTTTCTGTCGCGCGAAGGGGACAGGGCCATGGGCGATTTCGACAACCAGCATCCGTGGGAACTTTGCACGACCCTGACTACTGGGGCCTGGGGCTATCAGCCGAACGCGAAGGTCAAGTCGCGGGACGACGTGATTCGGCTGCTGGTTGGCGCTGTCGGACGCGATGGGAATCTGCTGCTCAACGTGGGCCCGCGTCCCGATGGGCAGATTGAGCCGGAACAGGCGCAGCGACTGCGCGAAGTTGGCGATTGGCTGAAACAGTATGGGCAAAGCATCTATGCCACGCGCGGCGGGCCCTACCTGCCCGGCGATTTTGGCGTTTCCACCTATCGCGACAACACGATTTATCTTCATATCCTCAATCCCACCGGCAATCCGCTCATGCTGCCTGCTCTTCCGGCAAAAGTATTGGGTTGTTCGGTCCTCACAGGCGGAAAGGCCGCCTGCACGCAGACCGTTGCGGATGTGGATGTGACGCTGAACGGAAATCCACCGGATGTCGATACCATCGTTGCCCTGTCGCTGGCATCGCCGGCGGCAGAGATCAAGCCGATCGCTACTCCAGTTACTGTCAAGAAGTAGCGGCGGCGCCTGACGTGTCCTCTTATGGCTTCCTGCCCAGCGCGGACGGCGCAGAGTATCTCGTAGGGGGATGGTTTCAGGATGGGATTCTGAGCCGATACAACCTGGGCGCCCTTTGCTGCTTCTAAGGGTTAGGAACAAGGAGAATCCATGACCTACTTTAAATCTCTCGCTATTGCGGCGATCGCGGCCGTGCTACTCAGCGCTGGATCCGTGGCACCTGCCGCCCAGATCGGAATCAGCATTGGAGTGGCGCCTGTGTGCCCTTACGGGTACTTCGACTATGCACCATATAACTGTGCACCCTACAGCTACTATGGCCCGGACTGGTTCGTTGGCGGGTTGTTCATCGGAGCCGGGCCATGGTTTCATGGCCCACGCGGCTTTTACGGCCACGTCGACAACCGCTACGATCCCCAACACGGTTACGTTGGGCCGATGCCGAACCGCGGCGAGCAGCCGTTCAACCACTTCCACGCCAACGAAGCGCGCGACGGGCAAGGCCATGTAGGCCAAGCCAACCACGACGCGGGGAACGAACACAGCGGCGGATTCGTGGGACGCGGACGTGCCGGGGGCGGTCGCCGCTAGAGAACGATTCGATAGCAAAAAGGGCCCGCTTGCAGACCGGCGGGCCTTTTTGCGTGTGTGATAACTAGCCTGCCGGGGCGTGATTCCTAAAACGGCGCTTGCGCGAAGCGCGGCCAAGCTCAACCGGCCGCCAAGCCACTCACCCAGCGCGGACGGCGCAGAGGATCTCGTAGGGGATGGTTGCGGCGAGGCGGGCGTGGTCGTCGGCGGTGATGCCGTCGCCAAGGACAACGACCTCGTCGCCGATGCGGACGCCGGGGAGGCTGGTGACATCGACCAGGGTGAGGTTCATGGTGACGCGGCCGACGATGGAAGCGCGCTGGGCTGCTCGTCGATTCGCTTGCTGGCCGGAGCCATCGCGCGAGCGAATCATCACCCAACCGCCGGGGCGGGCGTCTGTGCCGGAGAGCTCGCGGCGGAGGCCGTCGGCGTAGCCCACGGGAAGCAGCGCGAGGCGCATGGGGGCGGGCGCGGTGAAGGTGGCGTTGTAGCCGACGGTTTCGCCAGCGGGGAGATCGCGCAGGTCCATCACGCGCGTCTTCCAGGTCATGACGGGACGAAGCGCGGGGCGGAGCTTTGGATGCACGGAGGATGCGGCTGGACCATCGATGGGCACGCAGTAGCCGTAGAGCGCGCAGCCGCAGCGCACCATTGCGCGGGCGCCGACGGAGCGGGCGAGATCGACCAGCCAGGGCGAGGCCTGGGCCGGATTGTCCACCGAAGAAGAGCTGCCCGCATGGACCCACCGGGGCGAGAGGCCCCTAGCCAGCAACTGCCGGATGGCTGCTTCGAAGCGGCGCTGCTGGGTTTGGGTGAGCTGGGAGTGCGCGACCTCGGCGGCACAGAAGTGGGTCATCAGACCGTCGAGCGTGAGGCCCGCAGCGGCCAGTTCGTCGAGCAGGTCGTCGAGCTCCGCGCCGGGGTGAACCCCCTGGCGCGCCATGCCGGTGTCCACCTCGACGTGGACGGCGAGGCCGGAGCCTTCCAGCCAGCCCACCTGCTCCGGGGTCCAGACGACGGGGGTCAGCGCGTACTCAGCGAGCGCCTCCACGTCCTGCTGGATGAAGCCGCACATGACGAGGATTGCGGGCTGGGCCGCAAGCGCGATGCCTGCCTCCGTGAGCGCCCGTCGCACGCGGGCGCCCTCCGCGGCAGAGGTGACGCCAAGCCACGGCGCTCCGGCGCGGGCCAGAGCCGGCGAGCAGAGCTCAATCCCGTGGCCGTAGGCGTTGGCCTTGACCACCGCCAGCACTGATGTCTGGGCGCCGACCGCCTCGGCGATGGCGCGGAAGTTTGCCGTCAGCCGTTCTTCGGAGATCTCTAGCCAACTGGTCATCGAAATTGCCACCGCCGTCTCACGCCCATGCCGATCTCAGTATCCGCCCGTTTCGCTGGGCGCGAGGTTCTCGAAGCGGGTGTAGTCGGCGCGGAAGGCGAGCTTGATGCTTCCGGTGGGGCCGTTGCGCTGCTTGGCCACGATGATCTCGGCCTGTCCTTTCACATCTTCATTGTCGCGGTCGTAGTACTCCTCGCGGTGGATGAAGGCGACCACGTCGGCGTCCTGCTCGATGGAGCCGGACTCGCGCAGGTCGCTGAGCAGGGGCTTCTTGTCGCCGGCGCGCTGCTCGCTGCCGCGGGAGAGCTGACTGAGCGCCAGCACGGGGACGCGCATCTCCTTGGCCAGCGCCTTCAGGCCGCGCGAGATGGAGCTGACCTCCTGGGTGCGGTTTTCGAAGCCGCGCTTGCCGGAGGTGTTGGTCCCGGTCATCAACTGCAGGTAGTCGATGACAATGAGGTCGAGCTGGCCCTGCTGCTGCTTCAGGCGGCGCGCCTTGGCGCGCATCTCGGGCAGGGTGATGCCGGGCGTGTCGTCGATGAAGAGCCGGGCGTCCATCAGCCGCTCCAGCGCCTTCATTAGCTTGCCGCGGTCCTCGCGCAGCATGGAGCCGGTTTGCAGCTTGCGCGATCCGACCAGGGCCTCGCTGGCCAACATGCGGCGCAGCAGGCTCTCCTTGGACATTTCGAGCGAGAAGACGGCGACGACTTTTCCGTCCTGCACGGCGGCGTTCTGCGCGATGTTGATGGCCCAGGCCGTCTTGCCCATGGAGGGACGCGCGGCGATGATGATGAGTTCGGAGTCCTGCAGGCCGCTGGTCATCTTGTCGAAGTCGGTGTAGCGCGTGGCCAGGCCGGTGACCTCGCGGCCCTGCTCGTAGAGCTTGTCGATGGAGACAAAGCTGCCGGCGACGATCTCTCCGATGCCGGCCAGTCCGCGCTGGATGGCGGAGTCGGCCACATCGGCCAACTGCGCCTCCACGTCGCCCAGCACCGTGATGGCGTCTTCGCTCTGGTCCGCGGCGCGAATGCCGCCGTCGTGGAAGATGCCCATCAACTGGCGCAGCAGGCTCTTGTCGCGGACGATCTGGACGTAGCTCTCGATGTTGAAGTTGCGCGGAATACCCTCGGTGAGGAACGCGAGATAGGCCGGGCCGCCG
>Ga0187862_10006869_pt1 | contig 10263 bp, 11 predicted proteins | sample June2016WEW_10_1_FD_133003 | JGI IMG/M metagenome (GOLD analysis project Ga0187862, IMG submission 133003) | Peatland microbial communities from SPRUCE experiment site at the Marcell Experimental Forest, Minnesota, USA - June2016WEW_10_150 | ecosystem: Environmental > Terrestrial > Soil >... | reverse complement strand
TTCCTTCCGTGTACGGGCAATCAGTATCGCAATGGGCAAAGGGGCTACTCCCATAAAGTTTCCCCTCTTTTTCATAGTGCTGTTCTTCTTTTTTTCCACCGCACCCAAGAATCATTCTCTCAGCACCCCGGGATTTTCAAAAACCTCTCTTGTATCACAATTTCACTTGTAAACAAAAAACCTCGTTCCTTTTTCAGAAATGGGGTATAAATTAATCTTCCAACCATACACTCACCCAATGGCTTAGAGGTTAATAACGGCCTCAACTTCGATTGTACTCTACTAAATCAGGACCAGACTGTCAATAAGAATTGTTTTAAGGGATCTGAAGTGACCCTGATAACAAGGCCTGACGTCAGAGATGGGATGGGTGGGGTTAAAAATAGAGCGTGGCCGTGAGGTCAAGGATGAGAACATGATGTGTGAATAACTCCTGCAGGATCGAGTTATAAGTCTTTTGGCAGTTCCTTTATTTTTGATGCCCATTCGAGATATTTCATCGATTCTTCGGAATCACCTTTTTCTTTGAAACACGCTTCAAGGAAGATGTAACAATCAAATTTCATCGATGGATCTGCAGAGGCCAACTCAAACTCAGGAATCGCATAGTCAAATAATCCCATTTCTTTGTACCCAACCCCTAGGTGATAGTGCAGCTCCAAATCTTTATCAGGAGAGGGAATTTCTATTCCATTTGATAAACTTGGTAGACGAGAAACCTCAGAGGTTATAGGAAGGGATTCTTTCTTTTCCATTTCGGTTTGAACTGGCTTCGACTGCTTAGAGTCCTCAATTCGTGAAAGAGCCTTTATTGCCTGCTGGTCGCTGGGGCTGATTTGTAAGATCCTCTCATAACAACTCTTCGCATTTCCTAAAAAACCTTCTTTGACATATAGTGTCCCCGCTCTATGGAGTGCTTCAATATGCTCCGGGTCAATCGAAACAACTTTCTTATAGATTGCGATGGCTCGAATATTCAAATCTTCTTCGGCGTGGAGGTCACCTGCTTTCAAATATTCATCGATTGCTTTCTCCTTTTCTCCATTTTTTAAGTAGAGGTCCCCAAGTTTCAGATGCAGGCGTTTATCCTTGGGGGACGCCTCAATCTGTTTTAGATACTCTTTGATTGCTTTATTAAGCTGATCTTTAAAGATTGGTCTCACCCTACCTTTAGTCTTGATTAACCCGGATTTCCCGTTTTTATGAGAATCACCGGCCACATTATACTCATCCGAAAGAGCACTATAGTTATATTATCTCGGATTGGGATAGCGATATTTCCCACGGGATCTGAAGGCAAGCATGTAACCAAAAGGCCGTTAAGCTTCTGTCGCTGCCGGCCATTCGGTCGTTCCAAAAACTTGATATTGGATACTGTTCTTGCCGTTGTTTTTTGCAGTGTACATGAGCTGATCCGATATCCGAAGCGTTTCGTCAACTGTGGAAGGTGGGCTCATGAAGGTTACAACCCCGATGCTCAATGTTATCGGACACCTATGTTTCCGCACGATGTCCAAATTGATCTTCTGAACTTTCTGCAAGATCACCTCGGCCACGTTACGTCCGGTCTCTGGCATCAGGATTGCGAATTCATCGCCCCCCAGGCGCGCCACCGTATCTGTGGCCCGGATGTTTTCCTGGATGGTCTGCGCGACTAAACGGAGTAGCATATCTCCAGTAGTATGCCCAAAACGATCATTCACTGTCTTGAAATTGTCCAGATCAATGCACGCTATCGTAAAGGGGTGTTCATATCTTCGGGCTCTGTTAATTTCCATATTGACCAGCTCAATAAAGTCCCTCCGGTTTCGAATGCCGGTCAAAAAATCGATTCTGGAGTATTCCTTTTCTTGCTTTAAGGTGCTTTTCAACGCCGAGAGAATGAAAGTGAGGATAAAAAAGGAACATAATCTTGCAACCCCGTTCCAATAAGGGATGTCTGGAGAGGAGTAGGTGGCTCCCGATGTAAGATCAGCGACCAACCACGTGAGAGCACTAAACATGCATATGAACAGACCGATCGATCTCTTTGTGAACCAGGTAACCAGTGCGATAGGAATCAGGTAAAACACTGTGGAAGAAAGCTCGGGACCTGCCATATGGTGAAGAATTCCCACCAAGAGTACCATAACAGATGCAATTGATATAAGTAGGGGTTGAGGTAGTTTAGACAGATATCCCACGATTAATCCAGGGAACAAATCAGTCGCGGGATGCCGCTTGTTTATGGCCCCTCCAATTTGGGCAAGACTCTCTTCAGGAAGCCTGCTAACCTTTGCTCGGTCATAAGTTAAATTTTCCATGTTCTCTCCGATCTCCTACAATGAAGACGGATCCGATGATGAAGGGCTAAGATTATTCCTTGAAGGAACCTATTCATATAGGCCTCTTAATCTAAAGTCCACAAGATAGAGTTGGGAATGTCTCCTCAAATTCAAATTGCCCTCCGAGAAGTGAGTTCAGTTTCAAACGATCCTCCTGCGATACCTGCATAAATTCCACTCCATACTGGTATCCTTTCCAGTACGAGTCTCCTTTCAAGTCCTCTTTCCGATAAGGTTCTTTCCACACAATCATCGCCACCACCTTGAAGTCAGCCAATTCAAATCCCTTTGGGAACAGGACAGTAATATTCAATTCCTTACCAACAGGGATGTCTCTGACTGTTTCGATGAGAAGGCCTCCCTCGCTCACATTGACAACAATCCCTCCACGTAAACACGGTCCATCCATAACCCGATATTCAAGGGGCAAATCAATCAAAAACCGGGGATGACTTCTTCTCTCTTTGTTGTTAAAGGGTTCTTCCATTGTCTCCTCGTCCCCCTGGTTTTTCTATTACTAAATTTCTGTCTTGTTTCATAGAGCTATCGGTTCTTAATAAACCTCTTTTCTTCTTTTAATAGGAAATATCAGAATAATAATAGTCTCCAGTTTTTCCATGGGTTTCCACCATCATCCCATGGTTTCTTTCGAGAATTCCCTTCGCTAATTTTAATATTAAATCAGCCATCCCGTTACGCTGATCCCCCGGAGGTTCCAATAAATTCTCTGATTGGTCAACACTTCCACTTTCTCCGCTTCTGGGCATACATCAAGGTGTCCGCCTTAGAAAGGAGTTCATCTATCGAAATAGGAGATTCAGGATCAAATTGAGTAGTTCCTAAACTAATCGACAGTATACCTTGGGACCTCTGGGCGTTATAATCTTTCACATTTTCATGCAAACGAGTCATCAGTGTCTCACTGTTCTCATCAGTGGATTCTAACAGCACTACAAATTCATCTCCTCCAATCCGAGCAATAATATCCGACTTACGAAAGGTTCTCTTAAGGATATTGGCGAGATCTATTAATACCTGGTCTCCTTCATTATGTCCATAGCGGTCGTTAATTCCCTTCAAATCATCCATATCGATGAAAAGGAGCAATGGTCTTTTCTTTGTCCGAATGGCTACCTTTAAATACTGCTCTGTCAGAATGAAGAATCTCCGACGATTACACAAACCTGTAAGCTCATCTGTCAGGGAAAGAGCGAGCAACGCCTTTTCCCCCTTATAGTCACGCATCATTTTATCAAAACGCATGATGAATTCCTGGATGGAAAATGGCTTTTTTATGAATTCCCGAGCTCCTGCCGCCATCGCTGACTCAGCAGAATGCTCATGAGCATGCCCGGTCATAAGCATAACTGGAAGATTAGAATATAACCTCAATAACTCCTCGGTAAGGGTAACCCCATCCATATGAGGCATGACAACATCGACTACCACCGCATCAAAAGAATTTCTTTTGATTTTTTCCAGAGCTTCGATACCGCCTTTCGCCACCTCGCAACTATGCCCGTACCTGGGCAACAAAGAACAAAGAAAATTTCTTATCATTTCTTCGTCATCCACGATGAGAACCCTGTAAGAACCAGTTTTTATGCTCTCATTCTGTTTTACAACCAATCCTAATGGATAACCACGCCTCTCGATGAGATCTATTTCATTCAGACACAATGCGTTGCTAACAATTCGCCTTAGTTTCAAATAATCTTCTTTTGAAACTCGAATGAACTTGAGCCCATATTGATACCCTTCCCAATCCCCCCGACTACAGATATCTTTCCAGACAATCTCCGCTTCTGCTTTGAAATTTGCCAAGTAAAGCTCTTTCGGAAACAAGATTTCAATATCTATTTTTATGCCAACAGGCATCTCCTTTAGGGTTTGTATCAGAAGACCGGATTCACTAGCGTCAATGGTCAACCCTGGGTAAGCCCCTCCGTTTTCATTAGTCAGGAAATGAACAGGTAAACAGACTGGGGTTCTTGCATGTTTCCGGTTTTCTTTGTGTAGAAATGAGGTCTTCATATCACTTTTTTCTGACCATTTCATGAGGAAGTGATTAGCTTCGTCATATCTTGCCTTTTATCATTTAGTATCGTCTAGTATCGTCCAAGTTGATTTTTTTTAGATTCCCGGACTGAAGGGTTGCCATGTCCGTTGCTTTTTTAACCTCTAGATTTTCAGGATCAAACGTGAGGATATTTCTCCAGATAGAAATGGCTTGACTTAGATTTCCAGATCGATACTGTTCGAGACCATCTTCAAACAGGATCTTTCGGCAGATTTTGATCCCTGCATCCAATAACCCAGCATTGTAAGAAAGGGACCTTTTAAGGTTGCTCAGGGAGGAGTAGTTTTCCAAGAGAATTCTGTATGTTCTTCCCGCAGGGGCGAAATCTTTACGTTTTAAGTCAAGGTCTGCCCGCGCTTTGATTGACTCCAAGAGGCTTATATAGCGATTGCGCACCGTCGTATCCGATGGGTATTGCTGGATGAGACTTCTGTAGATATCGATCCCTTTTTGGAAATCTCCGCTTTTCAGAAAGGATCGAGCTTCCTTCTCCGCCTGAAGCATTCGACTCATTCTAAGTTTTGTAACTAAGAAATTTTCTTTGAACGAAAGCAGGTTGGCAAAATCGCTGAATCGGGAGAAGTTCTTCAACAGCAGGTCATAGGTGATTTGGGCCTGAACAAAATTCTCCGTATCAAAGGCCTTATCCCCTCGATTTTTCATAGATTCTATGGTCTCAATGTATTCTTTCAGCATCTCAGGATCTTTCGGATATTTTTTGTACACCAATTGGTATGTATCCAACGCCTTCTGAAAATCGCCTGAGCTGAGTTTCTTGTGAGCATCATCAATGGCACTCTTCACCTGTGTTCTTTTCACATATCCGCATGAGGAAAATGAGAAAAGCAAGAGGACTGAAAAGAAGATCAATACCCTGCGGAGACAGATCATCAATTCACCTAATCTCAGGACAGAGAGGTTTCAAAAGTTTGGCTAACTCAGTGTCGCTCATTCCAGGCATTACGATGTCGGCCAACATTAGATGGACTGGACTCCTCCACGATCACTCGTGGTTTGGCTTTATCGGCAATCTACCTTAAAATCTTTTTTTCTATCTAAACTATGGGCAATTTTAGTGCCAAAAAGGATTGAATGTTTGAATTCTTTGATTTCTAAGGGTTTATTCGAAAGTTGGAATTTTATGGAAGAAGAAAAAGTGACCTTTTTTGTCTTAAAAAATATTTAGTTAGAGACAATCATAAACCTGATATATTGCAAACAATTTCGACTTGAGAAATGTTGTGTCATGAAACGAAAATGAACAATCACATTTTCAGAAAATTAGCCACGGCACCACCTGCCTTCTCAATTTCTGGCCTCACCAAACACTCTCTCCTTAACCCCATAATCTCATCCTGCCCCAAGCATCGAATCGAGCATCTCCGGTCTTTTCACTCCTTAAGTCCTTTTCTTTGAATTGTTGGAAATGAGGAAAAAAGAGTTTAATAGATTCGTAGAGCGGAGACAATCTTTGTTCCATTAATAATTCTTCCAATGAAGAAATGATCTTAAAAATCCCCCAAACTTTCAAATGGTTACAGATTTCTTGGGTACTTGGCATCATCCTTGCTCCGAAAAGGATTACAAAAGGCGAACCGGGTATCTAAAACGAAACATATCTGTGGGTCGAGGCTTTAGTCAAGTCGCATGGGCCGAGGGTGCTCGCAAGCGTTGACATTGGTTGGGATGCGGGTGCCGCTACAAGACAGGGGAGACAGTAATGGAACAATTCAAACAATTCATTCTGCGACATTTTGAAAAGATTTTGGTTGTTATAATCCTTATGGCTGCCTTCGTTGGTACATACCTCGTCGAAGAAAAGTTTATCATCCTAAACTTTTATTATCTTCCCGTGCTGATGGCAGGGTATTTTCTTGGGCGTCGGATGGGAGTCCTTGCCGCCGTCTTCTCCATTCTTGCAGTGCTGATCTGCGTCTTGGTCTTTCCCGGGCGTTTTCTTGATGGTAAGGAAATACTAACAGGAGTGGCGCAGCTTTCCTCATGGGGCGGGTTTCTCATCCTGGTCAGTTTCACCGTTGGAACTCTGTACGAAAAAAACGAACAACGGGTCAAAGAATTAAAAAATGCTTATATTGGCGTCTTAGAAATCCTCTCGAAGTACCTTGAATCCACAGATCGCTACACGAAGGGTCATTCTGTTAGGGTCTCGGAATTGGCTACAGATATTGCGATTGCCATGGAGTTGCACCGGTCGGAGGTTGAAAACATCAGGGTCTCGGGCTTAATGCATGACATTGGAAAGATCGAAATTAGCAGCGAGATTTTAAGCAAGGCTGCTGAACTCAGCACGGAGGAAAAGGAGCTGATGGATTTGCATACGGTGAAGGGCGCCAATATCCTTTCTGCCGTAGGGGGTGTGCTTAAAGAGGTAGTGCCAATTGTGGTCGCTCACCACAAGTATTTTGCCGAAACGCTTGAGAACAATAATGGGGGCACCAATAAGATACCCTTGGGGGCTCGAGTGATCGCCGTAGCGGATTCTTATGATGCGATGACAACCGATCGCCCCTACCGCAAAGGCATGCCGCCCTGGGAGGCATTTCAGGAGATCGTAGCCAAAACAGGCAAACAATTCGATCCCGAAGTGGTGGATGCGTTTAAGCGGGTCGTAAGCGAAAAATTAGAGAAGGGATAAAGTAGTTCCGGGATAAAAAGAAAGGAATAGAGATCATCAAGACGCATCGTATTGAAAGAGGAAATTTGAACAGACATATCTGGAGGTAAACCGTGGAGAGGGGGAGTTTTCAAGCCTATGTGGTAAGTTTAGAACGAATCATGCAGAATACCTATTTTGACCTTAGGGAGGCGATGGATCAATTTCGGGAGTTATGCTTGATGATTTCCGAGGAGAGGATTGTTCCAATGGAAATCATTACCGATATTCGCCAAATCTATAAACAAATTCAAGACCAACTCACAAAGGTCATGGGAGTCAAACAACTCCTGGAAGGCAAATACAGGCAGTATTATCATCGGGACTCTCGCCGTGATAGAGATATCACGGAATTTGCATTCTGGGCCAAGAGTTTGTACTCGAAATTCGAATACACATTGCAGGAGATCGAAGCGAAGAGAAAGCTAAAAGACAGCGCAGAATATTTTAAGGCATACCGTGAGCGTATGCCGTTTCCATGGTTTCAATCTAAAGGGAATCAGATCACTCTTTTAAGAAATCTGCGGAATCTAAGCGAGCTGGACTATAAAACCCTATCTGATTTGGAGTGCGAGCAGAAGCGAGAGGTCATTTGGAATGGGATGCGGAGTGTCTCCCTCTTTGTCTTGTCAGGCGAGGTCACATTGATTGACAGCCTCCAATCCCGCATGCAATTGCGAGAACATGATATCACGGAGCGATATAAGGAAGATGAGTTCCGTGGGGCTTTAACCCATTTAAGGGAAATATCTCCTTCAGAAGTAGAGAGGGTAGTTAGACGTTTCATGGACAGCAGCGAATTTTTGAAACTGAAATGTTTGCTTCTTAGGATTCAATCTCAAAAGGATCTCAAAAAAGAAATAGTAGGTTCAACAGAAAATATTTTAGGGGTGATGGGGGCGGGAGAAGTAAAAACACTTTCAATATGAAAACCGCTTCCTGGAAGAAGTGCTACGTACAATCTTTAATTTGAGGATTTTATGGCTGAAATACTCCTAGGCGATCTTTCCCAAGTAGAACTTCTTGACATTCTCAAACCCTTATTGATGGGAAAGAAGACCGGGAAATTATCTTTCAAAGGCAAAGAGAACGGAGAAATGTATTTAGAAATAGGTAATATTGTTCACGCGAAGACCCCCAATTCTTTCGGAGAATATGGATTTTTTACCATGATGGAATGGAAAATGGGCAGAATTACGTTTGAGCCAGATGAACCCCCTCCCGAAAGAACCATTCCTATTCCTTACGAGCAGTTACTGTCAAATTGGTCCTCGAAAAAAATGGAGTGGGAGAGAATCCGCGAGGTGATCCCTTCTAACAGCGCCATTTTCTGTTCTTCCTCTCTGAACGATGGAGAAAACAAAACCCTCAGTGGAGATCAATGGAATGTATTGGCTTTGTCAAATGGGGTGAGAAACGTATCAGAAATTGCGAGCCTTCTTAATTGGGATGAGTTTAGAGTTATCAAGACGATTTATCAACTCGTCCAAGCAAGGTTAATGAAAGAAGTGGGTGAACAAAAACCTGTTAAGAAAAAATCGATACAAGAGAATTTCTTCTCTGTGGCTGAGAATGAGTTAAGGAAGATTATGGGAGCAGTTTCTCCTTTTGTCATCGATCATGAACTTGCTGAATTCGGGGAAAAAAGAGATTCTTTTCCACAGGATAAATTATTATCATTCGTCGAGGCACTGGGGGAAGAGATTCCTCATGACGAAAAGAGGAAAGAGTTTAAAAAAACCATAATGGAGTTTTTCTCACTCAAGAAATAAAAAACAATCCTAAAACCCTGTGCTCTGAGCAGGGCACTTTAAAAGGAGGGGCCTTATGGCAGTGAAAAAGAGAAGCGGGTTAGGTCTGTTACCAAAATTATTGATTGGGACTTTAATCCCTATTTTTGTGGCCTTTTTAATCATCGGGGTCATCGTATTCTTCAGTGTGGATTTGGGTAAATTTCGGATGACCAGTGTTAAAGACATTGGATCCGAAAGTCTGAAGGAATTAACCTCTGCCTCCTTAAATGAGTCCAAGTCCTCGCTGGGTCAAATGGGAGAGAGGATGATCAAGGAGAAAGCAATCGATGTAGCTACGGAGATTGAGCTTTTTATTAAAACGCATCCCACGGTTAAAAGGGAGGGATTACTGAGAGATCCATGGCTTAAATCGATTGCTGTCCAGAAAGTCGGAGAGACAGGTTACACAGCCGTCCACGATAATATGGGTATTAACTACTTCCATGTCAATCCCCAAATCGTCGGGTCAGACTTGCACGATCTTTCGACTAAGCTCCCTGCCTTCTGGAGGATTCTGGAGGCCAGCCTGAAAGGGCCAGCCTATGGTTATTATGATTGGATGGATGCAGACGGTAGAATACGTTCCAAATATATGTATTTAGCCCATGTAAAAGATACAGACCTCATTGTCGCAGCAACCACTTATATCGATGAATTTTCTAGACCCACAAAAAGCATTGAAGGGAGAATGAACCAGATCGAGAAAAGTTCTTTGGAAGGGTATGAGGATAAAATCAAAATATTTTATGTAGTTATTCTGTGTGTTGTCCTTGTTTTGTTGATAAGGATCTATTTTTACGCCCGTTCCTTGATTCGCCCCATTCGTTACCTTTCAGAAGTTGCTGACAAAATTAGCATGGGTGAATGGGATACCCCCATCCAGATCAAGGAGAAAGGGGAGGTTGGTGCCCTAGCTGAATCTATTGAACGGATGCAGACAGGTGTGAAGGTTGCAATTGAGCAGTGGCAGAAGAGAGCAGAAGGAAAATAAAACATTTTCTTCTAACCACGATTTCTTAAAGGACTTTTTATAAAAAGAAAGGGGAGAGGGGAAGCGTGATATTTCCTAGAGGAGAGGTGGTACATAGAAATTTATCGACGGCCTATATGGATTTCCCTGCCCCTTTATCAACTTTAAAGACAGGAGATTTTAGCGGGATCATCTAAATTGGAGCCCTGAAAATAAAGGGGTCATTTTTGTTGACTCTGGGGAGAAAGGAAGGATTTATTGATGGTTCTGGAAGCAGAGCTCTTTTTATCGAGTTTCCTCCGCCCTCCAAGAAATTGCGATCTGGCAATCAAATCCACTCCTGGATTCGTTCCGTCTGTTACTGGTTTAGGATGGGGCACCTTCTGATAGTGGAAAATATGAGTATGGAACCTTCCAAATAT
>Ga0187862_10006868_pt1 | contig 10265 bp, 6 predicted proteins | sample June2016WEW_10_1_FD_133003 | JGI IMG/M metagenome (GOLD analysis project Ga0187862, IMG submission 133003) | Peatland microbial communities from SPRUCE experiment site at the Marcell Experimental Forest, Minnesota, USA - June2016WEW_10_150 | ecosystem: Environmental > Terrestrial > Soil >... | reverse complement strand
GGAATGGTCCTGCTCCTTATCGGCATCGGGGTCGGCCTGATCGGAGCTTTCCTGCTGACCCGGTTTCTCTCCGCCCTCCTGTATGGCGTGCGCCCGACGGATTCGGCGACGTTTGCGGCGGTCCCGCTCCTTCTGGCAGCGGTGGCGATAGTGGCTTGCTACATTCCGGCACGTCGGGCCACCCAGGTCGATCCCATGGTGGCGCTGAGGTATGAGTGAGCCATCGGCTTCATAAGGTCGGAGCGCTGATCCGCGTCTCCATGCGAACCGCCGTCGACATCCAGGTCACCTCCTTCGGCACGTTTCTAAGCTCCCTCTGCCAGGAGTTCTCCCACTGCCTCGACCATCGGCGGTTCGGCTTTTGCGGCGACCCGCGTCGGGAAGACCCACCGTCGTGAGATTACGCGTTCCGGCGGAAATACCTACCTCCAATGCCTGCCCGAAGCGGACTCTATGTCTCTTGACAAATGGGCGAGATAGGCTAGTATAGTAGGTGGGGTTGGGGAAGGTGCAGGATTCAGGATTCAGGTGTCACGTATCAGGTGCCAGGTGTCAGGAGCGGGAATGAAGACCATCTGATTCCCGCTTTCTGCTTTCTGCCTTCCGCCGACTGCCTACTGAACTTGAGGGGAGCTCGAGTTGGCGGGACTCTTGACGCGTATCGCGGTCTACGACAAGATGTCACTACCGATAGGAGGAAAGAAAAACCAGTAACTTCAAAAAGTGAGCGAACGACACGGCAATGTCTATGAAAACAAAGGGTCGGTCTTCAACGGACGGGGAAAAAGCGGGAATGTTGTAGAAAATAAAGGTACTTATCGGCCTGGAAGCGGGAATGTGCTTGAAAATACAGGTAGTTAGTGCCTCGTAGGTGGTAGGTTGGGAAGGGCAGGATTCAGGATTCAGGAGTCAGGATTCAGGAGTCCGAATGAGGGGCATCCGCTCTCGGCCGACTGCCTTCTGCTTACTGCCGACTGCCTACCGCATTCTAAGGAAGCTCTTCAAGGAATCAGTTCCTCCTCCCACTTCTCCGCCTCCGCTGGGATCCTACCCCCCAGCAGCCCTGCAAACGCCTTCACCGCCTTTCGAGCATCTCCGAGTGGGTAATAGAAGGCTTCCCAGTTGTCGCTGTCTTCTCCGTCATGGTTGGGGATCACATAATCAAAATGCCAGGCTTCCCTCAGTTCACGATACGTGCTGGCAGCGCGCCTCTCAATGTTCTCGAGATCTTCTGCCGAGAGCTCCAGCTTCTGGCGACGGGTACGTCGGAGCAGTTTGCGCCTCATGATCTCTGTGACCAGGTCCGCAAGCGAAACATTGCGCTCCGGCGCCTGGAGGTAGATAACCTCTTCCTTAGAAATAGGTGAAAGGAAGATGCTAAGTCGATTAATGCCAGCCAAGCCGGGATGCGTCTGCAGGGCTCGCCCTACAAAAGGATTTCCCTCGAAGAAAGCATTGCTATCTTTCAGCAAGGCCCGCAACTCCTCGATGTCCAGTGCTTGCAGATCTCCTCGCACGTCCAAGAGGGCATAGCGAGTTTCCGCGCGCAAGGCCTCGATCTGACTCCGTAGGCGGAAATGGTAGTCGACCCCCTCGAGCTCACTTGGCCTGGGGGCCCGGCTGTTGTAAAGAACAAGCTTGCGCAGTCCATGGCGCAACTCCGGATGGAACTTGGCAAGCGCCCTGTCGAGTGGACTCTTACCGACACAGGATGGCCCGGATAGAATCACCAGTCTGCTTGAAAGCTCAGCACTCATGGCCTACCTCCCCCCACTTCTTGCGCGCAGTTCGCGGGCATGTCAACTGGCCCCATCACCGGAAGCGGTCCCGCCCCTCACCAACAGCAAACCTGCAAGTATATACCTTACTTCTTCAGCCTTTTTCCAACACTTAACCCGAATCCCGATGTCGAAAAGCGCCAGCTACTACTATGGGCGAATTGCTTTGCGGCGCGCAGAGTGGAGTTATAGGAGCAGATCCGACGCGAGTGCGAGCACGGGCTTGGAACGATTTAACTGTAAGTTGACCGTCCTGTAACCTGGGCTTGACAGTCCCTGACTAGAATCGCCCCTTTCAAACTCGAAAGGGGTTCGAAAAAACCGAAGGAGGTACAACGATGAAGTGTGCTAAGTCAGGGCTAAAGTATCTTCCCGTTTTGGCAGCAATTGCTCTTGTTATCGGCCTAAGTGCTCAGGCACTGGGCCAGTCAACCTATGGAGTGCTCGTCGGAACCGTTACTGACAATAGCGGTTCTGTAATCCCGAACGCGGGAGTTGAAGCCCGTAACCAGGGCACAGACGTGACGAGCACAACTCACACCGACAGCCAAGGCGACTACCTATTCGTGAATATGGATCCCGGCGGCTATACGATCACCGTTTCCGCGCAGAGCTTCGCAGTGGAAAAGAATGAGAGCGTCGTTCTGCCGGCGCGCGAAACCGTTCGCGCGGACTTCAAGCTGCAGGTCCAGAGCGTGAGCCAGCAAGTCGTGGTCACCTCCCGCCAAGAGGTGGTCAGCGAAGACCTTGCCCAGTCCAGCTCGATGTCGGGCCGGGAGATTGACTCGTTGGCCCTCAACTTCCGTGCCACCAATGCTCCCAGCCCGATCGGCACTGCGGCGCTGAGCGCTGGCGTCAACGAAGACCCGGGCGGTAACCTGACCTTCTCCGGCCAGTTGCCGACGGCGACTTCGTTCACTCTCGATGGCACTTCGATACAGTTGGTCCGTTATGGTGGTCCGACTCGCGACCTGTTTCCGTCCGTCGAGGGTATCGCGGAATTCCGCGTGAACACCGCCGGCAACAGCGCGGAATTTGCGCAGCCCACGGACCTGACCGTGGTCACCAAGAGCGGTAGCAATCAATTGCACGGCAGCGGCTTCTGGTTCCTACAGCGCAAGAGTTGGAACGCCATGGACCCCATCGCCGACTACAACCCGTCGCTGAACGCGAACACCCTCGGCGGCTCGATCGGCGGTCCGATCATCAAAGATCACACCTTCTTCTACTTCGACTATGAAGGTGTGCGTTTAGACCAGAATTCCCTGATCGCAACCCAGACTTTCCCGACGGCATGGGCCAGCGGAGACTTCTCTGGAGTTCCGGGCTTGACCCTGACGAACCCGCTCACCGGGCAAGTCATCCCCGGTAACAAGATCACCAACATCAACCCGACGGCTGCCCAGATCCTCCCGCTGTTTTTCCCCACGCCCTCCAACAGTAGCTCGAACATTGACGCGACCGGTAATAACCTGGTGACGACCATGCCGGGCAAGTACTCAGTGAATGGCTACGACGGGCGCCTCGATCACGTCTTCAACTCCAACCACCGCATCTTTGGCCGCGTCACGCAGAAGAACATCACCAGCAGCGGCACGGACGGCACGGCCGCGACGGGCGCGCTGGGGTCCACGGGCGACACCAGCTACAATCCCCTCATGGGGACGTTCACAACCACCACGGACGCCACCAACCTGGCTGTCTCCTACAATTGGGTCATCCGGCCGGACCTGATGAACGAGCTGCGGGGCGGCTGGACGCGCGCCAACTTCAACTACGGCTACCCGCAGGCAGCGCAGGGAAACTCCATCATCTCGCAACTGGGTATCACCGGCCTGCCCGGCCCGCCCAAGAACGGGCTGGGCGGCGTGCCCGTCTTCTATGTCGGGAACCTGCTCGGTGGCGCCACGAACCAATACGGGCACCCGCGCGTAGAAGGGAACGGCGTCTTCGAGTTGGGCGACAACCTGAGCTGGATACACAACCGTTGGACCTCGAAGTTCGGCTTCGATTTCCGGCGTCTGAACTACCGGGACAACATCACCTTCAACCTCGGCGACGAATACGGGGACTACATCATCAGCGGCGCGTATACCTGTTCCGGCGCGGAGGCTCCGACTTACCCCGACGCCTGTGCGGCGGCGCAAATGCTCCAGGGGATTGTGGATTACGGATTGCAGGCGCAGAACGGCCCCGACGGCAAACCTTTCGGGTACCACTACTCCGGCTTCGCCCAGACGGAGTGGAAGGTCCGTCCCAACCTGTCCTTGACGGCGGGCCTGCGTTACGAGATCAACACTCCCTTCCAGGATGCGACCAACCAACTGGGCAACTTCAATTACAAGGTTCCGGGCGGTCAACTGGTGTTGAACCCGAACGAGAATATCAATCCACTTTGGAAGGAGGCTGTAGGCAATACTCCTTTTGTGCTCGGCAGCTCGGTCGGCCTGGGTCCTGGGATGCGTTACACCTATTGGGAAAATATCCAACCGCGTTTGGGTTTCACGTGGAGCCCGTCAGCAAGTCGTGACACCGTGGTGCGCGCTTCCGCTGGAGTGTACTCGGTGCCAGTCCTCGGAGCGGTGCTCTACTCGTTGCTGGGTATCGATACCAGCTACTATGGAACCTATACCCCCACCAGTACCACTCCCATATTGAACTTCGGCAACATCTTCTCCGGGACGCCGGGCGTTTCTTCTTACCCAGGCTACCGCCGCGCCAACCAATGGGATCTGAAGGATCCGCGGGTCTACCAGTGGAATGCGGCGTTTGACCGAAACATCGGCTTCCAGACGGTGCTACGGCTCAGCTACGTGGGCTCGCACAGCGTGGACTTGATCTATAGCCCGAACCTGAACCAGGTGGCGCCGAATACGGCGTCCTACACCAACCCGAGCACCGGCAAGACCGTCTACGGATACGCCGCTCTGACGGCCACCCCCGCGCTGCGCCAGCAAAACCTGAAGTTCCCCAACTTCGCCGAGGTTCTGACTCGCAACAACGGACCGAGCGACAAGTATGACGCGTTCGTCGTGGAATTGAACCGGCGCTTCGCGCGCGGGCTGAGCTTCTCCAACAGCTACACCCTGGCTCGCAATAAGACCAATGCCTTGGGCACGGCTCCGAATTCGGCCATTCCCACCGGCGGACAAGGCGACAACGGTGGCAACGTCAACAACATTTACGACATCACGTCCGACACCGGAAACGCCTTCTACGATCCGCGCCACAGCTTCATCAGCACGTTGGTGTACGAGCTACCGTTCGGACGCGGCAAGACCTACCTCAGCAGCGCAGGCCGCAGCGCCGACCTAGTGGCGGGGGGATGGAGCGTCACCGCCATTACCCTGCTCCACTCGGGCCTGTGGATGACGCCCTATTATCCAAGTAGCCTGTATGATGCTTCGGGTACGTACCCTTCACAGCGCTCGGTGAGTCAACAGCGCCCGGACTGCTCCGCTGGAGCGAGCGGTTACCTTTCAAACCCTACCACTTCGGCGTTCTTCAACGTGTCGCCTTATGCCGTGCCAGCCCATCCGGTGGATGCCAGCGGCACGGCCGAACCGATCGGACGCTTCGGCAACTGCGGGGTGGGGACCCTGGAAGGACCGGGGACGGCGACCTTCTCGATGTCGGCGGGCAAGACGTTCCACTTGAACGAGCGCTTCGGTCTCAGGTACGAGGCGCAGTTCTCCAATTTGTTCAACCTTGCCAATTGGGGCCTGCCGAATATGAACATCACCGGCAAATTCGGGCTTATATCCAGCAGCCAGGAGGTGGCGCAGGCTGGACCTCGTACCATCCAGATGTCACTTCGCTTCCAGTTCTAGTCTCGTGTGCCGCGTTATTGTTGACAACGAGCCACTTGCAGGAACCCCCTCACCCGGCTCCGTCAGCTGACGGGCTGAAGAAAGCGCCTGCGGCGGTCCAGCCTCTCCCCCAGGGGGGAGAGGGGCAGAGGAGCGAGGGGTACTGTCAGGAATTAGGTGGGACAGGACACTGGCGCGTAGCATGATCACACGCGCAGCCGGCGGACCTACGTCCGCCGGCCCCACTTTGTAAGGTTGTGGAGATTCATCACGGATGGAAAAGCCTAAACTCCTCTTTACGCCCGGTCCGCTCACCACCAGCGAAACCGTCAAGCAGGCCATGATGCGGGACTTGGGCTCGCGGGACACGGAATTTCTCGAAGTGGTGCGGAAAATCCGCCAGCGCTTGCTGGAGTTGGGGGATGTTGCCGATGGCTCCTACGAGGCCGTTCTGATGCAGGGCTCCGGCACCTTCGCGATCGAGTCCGTCATCTCCTCAGTGCTGCCGCGTGACGGCAAGCTGCTGGTTCTGATCAACGGCGCCTACGGACACCGCATGGCGAAGATTGCGCGCACGTTGCGTATCGCAACCGAAACCCTTCTCTTCCCCGAGTGGCGTCCGGTCGATCCTGCCGAAGCTCGCCAGGCTCTGGCGCGCGATCCGGCTATCACGCACGTCGGAACCATCCACTGCGAGACCTCCACGGGGATCATGAATCCGGTGCGAGAAATTGGAGGTGTGGTGAAGGAGCAGGGCCGCGTGTTCATCGTGGACGCGATGAGCAGCTTTGCAGGAATGCCTATGGGGGTGGGAAGCTGGGGAATCGACTTCCTCGTTTCCTCGGCGAACAAGTGCATCCAGGGTGTGCCGGGATTCGCTTTTGTGCTGGCTCGTCGGGAGCTGCTGTTGGAAGGTCAGGACCGGGCGCGCAGTGTGAGCCTGGATCTCGTGTCGCAGTGGAAAGGGTTGGAAGGCGACGGACAGTTCCGTTTCACGCCTCCAACGCATGTCCTTCTGGCCTTCTGGCAGGCGCTTGAAGAGTTGGACCGGGAAGGAGGAATTGGCGGACGTGCCGCTCGATATGCTGCGAACCAGAAGGTCTTGGTCGAGGGCATGAAGGAGTTGGGCTTTGACGCCTATCTTGCGCCAGAGCACCAAAGCACCATCATTACTTCATTCCGTTATCCCAAACATCCGAAGTTCGATTTCGGCCGGTTCTATCAGCTCCTTAGTCTAAGAGGCTTTGTGATTTACCCCGGGAAGGTCAGCGACGCGGACTGTTTCCGGATTGGTACCATCGGCCACATCTTCCCCGAAGATTTGAAGGCGCTCGTCGCTGCCGTTCGGCAGACGCTCGATGATATGCAGATCGGTCGGTTGTAGCGCGGGCGTCTCGCCCGCTGTGGCGCGGGCATCCTGCCCGCGTTCTCTTGCCCTCGTGGGGTTACGATGGAGTTCTTTGGCCAAGAGCCGTTAAGTTTCCTGCGTGCGGGAGCGGGACGCTCCCGCTACAGCGGGCGAGACGCCCGCGCTACAACCTTTCAATAGGGAGCTTTAAATGACTGATACCGCCCGCATGGCTACGAGATACAGCGGCAAGCTGCAAGCTGCCATTCTTGACTGGGCTGGCACCACGGTCGACTACGGAAGTTTTTCGCCTATCCGGGCCATGCAGCAGGTGTTTCGAGAAAAGGGCATAGCTGTCTCCGACGACGAAGTCCGCCGCGATATGGGTCTGCTGAAAAAGGACCACATCCGCTCACTGCTTCGTAGTCCGCGTGTTGCGGAAGCGTGGCGGCAACATTCTGGCCGGCAGGCAACGGAATCCGACGTCGAGGAGTTGTACCGCGATTTTCAGCCGATACAGTTGGGTCGCCTTGACCAGGACTCGGACCTCATTCCCGGAGTAGCGGAGGCCATCGAACGCATGCGCCGGCGCGGCCTGAAGATCGGCAGTACGACAGGCTACACACGGCCAATGCTGGAGGTCCTTCTCAAGAAAGCTGCCACGCAAGGGTATGAACCGGATTGTTCTCTCGTCCCCGACGACGTCGGCGGAGGCCGCCCTTTGCCCTGGATGTGTTACGAGATCGCCGTACGGCTAAGAGTTTTTCCACTCGAATCCTTCGTGAAAGTCGGCGACACCGTGGCCGACACCGAAGAAGGCCTCAACGCCGGCATGTGGACGGTGGGAGTTGTTCGAAGTGGAAATATGGTTGGCCTGACGCAAGCGGAATTTGATGCGCTTTCGCCGGCAGAACGGGAAGTGCGCCTTCAGACGGGCCGCGAACGATTGCTGGATGCTGGTACTCATTATGTGATCGATAGCCTTTCTGACTTCGATCCGGTCTTCGACGCAATCGAGGCGCGCCTTCAGCGCGGTGAGCGTCCCTAAACCCGAATTCATAAGTCGAACGAGGTTCCTGGTTTCACGGAGTGGAAAAACCCCTCACCCGCCCTCCTCCGTCGGGCACCCTCTCCCCGGGGAGAGGGCTGTCGTTTCCCGCGCGCGTTGGGGTTAGGAAAACCACCCTCTCCCTTGGGGAGAGGGTGGCCCGCTGCCGGCGCTTTCACCAGCCGGAGCGGGCCGGGTGAGGGGTTAGTTAGCAGGGGAGCGAAGCAACTGTCAGGCGCACTGTCCCGTTACGGCGCAGGTTTGGTCGAGGCGACTTCAATCTAACGGATTGGAACGGAACAGTGCCCCCTCAATTTGCGAATCCGAGTTAAAAGACAAAGAGCCGCCGACGATCATGGGGCAACAGATTACAAACCGGCGATTGGTGCGCCACCAGATTCTGATCGTTATCTTGCTGATGACCGGCTACGCCGGTTTCTACGCTTGTCGCTCGAATTTCTCCGTAACCTTGCCGCTGATCATTGACGATTTAGCGGCTCGCGGCGTTCCGGCAGCCGAGGCTCGCATCCGTCTCGGCCAGATTGTTTCTTTGGGTGTGCTGGCGTATGCGCTGGGCAAAATCTTTCTTGGCGGACTCGCGGATTTCTGGGGAGGCAGGCGCCAGTTTCTCGCCGCGATGGGCGCATCGGTTTTATGTACGCTGATTGCCGCCGCCGGCGGGGGTCTGCCCGTGTTCGCGGCGGCCTGGGTTGGCAACCGGCTCGTCCAGTCCTCAGCCTGGGCTGGAATGGTAAAGATTACCTCGCGCTGGTTTTCATTTGCCTCCTACGGCACGGCGATGGGTGCTATAAGCCTCAGCTACCTGTTTGGCGACGCCATTGGCCGGCATTTCATGGGCGTCTTGATCGCTCACGGCATGGGCTGGCGCAGGGTATTCGTGGTTGCCGCTTTCAGCCTGTTTGCGCTCTTCTTGGCAAATCTCCTGCTGCTGAAGGAATCAAGCACCGATATCGGGGAACCAGAACCCGCCGCGAATCCCGACAACCTCTTTGCAAGCCGAGGTGACAAGAAGCGGGCGGGCGGTGTTGCGGCGCTGCTCCGACCATTGTTCCGCAGCCCTGCCTTCTGGATCGTCTGTGCTCTATCCCTGGGCTGCACATTCGTTCGGGAGACATTCAATACCTGGACGCCAACCTACTTTTATGAAGTGCTTGGCTTCAGCCAAGGCAAATCCGCCCAGTTCAGCGCCCTCTTCCCGCTGTTCGGAGGATTCTCAGTGCTGCTCTTTGGCTACCTAAGCGACCGCTTGGGACGCGGGGGACGGGCGACGATTACGTTCGTTGGACTTGTTTTTGCCACGCTCGCGCTTTTCGGGCTTGCTTCGCTTCGACCCAGTGCGCCTCACAACTTGCCCGTGGCGCTGGTGGCACTCGTGGGGTTCGTCATGATCGGTCCTTACTCTTATCTCGCCGGCGCCATGGCGCTGGACTTTGGCGGTAAGCAAGGAGCGGCCACTTCCTCCGGCATCATTGATGGCATTGGCTACCTCGGTGGAATTTTGTCGGGCGACGCGGTGGCGCGCATTTCGCTCGCTTCCGGTTGGCAAGGCGCATTCATTGTTCTGGGAGCCGTCACTGCTTTCTCCTCTTTGGTCGCTGCCTTCTTCTTTGCGCTTCAACGTCGCCCTGTAACCCCGGCTACCAACTCCTTGGCCGGCTCGTGATTTGCATGTTGGATTCCAATCCCCTGATGGTTTCAGCAAGGCAGGTCCCTGCCGGTCATCAGCGGGCAGCGCCGCTGGCTATCTCGCCTCAAACTCGCAGAGACTGATGCTGAGGGGCGGCAGCGCCAGCGTCTTGGGCAACTCCCTCATGGGTGTTTCCACAATTTCCAGCTCGGGCTTTTTTCCTGGCTCGTTGTCTGCGTCCAGGTTCGGAGCGGCGATCCGCCACATCCTTCCCGCGCCCTGAAGCTCTACTCCCACGACGTTGAAATCAATCTCCTGGGGAGTTTGCGTCGGATTGACAAGGGCAACGGTCAGCTTCTTGTGGTCGTTCGTCAGGGCCGCAGCAACATCCAGCGGATAGGTGTCGCTTCCGGAGGAAACGCTCGGCTTGTCAACTCCGATGGTACCCTGCACCGGCTTCTGCGGAGAGTTGCCGCTCACCTCGACGGGAATTGTTCCAAAGCGCTGCCGGTAAAGTTTGAAGACCAGGCCAACGCTGCTCAAGACCGCATCGTTGCCGTCAAAGTTAAGGTTGGAAATGAACGCCGTGTAAGCCCCCATCTTGATGAATTGTGTGTACCGGAACATTTCTTGG
>Ga0187862_10006867_pt1 | contig 10268 bp, 11 predicted proteins | sample June2016WEW_10_1_FD_133003 | JGI IMG/M metagenome (GOLD analysis project Ga0187862, IMG submission 133003) | Peatland microbial communities from SPRUCE experiment site at the Marcell Experimental Forest, Minnesota, USA - June2016WEW_10_150 | ecosystem: Environmental > Terrestrial > Soil >... | reverse complement strand
GGTTCGTCCAGCGCAATGTTTTTGGGGAGGACCTGATTTCCCTCCCCTGGGCAAAGGGCGCTTTCGGCATCGTCGACAATCTCACTAAAAACTTTTTTGCCGTCCTTTCTTTCCAGTGGCCACGAACGGTGGTGACCATCGTGGGCCTGGGTTTTCTGAATCTTGGCCCATTTCTTGGCGTGTGGCTGGCTCAGGGATGGGCGCGAGTCCCTTATGCCGTCGCGCTAATCTCTCTGTTTGGGATTTATTACGGAATGTCGCGCATGTCACCCATCGCGCCCTATTACTTTTTTCTGCATCCGGTCAGCACCAGCCTGTTCATGTACATACTGCTGCGATCGATGCTGCACACGCTTGCGAACCGCGGCATTGTGTGGCGGGGGACTAAGTATTCGCTGGAAGAGTTACGCAAGGGAATAGTGTGATATAAGTCACGGGCAACCGTGAGTACTTACAGACTCCCTGAGATCCTTGCAACATTACCTAAGTGTCAACATTGGTTCAGAACCGGCGCTTAAGAGTTGTATTCCTTCCAATGCCGGGCTACTGTGATTTGAACTGCATGTTACCTCATATAACTGAGACGGACGCACTTCCGTTTAATGAAACTCCGGCCCCGGCAATCAGCGGGAGACAGCCTGAGTCCAATCTGACAAAGGAGAAAGTATGAAGAAGTTTCTTGCTCTAATTGTTTTTGCGGGTCTCTCGGTGGTTCCGTTGATGTCGCAAGACGCTCCCAAGGTCGAGGTCTTTGGCGGATATCAGTATTTGTACACTGGCAACAGCACGCTGAACGGCCAGAGCATCCCGAACAGTAGTCAGAGCTTCAATGGTTGGGACACTCCGTTACTGCCTACTTCCATAAGTATCTTGGACTGCAGGGGGATTTTGGGGGCTCTTATGCAACCATCAGCGGGGTTTCTACTCACGTTTACACTTACACCGGTGGGCCGGTGATTTCCTTGAACGCCGGAGGCAAGGTGAACCCGTTCGTCCATGCGCTGGTCGGAGGAATCCGTCTGGGCGCATCGGACGAGGGGGTTTCCGTTTCCGAGAACGGCTTCACAACGATGGTTGGCGGAGGTGTGGACGTGAAGGCCGCCAGGGCCATAGCCGTTCGCTTGGTTCAGGCCGACTGGCTCTACTACCATTTCGGGAGCAACACAATCGCCGGGGTGGCAGTCCCCTCATTCAGCCAGAGCAAGAATGTGAGAATTTCGACCGGCATTGTGTTCCGCTTCTAAGTTTGAAGAAAGTGACGAAGGGCTGCCTGAAGCTACCGAACTTCAGGCGGCCTTTTACTGCGGTTGTCCCGGATCTTCGATTGACATCGGATCGCCCTGCTTGCTATCCGTCTTCTTGGAGGCTTTGGGATGGCTCATCTTCCCGGCACGGTTGTGGCCTTGACGCTCGACGTCGTAGTCGGTGGGCACCTTGGGGAATAACAGGAAGGCGGCGTTGCCCAGTAGTTGTTGGTTGGGTGCGGCGCAAGATGATCTCGGCGCGTCCGTCGTAGTCCTGGATCGTTCCCTTCACTTCAATTTGCCGGCCTTCGAGCTGGCGAACGTCGCCCATCTTCTTGAGATCGGCGGGGAACACGACTACGGTGAAGGGGCACGCCTTGCGGTCTTTGCAGAAGTTGAGGAACTTGACGCCTTTGCCGCCATCTTCCACATGCAGCACGGTTCCGGTGATGCACTGAGTTGTACCCAAATGCTTGGTCGCATCGGCGAACGATATGCAGTTACTTGACGAAGTATCGCGCGCAAAGCAAATCACGCTCTGCGCAAGAACAGCTCCAAGAAAGAAGGTCAGAGTAAGAAAACGCATAATGGGTGAGGGACTGAGACGCGCGGCCTCAGTTTCATTCTAGGCGCGCAGGAGAGGTCCTACGCTTAGCAGGACAGAAATTTTCGCAGGGTCTGCCCAAAAAGGAACTTGGAGCGCCGGGGTCCCCAGCGCTCCCGGTTTTGGCGTGATGGGTGGAGCGCCGGGGCGCGGCCCCGGCCTGCCACAGTTCTCGCGGTTACGGCGCCTCGCGCCTCGCGCCTCGCTACTTGTTGAAAGACTTTACTCCCGCTGCTTCGTCTTCCTTCACATCGAAGACGGTGTAAAGCTTCGTGATCTGCAGCAGGTCGTGCACTTTCTTGGTGAGATTGAGCAGCTTGAGTTCGCCGCCCTGGTTTTTGGCGGTAGTGAAAGCGCTGACCAACTCGCCGATCCCTGAGCTGTCGATATAGTTCACGTCGCCGAGATTCAGCAGAATCTTTTTCTGGCCCTTGGAAAGCAGGTCGCGCACGGTTTCGCGCAGAACCACGCTGCCTTCTCCGAGGGTGATCCGGCCGCTGAGATCGACAATCGTGACGCCATCCACCTGTCGAGTACTGGACTTCATTGTCACTGAGGAGCCTCCTTGGAATCCGCGGGGTTGCCACGGACGTGCTTGATCATTCTAAGTTCGGTGCCCGTCTGGGAGGGGTGGATTTCCACCACATCCATGAACGAGCGTATCAGGAAAATGCCGCGTCCCGATGTCTTCATCAGGTTGTCCGGCGCCAATGGATCCGGAATCCTGCTGAGGTCGAGCCCTTTGCCTTGATCGCGGACGACGATGACCAGGTCGCGGGCGGTACGCTCAAACGCGAGCGTAACTTTCTTATTTGGGTCGTAGGCATTGCCATGCAAAACTGCGTTAACGGCGCCTTCTCGCACCGCCATGGAGATCTTCATGATCTCCTCGTCGTCAAAGCCCGCTTCGGCGGCCATGCGACTGGCCGTCTCTTCCGCATTGTTTACCGTTTCCAGCGTCGAATCAAGCGTATAGGAGACGCGGTCTTCGGACATAAAGTAAACAGTTCCTGAGTCGGCCTTCCGCCTCGCTTGCGATGGTAACACCGGGCGCATCGTGCTGCCCAAATGCGCTGGACGGGCGAATGGAGAGTTTGCCTGTAGGTCCCGGAAAAGTCAACGCGATACGTCGGTCGCCAGTAGGCGACGCCCATGTTGCAACGGCTCGGAAACGTGGGATACTGCGCTCACCTTCCAGTTGTTTGCGAGTTGAGGGGAGAAAAGCAGCCTGAGGAGAACTCGATGAATGGCGGGCGCGAAAAGGAGATTGTGAAAATCGCGCAGATTGCGGGCCATACTCCAACACCCTATGGATGTATCAGCCTCGTCGTCCTCATTTTAGCGACCTTTACAACGGTAGCTCTTTCTGCACTTGCAATCGGGATCGCGATTTCACAGTAGCTCCTGGTCACATCTCATTGTGCACCTGCGGATTGCGCGCCCACACTACGCACTGCTCGGAAGAACCGCTTTAGCTTGGTCGCATCCAGCTTTCCCTCGGTTCGCACGCCCGAACACACATCGAGCCCAAAGGGGGCCACTTCTTTAATTGCCTGGCCGATGTTTTTCGGCGTGAGCCCTCCAGCCAGAAACAGCGGAATGCCGATGCGTTTTCGGATCACACGACTAAGGGTCCAATCGTGAGTTCTGCCTGTGCCGCCCAATTCCTTGATCGCAAGTCTCTGGTTGCCGGAATCGAGCAGGATGGCATCCACATGCGGAGCCACGCGGACGGCCTCCTCAACCGACTCGGGTCCGGTTACGTGGATGACCTGAACCACTGAGATTCCAGGCAAAGCATCCTTCAGATCGCGATAGGTGCCGAGCATGAGATGGTCGCAGATCTGGATCGTATTCGTTCGGCAGAAGCGCTGTTGCTCGACGATGTCGGAGACTGTTTGCCGCGAAGTCAGCAGGAAGGTTGCGACAGAAGGTGGGACGGTCGCGGCAATCTCGGCGATCCGCTCATCGCTGATGACTCCAGGGCCGCTAGGCATGTGTGAAACCAGCCCCAGCGCGGACGCTCCACACTCGACGGCCAGCGCCGCTTCGTCAACACTGCTGATGCAGCAGATTTTTATTCGTGGCGTGAGGGTTGAATCCATTGAATCATTCAATCATTGAGTCATTGAATCATTGAAAACAGAGGTTCCCCCCGGCTTTGAATGTCTCAATGACTAAATGACTCAATGATTCAATGCCCCTCACTCGCCGTAGGGAACCCAAATGTTCTTGACTTGGGTGGCGTGCTCTAGAAACCAGCGGCCCTCGGCCAACTTGGAGTTGAACCAGTCGATGGCGCGGCCTTCGTTCGTCCACACTTGCTTCAGATTGCCCACCGACATCGCCTTGGCCGCGGCGGCACTGGCGGCATCGCCAAAACACCAGATGGCATCAACGCCGTCGTGTTCGGCGAGCGTCTTCAGTAGTTGCGACGCGTATCCGGTGACAAGATTCAGCGCGCCGCTGGGCAGATCGCTGGTGTCAAAAAGCTGATAGAGATCGCCGGTGATCAGAGGATAGGCTTCCGAGGGAACCGCGATCACCGTGTTTCCTACCGCGAGCGCGGGCATCGCGAGAGAAATGAATCCGAGGAGCGGTGCTTCCCGAGGACAGATGATGCCAACCGTGCCAATCGCTTCGTTCATCGCGATGGCGACATTTCGGAACGGAGGATTATGCACCGCGCCGTCAAACTTGTCGGCCCACGCAGCATAGGAGAAGATGCGCTCGATGCTGAGATCCACTTCCGCGGCAGCCTGCTTTTCGCCGACCACGGCGGCGAGGCGGTGCGCAATTTCATCGCGGCGTTGCGAAAGATTTTCCGCGCTGTAGTAAAGAACCTGAGCACGATTGTGCGCTGTTGCCTTTCCCCAGGATGCTGCCTTTTGCGCGGCTTCGACTGCGTTGCGAATGTCTTTGCGATTGCCCAGCGGTGCTTCACCCAGCAGTCGTCCGTCGGCCGCGCGCACTTCCATGCTGTAGCCGGAGTCGGGCCGCGCCTGCTTGCCGCCGATGTAGAGCTTGACGGTCCGATCGATTGCGGGAGTGCTCGCGGGAGTGTCGACGCCAGAAGCGGTAGAGTCTTCGTCCAGTTCCGCTTCGGGCGGTGCTTTCTCCGCGGGAAGCGCCGGAGCGTTCTTGAACCATGCCAACTCCATATACTCGAGCAGACCTTCGCGTCCGCCCTCGCGTCCGTAGCCGCTCTCACGGTAGCCGCCAAAGCCGCAGGAAGCGTCGAACAGGTTGGTGCAGTTTACCCAGACCACTCCCGCTTTAAGTTGCGCGGCAACGTGCAAGGCAACATTGATGCTCTCGCTCCAGACACAGGCGGCCAAACCATAAACTGTATTGTTCGCCAACTCCACCGCTTCCGCGGGCGTGCGGAAGGTCATCGCCGCGAGTACCGGTCCGAAGATTTCCTGCTGCGCAACAATCGACGTCGGATGCACATTGCTCAAAAGCGTCGGCGGATAATAGAATCCGCGCGCCGGCAGGGTGACTTGCGGCTGCCAGCAGGTTGCGCCATCCGCCACGCCTTGGTCCACTAGCTTGCGGATGCGATCGAGTTGCACTTTCGCGACGATAGCGCCGACGTCAATCGCTTTGTCGAGCGGCGCGCCGATGCGCAGCGTGCTCATGCGATCCTGCACTTTGGCGATCAAAGCTTCGGCGATGCTCTCCTGCATCAGCAGGCGCGAGCCCGCGCAACATACCTGCCCCTGATTGAACCAGATTCCATCCACCAGGCCTTCCACCGTGCTATCGAGGTCAGCGTCTTCAAAGACGATGAATGGAGACTTCCCGCCGAGTTCCAGCGAAAGGCGTTTGTGGCTCGTTGCCGTAGCGGCGCGAATCGCGCGTCCGACCTCGGTTGATCCGGTGAACGCGATCTTGTCGACGTCTGGATGTTTGACCAGCGCTTCTCCGGTTGAGCCGTCTCCGGTAACGATGTTGACTACACCGGCGGGCAATCCAGCTTCCTGGCAGATTTCGGCGAAGGCTAGCGCGGTCAGCGGCGTGAATTCTGCGGGCTTCAAAACTACGGTGTTTCCCGTCGCCAAGGCCGGCGCAATCTTCCACGTCAGCATCAGCAGGGGGAAGTTCCAGGGAATGATTTGACCGATGACCCCGCACGGAACGTATTCGGGAAATTCCTGTTCCAGAAGTTGTGCCCATCCGGCGTGATGATAGAAATGTCGCGCGACCAGCGGAATGTCAATGTCGCGACTTTCTCGGATGGGCTTGCCGTTATCCATCGTCTCCAGAACCGAGAGCAGCCGCGAATGCTTCTGTACCAGCCGCGCGATGGCGTAGAGGTAGCGCGCGCGGGAATGTGCAGAGAGCGCCTGCCATCCGGAAGACGCGGTCCGCGCAGACTTGACCGCGGCGTCAATGTCAGCCGCCGAGCCTTGCGCAATCGACGCCAGTTTCTCCGAGATCGAAGGATCGACGGTGTCGAAGTACTCTCCCGCCGCTGGCGCCTGCCATCCGCCGCCGATGAAATGTTGGAAGCGGTAGCCATGACGCTCCAGCCACGTCGTTGCTTCTTTCGAATCTTCTGGAGCCGGGCCATATTCCATGCTCACGAACTTTTCGGCAATGCTCATTGGCGTCTGCTCGATTCCTTCTTGGGACTCGTAAATTCCGCTCGAAATTTACGCCATCGGATGCCGATACTCGGCTGAATAACGCCCGGTGGCATGATGCTCCAGTTGCCGCTCGATGTCGCCTAACAAGCCGCTGGCTCCAAAGCGGAACATTTCCGCCCGCAACCACGACGGGCCGAGTTCTTCTTTGATCATCGCCAGCCAGTCGATCGACTGTTTCGCCGTGCGGATGCCCCCCGCTGGTTTGAAGCCCACAGCCATGCCGGTTTGCTCCGCGTATTCGCGGATGGCGCGCGTCATCACCAAACCCACCGGCAAGGTCGCGTTCGTCGGCTCTTTACCGGTCGAAGTCTTGATGAAGTCAGCTCCCGCCATCATGGCCACTACGCTCGCGCGCGCCACGTTGCGCAGCGTCAGCAGGTCGCCGGTGCCAAGGATCACCTTTATGTGCGCCGATCCGCAGGCTTGCTTGAACGCTGCCACCTCGTCGTAGAGCGCCTGCCAGCGTCCGCCGAAAACATGCGCTCGAGTGATGACGACGTCGATCTCATGCGCGCCCGCTTCCACCGAGCGGCGAATCTCGTTGACGCGCTCGGCGAGCGGCGATAGGCCGGCAGGGAAGCCGGTGGACACGGCCGCGACATGCACTCCACTGCCTTCGAGCGCGTGCAGAGCCGTTTCCACAAACGTGTGGTACACGCAGATGGCAGCGACTTTGATTTGCAATTCCTCGATGCCAAGCTTGTGTTCCAGTTCCTGCTGGATGGGGTGGCGGCCCTTCGCGCACAAACGGCGCACGCGTTCGTCGGTGTCATCGCCGGAAAGAGTCGTCAGGTCCATGCAGGTGATCGCCCGCAGCAGCCACGCGGCCTGCCATTCTTTTTTCACGGTGCGTCGCGCGACCTGCGATTGCGCACGGCGCTCGACTGCGCTGGTGTTGACGCGCACCTCGCGGACCCAATCGAGGTTGAGAGGAATGCCGGTATTCGCCAGGAGCGGCCGCCCGGAGAGAATCGCAATGGCGTTGTCTGGAGACCCGCGACGCGCAACGCTCCGAAATTCGTCGTGTTCAACCGGCATCAACAGCTCTCCGCAGCCTGACCTTCGCCGTGTAATTGTACGGCAGATGCGGCGAAAGATGAATTCCGCTTTCGCCTTGACACTAGGGACTTTCGGCGGCTACGCTACGGCGCGATTCTTACCCCGTGATTCTCAACTAAGGAGAAGCGATGTTCACACCTCATAGCCTGGGTATTGCACTGTTCATGATGATCACGAGTGCCATTTGCTGGGGTTCATGGGCCAATACTTACAAGGGCGTCAAGAATTATCGCTTCGAGTTGTTTTACTGGGACTACGCCCTCGGCATTTTTCTAGTGTCGCTGATCCTGGGACACACAATGGGCAGCATGGGCCACGAGGGAACCGGCTTGGTCGAAAATCTCCATAGCGCCAGCTGGAACGACGCCATTCTGGCTATGGTCGGGGGCGCCATCTTTAATCTCGCGAACTTGTTGCTGGTGGCGGCCATCGACATGGCTGGTCTCGCGATCGCGTTCCCAGTTTCGATTGGAATCGCGCTCGTGGTAGGCGTCATTACGAGCTATGCACAGAACCCGCAAGGCAACGCCCGACTGCTGGCGGCGGGCGTGCTTTGCGCCCTCGTCGCCGTAGTCTTGGACGGACGGGCCTATAGCAGCCTTGCCGCCGCCATGCGTTCGTCCTCAAGCTCGACTTCGAAGAAGAGCATCATCACCTGCATCGTCTCCGGAGTCCTGATGGGTCTCTGGGCTCCTTTTATGACTCGAGCCATGCCCCACGAAGTGAACGGCGTGATGCGCGGCACACTCGGCCCGTACGCGGCCGCCATTTTTCTCACGTTCGGTGCGTTGCTCTCATGCTTCGTGTGGAACGTCTATTTCATGAAGCACCCGCTCGTCGGAGAGCCTGTCAAATTCAGCGGCTTCTTCCGCGCTCCCGCCTCCAGCCACGCGCTCGGACTGCTCGGCGGATTCATCTGGGGCATCGGCATGGTTTTCAATCTGGTCGCTGCCAGCTTCACTGGCGTGGCCATCTCCTATGCGATCGGACAATCCGCGCCAATGGTCGCCGCGCTCTGGGGTGTTCTTGCCTGGAAAGAATTTGAAGGGGCACCGGGCAAAGCCAAGATGTACCTTGCTTTGATGTTCGTCTTCTACTGCCTGGGGATTTTGCTGGTGGCAAAGGCAAACGGGTGAGCAAGCTCCGGCTGTAGAGACGGGGCTTGCCCCGTCTCACTCCGTGGCGGGAGACGCAGCAAGCGGCGCCGCTACGGAAAAGCCTGCGAAGGGCCCCCGTGGGGTTATGAGTGAAATCGGGGATTTATCAACAGTTATCTGACACCGAAGTGGTAGTAGGCCCATATCACAGTCGCGGCGAGTACGACTAATCCCCACTCGATTACCACGCGCAGATTACTCTTGCGCCTAAAATCAGTCTCTCGTGGACGTTCCGGTTCGCAATCTTTCAGCTGCTTGTTGAATCGTTCCTGAACTTCTGGCTGGCCCAAACTGCGCAAAGTTGTAACGGGATCGTCAATGTACTTCTTCGCTGTCGAATGATGGACTGCCGCCAGAACCATCGATTCATAAGGCGCCAGAATCTCATACTCAGGGGTCATCAGCACGCATCCCAGTTGCCTTGCCAGTATGCAAATCCGGTGCACTAATTCTGGCGAGATCGCACTGGCATCGATGCGGAAGGCAATTTCTTTGACCTTGATCCTGCTCTCATCGACGTATAGCACGTGCGCATCATCGCGGTCCTCCTGCCCCCACATTCGCTGGCGGGTAGACCACGAGGCCATGGTCGGAAGAATCAGATTGATCTGCTCCTCGAATCCGGCGGGTGGTTGAATATCAGACCACCACGAGAAATCCTCCGCCAAATCCTCGGTGATGGAGAGTGGCAGCACATCATACTTGCCGAGAAGAATCTTCTCGGGAAGAAAAATGAGCCTGAATTGCCAGATAGCCATATTTTGCAATCCTGTCGCGAGGAACCACTATAGCGGCCCGGCTAGATTCTAGCGCAGGCCACGGCCCGCTTGCGGATAGTTGCTGTAAGCAGGCGTTTTCACTCATTGAGAATTGGCCGCCCACAGCTGACGGCCGAGTTGTAAGATCTCCCTTGCGAAGATTCTCCCTGGGACAAGGACACATGAATTGCAGGCTCGTCGCTGTTGTTGTTGCGTTGTGGGCGCTGACAATTTCACTCGCAGCCGCGCAACCGCAGCCCGCACCGGCCTCGAAAGTCGAGCCCGCGCCCCCACCCACTCCGCCCAAAGTTAACTTCGTCGACATCGCAGACCACGCCGGTCTGACTGCCAAGACTGAAGACGGAGGCGACAAGAGCAAGCGCTACATTATCGAAACCACCGGCAGTGGCGCTGCAGTTCTTGATTTCGACAACGACGGCTGGCCTGACATTTTCCTGGTCAATGGCAGCCGTCTGGAAGGTTTTCCCAAGGGACAAGAGCCGACCAGCCACCTCTACCGCAACAACCATGATGGCACCTTCGCCGACGTCACCCAAAAAGCCGGTGTCGGGCTCGTCGGCTGGGGGCAAGGAGTCTGCGCCGGCGACTACGACAACGACGGATTCGTGGACTTGTTCGTCACCTTCTGGGGCCACGAAGTTCTGCTGCACAACAACGGTGACGGCACTTTCACCGACGTGACGCGCAAGGCTGGCCTCTGGCACGACGACGTGCGCTGGTCCACCGGCTGCGCTTTTGTGGATTACGATCGCGACGGGCGCCTCGACCTCTTC
>Ga0187862_10006859_pt1 | contig 10274 bp, 6 predicted proteins | sample June2016WEW_10_1_FD_133003 | JGI IMG/M metagenome (GOLD analysis project Ga0187862, IMG submission 133003) | Peatland microbial communities from SPRUCE experiment site at the Marcell Experimental Forest, Minnesota, USA - June2016WEW_10_150 | ecosystem: Environmental > Terrestrial > Soil >... | reverse complement strand
GCACCGACGGCGCTGCCGATTCCGATCGGGCCATCGACCTGACGCATGGATACCTTGTGCTGCACCATCTTCTGCAGCAACTCCAGGATAAGAGACGAATTCTTGACGCATTCGCCAACCGATTTCCGGACAGCCTCCGGGAAAGGCAAGCGCACGACTTTGGTTGGCCTGCTGAGGATCCCAATCCGGTAGCGCATCTCCCCTGGAGGGTTGCCGGCAGAGAGCGTGGGCTGAACCTTGAAAGTGAGTTTTTGGCCGTTGCGGAGCGCCACGATCTCCAAAGGCTGATCTTTGGTGCGAGACAGCATTTCGATCAGCGCGTCGGTCGCAGGAATCTCCTGGCCGTTGATAGTAAGGATCTGGTCCCCGACTTTGAGGCCGGCCTTCTCGGCGGGCATGCCGGGTTCGATCATGGTAGCGATAAAGGCTGGATCCTTGGGTACCAATCCCACATCGCCCGCCTCATTGCGACCCATGGGCTGAGGGACGAGAGTGATACCGGAAATAACGCCTTTGCGCAAAATCTCAAACTTCAAAGGTTGATTGGGGCTGAGCGCTTCTTTGATGAACACCTGTTCCCAGTTCGGGTTCTCGATGTCATCGACGCGGACGATCTGGTCGCCGGGTTGGATGCCAGCGTTGGCGGCGGGGGTGCCGGGCATGATCCATCCCACCAAGGCAGGCCCATCGATGACGGCGGGGTATTCGTAATGCACCATGAAAACGCCGGTCCACAAACAAAAGGCGAGCATGACGTTCATGAATGGTCCGGCGATGGCAATGATGAAGCGCTGCCATCGGGGATGCGACAGAAACTCCCCGGGATCGCCGGTGCGGTCATCCATGGGGTTTTCGCCCGACATCTTGACGTAACCGCCCAGAGGCAAAACATTGATGCGATAGTCGGTTTCGCCCCGGCGGAAGCCGACCAAACGCTTGCCGAAACCGATAGCGAACTGTTCCACGCGGACGCCGAAAAACTTGGCCGCAGCGAAGTGGCCGAACTCGTGGATCAGGATCATGAACCCGAGCACGATCCCCATAATGAAGATCGTATGCAGGATGGACAAAAGCTGCGGCATCATTCCCAGATTACTCCAAAATTCCTATTATGAAATAGCCCCGATGGGCGATCCCTTTCGGCGGCGCTGGTTCACGATTTCTCTTGCCAAAAGGCGGGCCTCGGTGTCCAGAGTGAGTACCTTCTGTATAGATTCCAAATGTCGGGCTGGCGTTGCCGCCATTACTGCCTTGATGATTCGCGGAATGTCCTCGAATCCGATCTGCTCCTCCAGAAACGCAGCCACTGCGACCTCGTCGGCGGCGTTCAGGGCGATGGTCTTTGCGCCTCCGGTTGCCGCCGCTTCGTATGCCAAAGCGAGACAAGGGAATTTTTCCACATCCGGGGGGCAGAAATCCAGATGCCGTAAGTCACTTATCGAAAAGCGCAAATCCGAAGGGATCCGCTCCGGATACGTCAGCGCATACAAGATGGGCAGACGCATATCGGTGACGGAAATTTGAGCAAGTATGCTGCCATCCACAAATTCGACCATGGAATGGATCGTAGACTGCGGATGCACAATGACTTGCACGCGCTCGGGCGGTACCTGGAACAGGCGGCAGGCCTCGATCACTTCGAACCCCTTGTTCATTAATGTTGCAGAGTCGATGGTGATTCTCTTGCCCATTTTCCAGGTGGGATGATTGAGCGCCTGTTGCACTGTAATTGAGGCAAATTGCGATTTGGGCGTATGCAGAAACGGCCCGCCGGAGGCGGTCAGCCAGATGCGCTCTACCTCGTTGATGTCCCGGCCCATGCGGCCGCCTCGCAGGCACTGGTGGACGGCGTTATGCTCGCTGTCGATCGGCAAGAGCGGCTTGCCTTGCTTCCGCGCCTCGGCGGTGATTAACTCGCCCGCCACCACCAGGCATTCTTTGTTAGCGAGGCCGACGGTTTTCCCCGCGCGCACCGCTTCGTAGGTCGCCTCCAGGCCAGAGACGCCCACAATCGCGCTGACCACGAAATCCACCTCGGGATGAGTCGCCACCCGCACCGTGCCGGCGGCACCGTGGACGACTTCGACGTCATTCTTGCCTAAGCCTGCTTGCCGCAGCTTGGATTGGAGCGCTTGCGCGGCGGCTTCATCCGCCATCGACACGACTCGTGGCTTCCAGCGCACGGTTTGCTCAAAGGCGAGTTCGGCATTGTTGCCGGCGGCGAGCGTTGAGACCTGAAAGCGGTCAGGATAGCTTTCGACCACACTCAAGGTGCTGCGGCCGATCGAGCCGGTCGAACCGAGAATAGCGATGCGTTTCATGTGCGGGTCAGGCAGGACTTCTATTGTACGGGATCGGGCGCGGTTGAATCTTGCGGGACGGAAGGGCCAACAGATTCCTCGCTTGGCCAATCGAACACAGCACCATCGTCTTCCGTCCCGAGCACCCGGTGGCGCGAGAAGCTGTTCAGGGCTTCTTGCGGTGCGCGTCGAACCAGTTGAGGGTGTAGACGACCTTGGCGACTTGATGGCTCGGGCGGCGGCTCAGACCGTGGGGTTCGCCAGGGAAGCGGACGAGAGCGGATTCGATTTTGAGCAGTTTGAGGGCGGCGTAGTACTGCTCGGCTTCGGAAATGGGGGTGCGGAAATCTTCTTCGCCGGTCATGAGCAGAGTGGGCGTCTTCACGTTTTTCACCAGAGAAATTACCGAGCGCTTCATGTAGTCGTCGGTGTAATCCCAGGGATTGCCGGAGAACCAGTATTGGGCGCCGAAAGAGGGCAGGTCGGAGGTCAGTACCCAGCTATACCAGTTGATGACGGGATAGAGACTGGCGGCGGCGCGGAAACGATCGGTGTGATCGATCATCCAGCAGGTGAGAACACCTCCGCCGGAACCGCCGGTGACGAAGAGGTTGTCCTTGTCGATATAGCCTTGGGCGAGAATCGAATCGACGCCAGAGTCGAGGTCCTGGAAATCGTTGCCGGGATAGGCGTGGTGGATGAGATTGGCGAACTCTTCGCCGTAACTGGTACTGCCCCGTGGGTTGGTGTAGAGGATGACATAGCCCTTGGCGGCCCAGATTTGCGCGTTGAGGTCGAAACGATCGCCGTAGTTGGAGAAGGGACCACCGTGAATCTGCAGGATGAGGGGATACTTCTTGGCGGCATCAAAATTAGGCGGCTTGATGATCCAGCCTTCGATCTTCCGTTTATCGAAGGAAGAGTCGTACCAGAGTTCTTCGACGGCGCCGAGTTTCTTGGCGGTGAAGAGTTCGCGATTGAGCGCAGTCAGGACATTGAGTTTGGGATTGGCGAGAGAAGCGACCGCGACGTCGCCGGGATCGGAGGGCATGTCGTATTGGATGGCGAAGGAATCGCTCTTGGCGACGCTGAAATTGCCGCCCGAGTTGAGATGTTCGGCGAGAATCCTGGTCGAACCGTCTAGGCGGGAGTGGGCGAGCTTGGTATCGCCCTGATCGGTATAAACGAAGAAGATACCTTTGCCATCGGTGGCCCAGCGGGGATTGGACGCGTCGCGATCGAGTTTCGAAGTGACCGGGTGAGGATTACTGCCATCGCGGTTGGCAACGTATAGGTAAGTGGTCTGATGGCCCTGGTAACGGTCATCGAAGCCGATGTAAGCGATGAGTTTGCCGTCGGGGGAAATATCCGGGGACTCGTTGGGACCGTTGCGATGGGTGAGTTGCGTGAGGGATCCGTCAGCCACGCGGATTTCGAAGAGTTCGGTGTGGAGAGGTTCGTATTCGTAGTTGGCGGTGCCATTCATGGAAAAGATGAGCGATTTTCCATCGGGAGCCCAGGAGGCGTAGGAGCCGCCAAACTCGCCGGCACCCGGGCCATGGGGAAAATTGCCGGTGGTTAATTGACGGGGCGCACCGCCGTCGGCGGCAACGACGAAGACTTGCGAATAGCCGGGTTTCAGGTATCCAGGGCCGTTGAAGCGGTAGATGAGGTCTTCATAAACCTTCGGAGCGTCGGCCCACTTGGCGCCCTCAGGTGCGGCGGGAAGCGTGGCGATTTTCGGAGGAGTGGCGGAGACCAGCGAGGTGAAGGCGATCTGCCTTCCATCGGGAGCCCAGGAAATGCCGGCGGGAGCATTTTCGAGGTCGGTGAGTTTGGCGGTTTGGCCGGAATCCATCCAGCGAACGTAGAGTTGAGACTTGCCATCGCGATCGGAAACGAAGGCGATACGAGTGCCATCGGGCGACCAGCGCGGGGAAGTGTCGCTATTGGTGCCGGTGGTGAGAGGACGATGTTCGGAGCCATCGAAGTTGACGATCCAGAGGTTGGAAACACGGCGATCGGAAGAGATGTCCGCCGACTGGCGGACGTAGACGATGCGCTTGCCGTCGGGAGAGATTTGCGGATCAGAGGCGACCTGAACGCGGAAAACATCCATCGGTTCCAGCCGATCAGCATTTTCCTGGGCGACGCCGGCGAGAAGGGAAAGCAGAACAAAGATGACTACGATGGTGAGAGAGCGGAATGTTTGAGACACGGCGGTCTCCTTTCGCGGATGCATGTTATCACCAAATGCGACAACGGTTTTCTCCTTGTCGCCGGGCGCGAGGCGCCTACTGCATCAACCGCCAGGCGCCATACGCCCACACCACGGGCACGGCGAACAGCATGGCGTCGATGCGATCGAGCATGCCTCCGTGGCCGGGAAGAATCGTGCCGGAATCTTTCACTCCGGCGCCGCGTTTTATGAGGGACTCGACCAGATCGCCTAACTGGGCCGCGATGTTGACCACTGCCGAGAGCAGAATGATGGGCCACAGTTGCGGCTGCTCCAGACCGAACATGCCATCGCGGCGGTCAATCAAACCAATCCGCAGCAGCGCGGAACTGATTGCGGGGGCGTGCTGAAACCACAGCGTGCCGACGATCACGCTGGCCAGGATCGACGCGACCGCGCCTTCCCAGGTCTTCTTCGGGCTGATCTCGGGCGACATGCGGTGGCGTCCCAGCGACTTGCCCACGAAGTACGCGAAGATATCTCCCGCCCAGACGGCGAGCAGCGTGTAAATCGTCCAGATCGCTCCCGCGGGTTGCTGCCGGATCGCGACCAGCAGCGCCATGGGGATCGCAATGTACGCGAAGGCAAATGTCGAAGCTGCTGCTGCGGGATAGCCAGTCCGCAAATCGGTGCGTCGCATGGCTAGCGTCAAGAACACAAAAGGTGCGAGCGCTGCGGCTAGGGCGATCCCGTAGAGCATGGCCGTGGTCTCAACCAGGGGCGTGCGATTAGTGGACGCTACGATTACAAATACAAAGAAGAACGCGACGAAAGCATACGTCGCAAGTGTCAGCGGCTGAACTGCGTAGTGCGTTGCGAGTTTCAAGAACTCGGCGATGGCCAGCAGGGCGACTCCTCCGGCCACGATGGACAACACATATAGCGGTGCCTTCAGGACCAGCAGCAGAACCAGGGGGATTAGAACTACGGCGGTCGCGATGCGCTTGATCATTGCGCGGAGCTCATTGGAATGAGATTACGCCTCGTGGCTGTGACCACAGGGGTCTGCCGAGCTGCGCTCGGCTTGGACGGGCGAGGGCGCCCGTCCCCACACGAGCCCATCAACGCTTGGCCTCGGCGTGGGCCCGGGGCGATGTGTGCTGCGGAGAATGGCCGTCCTGCCCCAGGCCGCCGTAGCGGCGATCGCGCTTCTGATATTCTTCAATGCCCTCGAGCAGTTGAACGCCGCGGAAATCGGGCCACAAGGTCGGCGTGACATAGATCTCCGCATAGGCGAGTTGCCAGAGCAGAAAGTTACTCAGCCGCATCTCGCCGCTGGTGCGAATTACTAAGTCCGGATCCGGCAGACCCCGCGTGTAGAGATGATCACTAATCGCCTGCTCGTCGACGGCCATGTGATCGAGTCCGCCGTTGCGGGCTGCAGCCTCGGCCAGCGAGCGGAACGCGTCGACGATCTCGCTACGCGCGCTGTAGTTCAGTGCCAGCGTCAGCAGCATTCCTGTATTTTTCGACGTGGCGCAGCTCGCTTCGGCCATTTCGCGCTGCACGGACTCCGGCAACTCATGCTGCCGCCCGATGTATTGCAGCCGGATATTATTTTCGTTGAGCGTTTTGATTTCCGCCTTAAGAAAGTGACACAAAAGGCGCATCAGGAAGTCAACTTCCGTTTTCGGCCGTTTTTTCCAGTTCTCCTCGGAGAAGGCGTAGAGGGTCAACGCCGGAATTCCGATACGCGCTGCGGTTTCGACCGTCGAACGCACGGCGGCGACGCCGGCGCGGTGTCCCGCCACGCGCGGCATGTGCCGGCGCCGGGCCCAACGCCCGTTTCCATCCATGATGATGGCGATATGCTGGGGAAGACGCGCTGGATCGAGCCGCAGATAAACGTCAGTTTCTTTGCGGTCCATCTTCATCCCAGCCGGAACCGTGTGTCGCAAGCGGACCTCTCGAAGTCGAAGCTAACACACGAAATCCAGTGTGTGCAATGCGATGGGAGGGTCGGTGGAGAGGCGGGCGCCCTCGTCCGTCTACTACTCACCGAGAGCATGGGCAGGACGGGCGAGGCGCCCGTCGCTCCACCATCACACAGCTTCTTCGGGAAAGATCGGCAGAGTCAGCCGCTCGGTGTGGCGAATGACCGTCAGCGAGCACCGTGCGCCCACCTGAGCGTCGGTCAGCAAACGATGCAGGTCATCCACACCCGCGACTGGCTGCTCATCGAGCGCCACAATCACGTCGCCCTCGCGCAAACCGGCGGCCCGCGCCGGGCTTCGCTTGTCGTCTTCAATGCCGACCACGACAACGCCGGTTTCCCGGGCTAGACCATAGAAACGCACCACCCGGCGATGAATCGGCACCGTTTGCGCCGAGACTCCGATGTAACTGCGGCGGATGCGTCCATCGCGCAGCAAGCGGCTGGCAACAAATTTTGCGGTATTGATCCCGATCGCGAAACAGATCCCCTGCGCGGGGAGAATCGTCGCCGTGTTGACTCCGATCACCTGGCCTCGGGAATCAACCAACGGACCGCCGGAATTTCCCGGGTTCAGGGCGGCGTCGGTTTGAATGACGTCCTCGATCAGGCGCCCGGAGTACGAACGCAGCGAGCGCCCCAGCGCGCTGATCACGCCCGCCGTTACCGTGGACTGAAACCCATACGGATTGCCGATGGCTATCGCCATCTGGCCCGGCCGCAGTTGCTGCGAATCTCCCAGGGGAACGGCCTGCAATCCGGAAGCATCGATTCGGATGACCGCGAGATCGGTCGCTGGGTCGTCGCCGATGGTGTGAGCGGGAGCGCGCCGTCCGTCGGCCAGCGTCACCTCGATCCGGGTCGCGTCGTGCACCACGTGGCTGTTGGTGAGAATCAATCCATCGGGCGTGAAGACAAAGCCGGAGCCACCGCCGCGGCGCTCGCGTGGCTCACCCGAACGAGTTCGTCCGCCGGCTTGGCGCACCTCAACATTGACCACCGACGGACTGACTCCCTCTACAGCGGCCGTGACTGCCCGCGAGTAAGAGTCGAGCAGGCCGGCGTCCCCAGATTCGGGGGAAGCAGCGCGGAGCCGTTCGTCCGGCAGCCCTATTTCCGGCAGAGATGCACCCAGCGGCTGACGCGAAGAGAGGGGTTCTACGAGAAGACTATCTACGTTCATGCTGGATAGATGAACGTCGATGCAAATTGGATTCTACGGGGATCAGGCAGGGCGGCCGTCCCTACGTGAGTTGGGTAGTTCACGCGCGGCTTACACCGTATGCATCGAGCACATCCCGCAGAGTTACCATCCCTTCCAACTTGTGCACATCCGCTCGGTTTACTACCGGTAACATTTCAATCTGGTTCGCCCCCATGCGCTCGAGCGCCAAATCAAGGCCCTGGTCGGCGTGGACGTGCGGAAAGGCCAGGGCATCCACCAGATCTCCGACCTTCTTATCCCCAACTTCTTTATTAGCGCTTGCTTTATCTGGACCTGCGGCCAGCTCTCGCTCCAGCCGTGCGAGATTGATGACGCCAACCACGCCTCGGCGATCCGTCACCAGCCAGGTCCGGAACTCACTTGAGCGCACAAGTTCAAGCGCTTCCCGAACCGTCATCTCGGCCGGCAGCAACTGGGTCGCGGTCTGCATGGCTCTTATTACCTGGCGCTCACCATATCGCTTGCGCGTCTCCGCCGAAGGCAGATGGATGCCATCCTGGACAGCGAGAGCTTCGTAGATGGGCTCGTGCTGCAATTGCGAAGCAATGAAAAGGCTCACCAGATTTGCAATCATGAGCGGCACGATCACGGCATAGTCCTGCGTCATCTCGAAGATCATGAGCACCGAAGTCATGGGAGTGCGCACCACGCCCGCGAAAACCGCGCCCATTCCGACCAGCGCGTACGCTCCCGGCGTAGCCGTGTAGGCAGGGAACCAATGATGCGCCACGGTTCCCACCGTGCCTCCCAGCATGGCGCCGATAAACAAGGATGGGCCGAAGATGCCGCCCGCGTTACCCGTGGCATAACTGGTGGTGACGGCGACGAGTTTCAAAACCACCAGCAGCGCCATCAACCGGAACGCCATCCTCCCGTTTAGAGCTTCGCCAACAAACCCATAACCGACGCCCAGAACCTGCGGCACAAACCATCCCATCACGCCAACCAGCAAGCCTCCCGCCACCGGCTGGAACCAGACCGTCTTCTGCGGGAAGCGCAGGAAGCGCGCGCGCATGCCCAGCAGGAGCTTGGTGAACGCCGCCGAAACCACGCCGCCGGCCACGCCGAGCACCGCATACACCGCAAACTCGGCCGGATGGATCAGTTGATATTGCGGAACCTTGAAGAGGGGATGATCGCCGAGCAACACGCGCAGAACCATCCACGCCGTCGCCGAGGCCAATACCACCGCGCCCATCACCGGGGCGTAGAGATCGCCCGTGATCTCCTCCAGAGAAAAAAGGACCGCCGCCAGCGGCGTATTGAACGCTGCTGCAATGGCTGCCGCCGCTCCCACGGGGATCAACTTCTTTACTTGCTCGGCGGGCAATCCGAGGAGACGTCCGAGCACGGAACCAATGCCCGCGCCCACTTGCACCGAGGGCCCTTCGCGGCCGAGCGGGATCCCGCTGGCGAGCGTTGCCGAGGTGCAGAAAAACTTGCCCAGCACGGTGCGCAACGTGATACGGCCTTCGCGCGCGAATAGCGCAGCCTTGGTCTGCGGCACGCCGCTGCCGCGCGCATTCGGAAAGTAGCGATAGAGCAGGTATCCGATGCTGAGCGACCCAACGACCGGGAACAGCAGGCGCCGCCACGGCGCGCCCCCCACCGGATACAGCCGCATCCCCAGTCGTTCCGTCAGCACGATGAAGGCGACCACTGCCATGCCGGTCAAAGCGCCGATCACGAGCGCCAAAACCAGGAAAACCTGCCCCTCACGTTGCCGCAGTTCGGCCATGCGATCTGACAGCCAGGTTCTCCATCCGCTGGGACCTGTCTTCTGGACGGTTTCGGTCATCGTTCCGAAAGTTCTATCCAAGAATATCGTACTGGATTGGCCGCCGCTCCAAACTCGCGTCCGCTCAGTACCTGTAACATCCTCCATTGGCCATGGCTACTTTCACCGCAGCAGCGAATAATTTCCTCTCGCATCTTCAGTCTCGACCATCTCTCTCAGTTCGGGATAGTGTTTGACCAGCGTCTCCGGGGCGCGAACTTTCTTTCCCTGCAGCAGATGCCGTAGCTCCAGCGCATTCACCGCGGCTTTGGCCTGAAAGTGATTGTTCGCGATTACGTAGGTTGACTCGGCCCGGTGCGCGATGATCTCGACCTTTTCTTTCCACTTCTCCAACTCCGCGGGCTTGTAGAGGTAGTTGTAACGGTCGTTGCGGCTGTCGCTGTCGAACCACTGCTCGTAGTTGCGGCCGTGCAGACGGACGTATCCGACGCCCGAGGTGACGTGCTCTGTCGGGGCGAGAGAACGCCCCAAGAGCGGCTGATCGATGTTGCAGAAGCCGACGTTGTGGCGCATGAATTCGGCGAGCGTTTCCGGCTGGTTCCAGCTTTCATGCCGTACTTCGACCACGCGCGGATACTCGATGAACTGACGCAACAGTTGTTCCAGGTATTCGCGGTTCAGGCAGGTGTTCTTGAACGAGACGGGGAACTGGATGAGCAGCGCGCCCAGCTTGCCTTCCGTGGCCAGCGAGTCCAACCCCTCGCGGGCGAGACGTTCGTCCTGGTCATCCGGGCGGATGCTGGCCGCCGACGTTGGTTCCATCACCGCCAGCGGGGAGT
>Ga0187862_10006855_pt1 | contig 10277 bp, 12 predicted proteins | sample June2016WEW_10_1_FD_133003 | JGI IMG/M metagenome (GOLD analysis project Ga0187862, IMG submission 133003) | Peatland microbial communities from SPRUCE experiment site at the Marcell Experimental Forest, Minnesota, USA - June2016WEW_10_150 | ecosystem: Environmental > Terrestrial > Soil >... | reverse complement strand
GGCTTCGCATCCCCACGCCGCCAGATACCAGGTAACGAAACGGCATGAAAGGGCGAATCCGCTCGACCGCCAGTTCCGGGAAAAGAGATTCAAACTTGCGCCGATCCCTTACGAACACGATCCAGGGAATTGCAGAGTTGCTCCCAGAAAGTGGACCGGTGGAGGAAAAGGACCAATCCTCTGCCTCCGGCCGAAACGGTTCGTGATGCAAGCGTGTGTAGACCCACTGCGACCACGGCGTGACCCAGGGTTCAATCATGAGGATCTTTCCGCCCCTACAGAGGCATCGCGATGCCTCCGCGAAAAAACGCTCTGGGTGCGGCATGTGATGTAAAACGTCCGTCATCACAATCGCCCGCAACGACCCGTCGGCGAATGGTATTTCCTGCGCGTCGGCCACAACCTTCGCTCGGGAACAGTGAAAGATCTCCGAAGTGATCAACCCCGGAATGAATCGCTCTAAGTACCCCGCGCCCGAACCCAACTCCAACACCCGCTCTTCTCCCGCCGGGAGGTCTTTGGCCAGGGTTCTGTACCACTCGTCGTAAATGCATTTCAAGAACGGCTTGGACGCAATGATCTGATTTCGCATCTCCGTTGTGGCCGGATTATCCAGGGAGAGCGAAGCCGTGAGTGGATGCGCAAGCAAGCGGCGGAGAATTGCTGCAGGCAAAAAGAATTAACCTCCCAGCCGAAACCAGGCATACCAGCAGATGCGCAGCATTCGCATTCCGTTGGAGAATACCTTGGTCATCTTGGTAACGCCATGAACTCGTTCCTGATAATGCACGGGAACTTCGACAATCTCCAGGTGCAGTTTGCTTGCGCCGAACAACAGCTCGTAGTCACCCCACAAATCCTGGATTCCCCACATGCCGAGATTCATTTCCATGCACTCCCAGTCCTTGCGCCAAAAGACCTTGGTGCCGCAAAGCGTGTCCTTGATACGCTGATCCAGCAGGAATGAGAAGACTCGCCCGAAAAGTTTGTTGCCCATCGTGTTGGCAAACTTCATCGCCAGCTGTGGCAAAGGGTAGACCAGGCGGCTCCCGTTGACAAATTCACCTTGCGAATTCACCAGCGCGTTCACGAACATCGGCAATTCTTCCGGCATTACTGTTAGATCGGCGTCGAGTATCGCCAGGATGTCGCCCGTCGCGGCCCGAAACCCGGCCCAAACATTTTCCGCCTTGCAGATTCCCGGCCCCTTCACCAGGCGAATGTCCTTTTCTGGATAGAGCGCCATCATCCGCCGCACTTCATCGGCAGTGCCATCCGTCGATTTGTCATCGCAAAACAGAATCTCCGTATGTTTCCCCATGGTGGGGATGCGTTCCACGGCTTGCTGCACGTTGCCCACTTCATTGCGGCAAGGCACTACTACAGATACGGTGACTTCTTCTTCGCGCTTGGGCTCGGTGACCAGCCGGGCCACCATGATCTGCATCATGCAAAGTCCTCGCAAGCCCGGCAGCCGGGCCAGCAACCCGTTCAACAATTGCGAGAGTCCCGGAATCCATTTCGGAAACATCATCAATCGATGGAGCCGAACCGGCCGGAAACCGGCCAGCTTCAGAAACCCGCGGATATCGTTTTCGCTGATCCAGTTGGGTTCGACAAATTGGGAGCGCAGTCCGATCTTGCTGGCAATTTCGAGAAGGGGCGTCCAGGCATGGTTATAGTTGATTACCACAATTCGCGTTTCGGACGTGCAGTGCCGCTTGATACGTTCCAGCGCGCGAAGAATATCGACGGTGTCAAAAATGTGGTTGAAGAGGATGTAGTCGAAGGTTTGGTTCAGCTCGAGGTCTTCCGGATCGCTCTGCACAAAATGCAGCTCTGGATGCTGGCGGCCCGCGCGCTCGACCATGGCAGCGCTGATTTCAACGCCAACCCCAAATGCCGGCCGGACGGATGAAAGCAGATGGCCGGTCTCACAACGGACGTCGAGAACATGTTTGCCCGGCTCGACGATGAATTGCAGTACTCGCTTGAGATGGTCGTAGAAATAACGGTTGGATTGAATGTATTCGTCGCGATGGTCGGTGATCGTCTCCTGATGTTTGCGCCGGGCCTCGCGGACTTCGGCAAGGGCATCGGGCCCCCACGCCTTCCGGTTACCGACCTCCGTTTGTGTCGCAATCATAGCGGGTCATCTTCACGCGGGCAGTCTCACGAAAATCGTCAAAGTCATAAACCTTCTACGGCCAACATCCAAAGGCGCAGTCCCACGGAGCTTCTAAATGTGCCATCTGCGGATAACACCGCAGGAAGTAGGTTCCAGCAGCGATCAGCACAAGGAGGCTGATGCTTATGCCAAAGACCCGAGCCGGCAAGCTGCGCAGGGCTACGGCGATCGTCACGCCAAGGATCATCACCGAGGGGTAGTAGTAGTAATAAAAGACACCTTTTTCAGGAGTCACCGCCCATTGCAGGTAATTCGCGGCAAAAAGTAGGAAGACCAATCCTTCCTGGAAACTTACCGCCTTCCAGAAACGCCGCAGGCAGACCGCCATCGCCGCCAGGCCGCCCCAGGCGACCACGGGATTGCCCACCAGATACGAAAGCGCACGCTGCGGACCCAGGTTGAACGGCCAGGAATACCAAGGGGAAATAATCGTCGGATTCGAAATCGTTGTACTGTTGAAATGCCAGATCGACTTATGCATCGCCACCAATTCGTGAATATCGAATGGTCGACGAATCGCTTGGCAGAGAGGCCAGTAGGCGAGACTATAGGCCACGATCGGAGCGACGACCAGTCCAAGCAGAAGAACCGGAACCCCAAGCTGCCTGATCTTTTCTGCGCAGACCGCAAGGGAGGAGTTTGCATTTGCAATCGGGTGGCGTGCGATCCACCATAGCGCGAATGTGACCAGAAAAAAGACGGCCAGCGTATCGATCGCATTCCATTTGCACGCGCCCGCCAACCCTATCAAAACACCGGATGAGCAGAAAAGAAAACGGCGCTGGCGAGTACTCACATCCAGGACGAGACATGCCGTGAAGGCCACCAAACTCCACGTCAGGAAGAGCATCAGGAATGCATCCATCATCCCGATGCGTGACATCACAAACCAAAAATTATCGAAAACGGTGAGCCCCGCCGCCAGGCAAGCAAGCCGCGTATCTTGCAGTAGCAGATAGGTCCAAAGAAAGATCGCTACCAGTGCCAGGGAGCCGCACACAGCGGCCGCGACACGCCAACCCAATGCGTTGTCTCCGGCGGCTCTGATGCCAATGGACAGAAGTAGTTTCCCCAGCGGAGGTTTTTCCTGATTAGCATGAGAATTCGGATTCGGGCCCAGAATGAAGACTCTCGCTTCCGGAACGAAGTAGCCTTCGTCATAAAACATCGTTGCCGGCGTCTTGATACCGAACAACAAAAGCGCCAGGGCCGCTAAACCAAAGCTGCACGCGATCGCAACGGGATACCGGTAGACGCGAGCGGGAACCAACGCGCCTTCAGAGGAACCACTCGCGGCAGCCAGGCCTGCGGATAGCGGTTCAACATAACTTGATGGCGAGAGCGTTGCCTCTGGTACCAGCAAGGCACTTCCGCTCTTTCCGGGGCCATTCTGCATGTAAAAACTATACCGAACGGTTTTGAGGACGATCCCTTACGAAGGTAATGCGCCTTCCGAATGCATCACGTCCTCACCACAGAAAATGCTTGGTCTCTGCTTAGGGCGGAAACAGAAAAATCCTTGCAGACTTTTCGAGGAAGTTTCGCAGGTTCTTTGAAGTTTCCGAAGGGATGGTCTACATCTGATCTAGCGGCTCGCGGCACCCTGGCGGGACGTCTCGGACCTTACCATTTCTTCCAGAATCGAATCCAGTCCGCGGGTAGTCTTCCATTTTGGATAGTGGCTTTTGAATTTGCTCAAGTCGGAAATGTAGCAAATATGGTCGCCCTTCCGTGCTTCTTCGACATACCTCCACGGTAGTTTGCGCCCGGTCATTTCTCCGATCCGGGCGATGGCCTCCAGCATCGACACGCTGTTCTCCCGCCCGCCTCCCATGTTGTAAACTTCCCCGGGCCTCGGGTTGGCTGCAAATTCCTCGATTGCCCTCACCACATCGCTACTGTGAATATTGTCTCGAACTTGCTTGCCCTTGTAGCCAAACACCGAGTAATTCCCGCCCTTCAGCGTCGCTTTCACCAGGTAGGAAAGAAAACCATGTAGCTCGACGCCGGAATGCGATGGCCCGGTAAGACATCCGCCGCGAAAGATGCCTACATTCATCCCGAAATAACGGCCGTATTCCTGCGCCACCAGATCCGCCGCTGCCTTGGAGGCGCCGAACAACGAATGCATCGTGCGGTCAATACGGCACGTCTCACTCACGCCGGCGAAGTCTTCTGGACGCGCGTAGTCGTATCGGGTTTCTTGCTCCACCAACGGAATCTCGTTGGGGGCGTCGCCATATACCTTGTTCGTGCTCATGAACAGGAAAACGGCCTCAGGGCAGTGCTGCCGCGTCGCCTCCAGCAGGTTCACCGTTCCCAGTGCGTTCACTTCAAAATCGATCAACGCGATGTCGCACGCTTTGTCATGAGAGGGTTGTGCGGCGCAGTGAACAATCAAATAAAAGCGATTCGAGCGAAAAAGCTCCTCGATCCCGCGCCGGTCTCGAATATCCAAATCGACAGGTGTGAATCGTTTGGTGGATCTCTTCAGACGCTCCAGATTCCACAGCGTATCCCCGGCCGGGCCGAAGAACTCGCGGCGCATGTTGTTATCCGCGCCCACCACGTGGTGCCCCTGCCGGTCGAAGTACTCCACCGCCTCCGATCCAATCAGCCCACTGCTGCCTGTCACCAGGATTGTCTTCTGCTTCATCGCCAATTCCCGCTCGAATCCAGGATTTCCGATCTCAACTTCCCACCCGAGCCAGTCTACCTTTGATCGCTCCCGTTGGGACCGTTCTTCACGTCGTTTCAATCATGGGCGACTCCTGGAAGGCACTACGCGGCAGCTACCAGGTCAGTCCCACGCCCAAAGACTTCGGAACCGCTGGAGCAACCGCAGTTTTTTCGGTAAACTCGACCGGCCCGCGCGCCGGTCGAGCTACGATTCCCAGCACCGTCGGCCGAATTGGTGGGGCGAGTTTGTCATTACTTAAAGCAGCGGCGACCGGCAAGAAGGAGGCAACGTGGAGTTTGTGATGTTTGAAGATGTGGACGGCATGGAAGTCTTTGTGAATCCTGAACACGTGATTTGGGTCAGAGAGTATCCCGGCGAAGTTACGGTGATCAGCTGCGGACACGACGACAAGTTTAAGGTCCGCCTCAGTCCGGCTCTGACCGTTGCAGCCCTGGGCAGGTCTGTTCGTTAATCCCGTAACCTGCGCTTGCCACTTGGAACCTCGTTGTTGGAGGGAATGGCGATCTTTCGCGAGCTTGATCCTCACCCCGTTCCTAGGGCACCACCACCTTCACCCGGTTCGAGTAACCGCTCTCTTTCCCATTTGAGTTCACGGCGGTAGTTGCGTAGTAGTAGGTCGTGCCATCGACGATCGTCTTGTCCGTGTAACTGGTGTCTGGATCAACGGTCGAATTAATCTTGGCGTAAGTGCCGGTCTGAGCTGTGCCTCGGTAAACGTTGTAGCCGGTCGCCGACTCGCTCGCGACCCAGGAAAGCGTCACATAGGGTGCCGTGCCATCTCCCGTCAAAGGCTCCGACGCTGGCGAATTTGCGGCATTGCTTACAAACGTCAGTGTGGCGGATTTTTCCCCGTCGTTCGCAGGCGTGAACGTTACATTAACGGATGTTTCCTTTCCCGCGGTGATCGTTAGTGGGAATGTCGCGCCCTGCAATGCAAACTGCGAACTGCTGCTGGACGCTGAAGAAATCGTAATGCTTCCCGCGCTGGTATTCAGCCCCAGCGTCAGGGTCTCGGTAGTTCCCGCTGCGACATTGCCAAAGCTCAGTGTCGTGGGAGCAATGCCCAGTTGCGGCTTGCTCGCACCCTCCCCCGTACCTCCCACTGCTACGGTAAGAGTTTCGTTGGAGGCATTGCTGACAATCGTGATATGGCCGCCCACCCAGCCAGTCGCAGTCGGGGCGAACGTTACGCTTAGCTCAAGCTTTTCTCCTGCGGTCAGCGTCACCGGCAGCGTCAGTTTCGAAAGTTCGAACTTGCTGTTGCTCGAGTCGATGCTCGAAATTTTTACGCTCGTGCGACCTTTGTTCGTTAAAGTGACGACAAGAGTTTTATTCTGGCTGACCGTAACATGGCCATAACTCAGGCTGGCGGGGGAGGAACCCAGTTGTTCCGTCGCCGCTCGCACCGGTGCGGGCAGCATCGTCATCAGGATTGCGACTGCAACCGCAGGAGCGGCAAATGCAGAAAGGGATCGGGTATTCAGCTGGGGGAGTAGCATGGAATCGAGTGTTTACCATTTCGGTTCAAGCCGGGAAGGTCTCAGAAGGACATCCGAACCGGTTCGGTTTTCCACCGCACGGCGATTCAAGAACCTCTCGATGCGCCGTTTTCCACATCGATTCTTATGCTTGTAACCAGAATTTAATCTGGCATTAACCTTCGTTCGTGCGAACAGGGCGGGCGTCCGCTCCGCACAAAACTCGGAATTATTTCCATCGGACTAAACTGCGCCGTTGGCCCAAGGCCCCCCGGCATAACTATCGATAACCGGCGATACGCGGGAGAACTGGCAAACGCATGGTACGATGCTCCATGAGACGAGTTTTAGCTTTCTTGCGATCCCTCTCCGCGATCCTGTTCGCCTTCCTCGTCTTCCAATCCTGCAACTCGCTTAATCCCGCGTGCGGAAGTGCTCGGCCAGCCCCCGCCATTGCATCTCTTTCTGCCACCACCATTACGTTTGCGGAAGTGCAGCAGGGCTTTGTTCTGACGGTGAATGGCAGTCACTTTGTTTCATCTACCGTGGGGGAGATCAACGGGACTGCGCTGAGCACCCTGGTCACAAGCCCTACCCAGTTGCAGGTCACTCTCACCACTACCTTGATTACCGCTCCCGGAACCGCAAGCGTGACGGTCAACACTCCCAGCGGAACCTCAGGCGATTTAGGCTGTACCAGCGGTGGGACCAGTAGCGCCCTGTCCTTGACCATTACTTAGCCGGTGAGCAGTCGACAACTTCCAGCTCATCTGAAACTCGTCAAACGTGACACGAACTGTCTGTCCCTGATACAAGTTTTCGATCAAGTGTCGCCCTCGGCACCATCCTTAAGGTAACGAGCCATTCGCCTGCGTTGCCGAAACAAAGGGCTTATCGCGATCGCCGCGGTAACTGAAGTAACTAACCAGCTTGGACTCAGACGTGCAAATATCTTTACAAATTCTTTATGAATTCCTTGCGAATTAGTCAAAAGGGAGACGGAATGCAAAAACACAAGGGTTTTTCACTGATTGAACTGTTAATCGTGGTGGCCATCATCCTGATCATTGCAGCGATTGCGATTCCTAACCTGATGCGCGCCCGCATGGCAGCCAATGATTCGTCTGCGGCCGCTTCCACCCGCTCCATCGTCACCGCCGAAGTCGGCTATTACTCCGCGTATCCGACCATTGGTTACACTGTGTTGGCCAAATTGGGTGGCGCCGCTCCTTGCACTCCGGGTACTGCGACCGGTTGCCTCATCGACAACCTGTTGGCCTCCGCTAGCGCCGGCGCTGGCAAGAGCGGATTCTTCTTCTCCGCCACGCCTTCGGCTGGTGCAGGTTCTACCGTCAACAACCAGTTCTACGCGACTGGCTATCCCATCACCGCGCAGACTGGAACCAAGTCGTACTGCGCATTTGATGACGGCGTGGTTCGTCAGCAACCTGCTGGCACCATCACTCAGGTGGGCAGCTACGGCGCTTGCCAGCTCCTGTTGCCGATCGCGAACTAACTAGTACTAGTACTAGTACTAGTAATGATCAATATTGAATCGCCTCATGCCAGGCGCTCAACCGCATTGTGCTTCCACCTGCCTCTCCATGACTCACGCCGGCCGAGCGAGATGAATCCTTCGCCGTGCGGCTGGCGCTGTGCCGGAAGTTGTTGTCGTTATCAGGGCCCTTGGCGTTTCTCATCCCTTACTGGTGGGAGTGTACGGTCGGTTGCGCCGAACTGCATGGTGAGGCCGCGTGCATGGACCTCATACCATGGCCAGCTTGGCTTCGGTTGCCGGTCTGGTACATGTCCTATTTCCTGGCGTGATGCAACGCGTCTCTCAGTCTGAAGAATCAAGGAGTTCTACGGGGTAATCTGGCGAGGTGACGAACGGCACATTGCAGCGATTAAGAGCACACTCTAATGTCCCGATCAGAATGAACCTGAAACCTGCACATCCGCGCCCGAAATCGCTCCGTCCAGAACTGGCTGTTAACGCAACTGCCAGCCGAAGCCAGATCGCAAAACGCCGAAGCAATCGCATGGCGCTCCACGCTTCTGTCGGGTTATCCGGAGAAGATCGGCAGAAATGTTCCTTTACGATGTCGGCCAAGGCCACGAAATTGAATAAGCACGGTGCTGCCGTTCAACTCAGTCGCGAGCTTCTGGTGGGCTCGGTCATCTCCGTAAATAACAAGCAAGGCGCCAAAGTCTCGGCCCGCGTGGTTGCGCAGTTGGCAGCACTGGAGGGCGTTTCCACCTACGCAATCGAGTTTGTTGAGCAGGACGAGCGGGCGGAAACCTTCTGGGGAATTATCTTCCCGCCGAACACCTCAAACGCCTAACCCGCAAATGTAGCACCGGGGAACCAAGCGCCACAAAGGCGCCGGGCATCACGTCTGCTTGGATAAGGGTGTAGACTTGGTCCCGTTTTTGATCGCAAAGGAGATTCTCAATGAGAAACAGCCGGTTTTTCGTCGTTGCGACCTTGGTTCTCCTAAACGTCAGCCTGTGCACTGTCGCGCTTGGCCAGGACGAGGCAACCGCCCAGGAGGTCGTCGCCAAAGTAAAAGAAGCCGCCAGCACCCTATCGAAGACGGGGGACTTGACGCAATTTAGCCAGAAGCAGGGTCCTTGGGTCTGGAAGAACACTTACATCTTTATTCAGGATTGCGACAAGCGGGTCCTGGCGGCCCACCCCATCAAGCCGGAGATGGTTGGCAAAGGGCTCGACACCGTGAAGGACGCGAAAACGGGGAAGGTTATTTACGGGGATCCGGCAAGCTGGTGCAAGAAAGTGGAAGATTCGTCCTCTGGTGTCTGGAATGAGTATTGGTGGCCAAAGCCCGGCCAGAACGAGCCTTCCCGCAAGCTCTCGTATCACTTGCGCGCCAAAGGAACCTCGTACGTAGTTTCCGCCGGCATCTACGACGATAAGGCAACTATCGCCGAAGTGTCCAAGCTGAGCAGCATGAAGTAAGTATTCCCCTGAGGTCCTAACCTATGCCGCCCGAAGTTTGGGCGGCTCGTTCTTGCTTGAACACGTTCCAAGCGACAGGCCGCACTTATCCTCCGTCGCTCTTCGGCGCCGTCGCTTCCGGAGGCGCTTCCACCGTAACTTCAACGCTTGCGCCTTTCTTCAGCCGGACCCCATTCCCATTTTCGTCGGTCAGTGAATTCTCCACCCGAATCTCCCGGTAGAGCTCATCTGCTCCTTCGATGGCAATCTGCGCCTTCTCCGCTTCACTGGGCCCCGAAGGCTTGATGATTTTTTCCACCGTTCCCGGCAGCCTCACACTCGGATTTTCCGTCATAGCTTCCTTTCAGGAGCGTGCGCACCGCCGTTCACGATGGCTCCGGGGGGATTCGTTTTAGAGCTTCGAGAAATTCGGCGGACAATTCCCGGATGCGCTTCAGTCGTTCCTTCTCCTTTTGCAAGTCCTCTTCGCTGATCCCCAAGAACGTTTGTTCTTGAAGACTCTCTATCTGTTCCCCCATGAGTCGTTCGAGTTCGTCGCGGATTTCCTTGATCCCCGGACCATCCACAACTCACGCTGTAATTTGAGCTGCCCATCTCAGGCACAAAACGCAGCCGTATTGGTTGGCAATTTCAGGCGTGGAGTTGGCCCGTGACCGCTTTTCACCTCTCAATCAGCTAGAACAATACCTTCGAGAAAAAAGGCGGTCGTGAGGGCCCGAACGTCCGTTCCCGGACACTAGCCCATGACCACCCGTTGGGGCTCGAAATGCCCCAGAAACTTACAAGTACAGGCTATCGCCCGCCAGCGAAGCGGACAATACAGCAGAACCCGTAGCTCCAGAGCCCTTCAAATAATGCTTGTATTTTAATAAAGTCTATTATATTAGTAGAGATGTAACACGGCATTCATCTTCCTCCTCCAGACGGCAT
>Ga0187862_10006850_pt1 | contig 10281 bp, 10 predicted proteins | sample June2016WEW_10_1_FD_133003 | JGI IMG/M metagenome (GOLD analysis project Ga0187862, IMG submission 133003) | Peatland microbial communities from SPRUCE experiment site at the Marcell Experimental Forest, Minnesota, USA - June2016WEW_10_150 | ecosystem: Environmental > Terrestrial > Soil >... | reverse complement strand
TTCGATATGGATTTGGGCAGCTTCAGTCTTGTGAAGAGCTACCCGGAGAAAGACACATTCGAACAGATTATATCTGAGAGCGCAAAACAGGGAAAAGAACTTGCAGGTATAGAGTCAATGCCAGATCTGTCAGCTGAGTTCGCCAACGTCATCGGCAAGCACGGAAGCGCGTATCCAGATATGCCTTGGGAACCAAAAGAATCATTCCGAGCAGTAGCTGACTATTATGCCAAACACTAAGATGACGAATTGACACCCGAGTTTTCAAACGAGGGCTCAACGCTATCCCCGCCCGTTATAAAACTTAATTCAGACCTCAATTGCTTTGGCTCCAAGACTAACCCAGTACTTGCCATCTTTCAGCCAAGCAAGGATAACTCGAGCCTCAGCCTCCACATTTTCGATTTTCGGGGCTGACAGAAAGACAAGTTCGTATTCAAACGATTTGACACGAACTTTTCAAAGGCAAAAGTCACCGTGTAGCCGTTTTTTGAGGCTAACTCTCTGAAGCTTTCGTAGAGTTGAGGGCAGAACCTGAACGCCTTAAACATTTTAGGCATTCGAGTGATCTCTTGTATCAACAAAATGTATTGACAAAATGTATTGACATTGACCTGACCGGTCGGTTTGTACACACAAGAGAGAACCTACCATCCCGGTCGGAAGCCTTTCTGATTTGATCTGCGAATTGAAATCTCATTTTTATCAAATTCTTCGCATATTGTAGACCGATTTCCAGCGATCTGAACAAGAAGTTTCAAAGGCAGAAGTCGCTGTGTAACCGTTTTTTGACGCTAACTCTTCGAAGCTTTCATAAAATTGAGGACTGGACCAGAACCCATTACGCATCTTAGGCCTAGGCTCTCCCGCTTGTACCGCCAAACTGTACCGCCAAACTGTACCGACATTGACCCGACCGGTCGGCTTGTACACACAAGAGAGAACCTACCTCCCTTGTCGGGGAGACCTTACTGATTTGATCGTAAGCAAGTTTTGCGAGGCTACTTTTTGCGGTAATTCTTTATCGGCGTCAGTGGGATGGTGTAGGTTTCCATGACTCCTTCTACTAAACGGATTCTGTCTCCAACGAAGTGCAGGGCGTTTTCGTTTGTGTCCGCTTGGAAAAGAACAGCGTAGTCCCATCGTCCGAACACTTGGTAAGCTTCCTCAAGAGTTACACCTTCAATTGGGTTTTCGCTGAACTCCATCAGCGGCTCATACAGTTTAGCAGCCATGTTTGGGCTGATTCTAATCATGGCCAAGTACTTCTGCGTTTTTCCCACATAAGTCACCTACCAGCAAACTGTTATGGGACGTTAAAAAATATTATCCTTCGCTAATCCCGCAATTGCTGCAGTTGGATTTGCTGAGCATCTTTTAGGTTTTTGTTTTCTTCAAAGCCTGAATCTTAGCAGTAACTTTTATTTGCTTAATCTTTAATGTGAAGGGTGTAAAACTGGGTAATTTGGCACTGTGCCTCGATAGCTCAGCCCAGTAGAGCGGCTGCCTTGTAAGCAGCAGGCCGCGGGAGCAAGGCCCGCTCGAGGCTCCACCCAACCTATCTAACTTAGAACACTATTTTTTGAACAAAAAAAGCCGATGAAGATTCTACTCGGGGAGATCTTCGGTTTCTTCTTCGCCGCCTTTGCCCGTGGGCATTTTGCCTGTAAGTTTGTATTTGCGCGCTTGGGTTGATATGATTTCGTGTTCGAAGAGTTTCTTCAGTGAGCGAAAGATTTTCTTCGAGGTTTCGCCCGTTTTATCTGTCAGTTCCTGCAGGGTCAATTCTTTGCCTTCAGTTTTTAGTGTGGCTACGATTTTTTCATCTGTTTTATTGAGTTTAACCATGTCCGTTTTCCTCTTGAGTTTTGCGTCTTTGTTATTGCTTGTTTGGCTTTTCAATTTTACGGTTAACCCGCGGACGGATGAAGATGATTCAGTAGCGGTGGACCGCTGCGGTTCGACGTCTAGACTCCGCATGGCGCTTCAAGCCCTACGCTCTTACCCGCACCCCCTTGAGCGCGTAGCGTCCAAACTTAGGTTGCTCTCTCCCGAGCCTAGCCGGGTTCGCCTGGTAGACAATGAAGCAGCTCCCCTACGGAAACTGCCCACAGACCGCCAGCCCCAAAGGACGGATAGTCAATGTTTCGAACATGAAGATCCAGGCGGCCTTTTACGCCTCATCCGCAGGTGTCAGCCCGTCGTATAGAGGGTTTACGGTTTCAATGGACCCCTACCCCACCGCCTAAGATCCACCGCCGAATGTGTAAAGGCACACATCAATCTTTAAAACTTTCGCAGTAAGCGACTGCTTTGACAGGTATCTTTTGGTTCGATTTCTGTTTGTGTTTTGCGTTGCTTTCTTTCAACAGAGCTACCCCGCAGCCAAGGTTCCGTCTTCACTTACCTCTCCCCTATCGTGGAAGTTCGTTTGAGCAGTTGGTTTTTAAGCATTTTAGCTCAATCAGATTTTCGTAAGTGTGACGTATACTTGAGATGTACTTTGAGTGGATTTGAGTTTTTATGGTTGAAATAAAATCGCCTATTCGGCTTAAAGACCTTGAAGGTAAAGCGGGTATAGGATTCAAAGCTTTGCTCGGCCTTGAAGGTTCAAAGAAGGAACTTTACGACAACGACAAGATGATAATAATTAACTTACAGAAGGGTGAGTGCATTGCTTTTATGGATAGTGAAAACAAGGTTTGGGAGTTGTCAAGAAACTCAAAAGGACGCTATTCATTACGAAAACTGAAGAAATAACAAAGCCCCTGATTTTATCAGACCTTTAATGGATCCGGCAAGCGTTAGGCGAACGGAGTTACTTTGTTCTGAAATGAAAATCTAACCCAACATCTAAAACCCCAAGTTGCGGTTCGTCTTACCACCTAAGTATTAATTTGAAAATACCTAGTGCGATTCCCATGGACGCAACAGCGCTAAGCGCTGTTCCTCCGATCAATGTAGGATAAAACTTGTTTGATCGAACTCCTATCAGGCGGCTGATAACTGCCACCTGTATGGGCGAAAGCGCAAACACCCCGATGATTATGCCAATCAGGCAATATTTGTTAATGAGTCTTTGACCTCTGGCCGTTCTTTTATCAAGCCAACTTCTCAGCCCTTTTTTCCATTCTAGTAACCTATCGATTAGAAATATGGATGCAAGAACAGTTACGATATTTATTGTAAGCGTCACTGCGAAGACAAACAGGGGGTCAAATCCAACGGCGACGCCGTATAGCATGCCTCCTCCGCTTTCAAACACGATGGATATGAGAATATAGAGGTAAATCTGGTACATCGATACGCATCCTTCATGAATTATTTTGATGGCTAAATAGCTTTTGTGGAAAATGGATCTAAAAGCCTCAAAACCAGAGCCGGACGAACTACCTCCGATTTCAGGAACAAAATCCGTAAGAACTCGCCATCTTGCAGTAAATTAGGATTCAGCCAATTCCTGGCTAATCCTGTAACAATAGATTTTAAATACAGCTAGCAACATCAAGACTAATTGGGATACTTATGTTAAAGAAATCCTTTTTTGCGTTTTTCTGATTTTTTTAAGAGGGGGTGAACCTTCTTGAGTAGAAAAGGAATAATTGGCTTCTTGCTTTTAGGTTTAGTTGTTGGATTAGCTGTAGGTTACTCAATATCCATAGCTGTCCCATTTCAAACAACTGCGCAGAAACCGACGATATCGTTGAGTTCAAATTCAGTTAAGGCAGGCGCACTATACACAGCAACACTTACCGGTTTTCCAGCTAATACAGAAATCTACGGCTGGACAGTAAATCAACAAGTATCTGTTTGTTTCACCGCAGGAACCACTGACGCAAACCGCAAACTTGTAGTATCAGCAAATGCACCTCAAACGGTTGGAACACTGCCATTAGTCGCATGCAACAAAGCAGAAACTATCTGGGCCGCCACAAGTCTAACAGTAACCTAAGCAGAAAAAAAATTTGATGTGCTTATCCCACTCTCTTTAAAAAAATTTACTCTGCAAAGATTTCACCGCGAATAAACTTTCCTAACTGCAGATAATCATTTTAGTTATATTGCTGAAGTCATGAGTAGGAAAATGCAAGTTGAAAATATCTAGATCGTCCTACATTGTATTGTTCTTGCTCCTGGCTCCTTTGGTTGGAAGCGGTTTGCAGCAGACTACTATTCTGGGGCAAACTGTCGGCAGCTCAGGAATGATTAGCGGGGTTTTAGCGCATGGGATGACCGCCTCAGAGGCTCAAATGTTGGCCGCCTCTAACATTACTTGGGTCAGCTGTGACGTAACCTTCAATCCCTCTGACATCAGCAACTGGGATGCGGTTTACTCTTTGGCGCAGCAAAATCACCTATCAGTGATGGGTATTCTTGACCAGCATCTCATGAACTACAGCAACACCTTCACCTTAACTGATTGGAGCAACGCGGTAACACAGGCCGTAGATGCATTTGGCGGCGTTGTTAAGACTTGGGAAATCTGGAACGAACCCAACTATCCTAACAACACCCTAGGCTACTTCGATGGTTCCCCACAAACCTACGTCACCATGTTGCAAACAGCCTACAACGACATAAAAGCCATCGCGCCCTCTGACACAGTGATAGGTTTAGGCGGTATGCCTCTATACACAGCTGATGACCCAACCCTCAGCGACACATACGCCATGCAAGCCTACGCTTGGGCGCAGCAGGTCGTCCAATTAGGCTGCATGTCTTATTGCGACGCCATATCAGTCCACGCTTACCCATATGGACAATACTACCCACAAATAGCTGGAGCATTATTCACAAATTACGTACAACAATACAGCCAACTATGCGGGAAACCCATTTGGGTAACCGAGGTCGGCCAAGAATCCCTCAGCACAACATGGCAAGCTTCACAAACCCAGCAATCCACCTTCTTAGCACAAAGCTATTCCCTGTTTCAAAGTCTGAACGTTAAAGCTTACTTCTGGTATGAACTAAGCGACAATTACACATCCATCCCAAACTCCAACTTCGGACTCTTCGACAACAACGGCAACCCAAAACAGGCGTTCTCCACCTATGTGAGCGTTGTAAATGGCGAATCACCCCAAACAACTCCAGTGGAGACACCCACAGCTTCAACCACATTAAGCCCGACCACTAACCCTACGCCTTCGCTATCTCCAAGTCCAACCCAAGAAGCAACCTCCACACCGACGGCTTCCGAAACTGCAACGGCAACAACTGTCGCCGAAGAAAACACGGTATCTGTCCTAATCACAGCTTTGGCGGTGTTGGTAGCCGCCGCAACATCTGCTTCTGTGAAGAAACAGCGGCAAAAATAGTTTTCTCACATTTCTTGGTAAGACCCGCTTGGGCAATCTTTTTATGCAGAGGTCAAGCTAGAACTTTTCAGTGGTTTTTTGGCTAACACTTCTTCAGAAGCCAGCGGCTTTTACGCAAGCAAATCCGCCTTCGCAACTCTGCTGCTTGTCGTTTTCCTAGATAACTTAGGCTTCGCCGTCGTCCTACCCTACCTGTACTTCTACGTTCTCGCACTAGGCGGTTCAGCTTTCCTTTACGGCGTGATTTTGGCTTCATACAGCCTGATGTCTTTTATTTTCACACCGATTATTGCTCGCCTCAGCGACCGCTTTGGAAGAAGAAAAATCCTCATCATCGAGTTGGCCGTTGCCAGCTTAAGCTACTTCGTATTCGGGTTGGCAAACGCCGTGTGGGTGCTGTTTCTTGGAAGAATGCTTTCGGGAACAACAGGCGCCACCGTACCCGTCGCGCAAGCTTACGTTGCCGATGTGACATCCCCCAATCGCAGGCTCAAGTATCTGGGAGTCATCAGCGCGGCGGCGGGTGTCGCATTCATTTTGGGTCCAGCAGTCGGCGGAACCCTAAGCGCCTTTTTTGGCTACGCGGTGCCGTCTTTCCTGGTTTCGGCGTTGGCTTTCTCCAACATGGTTCTGGCTTACTTCCGTCTGCTTGAACCGACAAGTTTCAACATAAAAAAGACAGTTTTGCCCTTCTCCGACTTACTGGCTGTTCTCAGGAAACGTAAAATCGCGTTGCTCTTGACGATTTACTTTTTGTTTTTCGTCGCTTTTGTTTTCCTGCAGGCGGTGCTGTCGCCGTGGCTTAAAGCCGTCTTCGGGTTTGGTGCTTTGCAGACTGGGCTGATATTCTTCTTTTTCGGAGGCGTCAGCGCGTTGGTGCAGGGGGTGTTTTTGCCAGCTCTTAACAAACGTTTCAGCCAGCTTGCATTGGTACTGCTCAGTATCGGGGTTTTGACGGGGGGGCTTGTGGCTTTGGCTGCCTTTGAGAACCTTGGTTACGTGTTGGCGGTTGCCGCTTTCATCGCCTTCGGCTTCGGAATCGAATACGTGACCCTTAACACGTTGATTTCCCTCAACACCCCCAAGGAAGCGCAGGGTGGAGCTTTAGGGGTTGCTTGGGCAATAGCCGGGCTAGCTCAAACCATTGCACCCGTCTTAGCCACCGCCGCATTCTATCTGGGTTCAAACATCGGCTTTATCGGATTAGTCTTCATCATTTCCGGAGCAATCTCAGCCGCCACAATTCCGCTGGTCCTCACCTTCAAGAAAGCTCTGTAAGAGTAGAAATGAGCTGTTCACGAGAGCACGAGGCGGCTGTTATTAAAGCTGCCTTTCAGGCTTGATGGCTATTTTCCTGCAGATTTCCTATCTTTCGCAGAGAATTAGTCATTTTCCTTAACAATTGCCATCTTTCATAGTGGGGTTTTGAGTGTTCTTAGGCGATTAGTCTTAAATTCATTGGGCAGATAGCGTTCAATTCCCTGATGAGAGAACATGTCGAATTCGAAAGCAACCGATGAAAAAGCAGATTTCACAAAAGCAGCTGCAAAACTCAAGGAAGCGATGGCTTATAGAAACGCCCGCCGGTATGAGAGTGCTTTGAGAGCGATTGATGATGCTCTTTTGATTCAACCTGCATCCGATATTGCTTGGCTCACAAGAGGCGTGGTTTTAGCTGAGCTTGGCCGATGCAACGAGTCTCTGGCATGCTTCGACAAGCTGCTCGAGTTTGACCCATCTTCTGCAGTTGCCTACCGACTGAAGGGCGGAACGTTTGAGATGCAGGGTTCTTACGAGAAAGCCGCCGAATGCTTCCTACGGGCAGTCGATTTGGAACCGGCCAACGCGGATTTGAGGTTGAACTTGGCGAATTCCTACAAAAAACAGAAAAAATATGAAGACGCCCTAAAGGTTTACCGGCAAATGCTTGAACGTGAACCGCAAAACCCCAAAAACCAATATTACGTCGGTGTAGCTCTGGCGGATTTAGGCAAGTATGACGAAGCAATAGGTTTTTTCGATGAAGCCCTAAGGCGAAAACCCGACTTCGACGATGCCGCTCTTGCGAAGGGATTCGTGTTGACGAAGCTGGGCAGAAAAGATGAGGCGAAGCAATGCACCGACAAATTGTTGGAGGTTGAGAAGGAGCAGCCTGCGGATGCCAAGGGCCGCGATTACGCTTCCATGAATGATTCTTGCAGACAAGACTTCGAGGCGTCACAGCGAAAGTTCAAAGACAACTTTGCTCCGCCAAAATGATGTAGCCAAGCGTCTGCGACGGTCACTCGATTTTCGCGGTTATCCAGACGAACATGGGGCCAATAACGTTTATCGTTTTCTTGTTGGAGCGCAAGTATCTTCTTACGGCATCGTCGATTTCCATGTTGACGTCTGTTAGGCTTCGAATCGTCTTTGCCTCCACCAGAATTTCTTTTTCGCCTTTTTCGATGGCTTGCTCTATTTCGTAGGCTGCCTTGTTTGCCATGCCCATCATGTAGCTGTGCGTGGTTTTCAGGGTGCCTTCGGGGATTTTACTTGGCATAGCGCCGATTATGTTTGAATCTTTCACTACAATCGGGTTGAGAGCAGCGGGTCCGAGAAGTTTTTTGTTCTCTTCGTTTTTGACGATTTTCACCGTTAGCTTCTTACCCATGAAGTTTCCTTCAAATGCCGAAACCTTTGCTGGGGTCGGGTCGTTTGCGTGTTTGGCTGCGGTTTCGTGGATGAGGTTCGCCAAGTTTTTGCCTTCGGTCGATTTGGGGGAATCAATCAGCCTTATGGAGTTGGCTACTTCTTGAGAGCTGAACACCCTGGTCTGGTAAAGGTACGGGTAAACCACTTTTCTAATGTCGTTTTCGCCGGAGAGAATCATCAGCATTCTTTCAAGCCCAAAACCGAAGTTCCATACCGGATGGGTTATTTTGTATTTGCTCAAGGGAATGGGGCTGTAGAAGCCAGCATCTCCGATTTCCAACATTTTTTCCATGTGTGGATGCTTCACGAAAATTTCATATTCAGTTTGCGGAGCATAGTATTTGGATGTGGCGGTTTTTCTTGTGAAGCTGACTTGATCAAACCCGAGTTTCGTAAATATTTGCCTGACTACTTCGAGCCCATCTTCCACGCTGAACTCATCGGCCATTATGACGATGGAAGCTGTTTGTGAATCATAAAGGTGAGTTGCGTCAAGCTTCTGCTCTCGCCGATATTTGGGGCCAATCGAGAATAGCTGAATCGGCAAAGGTTCGCGGTTCTGGTATTCTGACAGGACGCCGAACCAGCCCGCCGTCGTGTGGCTTCGAAGGGTCATGCTCAGCGGGATAGGCTGCAGATCCTTTAGTTCCTTGAAAACCTCGTTAAGTAGCCTTGATGCCTGCTCCTCTTTTATCTTCAATTCGTTAACCATCAATTCTACGAGGTCATCCGAAGCGATTTTGCCTTTCTTGTACTTCCGAAAGATACTTTGAAGCTTGTCGAACGCCGTGAAGTTGGGAACTACTTTCTTGATTTCTTCCATTCTCTTTTCGCTGATCCCAATGTCCGGTCGGTCGAGACCTGCTAAGAAAAAAATCCGATCCAAAATCACGGGTGCTTCAGGACCATACTGTTGGTAAACTTCGCCTTTCTCAATTATTACGGGCACGATGGCCTCGGTGAAGCCGATATCTAAAAGCGTGTTTCTCACCTTGAAGATTAAGCTTACTAGATCGTTTTCTTTTCTTTTGTTTTGCAGGGTGAAGTAGCGTCCTTCCTGCTTCAACAATTTCGCTGTTTCAAGCCAGGTCTTTTCGTAGTCTAATTCTGAATCTTTCTTGATTTTGTGAACATTAAATTTTACCAAACAAATATCCCCACTTTGATCCTCAAGCAAGTTAGCAGCCTTTCTCTAACCCCAAAACCTAAGAATGGAGATAATTATAAAAGCATTCCTTACAAGCTAGCTAATGGTGACTATGTGACCGCGCCTCTTGACACTTCTATTCTGAGAAATATATCTCGTGAACGGGAAGGATTCATCAACGTGGACCCGCTCCAAACAGGGGGTAAATTGTATCCTGAAGCCAAAGTAGCGTTGCAGAACTGGGGCGACGGCTACTCCGTATGCGACTTCTGCGGCGGAAGACTAGACCAAATAAAAAACCCACCCATCTATGACTTTGTCTATACCATTTTGCCCAGGTTCCTCGAAGTAGACATTGCCCGAGTTACCAACGGCGCCCGCGAAGGCATCGACACCGTCATGCATTCGATGTGCAGCCCAGGCGACACCGTCGTCATCGACAAAAACGCCCATTACACAACTTACGTCGCCTTAGAAAGAAACCACCTCAACGCGCAAGAAGTCCTTAACAGCGGATACCCAGAATTCAAGATTGACCCCGAAAAGTATGTCGCGGCAATAGAAGAAGTCAAGAAAAACACAGGCAAACTCCCAACCCTAACGCTCCTCACGTACCCCGACGGCGCCTACGGAAACCTGGTCGACGCAAAAAGAGTCGCCGAAATTTCCCACCAATTCGGCATCCCCTTCCTCTTAAACGCAGCCTACGGCATCGGAAGAATGCCAATTTCGGTACGGGAGCTGGGTTGTGATTTCATCGTTGGTTCTGGGCACAAAAGCATGTCAGCCTGTGGACCTATAGGCGTCTTGGGGTTAAGAAAGGAGCATGAAGAAAAACTCCTGCGAAAGTCAAAATTCTTCAAAGTCAAAGAGGTGGAGCTTTTAGGCTGTACTTCAAGGGGCGCATCTTTGATCACTCTGATGGCTAGCTTCCCGTATGTGGCTGAGCGAGTCAAGAATTGGCCAGAAGAAGTCCGCAAAGCACGGTGGTTCTCAGTAGAAATAGAAAATTTGGGTCTCAAGCAGCTGGGCGAAAAACCCCATAATCACGATTTGATGTTTGTTGAGTCGCCTAAATTCTTTGAAATCTCCCAGACCCATCCTAAACGTGGCTACTTC
>Ga0187862_10006849_pt1 | contig 10284 bp, 7 predicted proteins | sample June2016WEW_10_1_FD_133003 | JGI IMG/M metagenome (GOLD analysis project Ga0187862, IMG submission 133003) | Peatland microbial communities from SPRUCE experiment site at the Marcell Experimental Forest, Minnesota, USA - June2016WEW_10_150 | ecosystem: Environmental > Terrestrial > Soil >... | reverse complement strand
GGCTACTCAACACAACTGGAATCACAAGCCAGAAGGTCTTGCGTCTCATGCTTGCACCTCCCGTCCCGGTTGTTGCTGTTCTTTTCCGCGATGCATCAGGTAGTACGCCGAGGGCACCAGGAAGAGGGTCACGATGAACGAGAACATCAAGCCTCCAATGATGGCGCGCGCCAGCGGTGCGTATTGTTCGCTTCCCGCTTCCAGGGCCAGAGCCAGGGGAATCAATCCTAGAAAGGTCGCGAAGGTCGTCATCATGATGGGCCGCAGTCGCACGTGGCAGGCATTCTTGATGGCGGTGCGCAAAGGTTCTCCGCGGCGCCGCAGTTCGCGGGTGAACTCCACGATCAGGATGGAATCCGACACCACGATGCCGATCATCATCATCACCCCCATCAGCGACATGATGTTCACCGTTGTTCCCGTCATCAACAGGAACAGGATCACGCCCGTGAATCCCGGTGGCACAGCCAGCAGGATCACGAAGGGATCGCTGAAGGAGGCAAACTGCGCCATCAGGATCAGGTACACGAGGACGATGGAGAGCAACAATCCGATGGCGAAGCTCTTGAACGAGTTATGCATGGCGACCACCGACCCCTGCAATTGCACGCGCGTGTTCGGCGGCAGCTTGGTTTGGTCGATGATCTTCTGCACCTGTTTCGCCAGCGTGCCCAGATCTTCGCCCTTCGGTGAAACGTACAGATCGATGACCCGCAACAGCTGATGGTGGTCGACCTCGGTGGGGGTAGAGATCATTTTGATGTCGGCCACGTTCTCCAGCATCGTGGTTTCGGCGTTGTTCTTGGCATGCAACGGGATCTGCTTGAAGTCCTCCATGGTCATCTTGCCAATCTGGTTGGACGTGTACTGTACGGTCAGAAAGTAGTTATTGCCCGTCTTCGGATCGATCCAGTAGCCCGGCGCAATCATGCCGTTGGAGGTAAGCGCAGTCACCACATTGTCCACAACGTCCTGAGCATTGAGGCCGAGGCGCGCCGCCATTTCACGACGGACATCGAGCTGGATGCCAGGGTAGTCGAGGTCCTGTGGAATCAGGACATCGCTCACGTCCTTCATTCCTCGAAGTTTCTGCGCCATCTCCGTGGCTATGTCATACGCTTCATGCTGATTATTTCCGGTGACCTGAATATCGATAGGCGCCGGCATACCTTGATTCACCACAGAATCGACCAGTCCACCGGTCTGGAAAAAGGTAGAAAGCTCCGGTAGATCGCTGGCCAGCTTCCGCCGCACGCGATTGATGTAAACAAAGCTGCTGGTTTTGTGCTCCTTCTGCAGCTGTACCTGCACAAACGCCGTATGCATGGCCGAGTTCGCCGTATAGATGGCGGACAAATCCGCATTGACTCCAATGTTGGACACGATCATACGCAGCTCATCCGCGGGGACAACCTGGCGGATGTCATCCTCCACGCGCGCCATGTAGTCATTGGTCAACTCGATGCGCGTGCCGCTTGGCGCTTTCACATTGATAACGAACTGACCGGGATCAGTACGGGGGAAAAAGGCAACTCCGAGAAGCGGCGCTAAGGCCAGGCTGAGCACGAATACACCCATAATGACCGCGACCGTCATCTTGGGGCGGCCCAGCGCTTTGTCGAGAAACTCGTCGTACTTGGCCAGCACGTAATCGTAGCCGCGATTGAATGGGCCCAGGACGCGTTCCAGCAGGCCGCCCTCGCGTTCGCCTTCGGCTTCACTGCCGTGTTCCGACTTGATGAAGAGCGAGCAGAACAGAGGCACAACCGACATCGCCACCAGGTACGACGCTGCCAAAGCCAGTACTACGCCCAGCGCCAGGGCTGTGAACAGATACTTGCTCACGCCGCTGAGGAAGACTACCGGGAAGAACACAATCGCCGTGGTGAAGGTCGCCGCCAGAACGGCTAACTGCACCTCCTTGCCGCCCTGCTCGGCCGCGGTGCGAGCATCTTCGCCGGCCTCCAGATGGCGGAAGATGTTCTCCAGCACTACTACGGAGTTGTCGATAAGTCGAGAGAGGACGAGGGCAAGACCGCCCAGGACCATCGTGTTGATCGAGCTGCCGAAAGCATTTAACAGAAGAAACGCCGCCAGACAGGAGATGGGAATGGAGAGCAGGACGGAAATTGTTCCTCGCAGAGAGCCGAGGAACACCAGGATCATGATGGCCGTCAGCCCCAGCCCCATACCGCCTTCGCGCAGCACGTTGGTGACCGCGATTTTGACGTATTGCGATTGATCGAAGACCACCGATGCCACCAGACGCTTGGGCACATCCAGCAGGTTATTCACCCGGTCCCTGACGCCATTCACAATCTGGATGGTGTTGCTGTTTCCCCCTTGCCGCAGAATCGGCAGATACACCGACTTCTGGCCGTCCACGCGAACGATGTTGTACTGGATTGCCGAAGAATCTTCGGCGTGCCCGATATCGCCGAAGCGCAGCACTCCGTTGCCGATCGCCTTCAGCGGAACGTCGTTCATTTCCCGCACGTTGGGCAACTGGCTGTTGCTGTAAATGTTGTAGTCGAAGGGGCCGATGCGAACATCACCGGCAGGAAGAATCGAATTCGCCTTGTTGATGTCCTCGACTACATCCATGGGGCTGAGTTGCGCCGCCTCTAGCTTCACCGGATCGACGTAAAACTGGATCTGCCGGTACTTGCCGCCGAAGGGCTGCGGCACGGAGGCACCGGGCACGTTCGCAATCTGGTTGCGAACGTTGAACTGCCCTTGGTCGTGCAACTGCGTTTCCGTCAGTCCCTCGCCCTTCAGCGTTACCAGGCACACGGGCATGCTCGACGCGTCAAACTTCAGCACCACCGGCGGCAGCGTGCCCTGCGGCAACCTTCGCAGATCAGCCATTGCCAGATTGGCGATCTCGCTGACGGCGGCATCCGGATCGGTGCCCGGCTGAAAGTAAACCTTGATTAAGCTAACGCCGGTCAGCGATCGCGACTGGATGTGATCGATGTTGCTGCCCAAGGTGAAGAAGCGCTCAAAGGTATCGGTGATGTCCGCTTCGATTTGCTGCGGCGGCATTCCGCTGTAGAAGGTGGCAACCACGACCACGGGAATGTCGATCTGCGGGAACAAATCCACCGGCATGCGCGCCACGGTGGTCACGCCCACCACAATGATCCCGAGGCACAGCATCAGGATGAAGAACGGATATTTGATCGCAAAGCTTGTCATGCCAGCTACTCCGTCCCCTTGTTGCTGGGGCCTGAATCGAAGGCGCCAGCTTTTGGGCGCACCACTTCGCCGGGCTGATAGCTGCCCAGGTTACCCACAATGACTCTCTCGCCTTCCGTGAGTCCCGCCAAAATCTCTACGTTGTCAGAGCTCTCCACTCCCACTTGCACTTCGCGCGACTGCACCCGGTTGTTTGCGTCCAGTACTAGCACGCTGGTTTTGTTGTCTCCGCGCCGGATGGCCTCGACAGGAACGGTGAGGATATTGGGACGGCTGTTGGCACTCAACTGGACATCGGCATACATTCCAGGCTGGAGATGATAGTTGGGATTGGGAACGTCGATCTCGACCTGCATAGTTCGAGTCGAGGGATCCAGCGCGTCGGTGAAGCGTGTGACCTTGCCGGTGAAATGTTCGCCAGTCGCCTGCACGTGAACATCAGCGGAATCGCCAATGCGAACCTTCGCCGCCAGCGATTCGGGTACGGGAATGCGCAAGCGTAGCAAGTCGATCTGTGCCACCGTGACCACGGGAAGCCCGCTGGTGTTCGAGGTCCCGGCCTGTACCAGGGAACCGGTATCGGAGAAGCGCCAGGTCACCACGCCGTCATAAGGAGCAACAATCTTCGAGTAGTTGCTCAACGCGGCATAGTGCTGCTGGTCCGCCTGCGCCACCGCCAGTTGCTGCTTGGCGGCCGCCAGCGAAGACTTGGCCGCGTCCACCAGGGCCTGGGAAGCTCGGTCTTTCGCGGTTGCGTCGTCCAGTTCCTGCTGGGCAATCAATCCTGGCTGCACCTTGTCGGTATTGACCAATCGCTCGGCATTGGAGTGCAAGGCCACATTGTCGGCTTGGGCGCGCAATACCTCGCTCTGCGCCCTCTGGATCTCTTCTTCCGCGTGGTGCGTTTCAGCCTTCGCCTCATCCACCTGCGCCACTAGCTCCGGGATTTCCAGCACCGCCAGAACCTGTCCGGTGTGAACCCGGTCACCAATGTCGACGTAGATGTTCTTTATGTAGCCGGCTACTTTGGCGTGCAATTCGACATTTTGGTAGGGGCTGAACTGCCCTGCAATGGACAGCGTATTGGCAATCGTCTGCCGCTTGACCGGAGCGACCGCGGCATAGGAAACGCGCTCGGCCTCTGTGCCGCGCTCGCTTGCTTTGGACGAGCCGGCGCGCAGGCGACTTGCCACGATAACCGCGACTAGGACACACCCCGCAACGACCGCTAACACGACCAATTGTCGACGACGACGAACCTGCATGAGCTTCCTCTTTTCGACTGGCGGATTAGCCCTGTCACAGCCCAAATAAGCGAAGGTTGCGTGGCCTGATGAGAACCCAAAACCAGAAGATCAAAATATGAATGACGCCGAGGGAAAACTATGCTTGGACGGGCGGGGGCCGTAGAAATTGATGCAGGTACCAGAGAGAGAGATTGCTTGCGGGTGGAGTTCCGAAAGCGCAGTGGACACGCGGTTCCCGGTGGAAATATGGCGCGAAGAGGCAAATCACGGCCATCCAGAACAGCAGGCCACCGCTCGGGTCAACGGATGGCGCTTCCATCTTCTGCCCGCTCGTCCACATCTTGGAAGCGGTGGATGGAGTTACCTTCGCCCGCGAGCCGCCATCGTAAACCGCGGTCTTCGCGTGGAGGGCAAAAAAGAACACCAGGGCGCAGAACGCGATTGGCATCGCGCGCCACAGCCTCTTGTTTTGCATGACTCGAAGGTTCAAAGCTTGTCTTGCCTGACGCGAAGATTTCGCATCCAGGACAAATCCCACTCCGCTGCCTATTATACGTGCGAAGCGGGGATTGGTGCGAAACGTGGCGGGCGAGTCCTATCGAAGATATTGGTTGTCGCACCGCCGCTGCGAACTGATTTGGCGTCGGCACGGCCTCGGTAAGCCCCAAATCCTGACCCTGCGATAGGACATCGGCTAATTGCTGGTTCTAAGAACGGATCATATGGCGACCGAACTCAGTACGATGGCGGCGCCGCTAGAGGTCGGCGTAGGGATGGTAGTTGTCATCGGGATACCAATCGCCGCGGAACAGTGCTGCCTGGCGACCAATGCTGCAGCGCTGCACATGATCGTAATCGCGGAAGGAATGGGGCTGATTGGGCGTTCCCCAGTCGCCGCCCCAAATCAAGTTGTGAGACTTGGCGAGAGCAGCCAGGAAAGAGAAATCGCCCTTCCAGGAAGGCTGACCACTAACGTCCTTCACCAGGTCGCAGGCCAAGCCGTAGTGGTGGACGCCGACGGTACGGAGTTGCGTAGCGCCCTGCTGGAACAATGCCGCCTGTCGCTCCTGACTGCGGTAGGTTTCAAAGACCATGAGAGCTATGCCGTGGGCGGCAGCATCGGCGATCACGCCTTGAATGGCGGCCCGGGTTACCGGCTCCAGCAAGGCGGGGTCGGCAATGATGTTGGTGAAGTGGAAGCGAGAGTCATTCATGATGACGTCAGTGTAGAAGTTAGGCATGGTATCTCCCTGGCTAACCGGAGTGTGAGACTAGCTACTGTGGCCTTTGGCAAGTGTCGGGAAAGCCACCCTTGACGTTCAAGTTGGAGCAGTTTTCCTGGTTAATCTGGTCCGGGATACTCGTAAGGACGGGAGGGGGATTCGCCAGACTGACCCCCCCGGTAATGAACTGCCAATACAAGATTAAGCTCTTAATGTCCTGCGTCCCCTGTTGGCCGGGTACGGCCAGCGAGGCACATGCCAACTCCGCTAACAGCCTTATCGCCTGCTGGGAAGCTTGCCCAGTTTCGCAGCCGTTCAGGTTTCCCGTAAGGCCCTCCCGTAAAATAGCGTACTGCCAGTTGCGGACGACAGCGAGTTGCGACTGAATGAGATACAACTGCAGCGGTTGAGCCGGATCAATCTGGCTGCGCGCTGTTTGAAGAATGGTATTAGCGTCGCTCAACAAAGTCATGACCTCATCGAATTGAGCGATAGTTTGCGCAGGCTTGGCGAGCTTCTGGTTAGCCTGATCGATACGGATGAGACCGGGGAGGGCCTGGAACAAGGCCAGGTCTCTGGCAGGTTGAGAGCCGGCGGGGGCATCGCTGCAGTTAGAGGAATTGTTGGCAATCTGCATGGCGGCATCGTAATCGCCTAGGCGCCACCTCGACAGGGCCTCAATCGACATAGCGGTGCAGAGGAGATTGTCCTTCTTCAAGTCGCCGCTCTTTTCAGCAATCAACTTTTGCAGAGTGGTTGCGGCCATGCGGTAGTTGGTGGCTGCCTCGGTGCTGGCCTGCACACCCTGTTCGGCGCCGAGCAGGGTGCGATCTTCTATCTGGGCGGCGCGCGAGAACTCGGCCTGCGCGTCGCGGATGGACTTCGCATTTTCCACGCACCCGCCGAGAAAGGCTGTGGCAGCCACGCAAAGGGAAATGGCGAAGCATCTTGCGGTGCTACGAAGCGTGGGTTGGTTCAAGTGTGGCCTCCAGTTGAGAAGCAAAGGTGTCAAGCGACCAAGCAGCGCCGTTAGCAATCTGCGTCAGGGTGCCCTGTAGGAACGTTGTCACCGCAGCGATGTTAGCTTGGGTGACACCGTGTTTGGTCAGTAGCTGGAAGATGGTATTCACGACCTGGGGCAGTGTGTCGTTGGCCAGCAGCAGCCACTTGGCCGCGGGATCATTTGCGGGATTGAAGAGAACTCCAATCGTAGCGTCAAGGGCGTCGTTGAGAAGCAGCTTGCCGTTGGGGTCGGCCTTGAAGAAGTCGAGGCGACTGGCACAAGCGGTGATGACGTCCTGGAGGATGGACAAGCCGGCAGCCTTGGTAAGGTTCACGGTTCCGTTAGTCTGCAGAGCACTGAGCACCGCCTGCACGACCGTACCCATTCGAGACTGGCTTCCACCAGCCAAATCCACCAGCCAATCCGGATTGCCGACGACCTGAGAAAAGACGAAGTTGGCCAATTGCAGCGAATCCTGGGAAGTGAACTTCAACGTCCACTTGGCTCCTGCCGGCGGAGGAGCGGAGATGATGGTCAGGATTTCCTTGGCGGCGGAGGTCAATAGATTTTGCGCGGGATTGGTGGAGTCGGGGACGAGCAGGCTAAAATTCTCCGCCGTGCTGGCGAGAATGGATTGGATGAGTTGTGGCACGGCGTCCTGGTCGAGTTTGACGGAAGGATCAGCCAAGGTGGTCGCAATGGACGTAACCAGCGTTGTCAGTCCTTTATTGTCCGTGCCCAGGATTTCGGGATGCTGTCCCACTACCTTGAGCGCGGACTGCACGATACCTTGCAGCGTCTGCGGTGTCAGCAGGTCGCGAAGGTTAATTTGCGGGCCGTTGGTGAGCGAGTCCATTAGCGAGCCCGCGACGGCGCTGATAAGGGCAGCCTGGCCGGGCTGGCCGACGCCAAGATACTTGCCGGGGTTGTCGAAGACGGTTTTTGCGGTGCTGCTCAAGGCGGTTGACATCAGCATTTGAGCGAAAGATCGGATGTTGTCCTGCTGGCTGAAATCTCCACCGGCTGCGGCGATCTGTTGCTGGGCTTTGTCGTAAACCGCCGACAGGACATTGCTGACCAGGGCCTGCGAGTTGCTGCCGCCTGCGATGACGGCGGGATTGTTCTTGATGGTCTGCACCGTCGCCAGGAAGAGCTGCTGAACGATCTGGTCGGCGCCCTCGGTGGCGAAATCGATGTTGGAGGCCGTCTGCAGGAAACCACGCAGCGCCTTGCCTTCATTGGTGTCAGGCGAGACCGCTCCCGGCATGGTGGCGAGATACTGGACACCGATGTCAATGAACGTTCCCGCCAAGGCCTGCAACATGCTGGGATTGGGATTGCGCGGCCATTGGCGAATGGTCAGGGAGCTTGCGATATCGTCGCTGGTAAGAGAGGCGGGATTCTGGCCGTTGTGGTACGCGAGGTTGTTGTTCACCGACGCTTGCTGAATGATGAAGTCTTCCGTGTAAAACGCTTGGAATGAGGCTGCCTCGTCGTCGGTGAGGGAACCCGCACCTGAAGCAAACGCCTTGGAGACCAAGGCTGCTAGGACGGGATTCTTGGAGACAAAACTGTTGCCTCCGCCGGGCAGAGTGTTCGGGGGCACGCCCGGGGAGAAGAAAGTAAGGGCAGTCTGGCTGTCTATCGTAGTTGGAAAATTGGGAAGCGGCAGCATGATTGGAGCTGCGGTCGTGGCGTCAATATACGACTTCTGAAACGCCGCCCCAACTTTGATAGCCGATTGGATGGCAAAGAGAATGAGACCAACTTCATCTGTAGGCAAACCAGGCACAAAGCCTCCACGGAAGCGTCAATTTTTCAGTAAGAGAGGACCTAGTCACAGTGGCCAGCTTGGCCCACGTTCTCCCGTGGCGGACATCCGGCTACCGCGCGATAAGCTTACATTGGGTAAGCAGGAAACGTCCTGCGACTGTAAGAGTCAACTGGAAATGCTGTCAATAGCCCTGAAGTGGCGTGCCTGGGAAACTACTTGGCGCGGTTTGTGATCGTATTCATTCTTCCCAAGCGACTCTATAGGTTCATGTACTCGGGATGGTAGTCCTTCCAGATACCAGTACCGGCGGAGATCTGGCGGACGGGCATGTCTTCGGCGTGTTTGGCGGTGCGCACCCACTCCCAGGCGCGCAAAATCTCGGACTCATCGAAGTAGCGGGTCTCAGCCTGGAGCACGGCCGCGCCCGCTGTGAGCAAGGCCATGGCTTCTTCCCACCTGTCGGCGCCGACCACGGCCATGCGCGCAATGTGGTCGGTATGCTTCTGCAGGAAGCGCATCTCGTCCCAGCGCGCTTTCAGTTCCGCGCCGCGCATCTGCGACAGATCGGCGAGAATGCCGATGGGCTTGTGCTTACGCTCGCGGAGAAGGAATTCGATTTGAGGCTCGAAGCCCTTGATGTCTTCATCGGTCATCTTGCCGGTAACTTTGAATCCCATTACTCCGCCTGAACTTTCTTTAAGTCGATCGATCATCCTGTGCGCTCCTTGTTAACCAGGTTGCAGTATAACGCGTGAAAGTGGTCAAGGTTCGTCTAGCGATTGCAATCTTCCCGCGTCGGTCGAGATTAGGAGCATTTTTCGCAGGCGTTTCAAGGCGAGCTTGGCCGCGTTGTAGCCGCACATGCCATGCACTCCGCCGCCCGGAGGCGTGGAGGACGAGCAAATGTAGATGTCCCGCGTAGAGGTGGCGTAGTACCTCATTGTGGGACGAAACAGGAACTGGGACAAGTTCATCAAACCGCCGCCGATGTCGCCGCCGATCAGGTTGGCATCCATGGCCTCCAACCCCGCCGGCGAAAACACTCGCCGCTGCAGAACGCAGTCGCGGAATCCCGGAGCGAAGCGTTCGATCTGCGCCTCGATGCGCGGGAGCATATCGAAGTCGGAGCCATTGGGCACATGGCAATAGGCCCAGGCAATGTGCCGGCCTTCCGGCGCGCGCGTGGGGTCGAAGAGTGTGGGCTGCGCCAGCAACACAAATGGCCGTTCGGCATGGCGCCCGTGGCGCATCGCATCTTCGGATACGACGATCTCCTCCAGTGTGCCACCGATGTGTACCGTCGCCGATCGCCGGCACTCCGTCGCCTTCCACGGCACGGGACCGGACAACGCATAGTCAACCTTGAACACGCCTGGCCCGTAGCGATAGCGCTGCAGGCGGCGTGTATAGCTTGCGGAGAATCGGTCTCCAGCGATTTGTAACAATTGTCGCGGCGTAACGTCGCACAGCGCGACGTCGTACTTGCCGATGGAGGCTATATTTTCGACGCGCGTCGAGAGCTGCACCGTTCCTCCCATGCTGGCCAGATGACCGCAGAGTGCGTTGGTGATCGACTGCGCGCCACCGCGAGGGATCGGCCATCCCACAGCGTGGGCCGTGGCGCCGAGCATGATGCCGAACGCCGAGCTAAGAGGCTCCTCCAGCGACAGAATGGAATGCGCCGCCAATCCGGCAAACAGAGCGCGGGTCCTCGGGTTGCGAAACCAGAAATGCGCAATCGCATTTGCCGAAGGAAATCCCAGCAATCCCAGCCGCGCCAGCAGAAGTGGATGTCGCGGAAATAGAGACACAGGCTTGAGAACTTCGGGAGCCAGTTGC
>Ga0187862_10006847_pt1 | contig 10290 bp, 8 predicted proteins | sample June2016WEW_10_1_FD_133003 | JGI IMG/M metagenome (GOLD analysis project Ga0187862, IMG submission 133003) | Peatland microbial communities from SPRUCE experiment site at the Marcell Experimental Forest, Minnesota, USA - June2016WEW_10_150 | ecosystem: Environmental > Terrestrial > Soil >... | reverse complement strand
TCCGCCACTCGGCAATTCGAACAGCATCGCTATTCTCGATGGCCAGGCTAACGGTCTTCTCTCCTCTCCTCAATACATTCCAGTGGTGACAATGCCGTACGCTATGGCGGTTGGTGACATAGACGGGAACGGGACACCTGATCTCGTCCCCATTACTACCGACAATGTTTCCTCGACAACGGTCAGTATTATGCTGGGCGATGGACATGGAAACTTCCAGCCGCCGTCGGCACAGCAGACTTTTCCCGGATACGGTCCTGGACCAGCATACCTGGCCGACATAAACGGAGACGGCAAGCCAGACTTGGTGCTGGCGGTGCAACAGACCTCCGGCACCGCCTACAGCATCCTCTGGCTCCAGAACACGGGCGGAAGTTTTGGACCGCCAACGACGCTCGTAATGAGTACTCCGAGCAACAATTTTTGCGTTGCAGACTTCAATGGAGATGGTAAGCCGGACATTCTTTACACGTCCACATCTCAGGCTCTTCATATATTGATAAATCAGGGCAACGGCAGTTTTAGCGATCAAGCGGCTGGGGGACTAAATGGCATCAGCGGCCTGGCGACCGTCCTCGATTTCAACCTCGACGGAATTCCCGATCTTATTGTCCAAGTGCAAAAAGGCAACGGTGGAATTCTCTATTCATTCGAGGGCAAGGGAAACGGCTCGTTCGAGCAAGTCGGGAGCCTAAACACTCCAGGCCCGATTCAGCTTATCTCGGGTGATTTCGATCATGACGGGTTTCCCGATCTCGCTGGTCCAAGCGGATTGGAACCATCCGAGATTCTGTATTTCTTCGGAGACGGCCACGGAAACTTTGTCATGCAGCCAGTGGTTGGACCTGAAGGACAATACGTTGCAGTTGGGGATTTCAACGGCGATGGTATTCCCGACGTGGTTGTGCCCGACCGCTTCACTTTTGTCTCGCTGGCACTCGGGCGCACCGGCCGCAATTTTCCATCTCCACTATCGCTGAACCCGGCGACGATGACCGAGCTATCGACTGGCGACATCAACGGCGACGGACTGCCGGAGATATTCGTCGGCGGCGATTACATCCATGGCATTCCTGGAACGGTCTTTCTCAACCTGGGAAACAGCTCGTTTCAATTCGCTGCCAACACTGACCCTAGCTCTTTCATGATTGCCGACTTGACCGGCAAAGGAGTGTTTGATCTCCTTGGCGGTGCGACCGCCAATCTGGAAATCTGGCCGAACAATCGCACGCTCAATTTCTCGTCTTCGCCCATTACCCTTCAGCAGCCATCGCAAGGACCGCTTACTATCGCAGACATTGACGGCGATGGTTGCCCGGATATTGTTGCCGTCGGACAAATCTTCTATGGCAACTGCGCGTATCAATTCACGCCTGAAGCAACGACACCCACATTCGATGGCCCATACGTGGTCGGTGATTTCACCGGAAATGGCCAGCTCGATATCGCAGCCGGATCACTAACCTACCTCAATATGGGCAATCGAACGTTCCAAACGGTACAAAGCGGACTTCCGCTGAGCAATGGGGCAATGGCAGCCGTGGGTGATTTCAACGGCGATGGGAAGGACGATATTGCCATTAACCTGCCCGGCGATTCTTCGATCGCGATTTACTACAGCAATGGAGATGGGACTTTTTACCAGGGGACCCAAGTTGACCCTGGTCAGTATCCCGGAGCGATAGTTGTTGGCGATTTCAATGGGGATGGTCTGCCCGATCTCGCCGTAGGCCTTATGTTGAGCCAGCAAGCTTGTCTTTTGTTCAATAACGGGAACGGCGAGTTTTCGCGATCTTTCTTTGCCTCTGGCGCGGATGTTGTGGCCATGACTGCCTCAGACCTCAATCAAGACGGCAAGCTGGATCTGGTCATCGGGAACTTTTTGCTGGACTCTGCGCCGCCCAATGTGGATGTTGTGTTTCATCAATGAGGCTTGATCAGCCGCCCGCCCATTCCAAGCGTGGCCCGGTCGTCGGCAATCTCACTTCTCGCGTTTACCAGCAGCAAGCGGACTCCTACGATCTCGGCTAGCACCGGATCGTGCCTCGCTGCATCGCTGGCCGACCCTCCTCGCAGGATCACCTCGCGGCACCATTCCCCGAGCGTCCGACCGTCGGCCTGCGCCGCCGTTTCCAGTTGCGAGGCCTCATGGACGCTTTTACAGAAACGCTCTTGGCGAAGGTTGACCAACTCGCCGCCCTAGCCGATCAGCTCCCAGCGGGCGAACTGCGCAAACAACTCGTGGACCAGATCGCAGCCCTGAACGTCGCCATTACCCAGCACGTTGAGGGTTAACCCATAGCCCAAAGCCGCACAGGAATGTGCGGCTTTGGCATCTCGAATCGGCGGCGGAATCGGGAGCGGAAAGGGCGGCTAAAGAGACCGGGATCGCGGCGCGGATCGGCGGCCCATCCCCCCGCAATCGGCAACGCTTCGGCAGGACAAACAGCAAGGGTCGCGCCCCACATCGGCCCGGCCTAAGCGATGGGATCGCGCGGCTAAGAGAAAAACTCATTCCCGCCCGCCAGCGCATCCCGGAACCAAAGCGATTGCCTCGGGCCTCACCCGATTCCAAACGATGCTCTATGCCGCCCTACAACGCAAAAGGCAAGCACTCCGCTCGCCGGTCGGATCGGGGAGCCACTACTTGTTTATTTGATCAGTCTGCACGGCGCTAAGGGTGTGCTTGACCCATCCCGCGAAGTGGTCTTTATCCGGGCTGCCCGGATCAGCCCGATCACGGCGCGGATCGGCGGCTCCTCACACCCCGGATCAGGGCAGGGATCAGGCTGCCGGGTTCATCTTCAGATCGCTAATGAATGGAAGTTTTTCGACTACCGGGACCGTAAGCGACGGGACAAGGAACCGTCTGCTTATGATCTTGGCAACTTTGCTCGTAAACGTCGGTCAGCTTATCGTGGGGATCATCGCCCTCGTCATCCTGATTCGCCGCAAGTAAAAATTCTGACTGGGGAAGGGTCGGCGGCTGGAGAACTCGTCCCTGCCCCTGACCCTCACCGCCCCGGATCGCACGCCCTGGCTGCTCAGGAACGCACGCCAGCAGCCGCTTTGCTTTTCACCGCACGCGCGTTTTCTTGGAGAAGACAAGTATCAGGTTGGCTACTGCGAAAAGAACGACGCCTGTTATTCCAACTACGTACAATGGCCGCCCCCAATAGAATTCAAGCACCAGCCCGACAGCTATGCCAAAGTTGATGCAGATCGCCTTTGTTCCAGTTTTCATTTCCACTCCGGGTAATTCCTTGCTGAGATTGCAGCCACCCCGTTCATTACAAGCAGAACTATCAGGCTCGTAACTAGCGATTTTGCAGACCACTTGAGGCGACCGGTCAGAACAAGCGCAACAATCGATACCAAATTAAAAAGAATGAACCACTGTTTCTTGCTAATCAATTCATGAAGCTTTTTCATTTTCTATTAAATCTTCAGTCCTACTGATACGGTCACATCGCCTTCTTGTCTACGGCCCTATGCTCTCACAATTGCAAGGAGCCGACATGACCTGACCCAACAGACTTGTGGCACCCATCACCGTTCGAACAGCGTCTGCAAACGTAGCCGCATTTTTCATCGCGTCCTTCGGTGCCGCTGCCAAGCTGGCTACGTCACCTAGCGTGCTCGCAACCTGACCAGCCTTTAGATTGCCGCCCGTCGCAACGGTAGTAACTAAGCCAGGCAGATTGCCGGTAGCCTCCAACGCCTCCTGACCCTTGCTAACGTCCGTCTTCGTTGCCGCCCCAAGCACATCGGCGGTCCCGCTCACTGCCGTTGCGGTACCCCCAATAGCCGCGCTGGTCAATATCAGAGCGCCAGCAACACCGCCGGGCGCGTCTCCAAATGCCGTTGTCGCGACCAGTCCGACGCCTAACGCGATTTTACCCAGCCCTTTCAGACCTTGGCTCGTCGTTGATTGCGTCGGTGGCTTATTTTGCGCCAACTACCGAAGCGGCCCGTCGTAGTTGCACCTCCTTGAATCGTAGGCCTATGGCTGCTGTGTGCGCACCTTCCTCGCCTCCTCATCCTTTCCGATCGACTCCAAAAAGCGGGCGAAGGTCTCTATTCCCCCCGCTATTTCAGGATGCAGGCTTGTTGCAAACCTATATACCTGCTCTGCTTCCGCGTTTCTTCCTTGCACCCCAAGAAGATTGGCCATGTACATGTTGGACCAGTAGTCGGCGGGATCGATTTCAAGGCTACGGCGAAAATGGTACTCGGCCCGAGGTAGGTCCTGTGCTCTTTGAAAGAGCCTGCCTAGCATCTGGTGGGCAATCGCGTAATCGGGGTCGATTTGGATTGCCCTCTCAAGTAACTCCACTGACCTCTGAGGATTCGTCTTCTCGTCCAAGGCGGCAAGGTTGTAGAGCGCCTCTTCGTAGTCGGGATCGATTGTGATAGCCTCTTCGAACGTGTCCCGAGCCGCTGCGTTATCGTCAAGCGCCACGTATGTTGCCCCGAGATGCGTAAGAAGGCGCGCATTGCGTTCATGCTTGAGCGCGTGCAGGAACCACTGCTTGGCGGTTTGGAACGAGTCAGCTTCGCCTTTGTCCGTCCTATAAGCCCAGAGACTTCCCATGTTTTCCATGATCAGAGAAGAAGTTGGCTCTAAACGAAGAGCCTGGGTAAATGCGTTTTCCGCCTCTTCCCACCTCTCCAGTTTTTCCGCCACGCTTCCGTAGCGAACGAAAAAAGAGACCTCCTGATTCTTCGCAGCAAGCTCCTTCCACAGCTCAAGAGCCGTCTGCCAGTCCTCCGCCTCCTCTGCTTCTTCAGCTCGCTTCTCTAAAAACTCTTCCACAGATACTCCACTCCGCTTACATGTTTCGCTCTACTGATTCTCGACATCTTCCAAACTCTTTATCTTCTTGTTGGCATTATCGATGTTTTGCTTGCTCTTCTTATCGCTGATTCGGTAGCCCCCTGCTTTAGTGGTGTTTTGTTGATGCTGCTGCAGACCTTCCAGCTGGTCTACATTGCCCTGCCCACTGCGGTCCTTCTTCCCGCCGCGTACGCCTTGGCCTCCCGACGCGGCTGCAGGCTCTGGCTCTGCTGAATCTTTTTTCCCGTGCCCCTGGATGGTGTCTTGTTGTTCGTTGGCCGTTTTTTGAGAGCTGGCAAAGATAAATCCTATGACTCCAGCCACAGACCTCAGGCTGAGGCCCGCAGCCTCTTCCACAACTTCCTCGACTTTGATTATGGTCTTGCCGATTTGAAGCGGGGCCGTTGTTGGAGTTGCCGTCACTGCTGCGGCTGTCGTATTTTGCGCCGAGGGCATATCCGAATCAGCCGGAGCAAGCCCAACAAAAATCGTGATCTCACATCGACGAGTTGCATTTAGGGCAGTGAACTTGCCGCGAGAACAGCACGAAACGGTTCAGCCTTCGTCCACAGACGCCGCATTTGCACAATCCCATTCGCACGGCATTGTATGCATACCCAAGTGCGAGTAAAACACCAACAACAATACCGCCGTAGTTGTATCCCGTCAGTTTGATGCTCACGATGAAACAGACAAGCACTACAGGGATGAAAGAAATCAAGATAAGAAGTGCCCGCCTTCGAAATCGGGTGCATTGGCCGTCATGGTCTGTCATTGCTGATTTCCTCCGGTGGCTGTTGTTGCCGTCTGCGTAAAGGAGTAGCCCCCTCCGAAGCCTACGCCAATTGTGATCTGAAGTTCCCAGACACCGCCGCCGCCTGAAAATCCAACTGATCCGCCAAGTCCCCAGCCAAGGTCCGCGGTAAAGGTGTGTGTGGTTTTGGTTAGATCTTGCGCAGAACCAGCGTTAGTGAGCACTACGCCAACTCCTGCTCCAACGTATGCTCCTGCTGAATTCCGGTCGGATGGGTTGCTCCCCTGATCCGGCTTACCGACTGAATGAGTTCCGCTAAAAGCAGTTTCAGCTCCACTGGCAGCAGCGCCAACGGACACACCGTCTTTAGAGTTATAGAAACCTCCTGCTCCAGCCGTGCCGGTTGCCGTTGCGCCGGTTTTCACGACGCCGCCAGTGGCAGTGCCACTGACAACTACCATTGCGCCACCGCCAGTCTTATCGTTTTTGTCTGCGGGCTTCGGTGGCGTTTGAGCTGGTGGTTTATTTTGCGCCGTCGCCGGTTTCTGTTGTGATTCTGCTTGCCCTGGCCCCGTTTCCTCCGGGTCGTCGCCGGTGAGCGTCGAATCGAGATCTCCGTCTGGGAGAGCAAACGGGTCCTCCCGAGAGGGGAGTGCCGCCCGGTTCTTGTATCCCATCATGTGGCCGTCGGCGTCGGCGCGGTTCACCGGAGCATTTTCGACGTAGGTGTAAAGGTTCAGCGTTTGCGGGTCGCCGAAAACGGCGTATGGCACAGCGGTAGCGCGGGCGGCCCAGTCCGGCGTCATGAATCGGCCGATATTGGACGCGTAATAGCGCGCTCCGAAATTGTCCAGATTCGATTCCGTGTCGCGCTCCTTGCCGGTGAACTTATAGTGGTTGGGGTCGCTGCCGCTGCTGTACGCTATGCCGCCGTAAGGGAAGTAGTAGTCGCGCTGTTCGACGTTCCCCAACGCATCGGTGATTACACTCGCCGATCCCAGATGGTCGGAGAAGTAGTAATGGACCGTACCGCTCGGGCGATCCACACGTGCAATGCGCTCGCCGTTGAAATAGGCGTACTCCTCGTTGATGTTGCCGTCCAGATCAGTTTCGGCCAGCACTTCCCCACCTGGACCGGGCCAGTATTTGGTTCCCGAGGATTTCTCCGTTCGCACACCGTCCGCGTCGTAATAGTAGGTCACACCGGCATCGACAGAAATCCGGTTTTCAGCGTCATACGTGGGCTGGTTGCCATTGCCGTCGTTGGTCACGTTGCCGGCGGCGTCGTAGGTCAAAATGCTGAGTTGGTTGTTGGTGTTGGCGGAAGCACTCAATCCTTCTGTGCTGCAGCCGCTATAGCCGCTCACACCGGCTCGATTGGTCAGGTTGCCCCAGGCATCGATCGTATACGCCTCGGCCCAGCAGTCGGTTCCCGCCGTCAGCGTATTTGCCTGTGAAATCCGATTCAGCGGATCGTACAGAAAAGCTGCGCTGAGGTTCGAATTAACTTGATCGAGCACCTGAAATAGGTTGCCGTTGTTGCCGGTCGTGTATTTATTCAAACTGCACGGTCCACTGTTTATTGCCACCCCGAGATGAAAGTCGTAGCAAAGACTGAGGATGGCAGTTGACGACACCGACGCAGACAGTAAGATAGGCTGCAAGCGATCATTGTAGACATTCGAAGTTGCGATGCCCCCGAATGAGTTGGTGTATCCATTGACCATCGTCGCCAGAGCGCCGTTAGGAGCGTAGGTCGCTCGCGTTCCGGAATAGCCAACGTAACTGTTGCTGGCATCGCTCAACTGGGTGACTCTCTCAGCGCCGCCTACCGTATATGTAAGCACGTCCCCGCTTGGATAGGTAAGAGTGCTAAGTGAACCGTCCAGGTTGTACGTATATTTAACGCTGTAATTGGGCTGCTCTCCGCTGCTCGCGTTGATTCGCGCCTCAAGCAGCGGACGGCCCATCGGGTCATAGCTCCAACTAGAGCCGCTATGCCCGGCACACATCGCGGACCTTCGTCCAACGAGGTTCGTCGGTGAACAAATGGTAGGTGGATTTTGCCCACACGAGCTCAATGCCGTTCCATCATAGCCGTATTTCTCGTTAGCCAAACTGAGGCCGACGAAGCTCTTTTGGGTCAACCGATTCAACGCATCGTAGGAATAATTGGTCGTGACTGTAGCGGTGCCGGTCTGCCCTGGCTTTGGCGCAACCTTGCTTGACAGGTTGCTATCGAGATCGTAGCTGTAGGTGATGGTGCCGGACTCAGGATTCGTGGCGGATGTGAGCCTGGTCAAAGAATCGTAGACAAAGCTACGGATGCGAGCAAGAGACGAACTACTGCCGTTCTGAGTCACGCTAGTCAAGTCGTTCAGTGGGTCGAACTGATACTGTGTCAGGTAGCCGTAGTTCGTGTTGTTGGGTGCTTCCGTAACATAGGTGAGCCGTCCCAGTGCATCGGTTTGACTCATACGCTGATTTCCGGCTTCGTCCGTGACGGTAGTCTGATTGCCGGAATATGCGGTCGTCGTGATCGAGCTGTCGGGCTTGGTTACCTGAGTGATTCGGTTCAAGACATCATACGTGTTGGTGGAGAAGCCCCACGTAGTCTCAGTCCCACAATTGGTTGTGGGCGGCGAACACCGGGTCGGGTTATACGACTCGTACACTCTTGCCAAACCGTCGTAGACGGCAGCGGTGTATGTAGTACCGTCAGGGTCGGTTGTGAGTTGCGTCTGCACTACGTGTGCCATGCCATCCGTCACGGCGGTTGAGGTAATGCTCGTGCTAGCGGTTATCAGCTTGCTGGTGGTAACGCTCGGCGACGGCCCGGCGTCGTTATATTGTTGCGTCGTCTCGCCTCCGTCCGGATAATCCGTTTCAGTGGGACGCCCGAAGTTGTCGTTGTACCGATAGGTTGTCGTATTACTGTTCTCATCTGTGGAGGTGGTGAGTTCACCGTTGTTGTATCCGTAGGTAAACTTTTCGACATGACCAAGCGCGTCAACAATTTTCGTCAAATAGGCATTAGTCACCTCCCCCGAGGGAGGAGACCCTGCTGTCGTCGTGTAGCTCCCAGTATTCGTGCTCTGATAACTATCTGCGAAATAGTAGTTAGTAACGTTGAGTTTCGGGTCGGTCATGGACAATCGTTGGCCCGTCTCATCGTAGGTATAGGTGGTCGTTGGATTGCCGCCAGAACATGATGTTGACGGAAAACACTGCTTAACAAGGGTGGTGGCATTGCCCCTCGGGTACGTTGAACTGGCACTGTAGTTGGTTTCGTCGTGGCCGGTCAGGTTGCTCACTCCGGTTACCGAAGGCGTTCCGGGCTTGCTGGGACATGTCGTACCCGTGCCGCCATTGTCGTAAAACGTGTCCGTCTCCGCGTACGAATTGCCGTTCCCGTCGTAAGTGATCACTTGGCATGGACGGTCAAAAATGGTTGGCCCAGTGGTGAACATGGGCGTGTCATTGAAGGCTTGATATTTGGTCTTGGTCACCCTAACCAAGTTGCCTCGCGCACCACTTCCGTAATCGTACTCGTCCTTTTCTGTGACCTGCGCCCCTGCTCCGTAGGTGTAGTCGATTTCAGACGTTGGATAGGGGGAGGTTCCGTCGTTAAGGACGACCTGCTCGCTTTTTAATTCGAACTGGTCGTACCAGGTTTTGTTAACCGTGCGCAGCGTGTTTCCATTTCCATTCTGATATTGAATCTGGCTTTCCAAAGGAATTTGCGTTGCGGTCTGATCGGTCTCAAGTGGCACCAGTTTGGTCAATGCGAATGGAGTATATGCGTATACGGTCTTAGAAACCTGCCCGCTTATCTTGTCTGTTGTCGTAACGGTCGTTGTTTTCGTTTCCCAGCCCAAGCCATCACCGCCTCCCCACGCTGTTGTATAACTGAAATCCTGCTGTAAGATCAGCGTGTTGCTTGTGTTGTAGACATAACGGTGGGCGACAGCAAATGTGTCATACTCCCATCCACACATGTACTTCGGACCTCCACCGGAAGGTACCCCTTGAGTATAGTAAGATGCTCCGAGGGAGTTATGTTCCCACGAGTACTTGATATAAGCGCCGGAAGGATACGTAACTTGGTTCAACAGCCCATAGACTGGATCGTACGAAAAAGAAAAAGTCAACAGATTGGGAAGTGTAATATCCGAAACTACGCTCACGGTTCCCGATGGACTCCCAAACGAGTTCTCGCAAGTGCCTGCTTGCGTAAAAACTTTGGAGTTGATTGCAGGCAAGCTGTAATTAACCGTTTCCCAACTTATCGTGTACGGATTTTGCAAGCCGGAAACGGAAACCGTACCATTGGACCCAAACCCTGACCAGGAGATTGCCGGTCTGCCAGTCGCGTCCTGAATGGTAGTGGCGGGCGGATTTGGGGATGATATTGTTACTTGATTACCATTCCTGTCTTCAATTGTGGAGGGCCAGGTCTCATTCCCGCCGCCAGCCTCGAATGTATACGTGGTTCCGTCCGCGCCTGCTACGTAGACAGTGGCGGCGCTGTTTAGCAAGTATGCTTGGAATAGATCGTCGCCTCCCTGGTTGACGTTAGTCCCGCAATTGTCGACGGAGCCCGGAATGAAGTCAACATAGAGCTGGTGCCGCGTACCGGCGATATCGTGAAAGACGTAGTTACTCCAGTCATAGCAAGTGCCCTTTTCGGAACCCGGGA
>Ga0187862_10006844_pt1 | contig 10292 bp, 3 predicted proteins | sample June2016WEW_10_1_FD_133003 | JGI IMG/M metagenome (GOLD analysis project Ga0187862, IMG submission 133003) | Peatland microbial communities from SPRUCE experiment site at the Marcell Experimental Forest, Minnesota, USA - June2016WEW_10_150 | ecosystem: Environmental > Terrestrial > Soil >... | reverse complement strand
GAAAAGTTGCGTGCGGCGGTGCGCGACGCGGCGGACGCGGTGCGGCGCAATCGCGAATTGGTGCGGTTGCGGGACGATTTGCCGTGTGAATTTTCGCCGGGCGCGCTGGTGGAGAAACCGGCGGATGCCGGAAGGCTGCGCGAGTTGTATCAGCGCTGGGGTTTCAAGGGAATGCTCGCGGCGCTGGAGGAATCGGCGCGCGAACGGCAGGCGGTTTTGATTTAGAAAATGAGTTTGGAACGCAAAAGTTTGTTGGCAGTCAAACGCGGAGCGCGGCTGTTTTTTCAGCCGCGGAGCGCGCGTTTGGGTGGAATTTTTTATGGACAAAACACCCAGTTGCGTTTAAGCTTTTATAAATTTTTTATGTCGTTGTCGTTGTCCGTCCGCAGGACCGCCATTTGCTTTTGCTGGGTGCTGGCTGTTGGAATTCCCGTAACTGTTTTTGCCCAGACCAATTATTACACGACGAACGGAACGGAATACGCGATTATTGGTTCGTTGCCGGGTGATCAGGTTTTCCCCGATGTGGCGTTGAACTCCAGCGGCGGATTTGTCGTCTGGCAGGACAACATCACGGATGGCGATGGCTGGGGCGTGAGCGCCATGCAGTTGAACAGCACGCTGTCCGGCACATTGAGCACGTTCCGCGTGAATGTCCAGGGCACGAACGATCAGGAAAATCCACACGTGGCGTTGTTGAAAAATGGCGGCGCGGTCTTTGTATGGCAGGGTGGCAAGGAAGGTTACCAGCAAATTTTCGCGCGCTTTCTTACGCCAAGCAATACCTGGCTGACAACCGATGACGTGCTTCTCAGTACGCCGTCCGTCACAAACGTATTTGTATTGTATAGTTATACCACCAACACCACCTCAACTATTAAAACGAATCGGGTTTTTGGGATTACAACCTACACCACCAACACAACCACGACGGTTACCACGACGGCTACGACAAACACGAGTGCAAACACCATAAATTTTCAAATCAATCCTGCCGTCGCCGTGCTTAACAACAGCAACGTCGTGGTGGTTTGGGGCAGTTTCGACCAGGCCGGCTCCAACAGCCTTCAGGATGTCTATGGCCAGATCCTTTCGCCCGCCGGCCAGATAATCGGCACCAACTTCCTGATCAATCAATTCATTCCCTACAACCAGCGCACGCCGGCGGTGGCGGCGTTGACCAACGGCGGGTTTGTTGTCGCCTGGGTTTCGGAGCAGGAGCGTTCCTCGGCGCCCAACTGGGGATCGAACACGGTTTATTACGGCGCCAGCGCCGTGCCGCTGCCCAGCGTGGACGTTTACGCGCGGCTTTACGCGAGCAACGGCGTTGCCATGGGCAATGAATTTCTGGTGAACACAAATTCCAACCCGTGCGCCGATCCGAGCGTGGCTGCCGCGGCGGACGGCAGCTTCATGGTGGCGTGGGGCGAAAAGGATATGGTGGTGACGGACAACAGTTGGGACATTTACGCGCGGACATTTTCCAGCGCGGGTGTCGGCGGCACGGTGGTGCGCGTGAATTCGCATCTTTACGGCGACCAGTATGTGCCGCGCATCAGCGCGATTGGCGTGGATTATATGATCGTCTGGACGAGCCTGGGGCAGGACGGTTCGCGCGAAGGCGTGTTTGGACAGTTCGTGCATGAAGATGGCTCGTTGGTGGGCGGGGAATTCGGCGTGAACACCACGACGCTCGGCCAGCAGATGCAGCCGGCGGTGGCATCGGATGGCGCCGGACAATTCCTGGTGGTTTGGACCAGCTTTACCTTCAGCCCCAGCAGTTTTGATTTGTTTGCCCAGCGCTACATCAACGTCAACATGGTGTCCATCCTGCCGGCGTTGGGCGCGCCGTTTGTGTATGCGCCGTTCACGGTGAGCAATGGTCTGTATCAGCCGCAGTTGCAGGTTTCATGGGCCACGCTGTCGGGCATTTCCGTTTCCAACTACGAAGTTTATGTGGACGGCGCAGCAACCCCCGCGGCGGTGACGACGAACAATGTCTGGATCATGACGGCGGCGAATGGTTTGACGGCCAACAGCACGCACTCGTTCGCGGTGGATTACGTGATGACCGGCGGCTCCCGCTCGCCGTTGTCGCCATCAACCAGCGGCATGACTTGGAGTGGAGCTAATTACTACGGCATACCGGTTGAATGGATCGAAGAATACTATGGTCTCAATGTTGCCGACTGGCCGGCGAACGTGAATGTGCCGCTGGTTGCCGGCGGACCAACCCTGCTCCAGGTGTTTTTGAGCGGCGGTAATCCGTTCGATCCCAGCACCTGGCTGCAAACGGCGCTGACCAAAACATCGCAGGGAATGTTCCTGAACTGGAACACGCAGCCGGGGCTGACGTATCAGGTGCAGGTGACGACGAATTTTACCTCGTGGAGTGTTGTGCCCAACGCTTCGGCACGGTTTGCGGCGGGCACAAACGATTCCATTTATGTCGGGGGCGGTTCGGCGGGTTATTACCGCGTGTTGCTCCTGTCTCCGTCCCAATAAAATGTGTATGCGGCAAATGATTAAAAGTTTTTTATGGATTGTATTTCTGGCGCTTGGCCTGCAAGCCGCGTGGGGCTTTGCGCTGTTGGGACCGCTCCCCACTTACACAACCACACCGCTCCCAGCCACTTTTGGTGATGCTTGGCAAACCCTGATTCTTGATTATGGGCCCGGTGATGTCGGCGGGCCAAAAAATATTGGCGAGGAATATCGCCGCAATACGCCGGTGATTTATTACGCTTACGATGCAAATTTTCTGGGTTTCTTCGGCTCAAACGGCGTATCAGCGGTGGACAGCGCCGTTGCCACCTTCAACAGCTTGACGAATGTGGACAGCTACAGCCCTGATCTCTCGGAATTTCCGCTGAATTCGCAGAGCATCAACTATGCGGCGCAGTCGGCGGGGTTGGTGGATTTGAAATCCGTCGCCATGTCTATATTGATGGAGCAAATGGGACTGGCTCAACCGGAACGTTTCGTTTGGACGTTGCATGATCGCTATCTTCCGCCTGGTGGGACATGTCCCGGGGATGAATTGTATCTGGTGGTCCAAAGGAATTTTAACTTCATGCCCACGCCGCTCGACCAGATTCAATACTCATCTTACATCAACGGCACGCTTTACAGTTATACAATACATGAGTATTGCCAGCCACCTCCAGTATATCAGGCGGTTACAGAAACGTTTTCCCCGGAACCATATGCCGACACTTTTACGAGTGTGGCCGGTCGTCTTGGCGGGTTGAATTTGGGCGGTTTTTACACCGGACTGACCCGCGATGACGTGGGGGGCTTGAGATACTTGTTGAGCACCAATAATCTAATTTGGGAATCCGCGGCGCTGGGAAGTGTTTTGAGCAGCAACGGTTCCGTCGCTACAAGCTATGGCCCGCCCTTCGTGCTCTACACCTCCAACTATACTGCCTTTGCCATGGCCGCGCTAACCAATAATCCGGCCATCCTGACCAATTTGTTTCCGGGATTGGTGGTCGACAACCCCTCGTACTACCCTGTGGTCATTCGCACGCCAATCGTCGTTGCCTACTACACCAACAGCTTTGTTAACGGCAACCCGCCGGTGCTGGTCGTCACGACCAATGGCTATACCGACACCGTGGTGTCGAATTACGTGGAAACCTTTGGCAACCTCGTCATCATCACCAACAGCTACAATACCAATACCAGCGCCCAGTTGGTGACGGTTCAGGTGTCACAAGGCGGGGTTCTTGGCAACCCGTTGGTGACCAATACCACGGTCAAGTCAATCACCCTGACCAATGTGCCGTCGGGGGATTATTTTATTTACACCAATTGCGGCATTAAAATCCTTTACCAGTTGCCCGTTACCAACAACGTGACGGTGACGACCAACGTTCTTGTGGCGACCAGCAACTCGGCGGGGTATTTCTATTCCCAAAGCATCGTGACCCATACCACCAACCACGCCTACTGGGCGGAACCGTTCATTTGCGCGGGCGGGGGCACTGTGGGGGCGACCAACGCCACGGGCTTGTATCAGGGCGTCGGGCAAATCCAGTTTGTCAGCGCCCCCTATGATTCCCTCCTCGGCCAAACCTTCCAGCCCATCACCAACATCTACACGATGGTCGTTGTTTCCGGCAGCAAGGCGCAGAATCAGACCTTCCAGCGCGTGGTGACAGCGCCCGACATCGTTTTTTCGGCGATGGATTGGGCTGATCCCAACCCCGCGGTCCCCGAAATTGGAGTGGCTATCTTTGGCCGCAACGTTAATTTTAATGTGAATAATATTTTGCCCAACCTGGCGGGGCCGGGAACCATCAACCCGCAGTCAATCATTACCTTGAACAAGGTTGGGGATGTTTATGGGAACGGCAGTTTGGCTGAGAATTCTTTGGGCACAAATCAGTTCCTGAGTGAATTTACACAAATGAAGGGAGTGGCATGGGGATCTTCTCCCAATACTGTTTTTCGTCCAAGCGGATTGCTGGCTTGGGCTTCATTTGATTCCTCAACCAATGACCCGGTCGTTTATCCCAACGGCGCGAGCATTCAGAATCTGGAGAATCAGATTCTGATTCAGATTTCTTTTTCTCCTTCCACGACGAACTTGACGTTGCTGAATGGCACCAACGGGCAGCCTTATACGGCGACGACATTCACCGCGTCGGGCGGCGCATTCACCCAGCCGTTCACGTGGTCGGCCGCGGGATTGCCGGCCGGGCTGGCTGTGACAACAACGAATTCCGCCGCGCTGCTTTCCGGCACGCCGACACAATCCGGCACAAATATAACATATGATTTCACCCTGACCCTGACCGATGTTATATTTCGGTCCGTGCAGTGGACTTTTGCGATTACCATCCAATGAGCGGCATGACACATGCAAATTTTTTGGCCAATCGTTTTGGCCGCCTGATGAAATGGCCGTGGCTTTGCGGGCTGTTGTGCTTGCTGCTCGCGCGCGCGGCCCTGGCAACGATTCCGCTGTATGAAAACGACGCGGTGCTCAACTACGTCATTCCGGGCAGTCCGCCGCCGATTATTGACGCGACCAATTTCGTCAACGACAACACGTTCACCTATGTCAATAACAGCAACCCGGGGCTTTTGTACGAGCCGTGGAACGTGCTCAACTATACCAACATCGGTTACATGTCGGCCAATTCGGGTTTTCAATTTGACACCCTGACCACCAATGTGATTCCGCACCAAATGGCCAACAGCTTTTACAATTCGGCCAATCCCAATTCAACCATTCCCAATTCAGGCGAGATTGATTGTTACTTTCAATTGATTGTGTGGGCCACCAACATCGTGAATCCCGGCACGATTGTCATGGGGCCAAGTACCCGGATGCAGTTGACGGGCGGAAGTGTGGATTTAAGCCAGAGCACGGTCACCATGGAAGGCTTCGGTTCGATTTTTTCCGGCACCTTGGGAGTGAGCCCCATTTCTGCCGCTGTGGGGACCGATACGAATTCGGATTGGACGCCGGCCACGGATTTGACGCCAACCAACGCGCTGTCGTCGCGTCCCGTGGCCAGTCAATTGTCCCTGCCTGATTCCACCCCCTATTTCAATATTCAAGGTGTGGGGACAAGCAATGTCATCATCAGTGCCATTTTCCTGTATGATCAAAGTCCTCCCAACGTCACCCATAATATTTATTTCAACACCAATACCTCCATGATTGGGGGGGGCTTTGACACCATTGAATGGATTGGCGCGTATGTGGACTCGGTGAGCGGAGGATCGCATACCAACTATCTTTATCTCAACGATAGAACCGACCTCTCCACCAACAATTACATCAACACCAACAATAACATCACCGCCGCCGCCACCGGCGTGCCGAATAATTTATTTTTGACCAACAGTCTCGCCCGCATCCTGATCGGTGCGACCAATCAGCCCGGTTTCCCTCCCGGCTTTTCGTTCAATCCCGGGGTGGTGACCAACTTCTATTCATACCTCAACGCGCAGCTTATTTCAGCGACGGAGGCCACCAACGCCAGCCTGCAGAATCCCAGCGGCGCGTTCTCGAATTTGACGGATCAGATTTTTATCACGGCCAACCGCGAATTGGATTTGACGCTGGCCCAAATCACCGGGCCGAATTATTTGTCGCTGATGGCCACCAACCAGTTCGACGGCAGCGCCGGCGCGGTCATTGTTGCCCCCTATTCCGACATCAGCCTCGGGGCGACCAACGGATTTTTGACCATCAGCAATTTGTTGCAGGCAGCCCTGCCGAACTGGAGCGGCACGATTCAGGCGTGGAGCGGACGCTGGTTTTTTGTGGACCCCATCAGCGGCATAACCAACGACTTCCGTGTTTTGTTGGTCCACAGCCAGGTGGCGCCCACGACGCTGTCACAGGTGCAGCATTTTTACCTGCATGCCACAAACAGCGTGTTCATCAGCGATGCCTTTAACATCCTGGACTCCTTGTACATTGACGCGCAAAACCTGACGTTGACGACCAATGGCTATGGCAATGGAGCGACTTCGCCCGAAGGTGCGTTGAATCTGCAATCCGCCACCATCGTGTGGCAGAGCGCCCTGCCCAATGTGCGCAACCTGACCAACAACGGCGCGATCACGACGGAAAATCTCATCGTCTTCGGCGGCCCGCCGCCCGCCAATTATACGAACTTCATCAACAACGGTTTGATTTCCGATCTGGGCTCGCAGATTTATGCGAACAATTTTGTAAACAGCGGGCTGTTCTCCTGCGGCACCGGCTCCGGCTCCTTCCAGTTGCAGTCGTTGACCACGGTGCTGACCAATGGCTCCATCACCGCCGGCGGCGACGTGTCCATCACCGCCGGCAGTTTGCTGGCAAGCAATCTGGTGTTGCAGGCCGGTCGGTCGCTCACGTTGCAGGTGACGAATTTGCTTACCGACATTGACACAGCCGATGGCAACAGCTGGTCTGTGGGCGGCGGAAGCTTGGTTGGATTGAATCTGCCCAACAATCCGACCAACGGTGATTTGCGGGGCACGACCATTTACTGCACGGCGCCGCTGCCGAACAAGCAGGTCGTCAACACCTGGGCGGGCCTGGATCAGGGTGCTTCCGTGACCGGTTATACCAACAATGTGGCCGTCGGCGTGCTGATTTTGGACGCGTTGGGGACCAACAGCACCTTCCAATTCACCGGCACCGGCACGACGAGCAATGCCATCTATGTGGATGAACTCATGCTCCTCGATTCCGCCACCAACTTCGATGTCAGCCATGTCAATGCGCTCAACATCAGCACCAACATGGTGATTTATTACGCGCAGGCGATGGTCAACGGCTTTTCGGTGGCTGAGAAGTTGAATCATCTCAACAACAACCGGTTGCGCTGGGTGACAAATTATGCCGGCCGTTTCAGTTCCACCATCATCGTCTTTCCCGATGGCACGACTTATCCCTTCAATGCCGCGCTGGCGCAAAGTCCGGACATTGATTCCGATGGGGATGGGATTGACAATCTTTATGACCCCACGCCGTTCGGCAACATCAACCCCACCAACTTGCCGCCTCCTCCCGTTGTCCAGATAAACCTCACAATTACGACGACCAACAAGCCAGTGCTGACGTCGTTGCTCACGTGGCAGACGATTGCGGATGCGACCAATTACGCCGTCTTTTACAAGACCAACTTCACGATGACAAACTGGCTGTCCCTTACGAACATCTTCACGCCGGCTTTGGCGACTTCGCCGCCGGTGACAGTGATAATATTCGATCCAGTCACCAACTCAATGCGGGCTTATCGGGTTCGGGCGGATATGCAATAGTAAGCGCAAGCCCCGCGGCAAAAATGATTATGAAAAAATTCACAGGCCAGAGATTGCGAAATCTTGCGGTAAACACCGGCTTGGTGAAACTGGGACTCGTGGTCTTGATTGGTTTGGCGGCAAGTGTCGGAAGAACACAGACAAAATTCGCCTCGGCCCAGGTGCTGACCGGGGACTGGGGTTCCGTGGTGTATAACAACAGCAATATCCATCCCGACCCCGGCGCTCCCAGCACCGCCGGTCTCTATCCTAATGCGCCCGTTTGGTATCAGTGGACGGCCCCGGCTGATGGCGAAGTGGAACTCGATACCATCGGCAGCATGGACCCCCAATATGGCTTTCCCCTGGACACGGTGCTGGGGGTTTACACCGGAACGAACGTGGCGAAGCTGAGTCAGGTGGCGGCCAATGATGAAATTTACCCTTATTCGCAGTATAATCAAACCGGCCAGAATCTTTACGTGACCAATATTCCAAATAGTTACAACACCAACATCACCAGCCCGTTCGTCGCTGGCTTGGGTGTCCTTTACTATCAGCCTTTTGGCGGCCCCAGCGGGCTGCGCTTCAATGCCACTCAAAACACGATCTATTATTTCGTGGTGGATACCAGAGGGGGATCATTGTTATACTACACCACCTCCCCTTATACTCCCTCTACCTACACATCTCCCTTCCTTTACACCCAACCGACGGGGCTGGTGCACCTCAATTGGGCTTATCATTCGTCGGGAGTCTTCCGTTTCGCCACCGAGGATATGGACCAGACCGGAATCACGACTGTGAACGCAATGCCCATTCTGCTTTACCAGTGTGCGGAGACGGAAAGCCTGGAGCCGTATGGAGAATATGGGAACGTTGACGCCTATACAATGGACCACACTTATTACCACTACAACAATTATGGAGTGCTGGTTACGGTCACCCGGGTGGCGGGTTCTTCGGGCCGTGTCATCGTGCCTTACTACACGGTAGATGGATACGATGGCGGTAGTCCGGGCAATGGAGATTCGCCGGCAGTGGCTGGAGCGGATTATGGGGCGGTCAACAACAACCTCATTTTTGACGATTGCGAGATGAGCAAGACCATTCTCATCCCAATCATAGACGACGCACCGTCGGGAGACCCCCGGCCCATCGGGATTGCCCGGCCCAACCGGGATTTTACCGTTGAATTGGGTACCCCGTACCTTGATCCCAATGAATCGTCGGATGTGTCGCCGCCGCGGGTGGATTCAAATTTCGGGCAGGCCCTGGTGCGGATTCTGGATGTGGACATTGATCCCAAGGGAGAGTCCCAGAGCCAGGTCATTTCGAACAGCTTTGACCAGAACAACAATCCCATCACCATCACCAACATCGTTTACAACCCTGTTCCCACCAATGTGGTCTTGAACTTTCAAAAGGCCCATTATCGCGTCACCCGGGAAGTCAGCAATTATTGGGGAGCGACGCCCGTGACCGTTTATGTCAATCGCACCGGCACCAACATTTCCGCCGGCGCCACCGCCTATTGGCGCATCAACAATTATTTTTTGGAACTTCAGGCGGGTTACGACCAACAGAACATGTTTTTCCCGCTCCAACCCGGTTCGGACTATGCGATGCCTGATCCCCCCAATGCCAATGGGCTGGTCATTGGAATGGAACCCCCCGACTCCCCCGAGTTTACAAACTCCGCCGGCAACTTTGGCACTCTCACCTGGGCTGCCAATGATCCCCAGCCCAAGGCCATTCATTTTACCGTCTATGACAACGGCCTGACGGAATTTAACAAGGACCTGATCCTGCAGCTTTACATCCCGGATACCGTGAACCCGAATGTCGCGGACCAACTCGGCATGGTCGCTGAAACCACGGTGACGATTATGTTCGACGACCAGCATCCTCCCCCCGGTTCGGTGGATGAACTTTACAATGCGGATTTTAACCAAGGTTTGAAATTACCGGCCTTGCCCCCCTCGCAACAGAATAATCCTCACCCCGGCACGGATGGTGAAGTCTATGGCCTGGCCATTCTGCCCAACAATGAAAGCATCATTGTCGGCGATTTTTTCTCCTATGACGGCGTCGGGCGAAATTGCATTGAGCTGGCCGATACGAACGGCTTGCCCGACGGAAGTTTCAATCCCGGCTCCGGCGCCAATAATTTCATCAGTGCCGTTGCCCTGGCCTCCGGCAAATTCGTCATTGTCGGCGGCTTCACGTCCTTCAACGGCACGTCACGCAACGGCATCGCCCGTGTAAATGCCAATGGCTCCCTTGACACCACCTTTCTGACGGGCACGAACTCCGGCGCGGACGGGACGGTTTGGGCGGTTGCCGTGCAGCCGAACGGCCAAATATTGATTGGCGGTGATTTCACCCATGTCAACGGCACGGCGTGCAATTATATCGCCCGGCTCAATACGGATGGTTCCTTGGACACCACTTTCAATTCCGGCGCCAACTTCGACAATCCGGTTTATGCGCTGGCGCTGGACCCCGCTGGCAGCGGCGAGATTTTTGTCGGT
>Ga0187862_10006841_pt1 | contig 10293 bp, 6 predicted proteins | sample June2016WEW_10_1_FD_133003 | JGI IMG/M metagenome (GOLD analysis project Ga0187862, IMG submission 133003) | Peatland microbial communities from SPRUCE experiment site at the Marcell Experimental Forest, Minnesota, USA - June2016WEW_10_150 | ecosystem: Environmental > Terrestrial > Soil >... | reverse complement strand
GGGGCGAGCTCGGCGACCGGTGGCGTGGCCGGCGACACCTGGACCTGGGACAGCTCGGGCTGGACGCTGCGGGGCGGCACGACCCCGACCCCGTCTCCATCGCCGTCCGGGAGCGCCTCGCCGGTGGCCAGCCCGGTCATCCTCCCCTCGCTGCCGATCGAGCCGCCGTCCACGCCGTCCACGCCGGCCCCCAGCGGTGTCGCCGGGCCGTCCTCTTCGGTGTCGAGCTCCCCGGTCGAGCCCACCGTCTCGACCTCGTCGCCCACCACCCCCTGACCGGCGAGCAACCGATCGGCCCGGCGTCTCCCCACCGGGCCGGTCCTCTCCCCTCGCCGCGTCGGAGGACGCCCCTCCCCCGGCCGACGCGCCTTCAGGACGACGCGCTTCCCGGCCGCGCCCTTTCCCGCCGCGCCTCTCGAGGCGCCGTTCCCCACCGCGCCTTTTCCTGGCACCTTTCCCCGCGCCTTCCCGCCCCCCGGTGTGATCTGATCCCTGCGTGACACCGCCCGAGCTCCGGATCGAGATCCTCGAGCGCCCCGACGACCCCGCGGTCCAATCCATGCTCGTCGAGCTGGGCCTGGAGGACCAGGAGCACTACGACCACCCCCGGGAGAGCCGGGAGGAGATCGCCGCCCACACCGGGCCGATCGCATCCCACTTCCGTGGTGAGAACGTGATGATGGTGGCGCGCGCCGGGGACGGCCGCCCGCTGGGGCTCTGCTGGTGCGTCATCTTCGACCCCGGCAACGGGCTGGAGGGCGAGGTGGCCGAGCTCTACGTCCTGCCCGACGCCCGTGGCCAGGGCGTGGCCACCGCCCTGGTGGGGGAGGCCATGCGTCTCTTCCGGCAGCGGGCGGTGAGCTTCGCGACGGTGTGGACGCGCCCCGACAATCCGGCCGCCCTCGCCGTCTACCGGCGACACGGCTTCGCGCCCACCGAGCAGACGGTGCTCACCTGGCTGCCCCTCCCGGGTCGCGGGGAGCCCGGGGCCGGCCCGAGCGGAGAGCACGGCGCGGATAATCACGCTCCGTGACACCCCGGAGAACGCGATGACCCTCGAACGCGACCAGGTCGCGCACGTCGCCATGCTCGCCCGGCTCGGTCTGAGCGACCAGGATCTGGAGCGCTACCGCGAGCAGCTCGACGCCATCCTCGCCCACGTCGACCGCCTCCAGCAGGTGGACACCTCCCGGGTGGGGGAGACCGCCCAGATCGGCGGTCTGGTCAACGCCTGGCGCGAGGACGAGCGGCGGGAGTGCCTGCCGGTCGAGGCCGCGCTCGCCAACGCGCCGCGCCGGCGGCGCGACCACTTCGAGGTGGGGGCGATCCAGGAATGACCCCCCGCACCGTCGCCGAGCTGGGGGCGAGCCTGCGTCGCGGCGAGACCTCGCCCGCCGAGCTGGCCGCCGCCTCCCGGGGCGCGCTCGAATCCCTCGCCCCCCTCCATCCCGTGCTCCGCTACACCGACGAGCTCACCGAGCGCCAGGCCGCCCGCGCCGCCCGCATCCTCGCCGAGGCGCCGGAGACCGCAGGGGCGCTCTGCGGCATCCCCTTCGCCTACAAGGACGTGCTCTGCGTCGAGGGGGTGGAGACCACCGCCGGGTCGAGGATCCTGCAGGGCTACGTCCCCCCCTACACCGGCACCGCCGTGGGCCGGCTGCTCGACGCCGGCGCGGTGCCGGTCGCGGTCACCAACTGCGACGAGTTCGCCATGGGCTCCTCCAACGAGAACTCCGCCTTCGGCCCGGTGGGCAACCCCTGGGACCCGAGCCGGGTGCCGGGAGGCAGCAGCGGGGGGAGCGCGGCCGTGGTCGCGGCCGGGGCGGTCCCCTTCTCCCTGGGGACCGACACCGGCGGGTCGATCCGCCAGCCGGCCTCCTTCTGCGGCGTCGCCGGCTTCAAGCCGACCTACGGCAGGGTCTCCCGCTACGGGCTGATCGCCTTCGCCTCGTCGCTGGATCAGATCGGCCCCTTCGCCCGCAGCGTCGACGACGTGGCCCGGGTCTTCACCGCCATGGCCGGGCACGACCCCCGGGACAGCACCTCGTCGCCCACCGAGGTGGAGCCGGTCGACGAGCAGCTGGAGCGCGGCGTCGCGGGGCTGCGCCTCGGGGTCCCGCATGAGTACATGACCGAAGGGCTGGAGCCGGGCGTCCGCACCGCGGTCGAATCGGCCCTCGCGCTCCTGGAGAAGCTCGGCGCCACCCTCGAGGAGGTCTCGCTCCCGTCCACCCCGGCGGCGCTCAGCACCTACTACATCATCGCCCCGGCCGAGTGCTCGGCCAACCTGGCGCGGATGGACGGGGTCCGCTTCGGATTCCACGTCGACCGCCCATCGCTCACCGACAGCTACCTGGAGACCCGCGGCCAGGGCTTCGGTCCCGAGGTCAAGCGCCGGGTCATGCTCGGCACCTACGCGCTCTCGAGCGGCTACTACGACGCCTACTACCGCAAGGCGCAGAAGGTCCGGACCCTCATCGCGGAAGAATTCGATCGCGCCTTCGAGAAGGTGGACGCCCTGGTCTGCCCCACCTCGCCGATCGTCGCCTTCCCCAAGGGGGAGAGGAGCGATCCCCTCTCCATGTACCTCTGCGACGTGCTCACCCTCCCGGTCAACCTCGCCGGCCTGCCGGGCATCTCGGTGCCGTGCGGCCTGAGCGAGGGCCTCCCGGTCGGTCTGCAGGTGATCGGGCCGCGCTTCCAGGACGCGCGGGTGCTGCGCGTCGCCCACGCCTACCAGGGGGCGACCGCCTGGCACGAGGCGCCGCCACCCCCGGCCCCGGGCGCCGGGAGCCCGACGTCGTGACCACCACCAGCGCGGTGAGCACCCTGGAGCAGATCCTGGCGCGCTATGAGCCGGTGATCGGCCTGGAGGTGCACGGCCAGCTGCTCACCCGCAGCAAGATGTTCTGCGGCTGCAGCGCGGACTACATCGGCAGCCCGCCCAACAGCAACACCTGCCCGGTCTGCCTGGGCCTGCCCGGGGTGCTGCCGGTGATCAACCGGGTGGCCGTCGAGTACACGGTGCGGACCGCGCTGGCGCTCAACTGCGAGATCCCCGAGCACAGCAAGTTCGATCGCAAGAACTACTTCTATCCCGACCTCCCCAAGGGCTACCAGATCTCCCAGTGGGACATGCCCCTCTCGCTCAACGGCCACCTCAGCTTCACGGTGGACGGCGAGGAGGTGCGCTGCGGGATCACCCGGGTCCACCTCGAGGAGGACACCGGCACCCTCCAGCACGCCGGCGACATCCTCCAGCAGGCGCGCAGCTCGGTGGTCGATCTCAACCGGGCGGGCGTGCCCCTGATGGAGATCGTCGGCGAGCCCGACCTCCGCTCCTCCGAGCAGGCCCGCGAGTACCTGGTCCGGCTCCGCCAGATCCTCGTCTACATCGGGGTCAACGACGGCAACCTGGAGCAGGGGTCGTTCCGCTGCGACGCCAACATCTCGCTGCGCCGCCCCGGCGAGACCGAGCTCGGGGTCAAGGTCGAGGTCAAGAACATGAACTCGTTCCGGGCCGTGCAGCGGGCCCTCGACTTCGAGATCGTCCGCCAGGGACGGTTGCTCGACCAGGGTCAGACCATCGCTCAGGAGACGCGCGGCTGGGTGGAGGCCAAGGGCGCCACCATCTCCCAGCGGAGCAAGGAGTACGCCCACGACTACCGCTACTTCCCCGAGCCGGACCTGCCTCCCCTGCAGCTCGGCGTCGACTTCGTCGAGCGGGTCCGGGCCGGGCTCCCCGAGCTGCCCCAGCAGCTGATCGAGCGGCTCCAGCGCGACCACGGCCTCTCGCCGTACGACGCCGCCGTCATCAGCGCCGAGCGCGAGGACGCGCGGGCCTTCGAGGAGCTGGTGGCCTCCGGGGTTCCGGCCAAGGCTGCCGCCAACTGGCTGATGGGGGAGGTGGCGAGGCTGAGCCGCGAGAGCCACACCCCGCTGCAGCGCAGTGGCCTCGGGGTGGCCGGCCTCGCCGCCCTGGTCAAGCTGGTGGAGGGTGGCAGCGTCAACGGCTCCACCGCCAAGGAGCTCCTCGAGGAGCTCTACCTCCCGGGCGGCGACCCCGCCGCGGTGGTCCGCGACCGGGGGCTCGGCCAGGTCAGCGACCAAGGTGAGCTGGAGCGGCTGGTGGACGCCGTGATCGCCGAGAACCCGGCCGCGGTCGCCGACTTCCGGGGCGGCAAGGAGCAGGCCCTGCAGCGGCTGGTGGGCGGGGTGATGAAGGCGACCAGGGGTCGCGCCGACGCTCGGGCGGTGACCGGCCTGCTCCGTGACCGTCTCTCCGGCTGAGCCGGGCGCGGCCACGTTCGAGGAGCGTCGCGCGCCTGGGAGTCGGGGAGGTGGTGCTTCGCTCCGGCGCGCGCGTCCGAGCGCCCTGCCGGCGCTCGGCGCGCTCTGCTCGGCCGCATTGCAGCTGCCGCCTGCGCAGAGCCTGCGCTCAGCACGCACCTCCCCGCCTCCTTCTCCAAACCTCCGCTCGGCACGCACCCCCGCGCCTCCTCGCCGGTGCCGGCGCTCAGCACGCACCTCCCCGCCTCCTTCTCCAAACCTCCGCTCGGCACGCACCTCCCCGACTCCTCGCGAGCCTGAGCTGAGGTGAATCTCGAGGCCGGCGCCCGGCTCAGCGTCGCCTGTGAGGCCATGGTCCACGGCGGGCTCTGCCTCGCCCACGCCGAGGGCGCGACCCTGATGGTCGACGGCGCCATCCCCGGCGAGACCGTCGAGGTGGCGCTCACCTTCCGCAAGGGCCGCACCTGGTTCTGCCGGGTCGTCGCCGTCGAGACGGCCTCCCCGGACCGGGTCGGCGCGCCCTGTCCCTACGTGGATGAATGCGGAGGCTGCCAGCTCCAGCACGTGGCCTATCCCCGCCAGCTCGAGCTGAAACGGGAGATCCTGCTCGACGCCCTCCGCCGGGCCGGGGTCGCGGTGCCCGAGCCGCGACTGCATGGCATGGACGACCCCTGGCGCTACCGGTGGCGGGGCGAGTTCCACGTCATCCCCGGTGCCCGGGGGCTGGCCGACGCCACCCTCGGCTTCAACCGGGCGCGGAGCTGGCGCAAGGTGGCCGTCGACGACTGCCTGATCCACCACCGCAGCATCGCCGGCGCGCTGCCCCGGCTTCGAGAGCTGGTCCGGCGGGGCGGGTCGGCCGGCCTCGGCGTCCTCCACGTGACCGCCGGCGAGTCCGGCGACGAGCTGCTGCTCCGCGCCAAGCCGGCCTCCGCCCTGGCCCGCCCGGTGGTCGACGAGATGGCGGCGAGCCTCCCGGCCGGGGAGCGGTGGAGCACCGACCTCACCACCCTGCGCTGGCGGGAGCGGGCCTTCCGGGTGTCGCCGGAGTCGTTCATCCAGGTGAGCTGGGGGCATCTCGACGCCCTCTACGGCTGCGTGCTCGCGGCCCTCGGCGAGGTGCGGGGGCGGCGCATCGTCGACGCCTACGCCGGGATCGGGGTGCTCAGCGCCGTCCTCGCCGGCCAGGCGCGCGAGGTGGTGTGCATCGAGAGCAACCGGAGCGCGGCCGCCATGGGCCGGCTCAACGCCCGCATCAACGAGGTCGCGGATCGGGTCCGCTATGTGGTGGCCCCGGTCGAGACCGCGCTCCCCGAGGTCGCTGCCGAGGAGGGGATCGACGGCCTGGTGCTCGACCCGCCCCGGGCCGGCTGCGGCGGCCAGGTGACCGGGTGGCTGGCCCTGACCGGGCCGCCGCGGGTCGTCTGCGTCTCCTGCGACCCGGCGACCCTGGCCCGGGACCTCCACGTCCTGGTCGCCTCGGGCCCGTACAGCGTCGACTCCGTCGACGTGGTGGACATGTTCCCCCAGACCTACCACGTGGAGACCGTGGTGGCCCTCCGGCGCGGCTGAGAGCGCGCCCGGCGCGGCCCGCGGGGTCGTGGCGATCGAGGTTCCAGCGCGGCGAGGCCGGTTGGGGTCAGGTGGTGATCGTCACCGGTGGCACCGGGGCCGACGGCCCCTGGGTGTCGAGGGTGGAGAGGACGGCATAGGTGCCCGGCGGGGAGGGCTCGGGGAGCAGCGCGGTGAAGGCACGGCTGGTTCCGGCCGGAACCATCTCGAGCGCGATCGCCAGGCAGTGCATCTCCGGGGTGGGGGTGGGGGTCGGCACCGGCGCGCCGGTGCTGGTCTCCGCCCGGGCGGTCAGGCTGGGCACGCAGCCGCCCAGCACGGTGAGCGGGCCGCGCACGGTGACGGTGACCTGCAGCTCGGCGCCGGGCGCCGCGGTCACCACCGCGGTCCAGCCGGCCGCGTTGGTGGCGCTGCCCAGCACCACGGACCCGGGTGACACCGGTGCCGCCACCCCGGTGGGGAACGGGGAGGGGTGGGGGAGGAGGGCGACCCGGTTGCCCTGGGTTCCGCAACCGGCAGCGGCGACCGCCACCGCGGCTCCGAGAGAGGAGAGCAGGAGGAGCGCGAGAGACCTCACCTCAGTGAGACGCCGCACCGGGCTCCGCGGTTCCCGGGGTGCCGTCCGGCCCCGGCGAGAGCGTCATCTCGACGTCGATGCAGCCGCGGGAACGCCGCCGCAGGGCCGGCGCCCTTCAAACGCGGGAGTGTGTTCGCGCTCGCTCTGCCGGGAGCCGCCGCCGCCTGCCCATCCGGGCTGGTCAGAATGGGGCGAGCCGTCCCGGGACCTCCTCTCGGCGGTGCTAACGTACGTGCGTTTGGAGGAAGCCACCGAGGAGATGATGGACGGGGACGCGCGCGCGGCGGAGGCAGCGGAGCCGTTCGTCCATCTCCACACCCACAGTGAGTTCTCGCTGCTGGACGGGGCGGCTCGGATCCCGGAGCTGGTGGCCTGCGCGAAGGCCATGGGCCAGCCCGCGGTGGCGGTCACCGACCACGGCGTGCTCTACGGAGCCGTGGAGCTGTACACCGAGGCGATGGCCGCCGGGGTCAAGCCGATCGTCGGCTGCGAGGTGTACATGGCGCCGCGCTCCCACCGGGACAAGGAGGGACGCGCCGACCGCGACCCCAGCCACCTGGTGCTGCTGGCCCGCGACGCCGCCGGCTACTCCAACCTGGTGGCGCTCTCGACCATCGCCCAGCTCGAGGGCTACTACTACAAGCCCCGGATCGACAAGGAGCTGCTCGCCGCCCACAGCGAGGGGCTGATCTGCCTCTCCGGCTGTGTCGGCGGCGAGCTTCCCCAGGCCATCCTGAGCGGCGACCTCGACGCGGCCGAACGGGTGGCCCGCCAGCACGCGGAGATCCTCGGCCCCGACAACTACTTTCTGGAGCTCCAGGACCACGGCATGACCGAGGAGACGGCGGTCCGCGAGGGGCTCCTGGAGATCGCCCGCCGCACCGGCCTCCCCATGATCTGCACCAACGACTCCCACTACATCCACGCCGCCGACGCCGAGGCCCACGACATCCTGCTCTGCCTCCAGACCGGGTCCCGGCGCGATGACGAACGGCGGCTCCGGTTCCACGGCCCGCAGTTCTACGTGGCCAGCGGCGACGAGATGCGGAAGCGCTTCGCCGCCTACGGGGAGGCCGCCTCCAACACCCTCGCCGTCGCCGCCCGCTGCGATTGGAAGCTGGAGCTGGGCCTGCATCACCTCCCCGCCTATTCGCCCATCCCCGAGGGCCTGGACGCCGACTCCTACCTGGCCGAGCTGTGCGCCCGGGGGCTCGCCGAACGCTTCGGCTCGGATCCCTCCCAGGAGGCGCGCGAGCGGTTGGCGATGGAGCTGGACGTGATCCGCCAGACCGGTTTCTCCGCGTACTTCCTGATCGTCTGGGACCTGATCCGGGCCGCCCGCTGCGACGGGGTGGTGGTGGGCCCCGGGCGGGGCAGCGCGGCCGGGTCGCTGGTCAGCTACGTGCTCCGCATCACCAACGTCGACCCGCTCCGCTACGGGCTGATCTTCGAGCGCTTCCTCAACCTGGAGCGCCGGGAGATGCCCGACATCGACATCGACTTCGACGACCGCCGGCGCGACCGGGTCATCCAGTACGTGACCGGAAAGTACGGCCAGGACCGGGTCGCCCAGATCATCACCTTCGGGACGATGGCCGCGCGCGCCGCCATCCGCGACGTCGGGAGGGTCCTCGACGTTCCGCTCCCCGACGTCGACCGGCTGGCCAAGCTGGTCCCGGCGTCCATCGGGATCACCCTGGATCGCGCCCTGGCCGAGGCGCGCGACCTCCGCGACCTCTACGACGGCGAGCCCTGGGCGCACAGCGTCATCGACATCGCCCGCCGCCTCGAGGGCATCAGCCGCAACGCCTCCACCCACGCCGCGGGCGTGGTCATCGGCGCCGAGCCGCTGGCCAGCATCGTCCCCCTGGCCCGGGCCACCTCGGGGAACGAGGGCGTGGTCACCCAGTTCGACATGAAGGGTGTGAGCAAGATCGGTCTGCTCAAGATCGACTTCCTGGGACTCTCCAACCTCACCGTGATCCAGGAGACGGTCGAGAACATCGAGAAGGTGCGGGGGGCGCGGCTGGACATCGACGCCATCCCCCTGGACGACCCCGCCACCTACGAGCTGCTCGGCAAGGCGGACACCCACGGCGTGTTCCAGCTCGAGGCGACCCTGGGCAAACGGATCCTGATCGACATGCAGCCCCGGTCCCTGGCCGACCTGGCCGCCGCCAACGCCCTGATCCGGCCCGGCCCCCTGGAGGGCGGGGTGGTGGATCTCTACATCAAGCGCCGGCGCGGGGAGGAGCCGATCACCTACCTGCGTCCCGAGATGGAGCCGATCCTGGCCGGAACATTCGGGACCATGATCTACCAGGACCAGGTGATGCAGATCGCCTCCGCCGTGTCCGGGTACAGCCTCGGCGAGGCGGACGTGCTGCGCGCCGCGATGGGCAAGAAGGACAAGGTCAAGATGGCCCACCAGCGGGAGAAGTTCCTGGCCGGCGCGGCCGCCCGGGGGGTGGTGGAGGGCACCGCCGCCGCCCTCTTCGACCTCATCGACCACTTCGCCGGCTACGGGTTCAACAAGGCCCATGCCTACTGCTACGGCCTGATCGGGTACCAGACCGCCTACCTCAAGGCCAATCACCCCCTGGAGTTCATGGCGGCGCTGCTCAACAGCCGGGCCGGCGACTTCGACAAGCTCAAGCAGACCATCCTCGACGCCCACGCGCGCGGTCTCACCGTCATGCTCCCCGACGTCAACCGCAGCGAGGCGGGGTTCGCGGTGGGCGACCCCGCGAAGCGCGAGATCCTCTATGGCCTGACCCACATCAAGGGTGCCGGCGAGCGGGTCATGGAGCAGCTGGTGGACGAGCGCCGGAGCGGCGGTGACTACGCCAGCCTGGTCGACCTCTGCCTCCGGGTCGGCGGTCGCGACCTCAACCGGCGGGTGCTCGAGGCGCTGATCCGGAGCGGCGCCTGCGACGGCCTGGGGGAGCGCGGCCTGCTCCTCGCGACCCTCGATCGCGCCCTGGATCGGGCCTCCCAGATCCGGCGGGAGCGCGATCTCGGGCAGGGCTCGCTGTTCGGCGAGAGCGCCGCCGAGGACGTCTCGATCGCCCTCTCCCCGGTCGACGAGTTCGGCACGGTCACCGACGTCACCGCGGTCCCCGCCGACGAGCGGCTCCGGTGGGAGCGGGAGTACCTCGGGATGTACCTGAGCGACCACCCCCTGCGCCGCATCTCGGACCGGCTCGCCGAGCGCGTCGACACCGCGGTCGGGGAGCTGGGGGCCCACCTCGACGGCATCTACGTGCAGATCGGCGGGGCGATCCGCGACCTGCGCGCCTTCATCCCCCGGCGCAGCACGACCGGGCAGCGGATGGCCTTCATGACCGTGGAGGACCTCTCCGGAGCCTGCGAGGTGGTGGTCTTCGCCCGCATCTTCGAGGAGTGCGCCGAGCTGCTCCGTCCCGACCAGGTGATCGTCGTTCGCGGTCGCGTCCAGGCCGGGCGCAACGGTCGCGCCGCCGTCCCGACGGCCCAGAACGGCGCCGCGGTCCCGGAGGAGGAGGAGCACCCCGACACCGAGGCGGTGAGCGTCATCGCCGAGGCCGTGTACGCTCTCGACGACGTCCGGCTGGCGGCCTGGCGCCGCAACAGCCGGGTCCGCCTGCGCCTCTCGGCCGGCCAGGAGTCGCTGCTTCCCACCCTGCGCGGCATCCTGGGACAGCACCGCGGAGAGGCCCCCGTCCTGGTCCAGGTGCTCGGGGTGCGCTCGGTCGACGAGATCGTGCTCGGGGACGAGTGGCGGGTGGAGCCGGGACCGGCGCTGGAGCGGGCGGTGGAGTCGCTGCTCGGCGACGCCTCGTACCGGGTGGAGGTGGAGCGGCAGCGGGCGCCCG
>Ga0187862_10006838_pt1 | contig 10294 bp, 9 predicted proteins | sample June2016WEW_10_1_FD_133003 | JGI IMG/M metagenome (GOLD analysis project Ga0187862, IMG submission 133003) | Peatland microbial communities from SPRUCE experiment site at the Marcell Experimental Forest, Minnesota, USA - June2016WEW_10_150 | ecosystem: Environmental > Terrestrial > Soil >... | reverse complement strand
GTTCGCCGCCAAACACAAAGTCCAGGTGACCCGCTTGGACGGAACGATTCTCAAAGTGGACTGCGTTAAGGCCCTGAAGGATCCAAAACTGGACCTGGAAGTTCTCCCCGGGGATCAGATCTATGTTCCCCGACGGACATTTTGGGATGCGATTACGGGCCAGTAAGCCGCGCGCCCGGCCGGCCGCGCCCGCTCCTGGAGTCTCGATCCCATGGTGCAACTTCTCATTCTCTCGGGCAACAAGGCCGGCGCGCAATTCATCGCCTCGCGCCTTCCCGTCCTCATCGGCCGCGCCCCCGACGCCGACCTTTCCCTGGACGGCCCGGGCGTCTGGCCGCGCCACCTCCAGATCATCCGTCAAGCACAAGGATTGGTTTGTCAGGCCCAGGACGGCGCCCTCCTCAGCGTCAACGGTACGCCGGCGGATCAGGCCGTCCTGCGCAATGGAGATGTCATTTCCATGGGCGCCATCAAAATTCAGTTTGGCCTGGCCCCGGTTCGTCAATCCAGCCTCCGCGCGCGCGAATGCCTCCTCTGGATCGCGCTGGCCCTCCTTTGCCTCGCCCAAGTCGCCCTCATCCGCCGCCTGGTTCGATAAGACGATTTAGGTTCAATGCCGAAAGTGGCGCACCCCGGTGAACGCCATCGCCATCTTCCGCTCATCGGCCGCGGCGATCACCGCGCCGTCGCGCACCGAGCCGCCGGGTTGGATGGCCGCCGTGGCGCCCGCTTCCCCCGCCGCCGCCAATCCATCGGCAAACGGAAAAAACGCGTCGCTGCAAACCACGCTCCCCTCCAGCGACAGACCGGCCTCCTTTGCCTTCCACACCGCCAGACGGCTCGCATCCACACGGCTCATCTGCCCCGCGCCGATTCCCAGCGTCCGGTCCGGCCCGGCATATACAATCGCGTTGGATTTCACGTGCTTGACCACCCGCCACCCAAACAGCATCGCCTGCAATTCCCCCTCCGTCGGCTGGCGCCGCGTCACAATCTTCAAATCCTCCGCCCCCGCCTCTTTCCGGTCGCTTTCCTGCACCAGCAACGAATCTTCCCCCACTCCGCGGAATTCCCACGGACTGGCCTCGCGTGGACTTTTCAACACCTTGAGCAGCCGGAGGTTTTTCTTCTTTTCCAACAGGGCGAGAGCGTCCGGCGCAAAATCCGGGGCCACAATCACCTCGCTGAAAACTTCCGCGATCGCCTCCGCGCAGGGCAAATCCAGCGTCCCGTTCACCGCAATAATGCCGCCGAATGGCGCTTGTTTGTCCGTGGCGAACGCTTTCTCCCACGCCTCCCGCAACGTCGCCCCTCGTCCGACCCCGCACGGATTGGTGTGCTTCAGGATGGCCAGCGTCGGCCCCTCCCCGGCAAATTCTCCGGCCAGATTCGCCGCCGCCGTCAAGTCAAGTATATTGTTATACGACAGCTCCCGCCCGTGCAACTGCCGGAAATATTCCCCAAAACCTCCGTAGAGCGCCGCCCGCTGGTGCGGGTTCTCCCCGTAGCGCAACTCCTGCGCCTGCGCCAGGTCCAGCCGCAGCCGCGCCGGCCACGCCTGCCCCGGTTCCAGCGGCGCCCCGGCAAACATCGCGCCCGCCTCCGCCCCGGACACCCCGAAGGTCCTCGCCAGCCAGGCCGCAATCTGTCCGTCGTAAGCCGCCGTGCGGGCAAAGACGCGCACCGCCAGCCGCCGCCGCAATTCCGGCGTCGTGTTCCCGGTGGCGGCGATTTGGCCCGCCACCTCCTCGTAATCCGCCGGGTCGCTCACCACCGTCACACTCTCGTGGTTCTTGGCCGCGCTGCGCAACATCGCCGGGCCGCCGATGTCAATATTCTCAATCGCCTCCGCCAGCGTCGCCCCGGTCCGCGCCACCGTTTGCTCGAAGGGATACAGATTCACCGCCACCAGGTCAATCGGTTTGATGTCGTGCTTGCGCGCCGCCGCCTCGTGCGCTGGATTGCCCCGCAGATACAGCAGCCCTCCGTGAATCCGCGGATGCAGCGTTTTCACCCGCCCATCCATCATCTCCGGGAATTCCGTGTAGGCGCTCAGATCGCTCACCATGATCCCTTTCTCGCGCAGGGCCTTGGCCGTGCCCCCGGTGGAGATGATCTCAATGCCTGCTCCCGCCAGCTTTTGGGCAAAAGGAATCAGGCCGGTTTTGTCGAATACCGAAAGGAGCGCGCGTTGCATCTTTGACATAGCACGCGGCTTACTTTTCCATAAGCCCGCGCGGAGTCAACTGATTTGCGATTAAATCATCCGTGTAATCCTGTAATCCGCGGCAAAAACCTTCGCATCGCCCGCCTCCGCCTATCCCCGCCGCCGCAGCGCCGCCACCCAGGCCCCGTCCACCTCCTCCGCGAACGGCAGCAATTGCCGCTGGCTTTCCAGAGTGAATTCGCTCTGCTCCCGCATAAACTCCCGCGTCACCTCTTCATTCTCCTCCGGTTCCAAACTGCATGTGCTATAAACCAGCCTGCCGCCCGGCTTCAGATGCGCCGCGGCCTCACGCAGCATCGCCCCTTGCTCCCGGCCCAGCCTTTTCAACTCCTCCTCGCTTATGCGCCACCGCAAATCCACCCGCCGCCGCAACACCCCGCTGTTGGAGCACGGCGCATCCACCAGAATCCGGTCGAACGGGCCGCCGCCGCCGGGGTTGGACGCCGTTGCCTCCACGCAGCCCGCCCCCAGCCTGGCGCAATTCTCCACCAGCCGCCGCAGCCGCGCCGGTTGCGGGTCGTGCGCCAGAATGTGTCCGCGGTTCCCCATCCGCTGCGCCATCTGCGCTGTTTTTCCTCCCGGAGCGGCGCAGAGATCGAGGATGTTTTCCCCCGGCTGCGGATCCAACTCCCGCACGGCCAGCAACGTGCTCGGGTCTTGGATGTAAAAAAGCCCCCGCTGGAAATCGCTCCATTCCGCCAGGCTGGGATGCGATTCCAATTCAAACACCTCGTTCTCCTCTGTCCAATCCCACCGCCGCGCGGCGAACCCGATCCCCTCCGCCTCCCACAGCCCCGTCAATGTGGCGGCATCGGTCTTCAAAAGATTCAACCGCGCGAAGGTTGGCGGCGGCGAGTTGTCCCACTCCAGCAACCGCGCCGTTTTCTCCGGCCCCCACCGCCCTTCCCATCGTTTCACCAGCCAGGCCGGATGCGAATAGCCCAGCGCCGGCTCCTCCCGTTTCAGCCCTTCCAATTCCCGCACCGTCGCCTCCCGCTCCCGCAGATAACCTCGCAGAACCGCGTTTATAAATCCCGTTTGCGCCCCGCACCCAAGCCGCCGCCCCAACTCCACCGTCTCATCCACCGCTACGTGCGCCGGCATGAGCTCCAGCCCAAAAATCTGATACAGCCCCAGCCGCAGCAACATTTGCACCACCCCTTCCTGCCGCCGGGCGCTGGTTTTGCGCGCAATCAGCCAGTCCAGCGTCATCTCCCACCGGACCAGCCCATACACCAGCTCCTGGCACAGCGCCCGGTCCAGCTTGCTCAACCCGGCGCGCGCCAGCTCCTGTTCCAGCAACATTTCCACGTATTCCCGGCTGACCCGCCGCCGCCGCAAAACACGCATGGCAATTTCTCTTGGACTTTCCCTGCTCACAGCCTAATAATATATCCTTTATGGACTCTGGGACATTATCAATGAAAGAAGAATTTGAAAAACTCGTCGCCGCCGGGAAACTCAGCCGCCAGCAAGTCGAACCCCTCACCCATCTGGCCGAGGACGGCTTTTGCTTCCATCGCAGTTGGGGATTTGGCAGAATCACCGCCGCCGATCCGGTTTTCGGCCGCTTAACCATAGATTTCCAGGACAAACCCGGCCACACCATGGATATGGCCTTCGCCGCCGAATCCCTCAAGCCCATCGCCAAAAGCCACATTTACGCCCGCAAAGTTTCCGACCTCGATGCCCTCCGCCAAATGGCCGCCTTGCATCATTTGGACCTCATCAAACTGGTCCTCCAAAGTTTTGGCGACCGCGCCACCGTGGACCAAATCCAGCAAGTTCTTGTTCCCGACATCATCAAGGACGACTGGAAAAAATGGTGGGAAGGCGCCAAGAGGGAGCTTAAAAAAGACGGCCATTTCCAGGTTCCTCTCAAAAAATCCGAGCCAATCGTTTACCAGGCCAAGGAAGTCTCCCTGCAAAGCCGCCTCATGGCCGAATTCCGCGCCGCCAAAGGATTGAAAGCCCGCCTCAACGCCGCCACGGAAGTCCTCAAAAACCTCTCCGATCTGGGTGACCGCGCCGCCGCCGCCAGGGAAATCATCCCCACCTTGAACACCGAAATCGCCACCCACCAGCGCACCCAGCCCGCCGTCGCCTTGGAAGCCATCTTTGTCCGCGACGAAATCCGCGCCGCCGTCGAAGTCCCGCCCGCTGAAAACGAGATTTCCGCCCTCGCCCTCTGGGTGCAGGAATCCGCGCGCGTGGGCCCGCTCCTGGACCAGATTCCCGCCGGCAAACATCGGCGCGCCCTCCAATCCTTCAAGGAATCCCTCCGCGAGGCCTGGCCCGACGCCTTGCTGGGCGCCCTGAACCAGGTTTCCTCGAAACTCGCCGGTGAAGTCGCCCATGCCTTGATCGCCGGCGAAAAATGGGAGCAGTTGAAGGAAATCCTCGCCCGCCTCATCAGCCAGCACCAGGCCGGCAGCGAACTCCTCCTCTGGCTCGCCAAGGAACGCTCCGACTCTTTTGCCGACATCCTCGGCCCCGAGGTCTTTCGCGCCATGCTCACCGCTATGGAGCGGGACCAGTTCAACGAGAAGCGCTCCAACAAACTGCGTGATTTTATTCTCGACGATCCCACCCTCCTGGTCGAACTCATCGGTTCGGCCGACCTGGAGGTCATCAAGGATTTGACCCGCGCCCTCCAACTTTCCCCCTGCTTCGACGACATGGACAAACGCTCGCTCCTGGCGCGCATCGTCAAGAGCTACCCGGCCGTGCAGACCATGATCTCCGGCGACCAATCCCGCGAGAAACAGGAGACCAGCCTTGTCGTTTCCTGGGAAAGCCTTGAACGGCGCAAAAACGAATACGCCGAACTGGTGCAAAAGGCCATTCCGGCCAACTCCAAGGAAATTGCCGTCGCCCGCAGCTATGGCGACTTGCGCGAAAATCATGAATACAAGGCCGCCAAGGAAATGCAAAAAATCCTCATGCGCCGCAAAGGCGAGTTGGAATCCCAGCTCGTCCGCGCCCGCGGCAGCGACTTTGCCAACCCCCGCACCGACGTCGTCAGCATCGGCACCACCGTCTCCGTGACCGACCTCGATCACCAGCACCTGGAGCAATTCACCATTCTGGGCGCCTGGGACTCCAATCCCGACAAAGGCATCATCAGCTATCTGACCGCCGTCGCCCAGTCCCTTCTCAACGCCAAACCCGCTCAGGAAATTGAGGTCCCCGTCGAAGGCGGCAAAAAGCGCTACCGCGTCGAATCCATTTCCCCATTCAAACCGGCGTGAACGCCGCGGGCGCCTTTCCCCGCCGCGCGCCATCGCCCGGCATGAAAACCGCGCCCCGCCCCGGCGCGGCCACTCTCCGCATCGGGCCTTCCCCCATCCACGGCCTCGGCGGCTTTGCCAAAACCGCCCTGCTTCGCGGCGCTGCCGTCGTGGAATACGCCGGACGGCGCATCACCAAGGCCGAATCCTTGCGGCTCTGTGAACAAGGCAACGGGTTCATATTTTGCCTCGACGACGAGTTTGACTTGGACGGCAATTCCCCCGGCAACCCGGCCCGATTCCTCAACCACAGTTGCGCGCCCAACTGCGAGGCCCAAAGGCGCGGCGGTCGCATCTGGATCGTCGCCCTGCGTGACATCCCGGCGGGCGAGGAAATCACGTTCAACTACGGCTACACCCTCGATGAATATCGCGAGCATCCGTGTCACTGCGGCGCGCCGGAGTGCGCCGGCTGGATCCTGGCCGAAGAGTTCTTCCCTCATATCAAGAACAGGCAAAAATGAACCGAACTATGGACCCCTTTCCCCGAAAATGAATTTGCCGCAAAAAATCGCAAAGATCGCAAAAAAACACGCCAAACCGAGTTGGACGCGAGGCAAAAAGGGAAGAAAAGACAAACACAGCATTAAGGAAAAAGGCAAGAAAGGCCAAACTCTCCATGACGCGCTAGAGCATTTTCATGAAAACTGTAGCCGTTAAAATGTCTGGATTTTGGGGGAGCGCGGGCGCCCTCGCCTGCCGTGTTCGGCGCCTCGCCGAACACATTCCCCATCAATCCTCGGCTACAGCTTTTCTTAAACCGCGCTTGAACCTGATGGGTGACTGAACGGATCTTGGCCGGCGCTGGAATGAGGCAAATGCTGAACGGATGAGGTTTCATTGCGCAGACGAAGCCAGAGGGCACAGCGTTAGATGAAATTCCATCGTGCCAAAGCGTCGCAGGCGTATCGGCGATTGCTGGAAGACAATTGTTTTCAAATGTCCTCTCCATTTCCCAAGGTTGTGACCGATCAAAATACCAATCCTCTGGATGATCTGGATTGTTACATGAGTCCAGTAATACAACCTTAATCATGTCAAGGGGTCGAACTGCTTTGTTTCCTTGGCAAACGGTGCATCCGTAGGGAACGCCGCCATTTGGATTGTGGGGATCAACAAGGCGAATCCAACGCTCATTTACGTCATAAAGCCCATTTTCGAGCGGTGTCGCCGATTTTCCTGCCACGCAATGTCCCCCAGGACGTATCGAATTCGCCAAGATCAAAAGGTGTATCGTTTCATGCATACAACGTGTCCGTTGCGAAGAACAAATCAATTTTACCATCTTTTGAGCCTTCAAATATGAACAGGTCGCGCGCGTTCATGAAGAGGAGTTCGGTGATGCCCATCCGACAACCAGTGAGCATCTCCGATTAATCTTCGGACCCGATCACTACGCGACTTCAGATCTTCCGACCAGCTTTCAAAACATTTGCAAGGCTCTGGTTCCATGTGGGAACGGTACCAAGTGAACGCAAAATGGAAAAGAAAAATCATGACTGGAGATTGAAACGTTCTCCGATGTATCACGCGGTCGGTTTGCGTTTTTCTTTCGCCAGACGGAAGGATAAACCGACCCATTTGTCGGCCAACTCTCGGAGCCGCTTGTAGTTGGCCAACTCGGGGCAAGTGTCATTTCTCTTTTTAAACTGGTTGAGGGCACGAAGAAATACCTTCGTTTCTTTCGTGAACTTCTGTTTGATATTCTCACCAGAACGCCGCCGGTGGCCAGGCCCATCGAAAACCACATCCTGTCAGTCCTGTCTTGTCCTCCATAGCCCGGAGGGCGGCGAAGGATAATCGTGTGGAAATACTCTGTTGGCAACTGCTCCGCGGTTCATTTTGTCGGTTGTAAGATACTGGTATGTAAATAGTTACAATTTAATCGGCTTGGCGCTTTTTGCACCTTCCGGAAAAAACTCCACCCTCTGATTCCTCCGATTTCTCCGATTTCTCCGATTTTATCTTGCTTCGTGGGATTTGCAGCCGGTAGAATTTGCCTAGTCGGCCGCCTCGGAGAAATCCGGTCGTAGCCGCGGATTTTTTATGGCCGGATCGGTTTTTCAATACACGCATCGCGTCGTTTATGCGGAATGCACCGTGGGCAACCACGTTTATTACTCCCGCTATTTGGACATGCTGGAGGCGGCGCGCGGGGAATTCTTCCGCCATCTCGGCACCCCGTTGCTGCAATGGCAGGAGGCGGGAACAACTTTCCCCGTCATCGGGCTGGACATCTCCTACGACGGGCCGGCGCGCTACGACGACTTGCTGACGGTGGAAGTGTGGATCACTGAATTGGGTGGAGCGCGGCTGACGTTTGGCTTTCGCATCCTCAACGCGGCCGGGGCGCCGCTGGCCGAAGGCCGGACACGGCATGTCTGCGCCACGACCGATGGAAAACCGAAGCGGCTCCCCAAGGAGTTGCTGGAACGGTTGCAGCCATTCGTCCATCAGCTCCGCGGGTGAAATTTGCGGTGGACTTCCCGCAGGCGCCGGCCGTCCAAATGGGTGTAGATTTCGGTGGTGCTGATGCTGGCGTGGCCCAGCAGTTCCTGGATGACTCGCAAGTCGGCGCCGTTCTCTAGCAAGTGGGTGGCAAAACTGTGCCGCAGCATGTGCGGCGTGAGGTTGCGCCCGATGCCCGCCCGCGCCGCGCGCCGCTTGAACCGCAGCCACATTGTCACGGCCGCAAAAGGCGTGCCGCGGCGCGTCAAAAACAGATTGGCCGGGGACTTGCCCGTCACCAATTTCGGGCGGCCGGCGCGGAGATAACGCTGGATCGCTTCGACGGCTTTGCGTCCCAGCGGCACGACGCGTTCCTTGTTGCCCTTGCCAATGACAGTGACGAAGCCCGCCTCGAGGTGAAGCTGCTCGAGGCGGATGCCGCGCAACTCGGCCAGGCGCAGGCCGGAGGCGTAAGCCAATTCCAACGCAGCCTGATCGCAGAGCGAAGACGGGTCGCCCGTCGTTTCCAGATTGAGCAATTGTTCGATCTCGGCGTTGGAAAGACTTTTGGGCAGCCGGTTCCAGCGTCGCGGCAGGGAAAGATTTTCGGCGATGTTGAGCGGCAGATGCCTTTCCGCCTCGGCGAAAGCAAAGAAGGCCCGCAAGGCGGCGATTTGCAAGTAAATGGTTTCCGAGCTGAGCTTGCGGGGGGATTCCGGCGCCGGCTCCTTGAAGGCGCGCGTCCGTTCGTGTTCGATGAAGGCGATGAGATGAGACAACTCCACCGCCTTCCAGTCCTTCAAGCCCTGCCGCTCCGCCCAGGTGATAAAGTTTTGCAGGAGGGCGGCATAGGTTTTTTCGGTTTGAAGGGCAAGCCCGCGCTCATGGCGGAGATAGGACAAAAAATCTTCAACCAGATTTTGCATGGCCGGCGGCGGCGCGGCGGCGGCGCTAAAGATCGCGCCCGGTGAGCAGCTTGTAGGCGTCCAGGTACTTCTCGGTCGTTTTGGCAATGACGGTTGGCGGCAGGGCGGGGGCGGGTGGCTGCTTGTTCCAGGAAAGAGTTTCCAGATAGTCGCGCACGAACTGCTTGTCGAAGCTGGGCTGGCTGCGGCCCGGCTGGTACTGCTCCGCCGGCCAGAACCGGGAGGAATCCGGGGTGAGGACTTCATCAATGAGGATCAATCTCCCATCCCGCAGGCCGAATTCAAATTTGGTGTCGGCGATGATGATGCCGCGTTTGAGGGCGAAATCGGCGGCAAAGCAATAGATTTTCAAAGTGAGATCGCGCGCCTTTTCCGCCACCTCCGCGCCGACGATGTCGCAGGCCGCTTCGAAGGAAATGTTTTCGTCATGGCCGCTTTGCGCTTTGGTGGCTGGGGTGAAAAGCGGGGCGGGCAGGGGGCTGGAATTTTGCAGGCCGGTGGGGAGCTTGATGCCGCAAACACAGCCGGTGTTCTGATAATCCTTCCAGCCGGAGCCGGCGAGGTAACCGCGCACCACACATTCAATGGCCAGGGGTTGGGCCTTTTGCACCAGCATGCTGCGGCGGGCGAGGACGCTGGAAAAATTGTCCAATTCGCGCGGCAGCGGGTCGGCGGCGCCGGCAGCGAGGTGATTGGGGGCCAAATGCCGCACCAAATCAAACCAAAAGAAGGAAAGCTGGGTGAGCACCTCGCCTTTGCGCGGAATGCCGTTGGGCATCACGCAGTCGAACGCCGAGATGCGGTCGGTGGCGACGAAGAGCAAACACTCGCCCAGGTCGAAGATTTCCCGCACCTTGCCGCTCTTGACTTTTTTGACCCCCGGCAGATTCAATTCCAACAGCGGTTCGTTGAGCATGTGGAAAAATAAAGGGGCAGAGTCGAAAGTGCAAGGGGCAAAATCTGGAAACCAAGAAAAATCCAATTTGCGCCAAACTGCGGATTGACACGGCGGGGGATTTGGCTATGGTTGTCCAAAAGTTGGAGTATGAAACCCTTCTCACTGAAATCGCCGATCGGATCGTTTTTGTGCGCGTTGTTGATACTGCCGGGCGCGGCGGTGACAACCGCGCTGGCTAATTCTCCCGGCGGCGGCACCGGCACCGGCCCTGCTATCACCCTTGTGGACAACGGCAACGGCACCCTCACGATGGGCAACGGGATTGTCTCCATTCTCTGCAACGTCTCGGGGGCGGAACTCCCCCAGATCAATTACACTTACAATAATGGCGGAGGCATTGTGACCAACCAAATGCTCAATGGCGGCACGGATGGCGGCAAGTTTTATTGGGAAGAAGGCGGCTTTGGGACCAGTAACTTCACCGAAACGGCCTCTGTGAGCGTTC
>Ga0187862_10006830_pt1 | contig 10301 bp, 9 predicted proteins | sample June2016WEW_10_1_FD_133003 | JGI IMG/M metagenome (GOLD analysis project Ga0187862, IMG submission 133003) | Peatland microbial communities from SPRUCE experiment site at the Marcell Experimental Forest, Minnesota, USA - June2016WEW_10_150 | ecosystem: Environmental > Terrestrial > Soil >... | reverse complement strand
GACTGCAGCGCGAACATATGCGCGGGCAGGAAGTCCGCGAGCAGCCGCTCCAGGCTCGCTTCCCCGAACTGGCCGCGCAGATGCGGAAGCTTGAGCAGGTTGTTCAGATCGTTGATCGAGTGGCCGAGCGCGCCGACTTCACGGAGTTGCTCCTCCGCCGCCTTCAAGTGCTGCTGAACTTTTTCGAACTGCGCAAATCCTTCCTTGATGTTCTGATCGAGTTTCACCTGCACCTGCTCGGTGATGGCCATCAGCTTCGAATCCACCCGATCGCGAATCGAATCGAGGCTCTGCGCGGTCTGCTGATTCAGGCTCTGAAATTCGCTCTTCAGTTGCTGTGTGGTGAGCAGAAGAGAACTGGTCATCTCGCTGCGGCCATCGCTCAAGCTCCGGTTCTGCTCTTCCCTTCCCGCAGCAAGTTGTTGCTCGACCGAGCTTCGAATCTCTGAAAAGCCTTGCTGGATGCGGTCTGTGACCTGCTGTCGGAGGTCTCCTTTAGTCTGCTCCAGACGAGTGGCCATGTCGGCAGTGCTGATACTGATCTTCTGGCCAAGGGCGGTATTGAACCTTTCGAGCTGGTCTGCAACCTCCGCCTTTACATCCACTTGCGTGGCGGCCGAAACGCGCCGCAGCAGAACAGCCGAGAACCCAAGCAGGACAAGGGTTCCGGCGAGCACGGTAACCAGCAGTAAGGTCTCCATAGTAAGTAGCTGAGCCGAATTCTAGAAGCTAGCGTGAGAGATGGAAAGCGGAAAACTTTGCCGGCGATCCCCGCGCCGCAACGCCAACCACAAAAATCATGCTCCGGGTCCTGGCGGTTTCATTCGCGATGTTGACGGTAAGTCTCGGACCCTGCGCCGCACAAACCAAGCCGCCAGCAGTCGTTATTTGCAACGACACTAACACAAACGTTGGCAACAACCAGCCCGACCCCTACTCGAACTCGGCGGCCGGATCATCGTCTGACGAGGACTACGCCGCCGAGAACGAACTCTTGGAAGCGGCCAACCAGAGCCGCGAACTCGCTGGAGTGCCCCCGTTGCGCATGGAAGAAAGTCTGCGCGAAGCGGCGCGAACGCACGCCCGGCGCATGGCGGAGAGCGGGCGTCTGGAGCATCGTTTGCCCGGCGAGCCCTCCCTGCTCGAAAGAATTGCCCAGGTCAGCCCGCTAAGAATGGATCGCGCCGGCGAGAACATCGCCTACACTAATTGCGCTCTGGGCGCGAATGATGCCCTGATGCGCTCGGCCCCGCACCGTGAGAATCTGCTCGATCGCGGATTCAATGTCGCCGGCGTCGCCGCCATCTGGAGCAAAGGCCGGCTATATGTGGTCCAGGATTTCGCGCACGAGGTACCGTCGTATTCCGCGCAGGAGAGTGCAGAATTGGTTGGCCGGGCCGTCCACGAGATGCGTCAACAGGCAGGACTGCCGCAACTCGTCCGACTCACGCCGCGGAATCTTGACGTGGCCGCTTGCTCGCTGGCGAGAGAGAATCGTCCGAACGCTCACCTGCTCGCGGCCGCCTACGACAATCGAAAAATTATCACCTACACCGAGAGCCGTCCGGAAGTCCTGCCGCCGGGCGCCCTGCGTCTGCTGCGCGATCCAGGCGTTAGCCAGTTTGCGGTGGGCTCTTGCTATGCGCGTAATGCCGCGTACCCGACTGGCTTGTATTGGGTCGCGATTCTTCTCTACTGACTCTTGCTCGCTGCTCTGCTGAGAGAGTGTTGAGACATCGCGGGATTCGCGGGCAAGGTCGCCCACACAAGCACTGTGCTACCCTCCGAGCATCTGATCTCTTAATCTCTGGCCGCCCGTATGGAACCTGCTCCGCGAATCCGCATCGGGACTGCCGGCTGGTCATACAAAGACTGGGACGGGATTCTTTATCCGCCGGAATTGAAGCGCAAGAAAATTCATCCCGTCGAATTTCTGGCGCGATTCTTCGACGTCATCGAAATCAACACTTCGTTCTACGGACACATCCGCCCGGAACTGGGGCGCCTGTGGGCGCGGAAGGCAGCGGCAGTCAATCCAAATTTTCTTTTCACCGCAAAGCTGCACCGTTCGTTCACCCATTCTCCGCTGGCCGTGGTGGAACCAACTTCGGCAGCCAGCATCCGTCCAAATGAGCAGGACGAACGGCTGGCCCGCGAAGGTCTCGACTCGCTGGCCACGGAAGGCAAGCTGGGCGCGTTGCTCATCCAGTTCCCCGTCTCGTTCAAGAACACCGTTCTCAACCGCGAGTACCTGGAGCAGTTGCTGCGGCAGTTCATCGAGTATCCGCGCGTGGTCGAGGTGCGCCACGAGAGTTGGGATAATCCGGAAACGATCGCCGAATTCATGCGCCACAACGTCGGTTTCTGCAACATCGATCAGCCGTTGCTCGGGCGTTCGCTCGGGCCGACCGAGCATGTCACCTCGGGCATCGGATACGTCCGGTTGCATGGCCGCAACTACGAGCATTGGTTCGAGAGCGGGTTCGACAGCGACAACCGCAACGACCGTTACAACTACCTCTACAAGCCCGCGGAATTGGAGAAGTGGAAAGAAAAAATAGAAATCATCGCGCACCGCGCCGAGTCAACCTACGTAATCGCGAACAATCACTTTCAGGCCAAAGCCGCGGTGAATGCGCTGGAGTTAAGGCACCTGCTGGACGGGAAAAAAGTCCATGCCCCGGAGACCCTGGTGAAACACTATCCCGAGCTAAAAGAGATGGTCGAGATCGAGGACACCAGTGGGGATTATTCGCTGTCGGGATAGCAGAAAACGAGACCTGCGGGTGTTCTTGTTTTCTGCCCCTGCCAACACTAAGGGGCAGCATCTGCTGTACTTACAGCCGGAAGTGGCCGACCGCTACCAGTATCGAGTCCTACGATATAATAATTACACGTCGATGATTTCTGGCCGCATCGGATGCGAACTGGCTGTAGTGGCGGTTCTCTGCGTTCTGACGATTTTTCTCTTTCCTGGCATGCAGGGTCCGTACTCTGTGGTGCACGGGCCGGTTACTGCGCTTCTGGCAGCGCGAGCAGCGACCCGCCCGCGAACTGCCATCGTGCAGGCTGCATTTAGATCCCTCGGCCATTGTCTGATTTCGCCTCTCGTGGCTCTTTCCTGGGCGTCGCTTGCAGAGGCAGACTTTTTCTCGCTTCCCTCGCCAGAGCGCAACGCTATCCTCCGTTGCTGATTCTCCTCACCCTGTAGTTCCGAAACCCCTCAACCTTTGTCGCAGTCGCCGGAAGTGCTTTGCTGTTGCAATGCATTTCTTTCGCGGCTGACCGAAGGTTGCCGAGCAGGTCTATGTTCCACAGCGAATCCAACGTTCAAGTGAGGAGGACTGAAAAAATATGACGCAAAAAAGAATGAAGACATTTGCTCTACTCGCAGCACTGGCAGGTGTGTTGTCACTAGCAGGATGCGCCAAAAAGGCAGCCAAAGTGACGCCACCGCCTCCGCCCACCGCCGCACCAGCACCGACCGCCACTCTCGCTGCCAACCCCAGCGTGGTTCAGCAGGGACAGTCGTCCATACTGACGTGGCAAACCAGCAACGCCAACGAAGTTACCATTGCCGGACTAGGCACGCTGCCGCCGACCGGATCGCGCTCGGTCACGCCGAGTGCGTCCACCACTTACACCCTGGTCGCCAAAGGCCCGGGAGGAACCAACGATGCCTCCACCCGCGTCACGGTCAATGCCGCAAGCGCCAGTGCGGTGCCCTCACCCTCGGATGAGGACTTGTTCAGCAGGAACGTCAAAGATGTGTTCTTCGACTACGACAAGTACACGATCCGCCCTGACGAGGCGCCAACCGTCCAAAATAACGAAGCTTTCCTCGCGCAGCATCCCAGCATCAAGGTTCTCGTCGAGGGCCATTGTGACGACCGTGGATCCGAGGAATACAACATCGCCCTCGGAGCCAGCCGCGCGGAATCGGTTAAGCGAGCTCTGGTGCAAGAAGGAGTTCCCGCCGATCGCATCCGGACCGTCAGCTACGGCAAGGAAAAACCGTTCTGTACCCAGGACAACGAGCAATGCTGGCAACAGAACCGCGTAGACCACTTCGCAGTCGACCGTTAACCAGTCGTAAGGGGAGGGGCGGTTCACATTCGGGCCGCCCTCCAACCCCAGTGCGATATTCTCTTAAGAAGAATTTCCCGATCCATGAATGAAACCGTCCAGACAACGAGCACAGGTGGGTGGAGAGCCTGGCTGTCAGTTCGCGTGGCCGAACTGCGGCAGCGGGAGAGCCAGGTTTTTCTGGTTTTGGCGCTGGTAATCGGCGCATTGACTGGCGCGGCGGTCGTCGCGTTCATCCTGCTGACAGAACGCATGGGGATGCGCCTGTATCCGGTGGGCGGCGCTCCGTGGCGGCGTGTGCTGTTCCCGATCGTGGGTTCGCTCGGCATCGGCTACCTGCTGTATCGCTATTTTCCGAATGCGCGCGGCAGCGGCGTGCCGCAGACGAAGGCTGCTCTGTACGCGCGCGAAGGGCGCATCACGCTGCGCACCGTACTCGGCAAGTTTTTCTGCACTTCAGCAACGCTCGCCAGCGGAATTCCGCTGGGACGCGAAGGGCCTTCGGTGCAAGTGGGCGCGGGCATCGGTTCCGTGCTCGGACGCCTCCTCGGTCTGCGCACCGAACAAGTTCAGAGACTTATCCCGGTGGGAGCAGCGGCGGCCATTGCAGCCGCGTTCAATACGCCTCTGGCCGCAGTGCTGTTTGCGCTCGAGGAGATCGTCGGCGATCTCAACGCACCAGTAATGGGCGCGGTGGTGCTGGCTTCGGCGACTTCCTGGATGGTTCTGCGCGTCCTTCTCGGCGATCACCCCCTCTTCAAGGTTCCGCAATATCAACTGGTCCATCCGGTGGAGTTTGCGGTCTATGCCGTGCTGGGCGTGGCCGGCGGTTTGGTTTCGGCGGCCTTCACGAGGCTGTTGCTGGGCATGCGGGCGCGCTTCCTGCGGTTTCCGCAGCAGACGGTCTGGTTCCAACCGGTGGTGGGCGGCCTGCTGGTCGGGCTGACGGGTTGGTTTGTGCCGCAGGTTCTGGGCGTAGGTTATGGGTTTGTCGGCGAGGCGTTGAACGGCAGGATGGCCTTCCAGTTAATGGCGCTGCTGGTGGTTCTGAAACTTCTCACCGTTACCACCAGTTATGCTTCGGGCAATGCAGGCGGTATCTTCGGCCCCGCCCTGTTCATCGGCGCCATGTTGGGAGGAACGGTCGGAACCGTGGCGCATCATTTGTTCCCGGCGTACACCGCGACGCCGGGCGCCTACGCCCTGGTCGGGATGGGCGCGGCCTTCGCGGGTATCGTGCGCGCTCCCATGACCTCGGTGCTGATGATCTTCGAGATGACGCAGGATTATGCCGTGATCGTTCCCCTGATGATCGCTAATCTGGTGAGCCTGTTCATCGCTTCACGATTGCAGCACGAGCCCATTTACGAAGCGCTGGCCGTGCAGGATGGCATCCACCTGCCGACCGCGAAGACGCGCCAACGGCATGGTCAGCGTCAGGTAATTAGGGTGATGCAGACTGCGAGCCAGTTGCTGCCTGCCGAGATCACGGTTCGGGAGGCGCTGGAAAGCGTCCGATCGAGCGCAGCCCGAACCTGGCTGGTGACCGATCGACGAGGTGTCGTTGGCGTGATCAACCTGGCGACGTTGGAGCGCGAACTGGCGGAAGGTGCGGATCAGAAGCTCAGTGAACTCACGGATGCGCTGGTTTTTCCCCATGTCCACCCCGACCAAACCCTTGATTTGGCGCTCGAGCGCATGGGCGCAAACCAGATCGAAATCCTGCCGGTAGTGAACCGTGCTGATCTGCACAAGTTGGAAGGCATCGTTACGCTGCGGGATGTCCTGGATGCGTACGGCGTGAGCCGCGCCTGAGCGGCGGAATCCAAGTTGCCTCCAGCTTCATCTATGCAGCATGAACCTGGACAGTCAGAACTTGGTTACTCAGAACCTGGATAGTCTTTCCCTAGAACCCCTCTCTTCGCACCAACCGCTCGGCGGAAGCTTGGCGGAGGAATCGGTGCGAGTCTCTGCTGCCGAATCAGAAGACGCTGTCCTGCTCGACTCGTATTCGCGGGCAGTCACGGCTGCGGTTGAGAGAGTCGGCCCGTCGGTAGTAAACGTTGAAGTACATCAAGCGCTCCAAACGGCAGGCCGAACTCGTTCGGGCGAGTCCCGCGAGCGCCGTGGCGGCGGCTCCGGCTTCGTCTTCACGCCCGATGGATTGATTCTCACCAATAGCCACGTCGTGCACGACGCGACCCGGATCGAAGTGACGCTGGCGGACGGACGACGCGCTCCCGCTCGGACGATCGGCGATGATCCGGCGACCGATCTTGCCGTCATTCGAATCGATGTTTCCGGATTGCAGGCCGTTCCACTGGGAGATTCGCAGCTCCTGCGGCCGGGGCAAATGGCGATTGCGATCGGCAATCCGTACGGGTTTCAGTCCACCGTGACTGCGGGCGTGATCAGCGCGCTGGGGCGATCGCTGCGCTCGTACTCGGGGCGCCTGATCGAGGATGTGATTCAAACCGACGCAGCCTTGAACCCCGGAAATTCCGGCGGCCCACTCGTCGATTCGCAAGGCCGGGCAATCGGCGTTAACACGGCGACGATCCTGCCGGCGCAGGGAATTTGTTTCGCGATCGGTATCAATACCGCAAAATTCGTGGCCAGCCGCTTGCTGCGCGATGGCCGCATCCGGCGCAGCTACATCGGAGTCTCGGCCCAAACGGTTCCCATTCACCGCCGAGTGGTGCGCTTCTACGGATTAGCGCGAGAAACCGGCGTGGTCGTGGTCGGCATCGCGGACCGAAGCCCGGCGCGGACAGCGGGCCTGCGCGAGGGCGACGTAATCGTGGCGCTCGACGACAAGCCGGTAGCCGGCGTCGATGACCTGCATCGTTTGCTGACCGATGCTCAAGTCGGTGTGCGGTGCTCTTTGACGGTCATTCGCCACACCGAGCGCTTGATCCTGCCCGTCTTTCCGCAAGAAGTGCCCGAAGAGACCCGCTAGAGACTAATTACTGCCCGGGGCCCTGCGATCGCATTGCACACACTGGATTTCGTGTGTTAGCTTCGACTTCGAGAGGTCCGCTTTGCGACACACAATTCCGGTTGGGATGGACCGCAAGGAGAGCGACGTTTACCTGCGGCTCGATTCTGCGCGTCTGCCCCAGCATATCGCTATCATCATGGACGGAAACGGGCGCTGGGCCCGGCGCCGGCACATGCCGCGCATCGCCGGACATCGCGCCGGTGTGGCCGCTGTGCGTTCGACGGTCGAGACCGCGGCCCGCATCGAAATTCCGGCGTTGACGCTCTACGCCTTCTCCGAGGAAAACTGGAAGAAGCGTCCCAAGACGGAAGTCGATTTCCTGATGCGCCTTCTGTGCCGCTATCTCAAGGCGGAAATCAAGACGCTCAACGAAAACAACATCCGGTTGAAATACATCGGCCGTCAGCATGAGTTGCCCGAATCGGTGCAGCGCGAAATGGAAGAGGCTAGTTGCGCCACGTCCGGCAATACCGGGATGCTGCTGACACTGGCGTTGAACTACAGCTCGCGCAGCGAAATAGTGGATGCGTTTCGCGCGCTGGCGGAGGCCGCCGCCCGCAATGGCGGCCTCGATCACATGGAAGTCGATGAGCGGGCAATTAGCGATCATCTCTACACTCGCGGGCTTCCCGATCCCGACTTAGTAATTCGCACCAGCGGCGAGATGCGGCTGAGTAACTTCCTTCTCTGGCAGCTGGCCTATGCGGAGATCTATGTGACGCAGACGTTGTGGCCTGATTTCCGCGGCGTTCAACTGCTCGAAGGGATCGAAGAATATCAGAAGCGCGACCGCCGCTACGGTGGGCTGGGCCCGGACGGGCATGCCCCGCAGCACACTCCGCGGCCTACGTCGTTCCGGCCCCACGCTGAGGCGAAACGTTGATGAGCACTGCTCGTGTGGGGACGGGCGCCCTCGCCCGTCCAAGCCGAGCGCAGCTCGGCAGCTGCCGGAGATCGCAGCAAGTCTGGATTCGCGACAAGCGCAGCATGCTCCGCAGCGTGATCCCATGATCCAGCGCGTCGCGACCGCCGTCGTTCTAATTCCACTGGTTCTGTTGTTGGTTCTCAAGGCCCCGCTGTATGTGCTGGCTATTGTGGCCGGGGCGGTAGCCCTGCTGGCCATCGCCGAGTTCCTGAAGCTGGCGACGCACTATGCGGTCCAGCCGCTGGGGCCGGCGACATATGCCTTCGTCGCACTCTTCTTTGTATTTGTGATTATCGCTTCCACCAATCGCACGCCGCTGGTTGAGACCACAGCCATGCTCTACGGGATCGCGCTGGCGGCGGCGCTCGCGCCGTTTGTGTTTCTGACGGTAGCCATGCGGCGCTCCAACCTGACCAGCGGCTATCCGGCGGCCGCCGCGTCGGCGTTTGCCTTCGTCTATATCGCGATCCCGATGGCGCTGCTGGTCGCGATCCGGCAGCAGCCGGCGGGAGCGATCTGGACGATCTACACGCTGCTCGCCGTGTGGGCGGGAGACATCTTCGCTTACTTCGTGGGCAGGTCGCTGGGGCGGCATCGCATGTCGCCCGAGATCAGCCCGAAGAAGACCTGGGAGGGCGCCGTGGCCTCGGTCCTGGCCAGCGTGATCGTAGGCACGCTATGGATTCAGCACGCGCCCGGAATCAGCTCCACGCTGCTGCGGGTTGGATTGATTGACCGCCGCGATGGCATGTTCGGCCTGGAGCAGCCACAACTGTGGCCCATCATTGTGCTGTCGGCGGTGATTAACATCGCGGCGCAATTGGGCGATCTGGTCGAGTCGCTAATAAAACGCGGCGCCGGAGTAAAAGATTCCGGCACGATTCTGCCCGGCCACGGAGGCATGCTCGATCGCATCGACGCCATGCTGTTCGCGGTGCCGGTGGTGTGGGCATGCGGCGCGTGGCGGCTGATGCAGTAGGAAGGAAAAGTACTCCTGAGGTTTCCTTTGTGTCCATGGTGGTTATCGCGCCTGAATTGCGTCGCGCGGACAGCCGTGCAACTCTCGCCAAAATGCGGCGCCAAGCCAAGACTCTCGCCACACCATTGCTACGCCCTCTCGCCCAGACGCTGATTGCTTGCATCGCCTGTGCCGTCTGCGCTTCGGCGCAGATTAACGTCCGCTTGCAGACCCGCGAAGCCATCGAAGCCCATTTGAAGTCATTTTCAACCAGGAACAGCGAACGCGAAGCCCTGATCCGGAAATGGTTCGCCGACTCCGGATGCAAGGATCCGAATCTCTCCGAGCAAGAGCTCGACCGCAAGCTGCCGCCGAACGTCATTTGCGTGTTGCCTGGAGAAACGCCGGAAGTCATCGTGGTTGGCGCTCATACCGATCACGTCGACAGCTTTGGCGACGGCGTGGTCGACAATTGGACAGGAGCGGTGTTGTTGCCGAGCCTCCTGTACAGCCTGAGCGCACAGCCGTCATCACACGCTGATCTTCGTCGGATTCTCGGGCGAGGAAAAGGGGCTGGTTGGATCGCAGTATTACGTCGATCACCTCACCAGCGAACAGCGCGCACACATCGAGGGCATGGTGAACTTCGACAGCCTGGGGCTCGGTCCAACCGAGGTCTGGGCTTCGCACGCCGACAAAGTGATGCTTGACGCGCTTGCCTCGGTTGCGGCGACGAGCAGACTCGTGGTCGCCACCATGAACGTGGACAACCTCGGCACCGCCGATTCCGAATCGTTCGCTCGCTACCAGATTCCGCGCATCACCCTGCACTCCGTGACCGAACAGACCTGGTCGATCCTGCATTCGCCGCTCGACAAGCTGGCAGCCGTCAGGATGAACGATTACTACGAGAGCTATAAGCTGATTGCCGAGTATCTGGCGTATCTCGATGACGCGCTGCAACCTCCGCCCGCGCCGCAGCCAGGCAAAGCGGCTCAGTAGCTCAGCAATAACCGGCTCACCGGAACGCCTGCGCGGTCGCGTACAACGCAACCAACCCCAGCAAGAGCACCGCCTCTTCGAACTTCTCCGACCACACATGCAGACGGTCGAATTCCCTGCGCAGCGGGTTGTCCAGAGGCACGCTATCGATCACTCCAACCTCGGCGCGAAGGGCGTGCAGTTTCGGGGAAATGGCAAATTGCGAGATCACCGTAAGCAACAGCATCAGCACGATCAGAAGATGCCGCGCCGCCAGCGGTCGCGCATTTCCCGTGGCCATCCGGCTGTAGAGCATGGAAGCAATCAGAAAAACAATTCCGGAAACGATG
>Ga0187862_10006829_pt1 | contig 10304 bp, 6 predicted proteins | sample June2016WEW_10_1_FD_133003 | JGI IMG/M metagenome (GOLD analysis project Ga0187862, IMG submission 133003) | Peatland microbial communities from SPRUCE experiment site at the Marcell Experimental Forest, Minnesota, USA - June2016WEW_10_150 | ecosystem: Environmental > Terrestrial > Soil >... | reverse complement strand
GGCTGAGCTCGCCGAGGCTGAGCTGGCCGAGCAGACGGGAGCGGGGACATGACGAGCGTGCTCCACCAGGCTGCCCGGCCGCAGCAGCCGCCGGCCCCCGCGCCGGTCAGCATGGCCGCCGCGCTGAACCAGGCACTGGCCGACGCGCTGGCGGCCGACGATCGCGTGCTGGTGTTCGGTGAGGACGTCGGCGCGCTCGGCGGGGTGTTCCGGGTCACCGACGGGCTGGCCGCGCGCTTCGGCGAGGGCCGGGTCTTCGATACCCCGCTGGCCGAGGCCGGGATCGTCGGGACCGCGATCGGGATGGCCATGAACGGCCTGCGCCCGGTCGTGGAGATGCAGTTCGATGCCTTCGCCTACCCGGCATTTGAGCAGATCACCAGCCACCTCGCGAAGCTGCGGAACCGGACCAGGGGCCAGGTGGAGCTCCCGGTGGTGGTCCGGGTGCCTTACGGCGGCGGCATCGGCGGTGTCGAGCATCACTGCGACTCCTCCGAGGTGTACTACGCGCACACGCCGGGACTGCGGGTCGTCACGCCGGGCACGCCCGCCGACGCCTATACGCTGCTGCGCCAGTCCATCGACTGCCCGGACCCGGTGATCTTCCTGGAGCCCAAGCGGCGCTACTGGGCCAGGGAGGCAGCGGTCCTGACGGCCGCCGGCCCGGACATCACCGCCGCCACCGTCCGCCGGCCGGGCCGCGACGCCACGGTCATCGCCTACGGCGGCCTGGTGGCGACGGCGCTCGAGGCGGCGCAGACGGGCGCCGAGGACGGCTGGGACCTGGAGGTCATCGACCTGCGCAGCCTCTCCCCCTTCGACGACGAGACCGTGGCCGCGTCAGTCCGGCGGACCGGCCGCGCGGTCGTCGTGCACGAGGCGGCCGGGTTCTGCGGCTACGGAGCCGAGGTGGCGGCGCGGCTGACCGAGCAGTGCTTCCACTACCTCGAAGCCCCGATCCTGCGGGTGACGGGCTACGACATCCCTTATCCGCCGCCCAAGCTCGAGGAGCATCACCTGCCGAGCGCGGACCGCATCCTCGACGCGGTGGCCCGGCTGCAGTGGGACGACCATGCCTGATTTCTGCCTGCCCGATCTGGGCGAGGGCCTGACCGAGGCCGAGATCATCGCCTGGCGCGTCCAGGTCGGCGACCAGGTGGTCACCGACCAGATCGTGGTGGAGGTCGAGACGGCCAAGGCCGCCGTCGAGGTGCCGGTCCCGTTTGCCGGGCAGGTCGCGGCGCTGCACGCCGAGCCCGGCCAGGTGCTGTCCGTCGGCGCGCCGCTGATCAGCGTCACGCCCGCCGTTGTCAGGGCGGACGGCGTCACGGCAGGCGGCGCCGCGGCAGGCGGCGCCGCGGCAGACGGCACGAGCCCGGCCGCCGACGGCTTCCGCGAGCCGGGCGTCATCACGCCGCCTGCGGACAGGCCGCCGCCGGCCGCCCCGGTGCCGGCCGCTCTTGGGCCGGTGGCTGCCGCGGCAGCCAGCCCGGCGACCGCGGCAGGCAGCGGCAGCGTGCTGATCGGGTACGGCACGCCGGGTGGATCAGGAAGGCGCCGCCGGCACCCGAGGCCCGGCCGCCGCCCGCCGGCGACTTCGCCCGCTCCCGCACCAGCCCCGGCGGCGGCCAATGCGGCGACAGCGGGCTCGGCTCCGGGCCAGGCCGGCGCGGTCAGGGAGCAAGTCCCGGCTGCGCCGGGGAGAACCGGGGAACGCGTGCCGGTCATCTCGCCGCTGGTGCGGAAGATGGCCAGGGACGCCGCTCTCAGCCTGTCAGCGCTCACCGGCAGCGGCCCGTCCGGCCTGATCCTGCGCGAGGACGTGGAGCGCGCCATCCGGCAGCAGCCCCAGGCGGAGGGCTCCGTGACGAGCCCCGCGGCCAGCCCCGTTCCCGCGATCGGCCCCGTTCCCGCGGCCAGCCCCGTTCCCGCGATCGGCCCCGTTCCCACGGCCGGCCCCGTTCCCGCGATCGGCCCCGTTCCCGCGATCGGCCCCGTTCCCGCGGCCAGCCCCGTTCCCGCGGCCGGCCCCGTTCCCGCGGCCGGCCCCGTTCCCGCGGCCGGCCCCGTTCCCGCGATCAGCAGAGTCACCCCGCAGCCCGCAGCCTCTGCTGATGAGGTGCGCATTCCGCTGACCGGCTTGCGCAAGACGGTCGCGGACAAGCTCAGCCGGTCGCGCCGGGAGATCCCCGAGGCGACGGTCTGGGTCGACGTGGACGCCACCGAGCTGCTCGCCGCCCGCGCCGCGATGAACGCGCGCCAGCCCGAGCGGCCAGTCAGCGTGCTGGCACTCGTCGCCCGCTTCGCCATCCTCGGCCTGCGGCGCTATCCCGAGCTGAACGGGCGGGTCGAGGCCGATGAGATCGTGCTGCCGTCCGCCGTCCGGCTCGGCTTCGCCGCGCAGACCAGCCGGGGGCTGATCGTCCCCGTCGTCCGGGACGCGCACGCGCTCTCAGCGCGCGACCTCGCGGCGGCCATCTCCGGCCTGACCGCGGCGGCACGGGCCGGCACGGCCAGCCCGGCGGACCTGAGCGGCGGCACCTTCACGGTGAACAACTACGGCGTCTTCGGCGTGGACGGGTCGGCCGCGATCATCAACCACCCCGAGGTCGCGATACTCGGCCTCGGCCGGATCATCGACCGGCCCTGGGTGGCCGGCGGCGCGGTCACGGTGCGCAAGCTCGCCCAGCTGACCCTGGCCTTCGATCACCGGGTCTGCGACGGCGGCACGGCCGGCGGATTCCTGCGCTTCGTCGCCGACTGCATCGAGACGCCGGTCAGCGCGCTCGGCGACCTCTGACCGGCAGGCTGGCCGGGGGAAGCCGCGATCCTGGCCGGCGCCGGCTGCTCTAGTCTGAAGCGATTCCCAGCCCGCCGCTGCCGCAAGGACGATCACCATGCCCGTCGCCGAGATCACCCGCGCTGAGACAAGCGAGCGCGCCCGGCTGCTGCGCGTCGACTCCTACGACGTCTCGCTGGACCTGACCAGGGGCGGCGAGGTCTTCGGCTCGACCAGCGTGATCCGGTTCAGCTGCGCCCGCCCCGGCGCCGCCAGCTACGTGGACCTGATCGCGGACCGGGTGCGCGAGGTCGTCCTGAACGAGAGGCCGCTCGAAGCTGAGCCGGCGTCCGCCGACGGCCGGATCCTGCTGCCCGCCCTTGCCGCCCGCAATGAGCTGCGGGTCCGCGCCGACTGCCGCTACTCCAGCGACGGAACGGGATTGCACCGGTTGGTCGATTCCGCGGACGGCAGGGTGTACACCTACACGAAGTTCGAGCCCGCCTACGCCCGGCGGGTCTTCGCGAACTTCGACCAGCCGGACCTCAAGGCCTCGTTCACGATCCACGTCACCGTGCCCGCGCACTGGACCGTGCTGGCCAACCAGCCGGGAGCCGGGCCGGATCGGGGCGAGGGCGACAGCGCGGTGTGGCATTTCCCGCCGACGCCCCCGATCCCGACCTACCTGGCCGCCGTGGCGGCCGGCGAGTACCACGTCGTGCGGTCCTCGCACACCACGGCCCGCGGCCAGGTGATCCCGCTCGGCCTCGGCTGCCGGGCATCGCTAGCCGGACACCTCGACGAAGCCGACATCTTCCTGATCACCCGGCAGGGGCTCGACTTCTTCACCGGCCTGTTCCAGTCCGACTACCCGTTCGCGAAATACGACCAGGTATTCGTGCCGGAGTACAGCGCCGGCGCCACCGAGAACGCCGGCTGCGTGGTCATCTCCGACGATCTGCTGTTCCGCGGCCGGGTCACCGACGCCCTGCCGGAACTGCGCGCGATGGTCATCCTGCACGAGATGGCGCACATGTGGTTCGGCGACCTGGTGACGATGAAGTGGTGGGATGACCTGTGGCTGAACGAGTCGTTCGCGGAGTTCTGCGGCACGCTGGCCAGCGCCGAGGCCACGCGCTTCACCGGCGCCTGGACCACGTTCTGCATCGGCCGCAAGACCTGGGGATACGCGCAGGATCAGCTGCCCTCGACGCACCCGGTCGCCGCGGATGTCCGGACCCTCAGCCAGGCCGTGGCCAACTTCGACGGGATCAGCTACGCCAAGGGCGCATCAGTGCTCCGGCAGCTGGCGTCGTTTCTCGGCCGGGAGAGCTTCCTGGCCGGCATCCGGGCCTACTTCGCCGAGCATGCGTGGGGCAACGCCACGCTGGCTGACTTGCTGCGCGCGATGGAGGCAAGCTCGGGGGTCCAGCTGGCGGACTGGTCGAAGGCCTGGCTGGAGACGGCCGGGCCGAGCTCGCTGCACGCCGAGTTCGACCTGGACCGCGACGGCGCGTTCACGTCGTTCGCCGTCCGCCAGCAGGCGCCGGCCCAGTATCCGGCGCTGCGCCCGCATCACGTCACCGTCGGGCTCTACGACCGTGCCGGGGAAACGCTGAGCCTGACCAGCCGGGTGGAGCTCGACCTGGAGGGACCGCACGCTGGCGTCCCGCAGCTGACGGGCGTCCGCCAGCCCGACCTGATCGTGCTCAATGACACTGACATCGACTACGCGGTCGTCCGCTTCGACTCCCGGTCGCTCAGCACCCTGCTGACCGGGATCGGGCGCATCAGCGACCCGCTGGCCAGAGCGGTCTGCTGGAGCGCGGCGATCGACATGCTGCAGCAGGCCGAGCTGTCGCTGCCGGCCTTCACGGCGATGCTCGCGGCCGGCCTCGGCGCGGAGACATCGGTGTCCGTGCTGTCGGTCCTGCAGTCGGTGACCGACCAGATGATGCGGCTGGCGGGCGACCCGGCCTGGGTGCCCGATGGCAAGCGGGAACTGGCCGCGACCGCCTCCCGGCTGCTGCGCGCCGCCGAGCCGGGCAGTGACCACCAGCTCGCCTGGGCGCAGCTGCTCAGCTGGACCGCCACCTCCGCCGAGCAGCTGGACCTGCTGGCCGGCCTGCTGGACGGCCAGGTCACGGTGCCCGGCCTGGCCGTCGATACCGAGCTGCGCTGGGCGCTGCTGCGCCGGCTGGCCTCGGCGGGCCGGGCCGGGGACAGCGACATAGCCGCGGAGCTGCAGCGGGATCAGACCGACGCCGGGCGGCGGCAGGCGACGGCCGCCCGGGCCGCGATACCGGACGCCGCGCACAAGGAAGCTGCCTGGCAGCTGCTGACGGAGACCGATGACCTCGGCGCGGCGGCAGTGACCCAGACCGCCCGCGCCTTCCTGCAGCCCGAGCACGCCGGCCTGCTCGCGCCCTATGCCGACCGGTACCTGCAGGCACTGCCGGGGATCTGGTCCCGGCGGGGCGAGCACATCCGCGTGACGCTGGGCCAGGCCCTGTTCCCGCACCCGGCAGCCTCACCACGGCTGCTGGCGAGGATCGACGCCTTCCTGGCCGCCGCGGACCGTGATCCGGGCCTCGTCCGCGTGCTCACCGAGCGGCGCGACGTCGTGCAGCGGGCCCTGCTATCCCGTGCGCTGCCGGCCGCTCCCGGCTAGCACGGCGGCTCGCGGCCACAGCGGCTCGCGGCCACGGCGGCTCGCAGCCGCTGCAGGGCCGGCGGCACCGCGCGCCGCGGCCCTGGGCCACGGCCCGGTTACGGGGGGAATTTCCGGACCGGCTCCCGCTGCGGCTCGGCTGCCGGGTAACTGAACAGCGGGAGCCGCAGCTCATCGGGCAGTCTCGCCTCTCGCCAGGCCATCACGCCCAGGCTGATCAGCCCGGCGGTCATGGCCGCGAGCGGCAGCACCGAGCCGGTGACCGGGTGCCAGCTGCCGAGCAGCGGGTCAAGCGCGTGGCCGGGACCGACCCCGGACTGGAACCGGTCCATCACGTACCCCAGGCTGAGCAGCTGGACCGGCAGCAGCAGCAGGATCATCGCCCGGATGATGGCCGTCTGCGGGGCCCTGCTCAGCCGGCCAGAGCTGCCGATGATGAAGGCGGCGAGCACCGGGATGCCGACCGCCAGCGGCAGGATGTAGCGGCCCTGGAAGGAGAAGCCGAAAGAGTTCACGGTCAGCAGCTCGAACACCACGGGGATGGCCAGCGTTCCGCCGGCCAGCGCGGCGAGCCGCCAGCGGTCGGCCCAGTTCCCGCAGATCACAGCGGCGACGAGCAGTGCGCCGAGCGCGGCCGCCCAGACCCAGATGATCAGGTGCGGCGGGTTCGTGTCGTAATAGGAGAATCCGTCGATCATCTGCGCGATCACCTTGGTCAGCCAGCCGGTGAACTCCACCCGGAGCACGCGGAAGGGCGAGAGACGCAGATGGGCGGTATTGCCGACGTCGCCGACCTGAGAGATGACGGTCCAGGCCACGCCGAGAGCGCAGGACACCAGCACCGCCGCCGACCACCACCAGGTCGCCGCCTGCCGGAGCAGCTGCCGCAGCCTGGCCCGGACTGGCGGCAGCAGCAGGACGATCAGCAGGCCCGCGATCAGCTCCGGCCCCATCGCCCGGAACTGGCCGATCCCGATGGCCGCCACCGCGGCGCGGCGCCGCCATCCCTGCACCCGCACCGAGCCCGTGTCCAGCAGCAGCGGGACCGCGGCGGCCGCCAGCGAGATCCCGGCCGCGATCTCCACCGAGTTCGGGTTGATGCCGCCGGATAGCTCGAAGAACGGCGGGGTGGCCGCGACCAGCAGCCCGGCGATCAGCAGCCGGGAACGGCCCCATTCCAGGCAGCTCAGCCACGCCGACGCCAGGAAGGCGGCGCAGAGCGCGGCGCTGATCAGCCGCGCGAGCAGGATGCCGGTCCAGTCGGGCCAGCGCACCAGCGGCTCTCCGACGACGGCGTAATAAAGGGGGTTGTAGCGGCCCGCGGCGGTGACGACCGTGACCAGCCTGGCCGGGTCCTTCGCGTCGCCGGGAACCGGGGCGCACGCGGCGCTCCGGGACGGGATCCAGTGATAGCAGTAGCGGTTGGTCAGGACCGGCGGCTCCGTGCCGCGGACCAGGCCGGTGGGCACGCTCTGGTAGGCGCCGACATTGCCGACCCCGGGCTCGGTGGCGGGCCGGGGGAAGATCTGCCCCTGCACGACGCCGGCTGCCCGGATGATGTGCCGGACCTCGTCCGGCGTTCCGTCGTAGGGACTGGCCATGGCCCAGGCCGCGCTGATGAGGAAGAACACGAGGAAGGCGAGCGCCCAGCCGCGGCCGGGACGGCCCGGCCGCCCTCGGTCTGCCGCGACTGCGGCCACCCCGTCCCCGACCACCCCGTCGTACTCCCTCGGTGCTCAGTGCGGTTACCTGCCGGCTTCCGCAACTGCGCACCAGCCACGCCCGGCCCGGCATCGGCCAGGATTCCTGGCCCGATTGATGCCCGGGCATGCCCCGTCCAGGGGTCAAATCCCAGGATAAGGCGCCATCGGCGGGATCTGGTCCGGCTTGCGGCGGATTTACCCATCAGCTAGCTAGGGAATTCGGCCGTGGCGGCCTGCCCGGCCTGCGCAGGACCGTCCGCCCCGGCAGGTGGCACGATTCGGCGATGGCATGACCACCGACCGGCCCGCTCGCCGTGACCGGCAGCCGCCGTGCTGGGATAGGGATGCGGCTACCGACCGAAGGAGATGACATGCCCGTGACGCCCCTGCGGGAGCGGAAGGCGTGGCTGGCGCTGCAGCGCCAGCACGCGGAGCTCGCCGACCGTCACCTGCGCGACCTGTTCGCGGCGGACCCCGGCCGGGGCGAGCGGCTAACGGCCGAGGCGGTCGGCATCTACCTGGACTACTCGAAGAACCGCGTCACCGACGAGACCATGCAGCTGCTGGTCGAGCTGGCCGCGGAGTCCGGCCTGGCCGGGCACCGGGACCGGATGTTCCGCGGCGAGCACATCAACGTCTCCGAGGACCGCCCGGCCCTGCACGTCGCGCTCCGGATGCCCAGGGGCACGTCGCTGGTGGTCGACGGCGTCGACGTGGTCGCGCAGGTGCACGAGGTGCTGGACCGGATGCTCGCCTTCGCCGAGCGCGTGCGGTCCGGGCGGTGGCTGGGCTTCACCGGCAAGCCGGTCCGCAACGTCATCAACGTGGGCATCGGCGGTTCTGACCTCGGCCCGGTGATGGCATACGAGGCCCTGCGCCACTACTCCGCCCGCGACCTGGTGTTCCGGTTCGTCTCCAACGTCGACTCGACCGATTTCACCGAGGCGACCAGGGACCTGGCGGCTGATGAGACGCTGTTCATCATCTCGTCCAAGACGTTCGGGACGCTGGAGACGCTCACCAACGCGACCTCGGCCAGGGACTGGGTGGTCGGCGAGCTCGGCGACGAGGCCGCGGTGGCGAAGCACTTCGTCGCCGTTTCCACCAATGCGGAGCGAGTCGCCGAGTTCGGCATCGACACCGGCAACATGTTCGGCTTCTGGGACTGGGTCGGCGGCCGCTACTCGATGGACTCGGCGATCGGCCTCTCGACCATGGTGGCGATCGGCCCGGACCAGTTCGAGGAGATGCTCGCCGGGTTCCACGCGATGGACGAGCATTTCCGCACGGCCCCGCTGGCGGCGAGTCTTCCGGTGCTGATGGGCCTGCTGTGCGTCTGGTACGGAGACTTCTTCGGCGCCGAGACGACAGCCGTCCTGCCGTACGAGCAGTACCTGAAGCGCTTCCCCGCCTACCTGCAGCAGCTGACCATGGAGTCCAACGGCAAGCACGTCACGATCGACGGGGAGCGCGTCGATTACCAGACGGGCGGGGTCTTCTGGGGCGAGCCGGGCACGAACGGACAGCACAGCTTCTACCAGCTGATCCATCAGGGCACGAAACTCATACCGGCGGACCTCATCGCGTTCGGCCAGACGCTCAACCCGCTGCGCGATCACCACGACATCCTGTCGTCGAACGTCTTCGCGCAGGCGCAGGCCCTCGCCTTCGGGAAGACCGAGGCCGAGGTCCGGGCCGAGGGGACGCCTGAGCGGGTAGTCCCGCACAAGGTGATGGAGGGCAACCGGCCGACGAACGTGCTGCTGGCCGAGATCCTCACGCCGCGGCTGCTCGGGTCCCTGGTCGCGCTGTACGAGCACAGCGTTTTTACCCAGGGTGTCATCTGGAATATCGATTCCTTTGACCAGTGGGGGGTAGAGCTGGGCAAGGTGCTGGCCAAGCAGATCATCCCCGAGCTCACCAGTACCGGGGAGCCGGACCTGCGGCACGACTCCTCCACCAACGCGCTCATCCGTCGCTACCGTTCGCTGAAGGCCGGATCACACGGACAATCAGGAGGCTGACTCAGGATGCCAACAGACAAGCCCATGCAGCTGGGGATGATCGGGCTGGGCCGGATGGGCGCCAACCTGGTCCGGCGGCTGATGCGCGACGGGCACCGGTGCGTGGCCTATGACCGCCGCGCCGTCGTCGTCAAGCAGCTCGAAGGCGAGGGCGCCGACGGGGCCGCGAGCCTGGCCGATTTCGTGGCCAGGCTGGAGCAGCCGCGGGCCATCTGGATCATGGTGCCGGCCGCCGTCGTCCAGCCGACGCTCGAGCAGCTCCGGCCGCTGCTGGACGCCGGGGACATCGTGATCGATGGCGGCAACTCCTATTACCGGGATGACATCGAGCGGGCGAGGCAGCTGCGCACGGCCGGCCTGCACTACCTGGACGTCGGCACAAGCGGCGGCGTCTGGGGCCTGGACCGCGGCTACTGCCTGATGATCGGCGGCGAGGAGGAGCCGGTCAGGCACCTGGACCCGATCTTCAAGACCATCGCGCCCGGCTCCGGGAGCGCCGAGCCGACGCCGGGCCGGACCCGCGGGGACGGCACCGCCCAGCACGGCTACCTGCACTGCGGCCCGAGCGGTGCGGGCCACTTCGTCAAGATGGTGCACAACGGCATCGAGTACGGGATGATGGCGGCCATCGGCGAGGGGCTCAGCATCATCAGGCACGCCGACGCTGGCCTGCACCAGGAGGAAGCCGACGCGGAAACCACCCCGCTGCGCGACCCGGAGGCCTATCAGTACCAGATCGACGTGGCCGAGGTGGCCGAGGTATGGCGGCGCGGCTCGGTGATCGGCTCCTGGCTGATGGACCTGACCGCCGCCGCCTTCGCCCAGTCCCCGAGCCTCGACGACTTCACCGGGCGGGTGTCGGACTCGGGTGAGGGCCGGTGGACGGTCATGGCCGCCGTCGAGGAGGGCGTGCCCGCATCGGTGATCACGGCCGCCCTGTACGAGCGGTTCGAGTCCCGCGGCAACGGCGAGTTCACCGACAAGATCCTCTCGGCGCTGCGCTCGGAGTTCGGCGGCCACGCCGAGAAGAAGGACTGAGCGGATGAAGCATGAGCTCGAGGTATCCGCCGACGCCGGCGCCATCGCGTCGAAGGCCGCCGGGTACGTGGCCGGGAGGGCACGGGCGG
>Ga0187862_10006828_pt1:5000-10304 | contig 10304 bp, 7 predicted proteins | sample June2016WEW_10_1_FD_133003 | JGI IMG/M metagenome (GOLD analysis project Ga0187862, IMG submission 133003) | Peatland microbial communities from SPRUCE experiment site at the Marcell Experimental Forest, Minnesota, USA - June2016WEW_10_150 | ecosystem: Environmental > Terrestrial >... | reverse complement strand
GCGATCTCGATCCGGCCGTCGTCGAGGCCATCGTCAAGACGGCGTCCAAAATGGCGGAGCGCGTGGTGATCGACCTCCCCGCGCCCAGCTCGGCCATGGCGGTCGCCGCCATCCGCCGCTGCCATTTCGTCGCGATGGTGCTCGAGCGCGATCCCACGGGAGTGCACGCGGGGAAGATGTTCCTGCAACTGCTGCACTCGTGGGGCATCAGCCAGCTCATCACCGGCGCCGTCATCGTCAACCGCAGCATGGTGCAGACTCCCATGGTCATGAACGAGATCTCCCAGCAACTCGGCTGCACGATCCTCGGCGCGGTTCCGCCCGCCATCGAGCTCTGCGCCCGCGGCCACCAGGCCGGCGCCCCGGTCGTTTTCCTCGAACCGGAAAGCACCTTCTCCAGCGTCCTGATCGAGCTGACCCAGCGCCTCTTCGACCAGCCCTCCCTCCGCGCCGTCCGTCCCGCGAGCTGATGGCGGGCACCGCGGCGGGTCCACGGCGTTTCGCTGGCCGGCTTGCGGTCGAAAAAGAGCACGTTGGCCTTGACGCCCTGCGCGTAGAAGATGCCGGTGGGCAGCCTCAGCAGCGTATGGACGTCGCAATCGTGCATGAGACGCTTGCGAATGGTCTCGGTGCCGCTTCCGTCCCGTTCATCGGGTGCGAATCTTCCGGCCAGGTCGGCGTGCTGCCGGCGCCAAAGGGGACAAGTTGGTTCGTGCCGACAAGCCCGGCCGAAGCCCAGGCACTCGCCTATTACAAGTCCGCGGACGGCATCGGCCTTCTTGCGCCGAGCGGTTGGTACTGTCAGGGAGTCTCTGGTTCCGGTGGCTACGCTCTGTATTTGAGTCCTCACCCAATCGACCGAACCCTGACCGACTGGAAGGGTTTCGAGGGGCCTGCGATTCAGGTCAACCACATCACTGCTGAGAATTCCGGAAGGTGCCAGATCGCGGAGATAATGGCACGCGTGTTCCCAGCCTATCGAGCGCTCGCTCGCCGGGTGTGGGAGGGGATCGATGCCCCGCTTCCGTCCCGCCCCTATCCGCACGATACTCTGACGTACCGAAGCCAAACGATCGTTGAATTCAAGACGCCTGCCCGAACGGAGGGGTTGGGAACGTATGAGTCCTGGCTAGGCGAGAGCGACATCCCAACCGCCGGGGTCGCGATCCTGGCCGGCGATCCGCCTGACCTGGTGCTCCTCTCGGTTCGCCTGCCCCGGGACTTGGCCCCGCTCACGCCCGTGATCGTCGACTTTGTTGAACGCGACTCGACCGCATCCACCATCGACCATCAACTATCAACCATCGACACGAGCGGCCACGCCAGCGGCTGCGAAGCACCCCTGCTATTCTGAGGCTTCATGCGCGTCGCAGTCCTCGGGCCCCTGTGTAGGGACGAGAACATCGTTCGTGGCCAGTCTCGCTTCGGCATCGGCGGCGTCACCTACTACGCTGGGCAGGCGCTCTCATCCCTCGGCGCTGAAGTTGAGCTCTTCGCAACCTTTGGGGATGAGCCGGCAGGCTGGCTCGACGGATTTCACCCCGGTGTCCTGCACCACATCCCCGCTCAAGGCACCATCAGGTTCATCAATGAGTACAAGGACAACGTCGATGAGCGTGAGCAACGCGCCATCATCCCGCAAAACACCATCGGAGTCGATGACATCGGAGTGTTGGATTGCGACGCGGTGATCCTCGGCCCGCTCTTCCATGACAACTTCGAGGCCGATGTCGTGCGGAATATCCGCCAGCCCGTTGCGCTCGCCGCGCAGGGGCTGATGCGATATCTTGATGGCGGCCCAGGTACCGCGGGCACTGTAGTCTGGCGCCATCCGGAGAGGATATTCGAGTTCCTGCCGCGCGTCACCTACCTGTTCGTCAATGAAGAGGAGGCGCGCTTCATAACGAAGAAGGAGTCATTGCGTGAGCAGCATGGCCTCCTTAAAGATCATGGGGCAAGCACGGTTGTCATTACCCAAGGTTCGAAGGGTTCTGTGATCTATGACGGAACCGCGGAGCATGTCATCCCGGCATTCCAGCCGAGGTGCCTCCGGGACCCGACCGGCTGCGGAGACACCTACATGGCGGCGTTCATCTTCGCATCGGGCTTCCCGTGGAATCTCGACGAGATCGGCAGGTTCGCAGCCATGGCGGCAACCATGAAGCTCGAATGCCCAGGCCCACTTCACGCAACTGCCTCGCAGGTCCTTCAGAGACTGCGCGATCGCTCCTGACTATCGACCATCGACCATCGACTGTCCCCTGCTATGATTACGGGCATGTACCAACGTCTCCTGCAGCTATCCATCCTGATCGCGCTCGCGTCATCCGTCGCGCATGCCGCTGGCGCTGATGCCGCCTGGAAGCAGTTGCTCTCGCTCGCTGGCGAGTGGGAGGGCACGGCCGAACGGAAGACGTCCATGGTCAGCTACACCGTAATCTCCGGCGGCACCGCCCTGATGGAAACCATGAAGGCGCCCGCTCCCGAGCCCGGCATGGTCACCATCTACCACCGCGACGGTGACGGCCTGGTGGCGACCCACTACTGCAGCATGGGCAACCAGCCGCGCATGCGCGCCTCCGGCGCCTCGCCCGACGGAAAATCCATCAGCTTCAAGTTCGCGGACATCACGAACCTCAAGCCAGGCGGCGGCCACATCAAGGACCTCACCGTCACCTTCGACGACCCGAACCACTTCACGCAGGAATGGACCAGCGCCTTCGACGGCAAAGAACAATCGGCCGTCTTCAAGTGGACCCGCAAACAATAGAGTAGTGTTCCAACGCCCACGTCTCGCTCGGTTTCATCGAGCGGGCTGCACCAGACCGCTCGTCGGTGCGCAGGCCCACGGAACCCGCCGCCTCACCATTCACCATCGACCATCGACCTACCGCCCCCTCAATACGCCCCGAATCCCTCTCGTCGCCTGCCTTATCCGCTGCTCGTTCTCCACCAGCGCGAACCGCACAAACCCCTCTCCCAGCGGTCCGAACCCAACCCCAGACGACACCGCGACCAGCGCCTTCTCCAGCAGCAGCTTCGAAAAGCGCAGTGCGATGTGCTACAATTCTGTATATACGCATGGTTTTCGCGTGGGATGAGAAGAAGAATCGCATCAACCGCCGGAAACACGGCGTTTCATTTGAAACGGCGGCACGGATCTTCGAGGATCCAAACGTCGTCTCATACAGGGACCGCGTGGTGGCCGAAGAGGAGCGCTGGCATTCGATCGGCTGCGCCGGCGCCATCGCGATCCTGCTGGTAGTTCACACGGGCGAGGAACCATATGGTGAAGAAGAAATCCGCATCATCTCGGCAAGAAAGGCGAGTCCCCTCGAGCGCGCTCTTTGCCACGCCCGTCACTGACAAGCAGCGCCGGGAACTCGAGCGGCTCCGGGCTCGCCCCGATTCGCGCATCGACTTCTCCGATGCACCGGAGGCAAGTCCGCGGGCGTCCGACCTTCAGGTCGGCCGTTTCTACCGGCCCATCAAGCAGTTGGTGAGCCTTCGCGTGGACGCCGACGTGCTCGCCTGGTTTCGGGGGCAAGGAAAGAAGTACCAGACGCGCATGAACGAGGTCCTCCGCCGCGAAATGCAGACCAACGCCCGGGGCCGCTGAGAAAGTCCCAATCCCGCTCCGCAGCGCGGCCCCAAACGCCTACTGCTCGCCCTCGCCCGATCGATTCCCCTCTTCCACCCCTCTCAGACATCGGAGCGCCACCTCATCCCCGATCCGCTTCAGCCCCCGCCGCGCCCGATCGAGATCCCCCGCCATCCCACCGCCGTCCCCGCTGCCGGCCAGCAAGCACACTTCTTTCTGCGTCGGCGCATCCAGCCGGCGAACCTCCGCGATGAACCGGGACGGGGACTTCGTCAGAACCTCGCCATAAAAATCCCCCAGCATCTCCGATAACGCCCCGTCGCTCCTGAACCCCGCAGCCAGCAGCGCGCCCAGCACCTCATGATGACCCCGCTCGTAGAGCTAGACCACAAACCCAGCGGTCTCCTCGTCGCAGTCCGTGTTGCGGACGGGGCACCCGCGCAGAGCATCCAGAAGGGTGTCGCGGTTCTTTCAGTAGTCGGAACCAAGCGCCGCCAACAAGAAGGCTGCTTTCTGCAAACGCCTTCCGCTCGCGCTCCGTCGCACCGCCTCGAGTTGGCTCACCGCTTCGGACCTCTCCGCGCGGCTGAGTCTGTGGACCCGCGTAACGTTATCGTCCTGCAAGAGCCTCTCTGCGATACCGCCAGGCGGGGTCTGGCCCAACAGGAGCGCCGAGCACAACACAACACCCGCTGCCAATCCCACTCTCATAAACGACATCCGCCTATCACCCACAACTCCAGACTCAACGGGCAACGAGCGACGAGCGACGGGCAGCGCGCCCTCAGCGCGCCCTCAACACCCCCTTGATCCCCCGCGTCGCCTGCCGGATCCGCTGCTCATTCTCCACCAGCGCGAACCGCACGAAACCCTCCCCCAGCGGCCCGAACCCAACCCCCGGCGACACCGCGACCAGCGCCTTCTCCAGCAGCAGCTTCGAAAACTCCAGCGACCCCAGCTTCCGGAACGGCTCCGGAATCTGCGCCCACACGAACATCGACCCCCGCGGCGGCGCCACCTCCCAGCCGGCTTTCTTCAACCCGTCGATCAGCACGTCCCGCCGCTTCTGGTACACCGCGCAAATCTTCCGCGTCTCCGCCTCGCACTCCCGTAGCGCCACGATCGACGCAATCTGCACCGGCTGAAACGCCCCGTAGTCCAGGTAGCTCTTGATCCGCGCCAGCGCCCGGATCATGTCCCGGTTGCCCAGGCAGAACCCAATCCGCCACCCCGCCATGCTGTAGCTCTTCGACATCGAGAACACTTCGACCGCCACGTCCTTCGCGCCCTCCACCTGCAGGATCGAGGGCGCCCGCCACCCGTCGAAGCACAGGTCCGCATACGCGAAATCGTGCATCACCATCGCGCCGTGCTCCCGCGCCATCCCAATCACCTGGCGGAAGAAGTCCAGCTCCACGCACGCCGTGGTCGGATTGTGCGGGAAGGATATAAGGATAAGCTTCGGCTTCTGGATCGCAGTCTTGAAAAGGTCCTCGAGCCGGTTCAGAAACTCGGCCGGATCGCTCACCGGCAGCGCACAAGACTGCCCCTCCGCCATGAGTACCCCATACTGATGAATGGGATACGCAGGATTCGGGCACACCACCGCGTCGCCCGGCCCGATCACCGCAAACAGCAGGTGCGCCAGTGCGTCCTTGGCCCCCATCGTGGCGATGACTTCCTTGTCCGCGTCCAGCTCCACC
>Ga0187862_10006822_pt1 | contig 10306 bp, 10 predicted proteins | sample June2016WEW_10_1_FD_133003 | JGI IMG/M metagenome (GOLD analysis project Ga0187862, IMG submission 133003) | Peatland microbial communities from SPRUCE experiment site at the Marcell Experimental Forest, Minnesota, USA - June2016WEW_10_150 | ecosystem: Environmental > Terrestrial > Soil >... | reverse complement strand
TTGTCGGTGATCTTACCGCGGGGGTTCCACCCGTTCCCATCCCGAACACGGAAGTTAAGCCCCGCTGGGCCGATGGTACTGCACGCGAAAGTGTGTGGGAGAGTAGGTAGTTGCCGGCATAAAATAAAGGCCACGTTCAGAAATGAGCGTGGCCTTTTCCTTGCGCTAACCTTGGCGGTTAAGAAATCTCTCGAAAAGCTTTTCGACCGCAGGCAGGACAAGATTTCGCTCGATGAAGTGGAGCGCATCGCCATCTGAAGCCCCAGACCTTTTGTTGTGAGTTACTGCCAACTGCCCTTACAGAAACACACTAACCGTCGAGTCAATCAGTTGGTTGAAAGATTCCATCCTTATCTCGCCCGAAATCGCCCTCTGGCGTATGAACGATAAGGGAATAGAGCGGCTTGTCAACCGGATTTGCTTTAAGAAAGGCTAGGGCGTCATCTTTGTCAGGCGCTTTGTAATGGCGCTTTATTGCGATCATCGGTCTTTCTGCATCGACTCCTGGAACTAAAACCCCGCGCCCCCGCGCCTGCTCCAACATGTCCACTTTCTCCTCCCGATCAAATGACACGGCGGAGGGGTTAGGCATTTCCGAAGTTGAAGCAACGGTAAGAGTCTCCTTTGGTGGATCGCTAACTCGATGGCGAGCGTTTATATCATAGTGTCCATCGTACGGCTTTCCATTGTATTTTTGGCAACTCGCAATGGCTGCATCATAAAGTGCCAAAGTGATTGGTTCACCTGCAAGAAAGAAACGCCACACGGTCTCTTTTACTGGCGCATAGGCGTCTACCACGTATGGGAAGACGCCAAAGTGCAGGATTTCGGTGCTAATGAGATTCCCACTGTCGGAAGCAGTCTTGACTGGCGGAAGCGAAAGCATCGCATCCATAGTGTCTTTCTTCTTCCGCATGTCGTAAACGATAACGGGAAACTTGGCGCTGCCGCGACAATAGGTAGTCCAGAACGCCAGGAAGTGCTGGTATGTCTCATAACGCGTGCCAACATTGTCCTTTTCAGAAAGTCTGCGGCTGGGGGTCGCAGGTTGCGCCGGCTTCTCGGTTGTTGAGGATTGTGACTGTGAACGGCTGCCAAACAATTGCCTCCACCCCATCGGGATCTCCTTTTTTGCTCCAAAGACGGTGATAATAACACACACACCTTTCCCTCCTTTTTTGAATCAGAGAAACTCTATTCGCGTTTCATCACCATCGAACTGTGTTCCAGCTCACTGCAGGAGAGTTCCGCAGGTCGCTATGCTTGTCGGAAAGCGCAGACGTACTACGGTCGTTTTCAACCGGATGGTATGAACCACACGGCCCAGAACTGCCCGGAGGCAAGAGCTGGGTAGTCAGGAGGAGAGCATGTGCATCGTCTGTGAGCGCGAACTGTGGGGAGAACACCGCGCCCTCGAGCGCGAATTCTTCGAGCCCTGTAAAACATGCAAGAAGTTTTCTGGCGCCAGCACCCAAGGAACCTGCTATCACTGTTTCGCTGTTGGGAACACGATTGACGAGTGCCCCGAGTGCGCAGGCAAACCATGGAGCGAAGAATTTCTCGAAGCCAAAGAGGAAATCGAAGGCCCAGACGAGCTGTTAGTTCCATTCTAGCTCAAGAAGATAGGGGGCATTGCCGCGATAGCGGGGTTGCCGGTTCACCACCCCACCCGACTATTCCCTTCCACCCCATCAAAATGCCGATCGCGGCTCAAAAGCGGCAGAGCATGTTGGCGGCACAGCGCCGCAATCCAAATGTCATTGGTCGGAATCGGTTTGCCCTTCCGCTTCAATTCAAGGACGATTTCGGCGTAGTAATGCGTGGTCGGCTCGTTGACGTCCAACACCATGCAATCGTTGAGGAGTTCCGTGAGCCAAGCCTCATAGGCGCTTCGGTTCCGCGACTGGGAGATTCCGTGGCGATACTCACCTAGAACAATCACCGGAATCGCCACCTGGTCGGGGGGCTGGCCCACCCTTTCGCTCATCTCAACTCCAGAGGGTGCCCCGTCCTTGTCGCGCTTTTTGCGACAGGGCGGGGATTTTGACCTCCTACCTTCACCACGACTCCCATTTGCTCACAATCCGTCCGCGATCGAAATTTATTGACTTACAACCCACCGAGCGCAACAATAGAATTTCTGATTGGGGCAGTTTCGAGATGTGTCCGTCCACCAAGACGCACCTCGAAGCTGCCCCAAAACCATTTTCAGTGCTCTTTGACAACATAAGTCCTTATTCCGGAAGGTAATTATCCCTTGACAGTATGTAAGTAATCTGCTACAGTTTGGGTAGTCACGGTAGGGACTGAATATGAACCGCAAACCCAAAATGCAGCGTTTCCCACTAAAAGCCTTCCAAGCGCAGTTTCCCGATGACGCGGCCTGCCTCGAATGGCTCAAGAACCGTCTCTACCCTGACGGCATTTTTTGCAAAAATTGCGAGCAGATCACGAAGCATTACCGCGTGGCGAGCCGTCCGTCATATTGCTGCGAGCACTGCGGCAACCATGTGCATCCGACCGCTGACACGATCTTCCACAAGTCCCCTACTCCACTGACGATTTGGTTCTACGCGATTTATCTCATGTCTGCTACTCGTTGCGGAATCTCCGCGAAGCAGATTGAACGCGAGACAGGCGTGACATACAAGACAGCATGGCGCATGTTTAAGCAAATTCGTTCGATGCTCACGGACGAAAAGAGCGGGCCGATTGGCGGGTTTGGTCGCAAAGTCGAGATGGATGAGACGTATTATGGAAGCCGGAGTGAAGGCAAGCGCGGACGCGGCACCGACAAGACTCCGGTTGTTGGCATGGTTCAGCGAAGAGGACAGGTTCGCGCATTCGTCGCCGCTGATGTTAAGGCCGATACTCTGCGTGGACTCATCAAAGAACATGTGCTCCCGAAGTCCACCGTCTTTACGGATGATTTCCGTTCGTACAATGGTCTCGATGCTCGCGGATACATGCATCACAGAATCAATCACAGCGAAAGGGTCTACGTTGCTGGCGATGTTCACACGAACACGATTGAAGGATTTTGGAGTCTCGTGAAGCGCGGAATTGGTGGCGTCTACCATTCTGTTGGCCGTGACTACTTGCAAACCTATTTCGATGAATACAGCTTCCGCTACAATCGGCGTTTCGATGAACAGCCGATGTTTTGGAGCTTCCTACAGCAAGTCGAAAAGCGAGATGCCGTTGTACGCCAGACTGAGAGCATCCCCGAACCTTTCTGACTTGGCTTTGGCCGCTATGAAAGAACACGCAACGCGTGGCGTTTCCGTCCGTGCGACGGTATCACTCTTTCTTGCGACTGGCCTTTTCTAGATCGTCAAAGAATTGGTCAGTCGTGGGAATTGGAATCTTCGCTCCCTGCCCTGTCATTTGTGTCTCTGTCGATTCTTCGGCTATTGCATAGTCTAGAGACACTACCGACTCGTTTTTTCTTTTGGTTATCACGATGTCCTCTCGGTCGCGTATCGCTTTCAATTCCTCTAAGTTGAGAACTTCTGCAATCTTCCAAGCGGGGATCACACCTGCCATCCCAGTATTTTCTTCAACGTACCACTTCTCTTCGATTTTCTTCCCATTCGCATCTACTATGTGCGCCCGTCGAGGGATATGACAAAAATCAATTCCCAACAAAAACGGCCCTTTAGGTGAATTGTTAGCCACTGATGCCTCAAATCCTTCTGGCCCCTTAAATAGGTCGGCTGCCGAGCGATCTAGACCTTTTCTGCGCTGCGACATATCATTCATCGCACACGGGGAATAAATGAACACAGCAGAGCCGCTGTATCCGGGCAACGAACGCACTTCGACCAGAAATGCCTCTTGCTCAATACTAGCCTGAGTGACGATCTTCTCCTCATTCATCATCGCGATGTTCCCGAATCTGACCGCTGGGCTGTTCTTTTGTTTCCCTTCATGATTGACGAAGCGACCTATCATCATGGTGTCATCTCCGATTCCGATATCTTCGTCGTAGATGATCTTCGGCGTGACGAACTCGTTGACGCCAATATTCCATACCCGCAAATCCAGATACTTAACGGCCAGCGGTAGTACTGCGACATCATCTCCATCAGGATGGCGGACCCACCGTTCAGTGGTGCTCTCAACATATTCCAAGCTGCCATCTCTTCGATTGAGCCTAATCACCGGAGTTTTTGCCCGTTGAACTACATGCCAATTCGTGACGACATAGCCGCACCACCAGTCAGGATTGTTCTTCAATGGCACTTTTGCGAGGAACCCGCTGCCTCCGTAGTGCTCGCCGTTTGTGGCATCAGCCAGTGAAGCATAAATGTACACGGCACAATGCGTGTAAGCGTCAAGAATGCGAGGCACACGTTTCTCCCATAGCTGATAAGGTAACCGATTCGGCCACGAATAATACGTGACCCAGCGCCCCCCATTCTCGGATTTGACGTTACATACTGTCAAGGGATAATTACCTTCCGGAATACTTTCCATATAAGTCTTTATTTTGGAATACTTTGCGTGGTCATGCCGCGTAAACCACTAATTCTAATAGACCTAACGAGGGGGTGGGGGGGTAGGGGGGTGGGGGTACCCCAACGCAATCGGTCGTCGAAATTGTTTCCGTGGAAGGCAGCGGCAACGCTCCTTCGCACACTCAGGCGTATAATTCCCACCCGAAAGCCATAGGAGGATTCAACATGGCCAAGACTAAGCAGTTCACAATTTCGATTGAGAATCGACCGGGGACAGTCGCTGAGATCGCTCGCACCTTGGGAAACGCCAAAGTGAACATTCTCGCTCTTCTCGGAACCGCGCAAGGGACAACGGGAACAGTAGAACTTATTGTCGAGGATGCACGCCGAGCCAAGAAAGCGCTCGACGAAGCCAAGCTCACTTACAAGGAAACCAACGCCGAGGAGTACGAGTTACCCAACAAACCCGGCGCACTTGCGGAGTGTTTAGACAAGCTCGCCGCCAAAGGCGTCAACCTGAATTCAATCCACGCCACCGCCGCGAAAGGCGGGAAAAAAGCAGTTGTGGTCTACACCGTAGCGGCGGAAGAAAAAGTAGCCGCAGCATGAGTCCGAGCAAGAAAGGCCACGCTGCGAAATCAACGTGGCCTTTTCTCTTTGTATCTGTTTTTGCGGCGCCAGGTTTTTACGCTGCCGCTCGTTGTTGATAGGCCGGGACGAATGTCTCGGCGACAAAGGTTTCAAACTTCGTTGGGGTTGTGTTGCCGGCGCTACGCGGTTCGAGCGCTCGCATGTGTCCGGAGTTCAGGGCAGCCGCTAACTCGAGGATCAGACCGGCGAAATTGTCGGACATCCCCATCTGCACCATCGCGGCTCGAACCTGATTATCGGGCGCTTGGACGTATCCGAGATCGGGTTTGCCGATGGCCTTGCCGATGAGGGTTGTGGCTTCGGTGTAATCGAGATCGCGTTGTCCCTGTAATTCTTGCGTCTGCTTGCCGCGGAAAGCGAGACGCACCAGAGCGTCGGCCGCTGCGGTTCCGATATCGCTGGTGGCAATCATGGGAAGTTTCAGATCCGGACGAACCGGCCCGATCGCGCTGCCCACCATGCGAATGGCGCCCGCTTGTGGCAAAGTGTTTTCCATGAAGTAGCCGGCGCGCAGGTGGAGCACGTTCGCTCCGCTAATCTGGTTGAGCTTTTGTTCCAGATTGTAGAGGCCGACTACGGGACCGGTTCCGCTGGCTTTGTCGGCTCCGATGCTGCTGAGCGAAACAACATTCTGGACTGCCGCGTTTTCGACTGCGGTCGCGATCGCGTCGCTGACGCGGTCCTGAAAAGCGCGGAAGTCGTTGCTGGTCGGGTCGGGTGGGATCAGGACGTAGGCTGCCTCCGCTTTGTGAAAGGCTTTGGTGAGGGTGGGCGCGTCGGTGGCGTCGCCGATGAATATCTCCGCACCTTCGGCCGCGAGGGCTTGCAGCCGAGATGCGTTTCTTCCGACGACACGAACTTTCTGCCCGCGGGCAAGAAGGTTCTTCGCCACAACGTGTCCAGTGTTGCCGCTTGCTCCTAGAACGACGTACATATTGACCTCCATCAAAGATTGGATGCGGCAGGTAGGGTTTGGACTCCACGCAGACTGGGCTCTCAGTCCGAATCGTTCGACAGGTATCGCGCGTGGTCGTCAAGCGCGAAATCAAGCCAAAAGGAAATCAAAAGGAGGCGAGAGGAGTGTCCGCTTGGGAGTAACCTGGTAACTTGTGGGCTAACACCTAAGTAACCTCGTCATCCATCCTCAGTGCAACTATTGTTTCCGTTGAGGGTTTCTATTCACATGAACAACACATTCACCAAGTCGCTATTAATGCTGGCAGTCGGGGGACTTATGCTTGCCGGTTCCGCCTCTGCTCAAACCTCAACCACCTCAGGCGCGGGCCCGGGCGTTGTCGATCCCGGCCATCCGCGCGTCAATCAAGTGAACGGACGTGAAGAAAACCAGCAACAGCGCATTGGCAATGGTGTTAAGAACGGTACGTTGACTTCGAAGCAGACCGCTAACCTGGAGAATCGCGAGACCAGTGTGCAGAATCGTGAAAAGGCGGACATGGCGAAGAACAACGGCCATCTGACCAAGGGCGAGCAGAACGGGATCAATCGTCAGCAGAACCGGATCAGCAAGAGCATCGCCAAGGACAAAGCATCCAACAAGTAATCTGTCGAGAGGCAGAACAAATGGAACGCGAGGACAGCCGCAGACTTGCTGCGGCTTTTCTTTTGTTTCTTGCGGGTGCGGTCACGGTCCGCCGGGCTCGAAGCGAAAAAGAAAACGGCCGGAAGAAAACTCCCAGCCGCTTCTTGGGGAAGCACCACAACAGGTTTCATTTTTTCAAAGTGCGGATGTATTTTACTACGTCGCGGATCTGATCTTTGGAGAGTTTGCGGTCAAAAGGCGGCATTCTGTTCTTACCTCGGCTGATGATGGCGAAGAGTTCGTCGTCCGATTTTGCTTGCACGTCGGCTGAACCGAGGGCTCGCAGGTTCAGGTTCTTGCCGAGCATGGTGTCTCCCGCTCCGTGGGCACCGTGGCAGGCCGAACACTTCGCCTTGTAGGTGTCGGCACCGCTGTCGGCAAGTGTGTAAGTGGAGAAGAGCAGTGCCAGCAGGATTAGCGCGAGCGGTGCCTTGAAAGGGCGCAAGGCTGGTGCGCAATTGGAAAACACGCTACCCAAAATCAAGCGCCATCCCGAGTCTCTTAGCAACCTGCCAGCCCCCTTCAAAACCAGCGCATAACTCTTACAAGCTAATCTTACCAATTCAATTTCAGCGCAAACTGGAACTGGCGCGGGTCGTAGGCGGCGGTGGCTTGTCCGGCGTTGGTGAAGAGCGGGCTGACGGCCGCTACGTTGTACACGTTGGCGATGTTGAACATGTCGGCGATGAGATCCATGTTGAAGTGTTCGCCGAAGGATATGCGTTTGGCCAGGCGCACGTCGTTGAAGACCGTCCATGGGGTAATGCCAGCGTTGCGGCCCAGGTTGCCATCGAGCGACGCCAGCGTTCCATTGAAGCTGAAGACGCAGGGCTCCTGGAAAACGCCGGTGGGAGAGAACTTCGAATTGACCGGCACATTTCCAATCGCAGTGCACTGGGCGTTTACGAAGGTGTTGGGCCGCCCGGTGAGGGAAGACAACTGGTAGTTGTCATCATTGCCGGTAATGATGTTGAACGGCCGCCCGGAACTCAGCTCGATCGAGGGTGCGAATGTCCAGTTGCTGAAGAACTTGCTGGCGAAGCCGCTGCCGCTGAGTTTGCCCGACTGGTAGACGCCGCTGAAGACAAAGCGATGACGCTGGTCAAAGAGCGACGTCGAACGATCGGCCCCGGGGAAGAAGCTGTCCTGCGGAGTGAGCGTGGACTGCAGATCGGTGGAATCGTCGATCGCATGCGACCAGGTGTAGGACGCCAGGAATTCGTAGTGGTTGCTGAAGCGCTTGCGGAGATTGGCGGTCAGGCCATGATAGACGGAACTGCCGTTGGAATAGTTGGCGTCCATGTCGCCGAAGGGAATGCATCCGGTCAGAGTAGGAGAGAGGAGATTACAGCTCGTGTTTAGACCATAGAGTTGCTGCACCGCGGGCAGCACGTCGGTGACGCAAGGCGCCGTCAAAGGATTCGAAAGCAATGCCAGGCCGATTGATGGGTTAACCCCGCCCGGCCGGAAGAAATTCGTCAGGGCGGCTGGAACGTAGGGCCCGCCCGGACCAACCCCGCAGCCGGTCACCGTGAACGGGCTGTCCGTGATGTGATTGACTCCTGCGGCAACAGCAGCCTCCAGGTTTTGCACCATGAAGGCGCCGTTAACCGGATTCGCGTTGATGGGGCGATTCAGGTGTCGGCCACCGTTGAAGTTGTAGGCCACACTGAAGGCATAGCCATTGCCGAGGTCGCGCTCGACGGTGAGGTTCGCTTGCTGCGAGTAGGCATAAACGAAGTTCTTCGACTGCGGATAGCCAAAGGGCTGGAAAGCTAGTGGCATAAATGTTGAGGGGTTCAGGTAGTTCTGGTTGAGGAAGACCGAATTGGGAGTATTCAGGGACTGGAACTGCTGCTGGTTCGGCTCGTAGAAGAGATTGGTATTCCCCTGGGGGACGGGCGACGGCGCACAGTTCGGCTGATTAAGGAGCCCCTGAAAAATAGGGATCGCATTCAGGTTGCCAGGATTTCCGGCCCCGGCGCACGGGGCAGTGCCGCCGAAGGCAAGCTGCCCACTGGTCGAGCCGTCGGACGCCTGGCCGAGGAAGTAGAGGCCGAGCAAGGGGTGGTCATAGAACATGCCGAACGACGCGCGGACGACGGTCTTGCCGTCTCCCTTGGGATCCCAGGCGATTCCCAAGCGAGGCTGAATGTTATTCGTATCGGTCTGGATGCCTTTCTGCAAGCCCAGGGCGTTATAGGCTGGAAGAGCCAGGCCTTGAGGGGGCTTGAACGTGGGCGGGAATTCCACGTCGTAGCGCACACCGTAGTTCAAGGTGAGATTGTGGTGAACGCGCCAGGAATCCTGCCAAAATACGCCCAGCGGTTTGTTGGAGAATGAGTCGCTGGGACTGCCGAGGCCCTGAATGAAGTCTCCGGGGAGGCCGGCTCCGTAAGACTGCACAGGGGAAAGGCCGGGAAACGTCTGAGGAAAGCCGAGGGGAGTTACGTTGAAGCTGCCGAAGTCATACACGCCGCCGTAGTTCACGGTGAAGGTGGCTGTGATCGGGAGATAGTTGAAGTCGCCGCCGAATTTGGTGTTGTGCCGTCCGATGCTCCAGGAGAAATTGTCGGTGAACTGGTAACGATTCTCGACGCGTGAAATGTACGAGTAAGGTTCGCGTCCGAAATAACCGTAACCGGGAATATTGACGGCCGGGTCGGCGCCGGCTGCGATGTGGGTGTTGTAGTAGTAATTCAGACCCCGGCGTGCGTACTGGAAGCGGAGCTCATTCACCTTGCTGGTGCCGAGGGTCCAGGTATCCTGCACCACACCCGCCACGTCCCGGTAGCTTTGTTGAGAAGTGCGCGAGTAGGCGTTTTGACCGAAGGGCTGGTCTTGTCCGCTGCCTTCGATGCCGGTGATCGTACTCGGGCTCGCATTGACGCGGAACGTGAGGCGGTTATTGCTGCTCACGTTGTGGTCGATACGAAAGGCGTACAGGCTGGTGCCTTCGAAGATGGGGAAGTTGCCTTCTTGCGAAGCCAGTGACTGGTAGGAGAGGGGTACGGGGACGCACGGACCCGGAGGAGCACAAGTAGTGGGAAAGCCTGCAAAAGCACTAAGGAAATTACCCGTCAAACCCTGTACCAGAGATGTTGGCCAGGCTGCCTGTACGGCTTGGCCGGAAGAGGCACCCAGCAACGCAGCATAACCAGGCAGGGCGGCACCGTACAGACCTAAGTCCGTAGGGCTCACGTCCTCCAAGAATGTCTGCTGCGCAGGACTTACCTGTATGGTGCCGAAGGGCAAAGGGAAGTTTCCCGGCCCACCCAGCCCCACCGAGCCGATATCCGTGGCCGTATTGAAGGGCACGAGCCCGAAATTGTCCGCGCCGACGCTGGAGAATCCGGTCTCGTGTCGCCGCGTGACTTCATAGGAAAAGAAATAGTACGTTTTATCTTTCTTAATCGGCCCACCAAAGGCGGCTCCGGCCTGGACGCGGGTATAAGCGGGATTGGGGACGGTGCTGAAGGGGTTGACGGCCTGGAAATCGCGATTGCGCAGGTATCCGTAGACGTCGCCGTGGAAATCGTTCGATCCGGAGCGGGTGATGATGTTGACCACGCCGCCGGCGGCGCGGCCGTATTCG
>Ga0187862_10006821_pt1 | contig 10306 bp, 4 predicted proteins | sample June2016WEW_10_1_FD_133003 | JGI IMG/M metagenome (GOLD analysis project Ga0187862, IMG submission 133003) | Peatland microbial communities from SPRUCE experiment site at the Marcell Experimental Forest, Minnesota, USA - June2016WEW_10_150 | ecosystem: Environmental > Terrestrial > Soil >... | reverse complement strand
CGGGGATTTCGCTGCTGTTGCCGGCGGCCGTGACGGCGCTGTCGCGGATCGATCCGCAGGTGCTGGCGCAGGTGCCGCGCCGCACCTCGGACCAGCTTGCCCTGCTCGCCGGACTCGTCGGGCTGGGGGCGATCTTCCAATGGCGCACGAATCCCTTGATCCAGTCCGCGCAAGGTGATTCCGGGGGCGATTCCAAGGGTAAAGCTCCCGACGGAGCAAAAGAAAAGGATGTCAAGCATCAGGCCGCTGATTAAGGGCTATTCAATGCTATCGCAAATGCTCGCGACAATTTCCCAGTCTTCCTATTCGTTCAAGAAGTCCGAGACTTTTTTCGCGGACGTTCCCAAGACCTGGCCGCATCAGCACGACCTGATCTCCTGGTGCCAGCAGATGACGCCCGGCGTGGCGGCGATGCTGATCATCGTGGGGATCGTGTACCTGCTGTTCGGCATTCAGATTTTCAAGGCCCTGGTGCTGCTGAACGCGGCGATGGTGGGAGCGTACATCGGGAACTATTGGGGCAAAGAAGGGGATGCGGCAACGATCGGCGCGGTCCTCTGCGCCGTGGCCGCGGCCGCCATCGCCTGGCCCACCATGAAATACGCCGTGGCGCTGATGGGCGGAATGTTCGGCGCGCTGATGGGCGCCAGCGTCTGGCACGCGGTCGGTCTCGACCCGAATGTCGTCTGGGCCGGAGCGCTCGTCGGATTGGTCGGATTTGGAATGCTGTCGTTCGTGCTCTTCCGCGGCAGCGTCATGATGTACACCAGCCTCCAGGGCGCGTTCATGATGGTGTTCGGAATCCTCGGCCTGATTTACCAATATCAGGATGGCGCCAAACAAATGACCGATCACCTGAAGCTCCAGCCGTTCCTGCTACCGGCGTCGATCTTCATTCCCGCACTCCTCGGCTTGATTTTCCAGCAACACATGACAACCCCACAAGGAGCGGGCGGAGGGGGCGGAGGCGGAGGGAGTGGCGGCGGCGGGCATAAGAAATGAGAGCCGGACGAAGGATCTCCCGCAGACACCGCCTGAAACGCTTTTAGCGCACAATGCCCACCATCGCTACCCACGTTCAAAGGCTGCCGAAGAAAACCGAACGGATGAAGCAGCAGGCTGTTAGGAGCTTGCTTCGGACGCTGAAACAAATCGAGCAGGAGTTGAAGGATGAACGGGGCAGCCGCTACTCGTTGGCGTAGGACGGAAGCGTTTGTCGCCTGACGTCGGCGCCGTTTGCCAACTCACCTTCCATTATCGATCCGCGAGAAACTTGGCGTTCTTATTGTTGGTGTCCTGCGGGGTCGTCGTCGATCCAGCGGTCGGGATCGTCACAACGCTGGCCGCATAAGTCGTCACGGCGGAAGCCTTTGATCTTCCGTTCGCAATCACGGCTTTGGAAACGCTGACCGGCTTGGACTTCGAACCCGGTGGTACCGCGGCGTTTGCCTTGGTGGCGACGGTTGCGACCGACAATGGCGCCGAATCAACGGCCGGGGCGGCGGGCGTATTGGCTGTCAACTCGATCGTCGAAGTCGTCATCGTCGGAGTTCTTGAAGCCACTGCCGGCGCGGCGGGCGCGGCCAGGACCGCGGCCGACGATGCCACCGACGCTCCACTGGCACCCTGGTTGAAGTTCGCCGCCAGGTCGAGGAAGTCCGCGCCGTTGACCAGGCTATCGTAGTTGAAATCGCCCTGGTCCCAGCCGGTGACGCTCTGGTTGACGTTCGCCGCCAGGATGTTGAAGTCGGCAGCGTTGACCAGACCGTCCAGATTGGCGTCGCCGAGGAGCGTGTATTTGATTTCGATCTGGCCCGAAGACAATCCCGAAACGACCCCATCCTTGCCGTCGGCATAGCCCAGGCCATAGTACAGGCCGTTGGTGCGCGTTTGTGCCGCCGTGGAGATGATCCCTTGGCCGTTCCATCCTCCCCCGTTGTAGCCGCTCCTGATGTAACCGGCGATGACAGATATCGGATCGGAATTCGATCCATAGTTGATAAACATGGTGTAGTTGCTCATGTCGAGGCTTCCGCTCCCGACCAGTTGCAAGGCTCCAATGTGCTGATCGCTCGCTAATATCACGCTCGCGCCGTTTTCAATCTGGAGGGAATAATTCGGAAGCATCGTGGACAAATCAGTGGTGAGGGTTACCGAGCCGGAAAGGATATCGAGCGTCTGCGCCCCGGTACTTCCGGTAATCGTGTATATCGCTCCGCTGCCCGCTAGCAGCCCCGGCGTGTTGAGGTTAATCCCCTGGTTGAAGTTCGCCGCCAGGTCGAGGAAGTCCGCGCCGTTGACCAGGCCATCGTAGTTGAAATCGCCCTGGTCCCAGCCGGTGACGCTCCGGTTGAAGTTCGCCGCCAGGATGTTGAAGTCAGCGCCGTTGACCATCCCATCCAAATTGGCGTCGCCATTCAGCGTGTACTTCAATTCAATTTGGCCACTGCTGAGGCCCCGGACGATGCCATCCGCACCATCCGCGAATCCGACCCCGTAGGCGCCCTTGCTCAACGCGGCAGCGGAACTGTCGATGCCCGGGCCGGTCCAACTTCCGCCGTTGTAGCCGCTTCTCAGGTACGACAGAATCGTGGTCTTCGGATCTGCATTGTTTCCGTAGTTTATGATCAGTTCATTATTGCCCACATCTAGAGTTCCACCGTTGCTGATCGTCAAGGACGACGCTGTGTATATTCCGTTGCCTCCGTCAATACCCAATTGCAGCGTGCCCCCGTTCAAGACCAGCCCTGCGATGCTGAACGCAGAGCTTGCTGTCACGGTGCCGCTATTGATCACCACATTATCATTGCTGTCTGGTGTTACGGACCCACTCCAATTATTGGGATTGCTCCACTCAGTCGAAACCGTTCCCTTCCACGTGTCCAATGCGATTACGTCACTCACCCCCTGAAGCACGTTTAGATATATTGATATCTCTTTCTCCTGCCCGCCATCTGAGATAGTCACGGTATATGTACCGCTGCCTGCCGTTGACGTATCAATGACCAGCACCGCGTTCCCGCTGCTTTCGGCGTTTATTGAGCCGCTCGACGACAGGAAGGTCAGCGAGGACGAACTACTCGTGGCGCTCCAACGTAGCGCTGATACGCCGTCATCGAGAATTGGGAGACTCAACTCGCCGTGTTGGCCTGCCAGTACGGTAAGTGAAAAGGCGTAATTAGGCGTTTGTAAAAGTGGCGTCGGAAGCATTCCTTCCGATGGCGTATGATCCTGCGCTCCGGTGAATTGCGTCTCGACGCAGGACTGGCTGTAATTCTCATAGATATTGCCCGAGAGAAGGGCTTGAGGATCGGTGATTACGCCAATATTGGCAGCGTAGAGATCACAAAATGCCACCGCCGGTACGCTCGTATCTGGCGCGCTACCCGCGTTAAATGTGTTCTGGCAGACGAGCACGTCGGGATCTTGAAACACGCCAAGCCCCAAAGCGGATTGCCCACCGATCGCGGTGGTAACGACATTCTGCTCGACAACGGTCAAAGTCGCGGTTGTCTGGCCGGGCGTCCATTGGCCCCCGTAGTGCGCAGCGCTCTCGATGTGTGCTTCATCCGGCGTGCTTCCGCCAATTATGATGCCCGTCGGATTTTGGGTGTCGTCCGGATTCACGAATTCCGGCTCGGTATCACCATCGCCAAGTCCATAGTAAATATGGGCATTCAGCGTGAGTGCATTACTCCATTCCGCCGAATCGTTCCACTCGATGGTGTTGCCTCTCACGTTGACGCCGACGTCTGCCAAATCTTGAGGTAATGTGTTCGGCGATATGGTTATTCCGGACTCGTGGACGTTTTCTATCGTGTTATTCGCAATGTCTATGAAACAACTGACACCGTTATAGCCTGCGAGATTAAACCCATAGAGGACTATACCGCCATTGGTATTTTCAATCGTATTACCGTCGATCACAACGTTGTATGCACCGTTGGCTAGCTGAACTCCCCCAGCCGCTCCCAACCCAACATTGGGGTTTAAGGCAGGCCCGGCATCGGCGGTAGCGCCATACGGTCCGGTCTGATCCTGCAAAGTGTTGTTGTAGATCACCGAATTTGTGACGGTGTTGCTTGTGACAACCACGCTGCTCGTGTCGAGCGGTATTCGCAAACCGCCGGACAACGTGAGCGTAACCGAGTTTGTTCCCTGAACCACGGACTGGACGGTCGCGATTTGACCCATCCCAGTGCCGTTCGCCACGATGGCGCTTTGGCCGCTGGACGGGGGGTTTACTATCACCAGCGAATTGCCGTCGGCGGGGTCCGCGGTAAAGAGTCCATCGAGCGTCAACGTATACGGATTGCCTGCGGAGCTTGCAGTGACTGACCCGATTGTCAACAGTTGTCCATCGTATATGACAATTTCGCCCGTAGAGGGCGCCCCACTGAAGTTTCCAACGACCGTAGTTTGCTGGGTTTTCGTAACCTGCGACGCACTGACCGTCGTTCCGGTCAATGTCACCTCGGCGGAAAGCGGCAGAACAATCGTGTCGCCCGAAACCGACTGCACCTTGCCATTGGCCTCGTTTCCATCGCCATTTTCAAAGAGAATCTGCTCCCCACCATTGATTCGCGTGGGTGAACCTAAACCGATGGTTTGGTTGCCTCCGATATACTCGTTTGAAATACTCCCATCGTAAACGTTGTCTTCCAGCAACCGGCCCTGTCCCCACCCGGTTGGATCGTTCGGTAGATTTTCGGCATTCAGAGAGTCGTTATAATCCTGGGCCGTCGAATCGAAAAATGCGAAATTGCCGTTATTCCCCGTATAAACGGCCGCCTCCGTGCCATATTCGAGATAGAACTCGTCATTCATTATGGTGACGTTTTGTGTGCCTCCGACAAACAGCTCGTCCCCGACTCCACCCCCGATTACGGACGAATTCATCACCGTGATCTGCCTGCCATCGCAAAAATCAACCGCCTCAAGACTTTCCGAGTTCAACGTGACATTAGTGAATACGAGGTTTCGTCCGTATTGTGCGCGAATTAAGTCCCCGTTCGTGCCTGTGTCTGGGCCGTAATACGTGATCGTAAGCGAGTTGTACTCAACATTGGTATAGGGATTATTGATGGAGTCATTGAAGCCAATGTCAAACAGTCCATAACCCGTATCTGCCTCCTGCGCAAATTCCAAAGTCGTTCCGGTGCGCGAAGCGCCTAGAACTTGGATGTTTGATGGCAATAAAATCTGTTCGTCATGATTCGTGTCACCCACGACATTATATGTTCCATTGGGGAAGTACAGCGTGACGGGCGCATTTGCGTTACCGGCCTTACTTCGATATGTTGCTATGGCCGTGAGCGCGGCCTCGATTCCGGGGTATGCGTCGTTTTTTCCAGTATTGTCAGTGTTATATGGGGACGCCGTAACGTCAAACCAGCCTGCTTCGCCTTCGGTGGGATAGGCTGTTGGCGATTCGGTGGTGGAAATTATTCCCGGCGCCTCGGACCAGCCGTAGTTGCCGCCCAGGCCATTATTCACCCAAACCCGATAGGCTCCGCTCGGTAAGTTGCCGGGCAGCGTAAACTCCACTTGATACGGATTGACCGAAGACACCGGAGCGTATTCACCGGCGGTTCCGGCGGTATTCTCAAGGTATACCCATGACGTCGTTCCATTCGACAAATTACGCCCATAGACATACACGGTCTGGCCGGACGACGCGTAGGTAGTCAATACGCCGCCGGTGGTCTGTGACGGTGGGCTGGAGATTTCGGTCGTGGAGGGAATCAACGAGAACCATTGCGCATTGGTCTGATTGATGGCAATTGGCGTGGTGGCGCCGTTCGCATTTTCGGCCCAGATCAAATACATCGAATCGCCAGGCTCGCTTGAAGGGATGGTAACCAGCGCACCCCCGGCGGAAGTTGACGCGGTGTTCAACGTGTCCTGAGTTTGGGCGGGGGCCAGAGTACCGACGCCACCAGACTCGCCATAGACGAGAAATTGTGAATCGGAATATGCACTCCCGTGCGTCTCGCCGCTATAAGTGCTCAGCTCATTCCCAGTAACGGTGATCGTATTATTTGGACCGGCGGTGAGACTTGACGCCGCTATAGCCGGACTGCCCGAGGCCGCGCCTACGGATACGTCAACCGGAGGATTGAAGGCATTTACTCCAGCCGGCAATGCCCCATCCAATGAGGCAGGCGTGGAATATGAAAAGCCGGGGACAGGCGAAGTGCTTGTTGGAAGGTCTGGGAGCGGTTGCGATTGGTATGCTCCAATATACGACGAAGACAATAAGACACGCGGTTCGAGGGATTCAATGATTGCTCTAGCCAATGTCCGTTCCGAACGGCGGTGGGACTTACCAAACCGAGAACGTTCCCCAACAAGCCCGCTCCATCGAGTCGCCCTTGCAGCGGCCATGTGAATCCCTTCCCGAAAACACGGAAAACATTGGTGGCTGCGGCAAATAAACCGACGTCTAGGCTACCCCATCCCGCTCAACCCGTATCCAGCCCTCCCTCAATTCGAACGTCGAAAGCCTACAAAGGCGTTATTTAGCCTTCTTTTAGGCGAATCGTTCTTGGAATGCAATTCAACTGCTGAATACCGCCAGGGCCACAGAGAGCACACAGCCCGCCAAAATGATCCAACCCATCGATTTGCGCTTCATTGCCGATCCTCCGTTAAAGTAAGAAACCGCGCCGAGCGCGGCCTATGCATACATCTATCGTCCACAAAGCACGGCAAGTTTAGATATCCGATTAAGTCCCAAGGCTGCCAAAGTTGCGGTCGGGCATTCGCTCCGATTCGGGGCCTCGAGGCGCCGCCTGAACTTGCCGAGGGCCGAGGGGGTGGAGAAGATGGTGGCCGAAGCGATCTATTGTAGCTGACTGCTGGTCGGCTTGGGGTGGGTGAAACGGTCGGCCGCCACGGAGCGGACACGATGCACTGGCTCATTCACCTGCAAATCCTCCTCCTGTTCGCCGTGCCGTTCATCCCGGCATTTATCGTCGGCTGTTTCGAGAAGCGCGCGATACGCATGTTCGAAGCCGGGGAAATGAAGGTCCAAACCAGGTACCTCCAGTTGATGACCGACGCGGCGCTGGCCCACGGATTTACGCTTTGTTGCACCGGACATCACATCAAGTACAAGAAGACGCTGTTCGCCGCCCTCTATCTCTCGACCGATCGGACCATCCTGGCGCTCATCGCCGATGGATCCATCGGCGCTTTTCGGCAGGCCAAAACCCTTCTCATGAGCCGCTTCAAGGATGGAAGCATCGTGATCACGATTAACGACGCCGGCATGATCGAACTGGACGCGATGACGCACCGCTATATTCTGATCAACGCCGGCTTCGACGAATTGTTGGCAAAGCACCTCGCCCTGATGAACCAGCGCATCGGCCCGAGTCTTTTTCCCCCGACGCCGATTGGACCGCCGTGGACAATTTATACAAGGAGAAAACCGATCGAATCGTCGCCCGCGGCCTCGCCCGGTATACGGATGCCGCCCACGATTTCGCGCGCTACACCCCGTGGGGATCGTTCCGAGCGACGATCCTGTTTGGGATCGCATTGACGCATCGCCCCGCCACGTGGCTGCGGCAATTCAAACGCAAGCCGGGAGCGATGGCGAGAAGTTGAACCGATGAAGATAATGGAAAGCGCACCTGAGCACTCTGCCAAACGGCCTAAGGCGATTACATCCGGGTTCCAGTCATCCCGGTTCCATTCCCTCGGCTTCTAGGGCAGAAGGTTAGCTTTATGAGCAATCAATTCTGGTTTCTGCGCTCTCCTGATTCGCCGCCCAAGGCTGATTGGGACGATGGTAAAGTCGAACTGGAAACCGTTAGATGTCCTGCCGACCCAGGCATCGAATGGCGCGGCGAACTGTTCGAACTCGGTAAGCACCTTGGATTGCTGGGGAAGCATTATTCTGCCCATCAACGTGCGGGCAAACGATTGACCAACCTGAGCGTTGTCTTGTCGGATGGATCGTTAGAGGACTTCATTCGGACCTCGTTGAGTGAACAGCTGTTTCAGGATCATGTCCTAGATCTCTTCCGGCAGCATGAGTTGTCCGGGTTTGAAGTGAAGCCCGTGAAAGCGCGGTTTGAAAAGTCGCCGGACCGCCCGCCGAGACTTTGGGAACTGGTGGTAACAGGCTGGGCAGGAATGGCCAAGCCAGAATCCGGAATCCGGCTCGATGAATCTAAATCCTGCGCCGTCTGTGGCAGTTTACAATACACCGACTTGACCGATGCGACGCAGTTGATTGATGAAAGCAAGTGGGACGGCAGCGACTTTTTCATGGTTTGGCCGATGCCAAAGTTCGTGTTTGTTACTGAGCGCGTGGTGAACGTGATCCGCGAGCATCATCTGACCGGTGTGCGCATCGAACCAATATGGGAACTTAAGCCCTCGCCGCATGTCATTCCCGGCTACAGTCCCGGTCGGCTGTCGTATTGGATGCCGGAGAGGCGTGCGCGGGAACTGGGCGAGCCATTAGGAATTTACTGAACGCCGCGCGCGAACAACGTTACTCTCCCAGGAATGAAACCGCGATGTCACCAACGGAGCCAGGATGTGAGCGCTTTATCAGACAACCTACTAAATCGCTCACGCCGGCATTCCGCTCTCCCCCTTTAAGTAGCAAACAAATCAGCCCCGAATTTTTTCCTTGCGAGCCGGCAACAGTTAGGCTATTGTTCGGAGGCCGTGTGGTCGATTGGCCCATCTTCTCCGCTCCCTTTCCTTTCCGCCTCTACCTTGTTCTACTGCTCCTCTGCCCAACTTTCTCGCGCAGCGAGGGGGGAGGGGGGGGTTACGGCACATTTTGGGGCACGAGTGGGACATTTTTGACGCAAAAGTAGAAAAATACTCCAGATTTCGCGACACATGGAAATGGCAAAATGGCTGGACGGCCTCTCCAAATCCCAAACCTGCCAAATTTGCGGTTTGGCTTCTCCCCGATCCGGAGGTGTTCATCGTAACTATTGTCCTCTCAATATGATGCAAATAGAACCCTCTTGGCCTTCGATTTGCTCCAGGGGGTCGGAGATACCATGCGATTTGACAAGCTGACCATAAAGGCCCAGGAAGCGATCGGGCGCGCTCAGCAGAGCGCGCAGGAATCGAACCATGCGGAGATCACGCCGCTGCATCTGCTCTCATCTTTGCTTTCCGAAACCGATGGCGTGTTCAATCCGCTATTGCAGAAGCTGGGGGCCGACCCGGATCGTCTGCGCAAGATTGTTTCGGACGAGCTTGATCGATTGCCCAAGGCTACGGGAACCCAGACGGGGCCGAGCCGGGCGATGAACGACGTTTTCAACCAGGCCGAGAAGGAAGCCGACCGGCTGAAGGATGAATACATTTCCACGGAGCATTTGCTGCTGGCGCTGGCGCAGGTAAAAAGCGAGGCGAAGGAGATTCTTTCCGTAAGCGGGGTGAATCACAACGCGATCCTGTCGGCGCTGAAGGAAATCCGAGGCGGGCAGCGGGTGACGGATCAGAACCCCGAGGACAAATATCAGGCCCTACAGCGGTACGGGCGGGATCTGATCGAGATGGCCCGGCAGGGAAAGATCGATCCGGTGATCGGGCGGGACGAGGAAATCCGGCGGACGATGCAGGTGCTGTCGCGGCGAACGAAAAATAATCCCGTGCTCATCGGCGAGCCGGGCGTGGGCAAGACGGCGATCGTCGAGGGCCTGGCGATCCGGATGCTCAACGGCGACGTGCCGAGCGTTTTGCAGAACAAGCGGATCATCGCGTTGGACATGGGGGCGTTGATCGCCGGGGCGAAATACCGGGGCGAATTCGAGGACCGGCTTAAGGCGGTCATCAAGGAAGTCACGGGCAGCGATGGGCAGATCATCCTGTTCATCGACGAGTTGCACACGGTCGTGGGAGCGGGGAAGGCGGAGGGGTCGATGGATGCCGGCAGCCTGCTGAAGCCGGCGCTGGCCCGGGGCGAGCTGCGCACCATCGGGGCGACCACGCTGGATGAATATCGCAAGCACGTCGAGAAGGACGCGGCCCTGGAGCGCCGGTTCCAGCCGATTGTCGTTTCGCAGCCGAGCGTCGAGGACACGATCGCGATCCTTCGGGGGCTGAAACAACGATATGAGACGCATCACGGGGTGCGGATCACGGACAACGCGATCGTTTCGGCGGCGGTTTTGTCGGATCGGTACATCACCGACCGGTTCCTGCCGGACAAGGCGATCGACCTGATCGACGAAGCGGCGAGCCGATTGCGGATTGAGAATGATTCCATGCCGGCGGAACTGGATGAAATTCGGCGGCGGATCATGCAGCTTCAGATCGAATT
>Ga0187862_10006819_pt1 | contig 10309 bp, 10 predicted proteins | sample June2016WEW_10_1_FD_133003 | JGI IMG/M metagenome (GOLD analysis project Ga0187862, IMG submission 133003) | Peatland microbial communities from SPRUCE experiment site at the Marcell Experimental Forest, Minnesota, USA - June2016WEW_10_150 | ecosystem: Environmental > Terrestrial > Soil >... | reverse complement strand
GCCGGGATGACCGATAACGAGGAGAATTTCCCTGATCCTACCGACCGCGCTACCCTTGAATCGGACAGAAACTTCATCCTCCGCATCCGCGACCGTGAACGAAAGCTGATCATGAAGATTCGCGAAGCGCTGCAAAGGATAGAGGAAGGTCATTTCGGGCAATGCGACGAATGTGGCGACGATATCGGCATAGAACGACTAAACGCCAGGCCGGTGACGACTTTGTGCATAGAGTGCAAGCGAAAGCAGGAAGCCATGGAGCGCGTCAGAGGCGCATAGTTCTTAAGTAGATAACAATATCAGACCGCGCCTTCAACGCGCGAGACATCGCCCGCCCATACAGTTTCCTGTGATCCATCTTCTCTGAGCAGCAGCAGTGCTCCCTCGGGAGTGAACCCCTGTGCTTTCCCCATAATTTCACGATCTCCGCATACCACCGTTATTGTCTTGCCCAGGACCTCCGAGTGTGCCTCAAACTCGGGAATCAGGACCGAGAGTCCCTTTTGGAGGAAATGGTCGTAGTTGCTCTCGAATTGGCTGAGAAATTGTAGCAGCACTCTCTGCCTTTTGACGGCAAACCCCACTTCTATGGCTAACGAGGTCGCAGGGTATCGAAAAGGTCCCCTCATTTCCTCCCTGCTGTGATTTACATTAATTCCTATTCCCATAACGCTGAACCGTGAGAAGTCCAAGTCTGACTGAGTCTCGGTCAGAATTCCCGCGACTTTGCGTCCATTTATCAATACGTCGTTTGGCCACTTGATCGAGGCAGTGATCCCGAATTCTTCGCGCAGCATCTTCACAAGAGCAAGCGATCCGATATAGGCTGACTGGGGCGCAACGCGGACCGGCAGAGGGTTTCTAAGCAGGATCGAGAGATAAACGCCACGGTTGGGATAGGATATCCATTCTCGTCTAAGTCGGCCGCGTCCTTTTGTTTGCTCGTCGGCCACGACCAGGGTCCCGTGAGGGGCGCCCTCGACTGCCAGCAGTAAAGCATAATCGTTTGTGGAGCCAATGGTCTTGAGGTAATGATACGAATGCGCGAGCCATTTAGTTTTTAGATTTGGGACGATTTCCTCATGGGAAACTGAGTCCGGCACGTCCACAAGTCTGTAGCCCAGCTTGGGTTGGCTCTGGATCTCGTAGCCCATATGCTTAAGCCTGTTAATATGCTTCCAGACCCCCGGCCGGCTGATTCGGAGCCTTTCGGCAAGACCAGCGCCAGATACAAAGCTTCCCTCATGCTCTTTGAGGATTTTCAGAATTTCCAACTGCGTTGGCTTTCTAGACGCCATCGGTCTCATGTCCTCGTCATAATCACTTCAGGCGCAAAGGCAGACCCGCCGTAACCAGGAAAACCGAAGCGCAGATTTGAGCGAGCCTCTGGTTAGTGAACCCTGAAAGATCCCGGAACTTTCGTGCGAGCGAGTTATCGGGCACTATTCCACCGCCTACCTCATTGGAAACTATCACGAGGGGATAGTCCACGGCCTCTATCGCCTTGCATACTCCATCAACGGCCAATTCGGCCTCGGTCGATGCCGAACAGAGCAAGTTGCTGAGCCAAAGAGTTATGCAATCCACCAGAACAGGCTTCTTGAGGCCGTTGAGGCTTTTCAGCACGGCCGAAAGGTCGTGCGGCGATTCGATGGTCTGCCAAAGGTCTTTGCGGCGCTCCCTGTGAAGCCGTATTCTCAGTTTCATCTCGTCGTCCAGAGCCTGAGCGGTTGCAACATAGACGTAAGGCGGAGAGAATCGGTTCACAACCGATTCGGCCCAGGTGCTTTTTCCGCTTCTGGCGCCACCCAGTACCAGCAAAGGTGTTCTGAAATCCTGGTCGGGGGGAACCATTAATATTCACCTGGAGGGGCCACATAGTGCGACAGGTGTTCGGATATTAGCCGGTCGACCATGTGGGGCAGGGGTTCTCTGATAGTTCCGACAACCGCGATGGGTTCCTGGGTAAGAGGCAGGAGCAGCTTTGCGGCTTTCGATTCGCCTATCGCCCTTACCATCAGGGGCGTCATTTCGCCCATCATCGCATTTGCAAGCAGTATGGCAATAGGTCCGATTATTACATCCGCCTGCGCCGCGCTGTGGCAAATAGCGTTTTCACCCGTCGCGCCCCGGTTCGCTCCGGCTTTCATCATTTGCGCTGTGGCAATAGCGTTTGTTCCCAGCGCCCATAGTTCTGTGCGCTCGCCAAAAACTTCTCTTATCCTCTTTATTATGGCGGTCCCGATACCGCCACCCTGTCCGTCTATGACAGCAATTCGGATCAAGGAACTTCCCTCCATGAATGGTAAGCGTTTTCTCCCGGGCTCACACCCGAATGCTCCATGCCTGGAAAAACTCATGATACCTGATCAAAAAAATCTCACCTGACCGGGTTTTCACCCGGAAATAGAGCAGGGGCATTCGGGTGGAATCAATTCGCCCTTCATACCACCTGTCGACCACTTGCTCGATGTGGCGCTCTTCGCCGCGCCATACAAAAGATACAGGCTCCTGGGCTCCCTTGTATTGATCGCGGGTCGAAACCTCAATGTCTTCAAATTGCATTTTCCACCATGTTTACGCTTTCACGATACTACTTCTTTGGTTTCTTTTTTTCAATGAAACTGGCCAATCTGTGAAATCATAAGAAAATGAGCTGCATGATACTACCTCTGACTTGCGTCGTGCTGGATAACTTCCTTCAGAGCAGCCTTGCCACGCAGGCATAACCATTTGCACTTCGGCATGACGCAAACGTCCTACGTGGATTCAGCGCACCGCGAGGCTTGAGATTGGGATTATTTGACTTGGGAAAAAGGGATTTTCTGATCCCCGGATCGGGTCAGGGAAAGGCTCTGGCAAGGAAAGAGCTTGCCCTTGGCCTGCCGAAGGGGAGGGGTTGCGCGAAGGCGCACACAATCCGGTTTCCACGCTCCTCGAGGTGTGGCGGTCCCACCGCCCCGGATAGAAATCGGCCTGACTGGAGCTTTGATCTTAAAGTGCTTGCAAAGCGGTTATCAGTGGAAAATGTTAGCCTGAGCAGGAGATCAAATTTTCATTTTTCTCTGCACGGCGTTTAAAAAACACTGGACGCAGTCCGGGCAGAGTTGGGTTCCTTTGACGTCTTCGATGATTGCGAGCGCATCTTCATTGGAAAAGCCCTTACGATATGGGCGGTCGCTCGTCAGCGCGTCATATGTGTCAGCCACGGCAACCATTCGGGGCAAAAGTGGGATTCGACCGCCCTTCAGTCCGTGAGGGTAGCCTTTCCCATCAATTCTCTCGTGATGGCTTGAGAGAGCCGGTATTATATCCGCCAGGCTCTGAATTGGGGCCAGGATTTCTGCCCCTATGAGCGGATGCAGCTTCAGGATTTTCCATTCCTCATCGTTTAGCGGGCCTGCTTTGAGCAGAATCTCATCACGAATGCCTATCTTTCCGAGGTCGTGCAATTTTCCGGCGATTCTCGCCCTTTCGATTCGGTCCTCGTCCAGGGACATCTCCCTGGCGATATCCACCAGGAATGTAGACACCGATTCGGAATGGCCGCGAGTGTACTGATCTCGAGCTTCCAAAGCCAGGATCAGACTTGTTATGCTTCCAATCAAGAATTGCCGTTCGGATTCGAGGCGTTCCCTCTCCTTTACAATCCGGCTGAAATGTTCCGAGAGAAACCTCTCGGCGGTGACAACCAACTGGTCGATATTAAAGGGTTTAACAAGGTAAGCCGAGGCCCCGCACTGTAGCAGCCGCAGCATGGTGGCTCGATCACCGTCCGAGCTCATGATAATGAAAGGGATCTTAGACAAATCCTTACTTGCATGCACATTTTTGCATAGACCCAAGCCATCGAGCTCAGGCATGTGCAAGTCACTCAAGATCATATCCGGAGTGCATCGGCCAAGTACTTCGAGAGCTTTTCGGCCATTCTCTGCAGACACTACATGAAATCCGGCTTTTGTAAGGGCTTTATCGATCAGGTTGCGCACAGCCGGAGAATCGTCTACGACAAGGATCGTTCTTCCCCTCAAAAGTGAATTCTTATCCAATATCTCCTTGACACGCTCAAGCAACTGGCTTTTTGTATTCGATTTAATCATATAACTGGCGGCGCCCACCTTGAAACCGAGTTCAATGTCTTCTTCCTTTTCCTTGGAACTCAAGATGACAACCGGAATTGAATTTTTGGTGGGATGACTTTTTAGTTTGCTGCAGAAGGTAAATCCGTCCATCCGCGGCATTTCAATATCTGTTATAATCAAGTCAAAATCTTGAGAGTCGACGATATTAAGGCCCTCACTGCCGTCCGAGGCTTCGGTCACGATCGCGCCCATTTGCCCCAGATCCCTCTTCAAACCGAATCGGATTGTCGGGCTGTCATCTACGATCAAAATCCGTGGAGATGGCCCCTTCAAAGGATCTGACGGATTTGTCTGCCCGATCTTGCCCACTCGTTGCAAATAGTCGGATTCGCCGCTCAATTTGTGGCTCTCCAATAAGCTGGCGTTTTAAAATTCAATCAGTTAGTTGCTCTGGCAAAAATAGATCGGAAATACTCGAACTTAGCTTTAATTTTTTTGTCTTGATCCTTAAATTCCTGCCTAAAAGGAAAGGAGGATATAATTAAAAGTCCACCAAATCCTATATTTCGGCTTGCAGTTTTGCCGGGAAAATTTCCCGCTGCCACTGCTTGGACAGGAGGAATGAAAATGACAAGAAGAGTGCTGTTGGTCATTGATTTGCTGAATGATTTCCTCGATCCGGCGGGTGCCCTCTATTGCGGCGAAGAGGCCAGGAAGATAATTCCCGTAATCAGGTCGCTAATTGACCAGTTTACCAGTGAGGGAGAGCCGGTCATTTTTTTGAGGGATGCTCACGCTCAGAATGACAAGGAATTCGAACTCTTTCCCCCTCACGCGATAAAGGGGAGCTGGGGGTCTGAGGTAATTCGCGAGCTTGCGCCGGGTGCGAATAGCTCTATAGTGGACAAGACTCGTTTTTCCGGGCTATTTGGAAACAGGCTTGCCGTTCTGCTCTCAAAGATCAAGCCGGATGAAGTGTGGGTTACCGGAGTGCTGACATCTATTTGCGTCATGGATACTACCGGCGGTCTGCGGGACCGCGACTATTCGACTGTGATCCCCGTGGACGCCGTTGCCGATATTGACCCGGTCTGGCATGAGTTCGCCCTGGAGCGTATGAAAAAAATCTACGGCGCCAGGCTGACAAAAGCTGGTACAGGAGGACACGAAATTGCTGCGGCTGCGTAGTGTAAAGGATGAAATATGAAGCCATGGGAGCAGTACGCGCCGGAACTGATCGCTGATCTCTATGAACTTACAATGGCTGAGAGTTATCTTCAGGAAGGGATGTCCGGGGAGGCAACCTTCAGCCTTTTCATCAGGGATTATCCGGCGGATCGCTCCTGCTTCGTTTCAGCCGGACTCGAAAGCCTGCTCCAGATTCTACCCGATTTCCGCTTCAGCGATGAATCGCTCAGATACCTTGTTTCCCTCGGGAAGTTTTCCAGCAGGTTAATAGACTACCTGCGCAGTTTTCGTTTTTCCGGAAGCATACGGGCTATTCCGGAAGGACGCATCTTTTTCGCTCAAGAGCCTATCCTGGAGGTAACGGGTCCGATTATAGAAGCTCAGGTAATCGAGACTCTGGTTCTGAACGTAATTCAGCTTGAGACTATGCTGGCCAGTAAAGCTGCGAGGGTTTCAGAGGCTGCTTCAGGCAAAGGACTCATAGACTTCGGGATGCGGCGTACCCACGGTGTGGATGCGTCGGTTAAAGCCGCTCGATCAAGCTATCTGGTTGGTTTTCTGGGCACGAGCAATCTCCTCGCCGGCAAAATATATGGCATTCCCGTATTCGGTACCATGGCACATTCCTATATTACCAGTTTTCCCAGCGAACTTGACGCCTTCCACGCCTTTGCGCGTGCGTTTCCGGACAATACAGTCCTTTTGATTGATACCTATGATTGCATCGCAGGCGCACTCAAGGCGGTCGAAGTGGCGAAAGCCCTGCGGGAAAAGGGAAAGAAACTGTTGGGGGTCCGACTGGACAGCGGCGACCTGGCCGACCTGAGCAGGAAAGTGCGGCTCATCCTGGATGAAGCCGGCCTCCCTGATGTAAAAATAATGGCTAGCGGAAATTTGGATGAATTTAAGATTGAAACACTCCTGAACGGTGAGGCTCAAATCGATTTCTACGCTGTGGGCACCCGGATGGGTGTGTCCGCTGACGCCCCCTACCTCGATATCGCCTATAAGCTGGTGGAATATGAAGGCAGACCCGTACTCAAGCTCTCGACCGGAAAAAAAACCTGGATTGGCAAAAAGCAGGTCTATCGCTTCTACGGCGCCGACGGGAAGATGGATTTTGACCGTGTCTGCCTTCTAGACTCCGGAAGGCAGGAAGGGGAGCCGATTATGGAGTTGGTCATCGACAGAGGGCAAAGGGTTCGGGCGCCTGAGTCTCTACTGGAAATCCGGGCGCGTTTCTCGCAGGAGTGGCAAAAGCTTCCGGAAATATCCAAGGCGCTTCACCCGGGACAGGTTTATGCCGTTGAAGTTTGCGAGTCGCTTAAGGAGTTGGACGGTAAAGCTGCTCGACGCAAATGGCATGAAGAGGTCGAGGGCAGGCGTGCAAATGTTATGGTTGCGAAGAAATGAGGCTCGCCTGCGAGTCATGATTACGTGACGCTGTCCCCCGGCCTGCCAATAACGGTTTTCCTCCATAACCAAACGGCTCTCTGCTGTTTTATGCCGGGGAGCAAATACTTGAGATCGTCCTGAAATTCCATATCGAAATAGTTCGTCTTAACAGTCTCAGAACCTCCACAGCCGGCCGGCCGGCCCGCGAGGCGCTCCTGGTTTCCCGCTCCCCACCACGCCAAAACCCCGCCGGGGCACAGGACCATGGAGGCAAGACATCTGATGTGTTCCGGCTCCAGCCTTAATGCGCGCATGGTGATCAGTTCGAATTTATTGGCATGTTCCTCAACCTTCGAAAAGTCCTGCCACCTCCCGTGTAAAACCCGGATTCCTTGCAACCCAAGCGCGGCGGCCACAGCAGTCAGAAAACTGACCTTTTTCCTGCTGGAGTCCAGTAGAACCATTTGGAGATCGGGATAAACGATCTTCAATGGAATTCCAGGAAATCCGGCCCCTGTGCCAACGTCCAGCGCATATCCGGATGTGGGAAGAAATTTTGCGGGCAGAATGCAATCAAGCAGATGTTTAACTATTATTTCTTCCCTGCCTGTTATCCGGGTCAGATTGAGGCGCAGGTTCCACTCGAGCATGAGTTGGATATGCCCGCTCAAGAGTCGGGCCTGTCTTTCAGTGAGTGCAATTCCTGCTTTGCAGGTGAATTTCAGGATGAGATCGGTGAATTCATTATCCAAGGTGGATCCCGTAAGCGTGGGAGGGCTATTTCCCGACGCAAAACTCAAGGAATATTCTGTCGAGCAATTCGCCGTCATTTTCCCAGCCGATAACGGCTTCAAGCTGCCTTCGGGCTCCTTCGAGCTCAAGGCTGACCAGTTCACCATAAGCGTTGGAACGCAGGAGTTCCTGAGCTCTTAGCAGGGGGATCATTGCCTTTTCCAGGCATTCTTTCTGCCTCATGTTTGGCACGATCTCCGACCTGCAACTCTCCAGAGGCCGCATGATGAACGCCTCGGCCAGACAGGTCTTGAGGCGCTCGATGTCTGAGGTATTCTTTACGGATAGTCTGAAGACTGGACCCGTGCCGGGAAAGCTTTGTTGGACTCTTTCTACGGGGAAGGCTGGAGGAAGATCGCTCTTATTGAGCAGCACGATGCAGCGTGCCCCGCCTACGGCCTCGTATACCTTCTGGTCCTCACTCGTAAGAGGTCTGCTGTTGTCAATGAGCCAGAGCACCACGTCGGCCTCGGATACGGAGCGAATCGTCATTTCGATCCCGAACGATTCGATTTCATCCGGTTGATTGCGAATTCCGGCCGTATCCAGGATCCGAACCTGTACCCCTTTGAGCAGAAATGTGTCTTCGATAACGTCTCTGGTCGTACCGGGGGCCGCTGTGACGATTGCCCGGTCCTTGCCCAGAAGTGCGTTGAGCATCGAGGATTTGCCCACGTTTGGTTTTCCCACCAGCACCAGTGTGAGTCCATCGCGCAGCACGCGTCCTTCCACGTACTTGTTCAAGGTGGCTCTGAGAGGTTTTGTGACCCCCTCGATCACCTGCTCCAGAAGCAATTCATACTCGGGTGCCTCTTGCTCCGTTTCTTCCGCAAGGTCTTCGGAAAAGTCTATAAAAGCTTCAAGACGTGTTTGCGCCTGGATCAGCGTTTCGCGCCATTTTTCAATAAGTTCCTTGAAATCCCCCCGAAGATGGCGGTTTGCCAGAAGTATTCCCTGTTCGGAGCGGGAACGAATTATCTCTATAACAGCTTCAGCCTGTGACAGGTCGATTCGTCCGTTCAAGAAGGCGCGGCGCGTAAACTCTCCCGGTTGGGCCAGTCTGGCGCCCGTTGCCAGAACTAGCTCGAGGATGCGGTTGAGCACTGCGTACCCGCTGTGGCAGTTGATTTCGATGACGTTTTCGCGGGTATAAGTCCTGGGCGCGGCCATGAAGCTGAGCAGCACCTCGTCCACCAGTTCCCCCGAAACGGGGTCTTTGATCCATCCGTAATGGAGAGTATGGGACCTTAAGCTTCGAGTGGGACCTTTAGGTGTGAAAATCTTTCGGGCCATATTGAGCGCTTCCGGCCCGCTTAATCTGATCAAGCCGATGCCTGCTTCGCCAATGGGGGTGGCTATTGCGCAAATGGTATCCTGGAGCAGTCTGAAGTCCATGTTGAGGCGTCTCGCCTATCGGCCCGCCGCGAGCGGGATAGACGTAACTACGGTCGGGCATTGGAAGTGAAGGGCGTTTGCGAGCGCCGGATGCTTTGAAGGTCTGGCCTCACTAAACGCACCCTCCGTCGCATTTTCGCCTCTGCGTGACATAGTTCTTTTATTTACTGCCTTTACTATAAGTCTATCTTATTAGGCCGGGCGGTTGCTAATCCGTCTTTTCCTCGGCTTTCCGCGGGGTTTTTGTCTTCTTTACGGGGTAAATTACAACGCGTCGGAGGTTCCCCTCGCCTTTACTCTTGGTCCTGACTTCGTGGTCTTCCTTTAGGGCCAGGTGAATCACCCGGCGGTCCTGAGCGCTCATCGGCCCGGTTGTAAGGGAGCGGTGAGACTTCTTGACCTTGTCGCTCAGTTGGCGTGCCAGTTCATTCAGGCTTAACTCCCGCTTGGAACGGTAATTTTCGGTGTCTACTATGACGGAAACATTTTCTCCAGCCTGCCTGCTCATTATCTTGGACACCAGGAACTGGAGCGCACTAAGTGTCTTGCCACGTTTGCCGATGAGCAGCCCCGAACCGTTGCTGATTATGTTCAGGTAGTGGTACCCTTCTCTTGGTTCGCATTCGACGACCATCGGCAAATCAATATGCTTGAGTATCTCGTCCAGAACTTCCTTCGCCCTGTCGGCCGCAGGGCCTGCGGGAGGAACTTTAGCGGTCACGCGGATCTTAGCCCTCCTCGCTCCGACAATCCCAAAAATCCCTGAAGATCCCTTCGAAATGATCTCGATCTCGAGCTTCTCGCGAGGAAGCTTCAATTGCCTGCAGGCAAGCTCTATTGCATCTTCGACTGATTTTTCTTCGAATTCAAAAGTGGACATGCTCTCCTCCGTAATTCACGGAAAAAGGATAAGATAGTTTGGGAGAGACAACCGCTAAGCGCCGGCACGACGATTGATCAAGTATTGCTGAGCAATAGAGAGAAGATTGTTTACAAACCAATATAGCACAAGACCTGCCGGGAAGTTGATAAAGAAAAAGGTAAACATTACCGGCATTATGAGCATTATCTTTTCCTGGCGAGGGTCTCCCTGGGACGGCGTCATTTTTTGCTGAAGGAACATTGTTACGCCCATGAGGATTGTCAAAACCGGCACCCCGTCTAAATGGCCAATCATCGGAAGATCAATCGAAAATCCCAGCTTCAGGCGGTCAGGAGCTGTGAGATCGTGTATCCAGAGTGCGAACGGCTGGTGCCGGAGCTCGACTGCTGAGTTCAACATGCGATAGAGGGCGAAAAAAACCGGTATTTGAAGCGCCATCGGCAGGCATCCGCCCATCGGATTCACTTTATAGGTCTTGTAAACCTGCATCAGTTCCTGGTTCAGCTTCTCCTTGTCATCCTTGTATTTTTCCCGAATTTGCTGAATCTTGGGCTGAACCTTTTTCATTTTCTGC
>Ga0187862_10006815_pt1 | contig 10311 bp, 14 predicted proteins | sample June2016WEW_10_1_FD_133003 | JGI IMG/M metagenome (GOLD analysis project Ga0187862, IMG submission 133003) | Peatland microbial communities from SPRUCE experiment site at the Marcell Experimental Forest, Minnesota, USA - June2016WEW_10_150 | ecosystem: Environmental > Terrestrial > Soil >... | reverse complement strand
TAGCCAATTACAAATCCCTCAGGCGTTCCACCGACCAGTGGATAGGGCTGGCCATCCAGATGGCTCGATTGAAACGCAAACGGAAACCTTGATTGCCCGGCGAGAACGTTTCACTCTCCAGTACTATAGTGAACATAAGAAAAAGGTATACGGCGGTCATAGCTATTTGCAGAACTCCATGATCCCCGTTCCTGATGAGCGCGATCGCAAATACCAGTCCTAGGCACGTGACGATGAAGGCTATCACAGATGACACTCTGCCCGACAAGCCGAACATCTCACCGTTCAGGTCAACACGCAAGGAGCAGACGATCAATGTCAACAATAATAGCGAATTTAGCCACCTGAGAACTCTCAATGTCGATTTCGTGACCATGGTAAGTTCAGCAGGGGTCAGTTAACGGTATTGTCATTTTCCACAGTCTTTTGCCTTGCCGCTGCGGCAGCCAGGTCAGATAACCGCGACTCCCCATGCTGCCGTGCGCGAACACAATATCCTGTCCCAACGGCGAATTTGTCAAATACTAATATATCGCCTTATTGGCCCAGTCCGAGACCACCGCCACCCTCCCGTCGGCATCGTAATTGTTGGTGGCCACAGCCAGGATCGTGCTGCCGTACAAAGCCGTGTTGTTGAGGACCGAGGAGAAGAGGCTCCAGCCAGCTTCATGGGAAAGAGGTGCCAGGGCAAAGGAGCAGGGAGCCAAAAAACTTCGTAAACAATTGACTGTCAACAAGTTGTAGCAATTTGCCACAAGTTCAGAAACCTCCGATTTCTCCGATTTCTCCGATTTTTTCCGCCGGCCTGCCTAATTGCCTATGACCCTTCTTTCCCGCCCCCAAGCGCCTTCCGCAACGCGTCCAGCAGCGGGGCAGTCTGATAAGGCTTTTGCAAAAACATCCCCGGCGCCACGCGCAATCCTTCCGGCAACTGCTCCGGCGACACCGTGCTGCCGGCCAGGATTTTTATGGCGGGGTTGATCTTGCGCAACGCGGCCAGCGCCTTCTCCATTTCCGGCATCATCACGTCCGCCAGCACCACGCCAATCTCCCGCCAGTGGAGCCGGTACAATTTCACCGTGTCCGCCTCATCCGAGCTGACCAGCACGCGGTAGCCGGAGGCGGTGAGGACCTTCTCCACCACGCTGCCCAGAGCCTCCTCATCATCCACCACCAGCACCAGCTCGCCGCCGCCCCGGGGCGCCTTGGGCAGCGCCTTTACGGGAGCCGTCCCCTCGGCCTCCACCGCCGGGAAATAGACCTTCACCTCCGTGCCGCGCCCCACCTCGCTCTTCAACTGCACGAACCCGCCGCAACCCTCCACAATTCCCAGCACCGTGGACAAGCCCAGTCCCGGTCCTTTGCCGACCTCCTTGGTGGTGAAGAACGGATCAAAAACACGGTTCATGTTTTTGGGCGTAATGCCCGCGCCGGTGTCGGCCACCGTCCACACCACATGGCGGCCGGGTTTGGCGTTGGGGATGGCCGCAGCGCCCTTTTCATCCAGCATCAAGTTGGCGGCGGAGAAAGTGAGCGTGCCGCCGTGGGGCATGGCCTCGCGGGCGTTGAGACAGAGATTGACCAGCACCTGATGCAACTCGGTGCTGTTGCCCCGCACCATCCAGAGATCCTTGGGCGCGGCAAAATGCAACCGGATGGATTGCGGAAACGTCTCCCGGATGAAACAGCAAAACTCCTTGAGCAGCCGGAAGCTTTGCAGCGGCGTCTTTTGGCTGCTGGCCCCGCGCGAAAAAGTGAGGATCTGTTTGACAATGTCCGCGCCGCGCTGCGCGCCGGCCTCCATGGAATCCAGCAACGACAACGTGGCCGGGTCCTTGATTTCCGCGCGTAGCAGAGGCCCGATCATCAACACCGGCGCCAGGATGTTGTTCAGGTCATGGGCGATGCCGATGGCCAGCGTGCCGATGCTGTCCATCCGCTGGGCGCGGAGAAACTGCGCTTCCAGCCGCCTTTTCTCGGTGATGTCGGTCGTGATGACCAGGATGGATTTGGGCTGGCCTTGCGCGTCGCGCACCAGCGTCCAACGGCTGTGGACCAGGATGGCGTCGCCCGTCTTGGTCACGTGGTTCAGTTCCCCCGACCAGTCGCCCTGCGCGACCAGTGCGCGCGCCTTGTCTTCCTTCTCCCGGGCGGCGGCGTCGCCGCAGTAGAGCATGGCGATCCGGGCGCCGATCGCCTCGGAGGATTTCCAGCCGTAGAGGCGCTCCGCGCCCAGGTTCCAGTAGCGCACGATGCCCTCAAGGTCCTGCACCAGAATGGCGTCGTGCGCCAGGTCCAGCATCCGGGCCTGCTCGCGGATGCGCGCCTCGGCCTCCTGCCGCACGAGAATTTCGGTTTGGAGATTCTCGTTAGTCGAACGAAGATCGGCTGTGCGCTGGCCCACCAGTTTCTCCAACTCTTCGAGCTTCAGGCGCGACTCCTGGAGCAGCCGCCATTTGACCGTCAGGGCGTTGGCCAGTTGGAGGACTTCCATGGTGTCAAAGGGCTTTTTGAGGATAACCAACTGGTCATTGCCGCCCAGCCGCGCCAGCATCACGTCCCAGGAATAGTCCGAATAGGCGGTGCAAATGACCACCTGCAAATCCGGGCATTCCCGCCAGAGGCGCGCCGTCGTTTCCACGCCATCCCACCCGGGCGGCATGCGCACATCCACGAACGCCATCGCGTAAGGGCGGCCCGCGGCGGCGGCCTGGCGCAATTTGGCCAGGCCCTCCTCGCCTTGATAGGCGGAATCCAGTTCAAAGGGCGGCACTTTGACGCTGTGCGCGGGCGCGTTGAAAAGCGATTCCTCCGCCGCCGTCAAGCTGGCGTTTGCGTCCTGCCCGCCGCAAAGGATTTTGTGAAAATCCTCATGCACGGCCCGGTTGTCATCAATCACCAGGATGCGCAAATTCCTTTCCACTGCGGGGGTCGTCATGGAGAGGCTTTCACGGGTTGGCGCGGGACTTGGAGAACCCCGGCGCACCACGGCGGAAACACCTCCCGCCCTGGCGCCGCCGCCGGCGGCGGGGGCAACCGCGCCGGGGCCGGCTCCATCAGAAGAATGGTTGGGGTCATTCGGATGCGTCCTACGTAGCAGAAAAACCGGATCCAGGCAATCACTTTTCCTTCGGCGGACCGGGTGGCGCAACGCTGGTGGCGCCGGTGGAGTTTCCGCTGCCGCCCGGGTTGCTGGAGGCCGGGGCTTTGCTTTCCTTTGGCGCATCCGCTTTGGTTTCGGTCTTGGCCGGCGTTTGCGCGGCCGCGTCCTTCTTCGCGGCGGCCTTGTAATTCTCGCTGCGATAATCGGTGGCGTAAAAGCCGCTGCCCTTGAAAATCAGCCCCCCTCCGGTGCTGATGCGGCGTTGGACTTTGCCTCTGCCCCAGGGCTTGCGGGGACAGGTGTCCCGCGGGCAAACCGCCAGCGCCTTCTCCTTGATGGACTGAACTTTCTCAAAGCAAAACCCGCACTTGGAGCAGGCATATTCGTAAGTCGGCATGGGGCACTCGATGTCTGGCTAATCTTGTTTTTTGAAGAACTCCGGCGCTATTTGCCCGGCGGCCCGTTGGTGGGGCCGGGGCCGCTGACATTGACGCCGCCGTTCTGCCTGATTTCCACATTCATGGCGCCGTTGGTCAAGGGTGGCGCGGACGGCTCGGGATGAGTCAGGAGCTCGCCTCCCTTGACCTTGATCGAGTCGTAAATGCCGCGCCGGATCCAATCCAACTTGCGGGCCAGGGAAAGATCGTCCTTCAACTTTCTGACCTGTTCCCGGAGCGCCTCCAAGTCGCTGAACTTCTTTTCCAGGTCGGCCTTTTCCGCCTGGAGACGCTTGACTTCCTTGACCAGAAATGCCTTGTCGCCTTCTGAATCGGCCAGCTTCTTCTTCGCATCCTGGATTTCCGCTTCCTTATTGGTGATGGAAGCGCGCAGGTCAATGGATTCCTTGTCGAGTTCCTGATTCTGCGATTCCAAAGTGCCGATTTTTTTGTCCCGCTCGGCCAAGTCGGCGGCGGCCTTTTCCGCGGCGGCCTTGGCGTCGGCCTGTGATTTTTCCAGGTTTTCCTGCGTGGTCGAAAGATTGGCCTGCAAGGTGACCAGATCGTTGGAGGCCTTGGCCACCTCCAACTGCGTCTCCGTAAGATTGGTTCCCAAGATGTAATTGACGTTGGTCTGCTCCCGGAGCTGGCCCTCCAGTGTGGTCACATGGTTGGAATACTGAGTAATCGTGTGGTCCTGCTTTTGCTTTTCCTCTTGGTGGTGTTTGCTGTCCAGCAACAGAACAACTCCCAAACCCAGGCAAGCCAGGACCAAAATGACGGGGACCGCGTTCGATTTCATGGGGATATAATGCACTGGGAGGAGGCCGCTTGGCAAGCTTCGATGTGTGTCTTGATTTAATGGGGCGGGGCGGTAAATTGGGTTCATGGAAATTCCGCATGAGGCACCCGTGATGACGTTGCCCGGGGTTATTCTGTTCCCGGAAGCCCCGCTGCCGCTGCACATGTTTGAGCCGCGCTACCGCCGCATGTTGACAGCGGTCTTGAATTCCCACCGCATGTTCGTGGTGGCCATGCAGAAACCCGGCTGCGCCAGCGGGACCCCCTCCGCCATCGCCGGCCTGGGCCTGGTGCGCGTCTGCGTGCGGCATTCCGACGGCACCTCGCACCTCATCCTCCAGGGCCTTTCCCGCGTGGAACTGATCAGGACGGTCCGCCAAAGGCCCTATCTCGTCAGCCAGATCCGGCCCTTGCGCGCGCCCGTGCACGACAGCGTGGCCATTGACGCGCTGATGGCCAAAGTGCGCGATCTGGTCACAGAGCAAATTCAGCTTGGCCTGTCGGCGTCCGCTCCCGACGCGATAAAATTAAAGCCCCAGACCAAACAAGCCCAAGCGCCCCTGACCATCTCGGAGATCATGCGGTGTCTGGAAAAACTCAGCGATCCCGACCAAGTCGCCGACCTGGTCTCCTACGCCTTGCTCTCCCGCCCCGCCCAGAAACAGATCATTTTGGAGACCGTCGAGGTGGAGCCGCGCCTGAAACTTTTAATCCATTTCTTGATGGCCGAAATCAGCCAGCGCCAAAATCAAGGAGACGAATAATGAATAATCCAGATCAGCCAGACCCGGCAGCCGCGCCCGCCGGCCAGAAAGAAATCATGTCCGCCATGTTTGCCAGCCTGGTCATCCAACAGACCAACATGGCCTCCATCTTCCTGGGCCTGGTCCCCCATCCGCAGACCGGCCAGGTCGCGCAGGACCTCGAACACGCCCGCTACTTCATTGACCAACTGGAAATGCTCGAAGCCAAAACCCGCGGCAACCTCGACAAAATGGAAGAGGGCCTGCTCAAACAGAGCCTGACCAGCCTGCGCCTGGCCTTTGTCGAAGCCGTGTCAAAACCCGCTTCCCCCGCCGTGTCCGGGGAAAAAGGCGCCCCTGCCCCAGCCGCCGCGACACCCGCCGCACAGGCCCCCGCACCTCCGCCCGAACCTGCGCCCGCCGCGCCCGCCCCGGCGGAGGAGTCGCGCAAAAAATTTACCAAGAAGTATTAGCCCGCCACTCAATCCTGTTCCACCGGGTCCGGCCCTTGGTTTTTATCTCCGGGATGCGGTGGAAAATGCGCGGCCAGCAGTTCCCCGGCCTTCTGGACGCCGTGCAGAATCCCTTGGGTGAACTCCGATCTCTTGAAGTACCCTGACATTTCCGCCGTCAGCGCCTGCCAAAAAACATCGCCGCATTTTTGATGCACGGCCTCGTCGCCGATGACGGCGAACTTGTGGGCCTTGGGCGCGACAAAGATGAGCACCCCGTTGCGATGGCGCGTTTTGGCCATGCCCATGCGCAAAAAGGCGGTCTGGCCGGCGGCCACGGCGTCCTCAGTTTTTTTGTGACTGATGAAGACCCGGATTTCGCCGGAGGTTTTTAACTCGGCGTGGCGAATCGCCGCGACAATATCGTCGTGCCGGATCTGCTTGAGAAAATCCTTCACCTTCATGGCTACCAGCTCCCTCCCGCGCCGCCGCCGCCAAAACTCCCGCCACCGCCTGAAAAACTGCCTCCTCCTCCACCAAAGCCCCCGCCGCCGCCAAAGCCTCCGCCCGACCAAAAGCTCCCGCTCCCAAAAGACCCCCGCCCGCCGAGCACAGAACCCCTGTTGGCCAGAATTCCTCGGCGGATGGCAATAGGGAGCAAGACAAAGCATATGCCGATGACTATTATTATAACCGCCGGATCCGTGAAAGGGATGGGGCGCGACCTTTGTCGGTACCCTTGCCCTCCCTCAGCGACCGTCCGCCCGGTGCCTTTGTATTCCCCCTTCGCCGCCGCAAGGATGGCGGTAACCCCCGCTTTCAAACCGCCTTCGTAATCCCCGGCCTTAAAGCGCGGTGTGATTTCATTATCAATGATCCGCTTGCAGATCGCATCCGGCATCGCGCCTTCCAGACCGTAGCCCACTTGCAGATACATTTTGCGGTCCCCAATGAACACAAACAGCACCGCGCCGTTATCTTTGGCCTTCTGCCCAACCCGCCACGACTGCGCCACCCGCACCGTATAATCCTCTATCGGGGAATCCGACTGCATCTTCGGGTAGACGGCCACGAGAATCTGGCTCGAACTGCTCTTCTCAAAATCCACCAGCTTCTGGTTGAGCTGGGCCGCGGTGGCAGAAGAGACGACATTCGCGTAGTCATTAAAATGATCCGCCGGCGCCGGGGGGATCACCTCGGCGCACCAAGCCGTCGCACACCACAAACCAAGCACGATGAACCAAAGCCTTTTCAAGCGATCACGGTTTGGCGGGAGCCGGTTTGTTGAAATCGAACTGCACTTGCGGCGGTTTTTCCGCGCCCGCGGCGGCGGCGAAGTAGGGCTTCTCCGCGAACCCAAACATCCCGGCATAAAGATTGGCCGGGAACGATTTGATGGCCGTATTGTAGGCCTGCACCGCGTCGTTAAACCGCCCGCGCTCCACACTGATGCGGTTCTCGGTGCCCTCTAATTGCGTCTGCAACTCCAGGAAACTGGCGCTGGCCTTCAAATCCGGATACCGCTCCGAGACCACCAGCAAACGCGACAACGCCGAGGAAAGCGCGCCCTGAGCCTGCTCAAACTGCGCCAGCTTGGCCGGGTCAGACGGGGCGTTATTCGGGTCAATTTTCATCTGGCCCACCGAGGCTCGCGCCGCCGCGATCTCCGTCAGCGTGGATTTCTCAAAATTGGCCGAGCCGGAAACCGTGGCCACCAGGTTGGGAATCAAATCCGCCCGCCGTTGATACACATTTTGCACCTGCGCCCACTGGCTGTTCACCCCCTGCGCCAGCTTCACCAGCCGGTTGTAGCTGCCGCCCGCAATCACCACGAGCACCAGCACAATGAGTCCAAGAACCAGCAGAACTCCGCAACCAATGGCTGTTTTTTTCATAGACAGTTTAACGATGACGGCAGCCTAAGCCGCGGGAAATGCCGACGCAATTACAATATCGGCGCTGGTTTCCACCCGCTCGACCGCCGCAATTCTCCGCCGGCATCAGGGCCAGCCCTCCTTCCTGTGCAATTGCGGCTTGTCCCAACCACACACACAAGGAAACTCTTGTTTGTGTCCCGCAAATGAACTCTTCAGGCTGGGACGGCGGCCCGGTCAACCCTCCCGGCCGAAATTCTCCGCCATCGCCACGGCTTTGAGCATGGCTTTGGCTTTGTTGACAGTCTCCTGGTATTCGCCATCGGGCGTCGAGTCGTGGATCCAGCCGCCGCCGGCCTGCACGAACGCCTTGCCGTCCTTGATCAGCGCCGTGCGGATGGTGATGCAGCAATCCAGATTGCCCGTGAAGGAAAAATAACCCATGCAGCCGCCGTAGGGGCCGCGCGCCGTTTGTTCCAATTCCGCGATGATCTGCATGGCCCGGATTTTCGGCGCGCCCGTCAGCGTCCCGGCGGGAAAAGTCGCGCGCATCAAATCGTAAGGCGTCCGCCCCGCCGCCAGCTTCCCTTCCACTTGCGAGACGATATGCATGACGTGGCTGTAACGCTCGATGATCATCAGGTCCTTGACCTCCACGCTGCCGAATTGGCAGACCCGGCCCAGGTCGTTGCGCGCCAGGTCCACCAGCATCACGTGCTCGGCCCGTTCCTTCGGATCGGCCAGCAACTCCCTTCCCAGCGCCGCGTCCTCCAGCTCCGTCTTGCCACGCGGCCGCGTCCCGGCGATGGGCCGGATTTCCACTCGCCCCTCTTCGCAGCGCACATGCGTTTCCGGCGAGGCGCCCACCAGCGAAAACCCTTCCAACTCCAGCAAAAACATGTACGGCGACGGGTTGATCGAGCGCGCCGCCCGGTAAATGTCCAGCGGCGCGGCCTGGACCGGCGTGGAAAATCGCTGCGAGCCGACCACCTGGATGATGTCGCCCCCGGTGATGTATCGCTTGGCCCGCAGCACGTTTTCCACAAACACTTCTTTCGCCACGTTCGATTGCACGGCAACCTGCGGGACCTCCTTGGGAACATCCACCGCCACATGCCCGGACGGCTGCTCCAGCAACGCCACCAGCCGCTCGATCTCCCCCACCGCCTCCTCGTAGGCCTCTTCCGCGCTCTTCTTGCCGTCCAGCACAGCGTTGACCAGCACGGTCAGCGTCTGGGCCACGTGGTCAAATACCAGCAGCTCGTCGGCGATCAGAAAATACAGCACGGGCGTTCCCAGCTCGTCGCGCGGCGGGCGGGGAACCACCGGTTCAATGTCATGTATAAATTCATAACCGATGTAGCCCACCGCCCCGCCCGTGAAGCGCGGCAGCCCGGGCCGGGAGACGGTGTGAAATCGCCCCATCACTTGCTCCACGACCGCCAGGCCGTCCCGCGCCCGCCCGGCCGGCGGGGCGCCGCCGGTTTCCGCCGCTCCCGGCAGGGCGAACCGTTCGGTGGTCCTGCCGTTTTCCATCACCTCGACCCAGCCCCCCGACTGGCGGATGACCGCGCGCGGGTTGCAGCCGACAAAGGAGTACCGGCCAATCCGCTCCCCGCCTTCCACCGATTCGCACAGGAATGATTCCCCCTGTCCGCGAATTTTCTGATAGGCCGAGAGCGGCGTCTCAAAATCGGCCAAAATGCGCCGCGCCACCGGGATGAGGTTTCCCAGGCCGGCCAATTTCAAAAATTCCTCTTTGCCAGGTTCGATGTTCAAGCGTCAAATATGTTCCGCCAGGCCCCATTATCCCATTTTACGGCGCAGGCGCCACAATGAAAGCGAAGTGTAAAACAGCACGATCAAGGCGTAGGCCACAATTCCAGAGCCGATGGCAAATGCGTTGGAATCAATCCGCGACCAATAGATCACCCCTGCGCCGACCAGCGCCGTCAGCCCGGCCTCGCCCAAAAGACACAGCAGGTAGAGGCCAAGCCGCGTCTCCGAAACCCGCTCGGCGAACCATTCCCGGAAGGCCTCCTCGCCCATCGAACGCATCAGCCAGGCGGTATGGAAGTTGTGCGCCGCCACCAGCAAACTGGCCGTGACGACCACCAGCGCGGTCGTCGTCCAGAAGGCCAGGCCAAAACAGAACGCCAGGTTCACGCCGCCGCCCAGTTTCCAGCCGAGCTTTTTGGCCAGCGGATTGCCTTCCAGCACCAGGTTTGGCGTGGCCACCCAGGTGCTCAGAAAATCCGCCCCGCGTGCGAACAGCAGCAGCCCCAACATCAACCAGTAGTTGGAACTGCCGAACGAAAGCATTTCCCCGCTCATTGCTTGCCGTAAATTTCCCCGGGCGGTTTGAGTTGGGGTTCCGTGACGCGCTCGCCGCCGCCTGGAGTCACCGAGCGGAAAAAGCAGGAGCGATACCCCTCGTGACACGCCGCGCCGGCCTGCTCCACCTGGATGAGCAGGGTATCGCCGTCGCAATCAAACGAGATCTCCTTGACGTTTTGGATGTGGCCGCTGCTTTCCCCTTTCATCCAGAATTTTTGGCGCGACCGGCTCCAGAAATGGGTTTTCCCGGTGGCGATGGTCCTTTCCAGCGACGCACGGTTCATCCAGGCCATCATCAGCACCCGTCCGTTGGCACAGTCCTGGATGATCGCCGGAATCAACCCGTCCGAATTGAATTTCAGTTTGTCGTAAAAGCTCATGCTCGCCAATCAGCATAAACCACATCCGCTTTGCCCGACAAATTTTATTCTTCGCCAGGGTCCGATCGAGTTGACTCAAATTAAAAGACACTGGGGGAGCGAAACTGAGAGGAGGCCAAAAGGGTCGTTGACTCATGGGAAAAAGACACCAGGAATTGGTGTGAATGAACATGAGCAAAGAACT
>Ga0187862_10006814_pt1 | contig 10313 bp, 9 predicted proteins | sample June2016WEW_10_1_FD_133003 | JGI IMG/M metagenome (GOLD analysis project Ga0187862, IMG submission 133003) | Peatland microbial communities from SPRUCE experiment site at the Marcell Experimental Forest, Minnesota, USA - June2016WEW_10_150 | ecosystem: Environmental > Terrestrial > Soil >... | reverse complement strand
GGTTGATCACTCCGTCGCGGTCGAGCAGCACGAAACGGGGCATTCGTCTCCTTCGCTTATTATGACTCCCCTCCTCAGCGGGAGGAGGGGCAGGGGCAGGGGTGGTGGGCGCCAGCCTCATGACGGAACCAACCACCCCCACCCCCCTCCTTACCCAAGGAGGGGAGTCATTTTCGGTCTTCTGGCCGCGCCTGGCTTTCCCTAACGAGATAGCGTCTCAACGCATCCTGCCACGGCGGGAGAAGGCCAAGGCCTTCGCTCTCCAGGCGCGTGTGGGCAAGTCGAGAATTGCGTGGCCGCAACGCCGGACGGTCCGAGGATGAAGTCGGAATGGCGGCCAGTGGAACGTGGCTCAGCCCCGCCTGGCGAAGGATCTCGCCGGCAAACTCGAACCAGGAGCAGTACCCTTGGTTCGTTGCGTGATAGATGCCAGGTTTTCCTTCGGTCACTATTTGTTCCAGTTTTTCGGCCAAATCCACGGTGTAGGTGGGCGCTCCAAACTGGTCGTCGACTACGCGCAGCGAGTTTCCCTGCCGGGCTCGCTCCAGAATAGTGCGAACGAAGTTCTTGCCCAGGGGGCCAAAGAGCCATGACGTTCTGACAATCCAGGCCGCCGAAAGTAATTCCGCGGCGTACTTCTCGCCCTGCAACTTGCTCGCGCCATATACGTTGAGGGGGTCAGGAGCGTCGTTCTCCGCGTAGGGGGTTGGGTTTCGGCCGTCGAAGACGTAGTCTGTGCTGATATAAAGCAGACGTACGGAAAAGTCGCGGCAGGCGATCGCCACATTGCGAGTGCCTTCCGCGTTCACCTGGAAAGCGACCTCGGGGCGCCGTTCGCAGTCGTCCACGGCGGTAAAAGCGGCGGTGTGGATCACGGCGTCAATTCCGGCGCCCTGAATTGCTCCTTCCACGAGGCGTAGATTGGTGATGTCGACCTCCGGCAGGTCCACGCCAATCACTTCGTGGTGGGCGCCGAGGAGGGCCGAAAGGTCGCGACCCAACATTCCATTGCTGCCGGTAATCAAGATTCGCATGAGGCACTACGATGCTGACGGAAATCGGATGTCATCCTGAGCGAAGCGAAGGATCTCTGCAGTTGGTTATTAGCTGGACACCCAAGAGCCACTGCGGAAATCCTTCGCTGCCGTGAAAATAGCGAACCGGGACCCCCTCACCCGGCCCGCGGCGGCTGATGAAATCGCCGTCGCGGGCCACCCTCTCCCCCAAGGGGGAGAGGGCATTTTCATTACAAGTGCTGAGCCGAAGGTTCATGAAGCCTTCGCTCAGAATGACAGTTAACGTGCTCGGTGCGATCGTCAAACCGCTCTGCTCGTCAACGCCGCGGGTGATTACAACTGAGCGAGGGATTTCCCCCGGTTCTCGTAGAATTTCCGGTAATAATCCCTATACTCGCCGCTCTTGGTTTTCTCGACCCATTCGGGGTGGAGGCGGTACCACTCGACGGTTCGCAGCAGCCCTTCCTCGAAGGTCACGGTGGGCTTCCACCCCAACTCCGAGCGAATTTTGGCGCTGTCGAGCGCATACCGGCGATCGTGTCCCGGCCGGTCCTCCACAAACTTGATCAGATCCTCGGGCTTGCGCAGCATCTGCAGCAGCCTCCGCACCACATTTAGATTCGTCAGACCTTGTCCGTATCCGATGTTATAGATTTCGCCGGGACGCCCTGCTGCGAGGACGCGGTCGAGCGCGCGGCAGTGATCTTCTACAAAAACCCAATCCCTCTCGTTCAGTCCGTCGCCGTAAACAGGAAGCGGCTTGCCTTCAAAAGCGTTGGTGATCATCAAGGGAAGGAACTTCTCCGGGAACTGGTACGGACCATAGTTATTCGAGGAACGTGTCAGCAAAGCGGGAAAACGGTAGGTCCGCCAGAAGCTCCTGACCAACAGATCTGAAGCCGCCTTGCTCGCCGCGTACGGGCTGTTAGGCTGAAGCGCGGCCCCTTCATCGGCGGTTACCCCGCGAGCCAAACTTCCATAGACCTCGTCGGTGGAGACGTGCAGGAAGCGGGAAATCTTAGCGCGGCGCGCGGCTTCGAGGAGCGTCCACGTGCCCTGGACGTTGGTGCGGATGAACTCGCGAGCATCGGCGATGCTCCGGTCGACATGACTCTCCGCCGCAAAATGCACTACCGCGTCGACGCGCTGTTCCAGGGCTTCCCTTACGGCGACGGCATCGCAAATGTCTCCCAGGACGAATTTATACCCGGAGTGCGATTGCAGATCGGAGAGATTATCGAGGTTCCCGGCGTAGGTTAACTTGTCAAAATTGACTACCGCGCTTTCAGGATGGGCGCCGAGAAAGTAGCGGATGAAATTGGAGCCGATGAAGCCGGCGCCGCCCGTGACCAGAATCTTCACATCTCACGCTCCCCAATCAAGAGACTTTGTTTGCTCCCCCTTGCGCGACCAGGTTCGTGGCGCGCAAGAGAGAATCGAAGGTCCCGGCATCGGTCCACCAGCCATCCAGCACGCTGTAAGTGAGGGTGCCATCGGCCAGGAACCGATTGTTCACATCGGTGATTTCGAATTCTCCCCTGGCGGAAGGCTTCAGCTTCCGAATGCGGTCGAACACCGTGGCATCATACATGTAAATGCCAATCACCGCGTAGGGCGACTTTGGTTCCTTGGGTTTTTCCTCGATGCGAACGATTCGCCCGCCGTCAAATACCGGTACGCCGAAGCGCTGCGGATCAACAACCTCCTTCAGGAGAATATGGGCGCCCCTCTCCTGTTTCCCGAATTGCGCACACGCAGCAATAATATTCGTTTCAATAATATTGTCGCCAAGAACGACGCAGATCTTTTGGCCGGCGGCAAAATATTCCGCCAAGCGGAGGGCGTCCGCAATCCCGCCTTCGCCTTGCTGGTAAGTGTAATTGATATGCTGGAGGCCGAAGTCCCTTCCATTGCCCAGAAGGCGCAAGAACTCGCCTGCATTCTGTCCTCCCGTCACCAGGAGGATATCGGTTATTCCGGCATTGACCAGGGTCTGGATGGGGTAAAAAATCATGGGGCGGTCATACACGGGAAGAAGGTGCTTGTTTGTAACCCGCGTGAGAGGGGACAATCGCGAACCGATCCCGCCCGCCAGTATGATGCCTTTCATGTGGTTACACTCCGGGGTGGAGCTGCGGAAATGGTGGCCTTGGATCCCATGCCCAGCACGATCGCAAAAAGCAAAGCGTTGGCCGGGATCTGCAAATTGAAATCCATGGTCGAGTGAAGGAGCAAGGCCGCGGCACTCCCAGTACACGCCAGAAGAACGGAACGGCGGTAGGGGTTCCGCGCTCCGGCGTAAGCGAGGATCATCTTGACGAGCAGGCACAGAATGGGGACGAAGAGCAGAACCGCGCCGGCGATTCCCGTGTCTGTAGCCACCTCCAGAAAATCGTTGTGCGCGTGGTCAACCTGAAGCTCGAGCAAGGAAGTCTGATAGCGGCGGAAGGCCACCGGAAATGTTCCGAACCCTGTGCCCGCGGCAGGATAATCCCTGACGATTCCGTCGGCCTGTTTCCAAATCGAGAAACGGGAATAAGGGTTCTCAGTGCCCCCGGGTGAGATGAGTTCGAATCGTTTGACCACGGGGTCGAGGCCGATCCAAACGGCGTAAGTCATTTAAAAGGCTATAACCAGCAAGGTGATAACCATCCAGGCCCGACGCCCTTCTCCCAGAAGGCCCAGTAAACCCATTAGAATTAGACTCGTCAATACCGAAAACATGCCCATGCGTGAGCGCGAAAAGACCACGCCAACCAGCATGAGGATTACGATGAACGCGTAGAAGACGATTCGTGGGTCAAGTCCAGTCCTGCCGGGACGCCCTCGCCACCTTTCGGCCCCACCTTGGCCGGGCCGGGATTGCAGGTTGTAGAAGACCATCATCGCCGCAAAGGGAATCACAAGCTCCAGCAACCCGGCAAAGTGATTATGATTGATGTAAGTCCCGGTGGCTTCCTCCGTGTAGAATTGCTTGGTAAAGCCAAATATCTTCTGGTAACCGGTCAGATACTGGACAATCCCATAGCCGGCTTCAAATGTTCCCAACACGATCAAGCCAAGCGCGAGCACGCTCCTGCCTTCTCTGGGCTCAAAGGAATAGGCGGCCAAAATGAAAGCTGCCAAATAGGCGAGCAGCTTGAAGAAGCCGAATAGTGTGTCGTGCGGGTAGATGCTCAGGGTTGCCCAGTGCGCGGCCGCCGGGGCGAGTGCAGCTTGAACGTCAAAGAACAAACGGTTCGGCGAGATCCAGGATACGATCTTTCCCGGAAGAGGGATCATCTGCACAAGCACGAGGCCCAGGAAAGGGAGAATCCACAGTGGAACAGGAAGATTGATTTTTCCTTCGCCGGTTTGTTTGATCAGCACCACCGCCGACACAAGAAAGAGAGCAGCCTCGGCAGCGCTATAAGCGAGAGGTTGCACAGCCCCGAAGGCCAGGCTGGACCCTGCAATGATCAGCAAAAGACTCCATTGAATGATTCGCTTCACTTATTCTCCTCGAAAGACCGGTATAAGAATCGAACGCCCCGCAGTCGGAGGTCCGCCAAAGCGGCCCAGAACACGCATTCATTAATTAAGTCAGGTTCGCAACCTGCGCAGTGCCCGGACACGTCAGGGCGGAATAACCTGGCCCGGGGCGACTGCCTGACCCTAATAGGCGTTCTTACTGAAGAAGCTTCGCCAGAGGGTGAGCCATATGATCTTCATATCGAACCAGAGAGACCAGTTTCGCAAATAGTAAAGATCATGCTCGACACGTTTGGCAATGGAGGTATCGCCACGCCAGCCATTCACTTGGGCCCATCCTGTAATCCCCACCTTCAGGTAATGGCGAGTGTTGTACTGGGCAACATCATCCTGAAACTTCTTCACGAAGTAGGGCCGCTCGGGCCGGGGGCCAACTACGCTCATATCTCCTTTCAGGACGTTGAAGAACTGCGGAAGTTCGTCGAGATTTGTGGCCCGCAGGAAGGCGCCCAACCTGGTTCTTCGTGGGTCATTGCTTGTGGTCCAACGCGTGTCGCTCTCTCCCGGATTGCCCACGCCCATAGTCCGGAACTTGTAGACGCGAAACACTCGCCCATTTAAGCCCACACGGTCCTGAGCAAAGAGAACCGGCCCCGGAGAGGTCAGGCGAATGGCCGCCGCGATCAGCAACATCAACGGCGCCGTAAGGATGGCGACGACGGTCGCGAAGACTAGATCAAAAGTGCGTTTCAGAATTGTGTAGGCGACCGCCTCAGAGGGTGTGGCTCTCAAATCCAGCAGCGTGGTGTCGCCGAAATGGAAGATGGTATTGCGAAATGAGATACCCGGCCCCAGATCCAGGATGGCTCTTACGGGGACGCTTAACCGCTCCAACTGGCGAACCAGGCTGGAAGCCTCCGCTAGCAGGTGAAGAGGCACGGCGATCAGCACATCGTCGGCGCGGAGTTCCACTACCATCGATTCGAGCGCCTCGAATTCGAGCAAGGGCTTGCAAGTCGGATAGGGGATTTGCCCCGGCAAGCGAACGAACCCCTCCACGCTGCACGGGATCACCGTGGATTGGAGGAAAGAGTGGAGTGCTCGCTCGGCGTGCTCGTCAGCGCCTATCACCAGCAAGCGGGAGCACTTCTCTCCCCTCTGCCGCAGGCTGTCGAGGTACGTCCTATAGACTTTCTGGGTAAAGAGGATAAGGACGAATAGGGCGACGCCGCTAATGACCACGAAGAGGCGGGAGAAGCTGACGTTACGATAGAAAAACGAGGCGGCGGTGACCGCGGTATACGCAGTCGCACTGGCCGCGAAAGCGTTACGGGCTGCGTCGCGCGGCGGAAACAAACGATCCACTCGGGCGAGGTCAAAATGCTCGACCACCACAGCCCAAGCTAGCACCGCCAGGAGCAGCAGACCGAAATAGGGGGTCGGATCGATATACCGCGCATCAAATCCAAGAGGTATGATGCCGGCCGCAAAACGAATATAGGCCGCGATCACAAAGGCTGGAAGCGGCAGCATTAACACCGACAGCCGAAGTGCGAACTCGATCTGGTTGAGACGTCGTCGGATCAACGCTTTAGGCCCGGTACCCTTTTGGATGGTTCTGCATCCACACCCAGGCTGACTCAATGATGTTCTTAAGGTCTGAGTGCCGGGGTTGCCATTTCAGCTCCCGGCGCAGTTTTCGGGCGGTGGCAACCAGCACCGCCGGGTCACCGGGGCGTCGTCCGCTCACCTGGACTTCGAGCTTGCGTCCGGTGATTTCCTCGACGGCTTTGAGCACCGCCCGAATCGAATATCCTTTACCGTGACCCACATTATATATCCGTGAACCGAGTTTTGAAAGAGAGTGCAGGGCCAGGATATGGGCTTGCGCAATGTCCAGAACGTGCACATAGTCCCGAACGCAAGTGCCGTCCGGGGTCGGATAGTCATCGCCATAAATGTGGAAAGCGGCTTGAGAGCCGGAGGCAGCGGTAAACAGACGGGGCAGAAGATGCGTCTCCGGCCTGTGGTCTTCGCCGAACTCCGCAGTCGCCCCAGCGGCGTTGAAATACCTCAGGGCAGCAGACTGAATTCCGTAAGCGTGGTCGTACCAAGCCAGCGCGCGTTCGATCACGAGTTTGGTCTCGCCGTAGGGGTTCACGGGGCTAGTTGGGTGATCCTCCGGGATAGGAACGATCTTGGGCTCGCCGTAGACGGCAGCGCTGGATGAAAAGATCAGCCGCCGGATCTTCAACGACGCCATGACTCCCAGAAGCGCAATCGTGCCGCTGATGTTGTTGGAATAAAACAAATTGGGATTGCGGACCGACTCCTCCACCAGAGCGCTGGCTGCAAAGTGCATGACGGCCTCAATGCCGTACCTTTTGCACACTCGCTCGAGCTTTTCCGTGTCGGCAATGTCTCCCACCACAAGTCGAGCGCCGCCGGCTACCGCCTGGCGGTGCCCCGCACTCAGATTATCGTAGGCAACCACCTGGTTGCCTTGCCTCACCAGTTCCGCCGCGCAGACACTGCCCACATAGCCAGCCGCACCTGTAACTAGAATGTTCATAGGTTAATGAGCTCCTTAACGATTCACAAACTGCCCGACTCGCACAGCAGATGCACGGAAGGCGAGTTCAACCAGAATTCCTAAGTTGCGAGGCCCGATGGGAAGAAACCCCTCACCTGGCTCGCTACTCTCGCCACCCTCTCCCCAAGGGAGAGGGCAGCCGACGACGAGTGTTTGGAGCCCTCTCCCTGGGGAGAGGGTGGCCCGCTGCCGGCGCTTTCACCAGCCGGAGCGGGCCAGGTGAGGGGTCACTTCCGAATAATCTCAACACCCGTTCGGCTCTCCAGCCCGACAAGGCAAGCAATTCGGATTCAACGGATTGGCCTGGGAGATCGAAGGTCGACTTCGGAATTCGTGTTCAAAATGTGCCCTCCATGCGTCTCAGCGACTCCGCGGCAAGGCTTCAGTGTTCTCAAACGTTCAGCTTGATCTTCTCCCTCCAATAATCCGTGAGCTCGCGCAGCGTTTCGGCCAGCTCGTGACGAGGTTCCCAGCCGACCGCCAGTTTGGCTTTCGAATAATCGCCCCAAATCTCAGCCGCGTCATGCTTGCGAAAAGACGACTTGTCGACTGAAACTTGAACCGGCTTCGAGGCGAATGGAGTCACCATATCCAGGATGCCTTTTATCGAGACGGAATGGCCTGAACAGAGCTGATAGACTTCGCCCGGCGCGCCGTGTTCCAGCAGGTCGAAGTAGCCTCGCACGATGTCGCGCACGTCGCTAAAGTCGCGCGCCGCATCGATGTTCCCGGCCACGATCGTGGGGGGACGCAGCCCCAATTCGATTTCCGCCACCTGCCGGGCGAAATTCGAACACACGAATCTCGAGGACTGGCGCGGTCCGGTGTGATTAAAAGGCCGGACACGGACAATAGGCAGGCCGTAACTTCGGAAGAACTGCAACCCCAGCATCTCCGCGGCGGCCTTGCTTCCTGCGTACGGGTTGACGGGGCAAAATTCCGTTTCTTCCCGCGGCGGCAGTTTCTCCTTAGGAACTATGCCATATACCTCGGCTGAACTGACCAAGAGAAATCGACAGTCCATCCCGGCCCGGAGCCAGGCTGACAAGAGGTTGAGAGTGCCCGTGAAATTCACACGGTAGGTCTCGACCGGGTTCTCGAAGGAATCTGCGGGCGAAGAGAACGCTGCAAGGTGATAGATGCGCTGCGGCTTGAGTGACTCGATTACCTCGCGCACGCGGTCGAATTCGCGCAGATCCGCGCTGACGAATTTGAGATGGCTCTTGATGTGTTCGAGATTGTCGCAGTCGCCGTCGACGGCGAGGAGGCCAATGACCTCTTCGCCTTTGGCTAGAAGGTATTCAGCCAGGTGAGAACCCGCAAAGCCCGCACAGCCTGTGATCAGCGTCCTCATTCGGCCCCTAGCCGCGACAGATCCTCGTCCACCATCATCTTGACCAGACTGTCGAAACTCACTTTGGGTTTCCAGCCCAACTCCTGCCGGGCTTTAGTAGAATCGCCCAGCAGGTGATAGACTTCCGCCGGGCGCAGCAAGGCCGGGTCTATTTCCACGTGATCCCGGTAGTCCATGCCCAGGTGGCCGAAGGCGATTTCCAGAAGCTGACGTACAGAATGGGCTACTCCGCTGGCGACAACGTAATCTTTCGGTTTTTCCTGCTGGAGCATCTGCCACATGGCTTCCACGTAATCACCGGCGAATCCCCAATCGCGTTCAGCCTCAAGGTTTCCCATTTTGAGCGTTCTTTGCTGGCCTAGTTTGATCCGCGCCGCGCCGTAACTCGCTTTTCGTGTGACGAATTCCAGGCCGCGCCGGGGCGACTCGTGATTGAACAGAATTCCCGAGCTTGTGAAGAGGCCGTAACTCTCCCGGTAATTGACGGTGATCCAGTGGCCGTAGAGCTTAGCCACGCCATAAGGGCTGCGTGGGTAAAAGGCCGTGTTCTCGTTCTGCGGGCTCTCGCGGACCATGCCGAACATCTCACTCGAGGAGGCCTGGTAAAACCGTATTTTGGGATTCACCAGCCGGACTGCCTCCAGCATCCGGGTCACCCCGAGGGCCGTGAATTCGCCGGTCAGAGTCGGCTGGTTCCAGGAAGTGGGGACAAAAGACTGCGACGCGAGATTATAGACTTCCTTGGGTTCGCATTGCTGGAGAGCGCTGATCAGTGAATTCTGGTCAAGCAGATCCCCCGGAATAAGCTCGATCTTGTCTTGCAAGTGGTGGAGCCGCTCGAAGTTCACCGTGCTGCTGCGCCGGACCAAGCCGCAAACACGATAGCCCTTGGAAAGCAGAAACTCAGCCAGGTATGACCCGTCTTGCCCCGTAATGCCCGTAATCAGCGCCGTGTTCGCCACCAGTTTCTCCCCCTTGCGATCCGCAAGAAGAACTCAGAAAAGCAGATCCTTCGCTTCGCTCAGGATGACATGTCATTCTGAGCCCGTTCACTTCGCTCAGGGTAAACTTCGCGAAGAATCTGCATTTGGTTCCGGCTCCGCGCGTCGTAACACTTCCGCCGCTGCCGCGGCTTCATAGCTAGTACTTGATGACAGAATTTGCCGTCAAAAAGTGGCGCTCTGGAAGGGCGGGGCTTCAGCCCCTAACGATATGCGGTTTTCCGTGGCGGGGCTGAAGCCCCGCCCTTCCCTACACTCCCGAAAATGGCGCGGACTTTCGTCAGCAAGCGCTAGCCTCCCGTTTCAACATGCTTATTTCTAAATTCTAGCATTCTAGCGCCAATAAAGGCACGCATCTCCGCTTTGAAGCGCGACGCATCGAAGCGTTCTGCGTGCAGTCGAATGACGGCGGGCGAGAAGCGGCTCTGGTTGGACTCGAAAAAGCGAACTGCGGCAGCCAGGGAATCGGCGGACTGCTCGGAGAAGAAAACGCCGGTGGAAGCTTCCGGGGCGAGGGGGTCTTGAGGGAAGCCACCAACTACGGTCTCGAGCGCTCCACCTCGGCCGAAGGCGATGACCGGCCGGCCAAATGACTGGGCTTCAACCGGAACGATCCCCCAGTCTTCTTCGCCCGGAAAGAGCAGGGCGCGGCAGCGCGCGTAGTTTTCACGTAATTCCTGGTCGGATAGGTGTCCCAAGAACTCGATGGTGGGGCCGGCCAGGCGCCGCAATCGCTCGAACTCGTCTCCCTCGCCTATAATCCGCAGAGGCCGCCCCAGGCGATTGCACGCTTCGATGGCCAGGTCGACACGTTTATAGTCCACAAGTTGGCCCACCACCAGGTAGTAGTCTTCCACCCTCGGCGCGATATAGCCTGC
>Ga0187862_10006810_pt1 | contig 10315 bp, 12 predicted proteins | sample June2016WEW_10_1_FD_133003 | JGI IMG/M metagenome (GOLD analysis project Ga0187862, IMG submission 133003) | Peatland microbial communities from SPRUCE experiment site at the Marcell Experimental Forest, Minnesota, USA - June2016WEW_10_150 | ecosystem: Environmental > Terrestrial > Soil >... | reverse complement strand
GGCCAGCAGTTTTCGCAAGCTCTGTCGATGCCGGTTCTCACCCGCGCCTGGCAATTGTTGCTGAAAGGCTTGCGCGAAGTGAAGGATTCGCCGCGCCCGCTCGCCGCCGCCGATATGGTCCTGGTGAGGATCGGTTTTGCCGCCGATCTGCCGACCCCGGACGAGGCTCTGCGCAAGCTTGCCCTGACGGCAAGCGGCGAGGCGCCAGAAGTGCCGCAAGCGCGCGGCGCGGATCCCGGCGCGCGCGGGCCAGTCGCTGTCTCGACCGCCCGTGCGGCCGTGGTACCAGCCCCGCGCAACGACGCCGCCGCGCCATCGGTTGCGCTCGCCTGTTTCGAGGATGTGGTGGCGCTCGCCGGCCATCATCGCGACATTCAAATGAAGCTCGCGCTTGAACGCGACGTGCGCCTCATTCGTTTCGAGCAAGGGCAGATCGAATTCTCGGTCATGCCCGGCGGCTCGCCCCAGCTAGCACAAACGCTCGCGCGTCGCTTGCAGGAATGGACCGGAAGCCGCTGGATGGTCGCGGTATCGAACGCACCCGGCGCCGCGCCGAGCCTAAAGGAGCAGGAAGACGCCAAGACACAAAAAGCTTTGTCCGGCGTGCGCGCCGAGCCATTGGTGCAAAGCGTGCTCGCCGCCTTCCCGGGAGCCGAGATCGTAGCGGTCCGCACCACCGAGCCGGCGCCGGAAAACGTTCTACCCGCCGCGATGGACACCGGGGCGAATGATGAAATCGTTTTTAACGATGGCATCACTATGGAAGACGAGCTTTGAGCAGGTATCGTTCTGCTCACCATTCATCGCAACAAAGGGAAAGCAGTTATGGCCGACATGTTGGGTTTGATGAAGCAGGCGCAGGCCATGCAGGCAAAAATGCAGGAGATGCAAGCCGAGATGGAGCGCATCGAGGTCGAGGGACAGGCAGGCGGCGGCATGGTTCGCGTGACCCTTACCGCCAAGGGCCAGATGAAGGGGCTTGCGATCGACGACCAGCTTCTCAAAGCCGACGAGAAAGTGATTCTCGAGGATTTGATCGTCGTGGCGCATGAGGATGCGCGCAAAAAGGCCGAACGCCTGATGGAAGAAAAAATGAAGGGCCTGACTGCCGGACTAGCGCTGCCGCCAGGCATGAAGCTGCCATTCTGATGGCACTGATTTGAGGGCTCTGCTGCGATGGCTGAAAGAGTCGCGGGTCCCGAGATCGAGCGGCTCATTCATTTGCTGGCGCGTCTGCCGGGGCTTGGACCACGCTCGGCGCGCCGCGCCGCCCTGCATCTCATCCGCAAGCGCGAAGAGCTTCTCGCGCCCCTCGCCAGCGCGCTAAAAGTTGCCTGCGAAACAATCGTGACATGCCGGACTTGCGGCAATATCGATACATGCGATCCTTGCACTCTGTGCCGGGACGAGCGGCGTGACAGCGGCACCCTCATCGTCGTCGAGACGGTCGCCGATCTCTGGGCGCTCGAACGCGCCGGAGTTTTGAGCGCGCGCTATCATGTGCTCGGCGGAACTTTGTCGCCGCTCGACGGCATTGGCCCCAAGGATCTGAACCTCGCAAGCCTCGGCCCCCGCGTCGCGCAGGATCACGTCAAGGAAGTGATACTAGCGCTCAACGCCACCGTCGATGGACAGACGACAGCGCATTACATCACCGGAATTTTGGCGGAGTCCAAGGTCAAGATCACGCGGCTCGCGCATGGCGTTCCGGTCGGCGGCGAACTCGACTATCTCGACGAAGGGACGCTCACTGCCGCGATCCGCAGCCGGACGCTGTTTTAAAGTTTGATCGCCTCAAAACCATCACGATATCGTCACGATGCGGGCTTTACCTGGCCCCGTGCCGCCCGAGATAAACCGTGCCGGCCTCACCCACTGACGAGCGGGCCAGCGGTTCACTCATACACCTATGAATTCGGAAAAATATACCTGCGGCAAATCAAGCGACGGAGCAGTCATGGCAAATCCTTTCGTGCATGTGGAACTCACCACTCAGGACCCTGATAAGGCAAAATCATTTTACGGCGAGCTGTTCGACTGGAAGCTGGAGGATGTGGAGATCGGGCCTGGCTTCACCTACACGATGGTCCACGTCGGCGAGGGCACCGGCGGCGGCATCATGAAAACTCCCGCTCCCGGCATCCCCACTGCCTGGCTGCCTTACGCGCTGGTCGAGGACGTGACAGCGGCCACCGCCAAGGCGAAATCGCTTGGCGCCATCGTCGCGAAGGACGTCACGGAAGTGCCGGATGCGGGCTCTTTCTCGGTCATTATCGATCCGATAGGCGCGGCGATCGGGCTCTGGCAACCGAAGGCGAAGTGACGCAAGACGCTGGTCCGTCTTTACCAGTTCATGAAGCGGCGAAAGTCATTCCGCCGCTTTATAGAGGGAGAAGTCACCTCCGTGGCATCCTTGTCCTAGTTTGCATCCTAGTTCCTGATTAGCTGGCGCCTCGCAGCCGCGCCGCCCCGGTCCTTAGGAGAATAAAATGTCCACTGTAGCCATAATTGTGACAGCCAGCCTCTTAGGTTTTATTGTTTATTGGATCTGGAAAGATGAAAGATCCAATCCTTGAGAACGATTTTGGGAACTGTAGCCCACCATTGGCGCATGCCCCTTTTTTGCCGCCCAGCTGGAACCTTTGAAGCCTAAAATGCGTATTTGGCATTCGCTGGGCGCGCCCCCTCGCCCGCGAGAACGCCTTACCAGCATAGGGCGTGCCCCTGGTCTGGTTCTGTTCCCAGATCAGGGGCTTCACTAAAGCTTTACCCCCGGCCCCAGCTTCTTGGGCCGGCCAAGCCTCGCAGCACCTTGCCGCCGACTTGTATTGACCTAAAATACATTGAGCGAATTATCATCGGTTCGTTCGCGATAAATAGATGGGAGGTACTTATGCGCCGATTTCTGGCTTTGCTGATTGCCGTCTTCGCTCTGTCGTTAGCGGGGTGTGGCACGCCATCGCAAGACCCCGACATCCAGAAGCATTCAGGAGTCGGTGGTTCCCCCTAAAGGGCATGCCGGTTTGATAACATAGCGCGTTTCTTCCCCAGTTCTGGACCTTTGGCGGCGCGCCAATGCGTCGCCCTTTTTCTCATTGATGGATTCAGCCCCTCTGGGGTGAGTCGTATTTAGTGGCCGCCGAAAAAACGCATCACCAGCGAGAGCCCGCTTAGGATACTGATTACGCCCGCGATGGCTATTAATGCGATGCGCCCGGCCCATATCGCCAAAGTGCGTTTAATCGAGCGGCGCGTCCCGCTTTCAGGGCATTTTTTTTCCGTCATCGTCCAGCCCTCCCAAGTTCCGCATCCGGCTACTTCTCGGCACCAAGCTTGGCTCGAACGTTGCTTATTCATTCCAGCTTGGGTTCCTCCGAGCTAGACACGCCTGCCCCTGGTTTGGTTCCAGATCGCCAGATCAGGGGCCTCTTGTTGCGCTCCCGCACGCTTCCGGCCGCGACAGCCGCTCGGCGCGCGCGATCAAGCGCCTCACGACGAACATGTGTGGTTTGGGGCATCCAATTTCGGACGGTTTTGCACACTAAAGCTGGAAGTCCATTGAGAAACAACGGCTCAGGCCTACAGCTTTGTACACTCTGAACCATCGGGATGCCGGAAAGTCATTCCGCCGCTTTGTCGAAAGATCCCGCTGAAATTTCGGGCAACGGGGTCGAAAAATCCATCCGGTCGATCCGCGTGCCGCGTCTGGCGATCTTGCCGGCGGAGGTGATGATCTGATCAACATCCTCTTGCGCGATTTTGAAATGCGCGTCGAGCTTTGCCACGCGCGTTTGCAGGCGCTCCACCTCCTCGACAAGGCGGCGCACTTCCGCTTGGATGACATGCGCTTCTTCCCGCACCCGCGCGTCGCGGACAATCGCCTGCATGACCTGCACCGCCATCATAAGCAGGGATGGCGAAACGATGATGATGCGGCTCTTATGCGCCTTTTGAATGATATCTTCGAAATATTCGTGGAGATCGGCGTAAAGCGATTCGGAGGGCACAAACAGAATCGCTATATCCTGGGTTTCCCCGGGCAGAAAATAGCGGTCCGCAATATCGCGGACATGTTTTATGACATCGGTGCGAATCCTTGCCGCCGCATGTTTGCGCGCCTCTTCGCTCGCGGCTTCCCGCAGCGCCGTGAAGGCTTCGAGCGGAAATTTCGCGTCGATGATCATCAGCCTGGGGTCGCCCGGCAAGCGGATCACGCAATCGGGGCGGGTATTGTTGGAGAGCGTGTATTGAAATTCGAAGGCTGCGGGGGGCAGGCCGTCTTTGATGATAGCTTCGAGGCGGCCTTGGCCGAAGGCGCCGCGCGCTTGCTTGTTGGCAAGAATATCCTTGAGGCCGACGACTTCTTGGGTCAGCGCGGCGACCCTTGCCTGCGCCGCGTCGATTACCGCGAGCCTTTCGTTCAGTTTGGCCAGATGTTCGCCAGCGGTTTTGCCGGAGGCTTCGAGACCGGCGCCGACCCGCGTCCCGACCGCGTCGAGCCGATCGGCAACGAGCCGCGCGAGATCGGCCTGACGCGAACCCAAAACCTCGGCGACGCTGCGCACCGATCCGGTGAGCCCGGCGTTTTGCCGCGAAATCTCTTCCATCGCGTGAAACATCTCGCGCTGGCGCTCGGCGGCCGCAAGCGTGTCCCGGTTGCTCGCGCGGGCGCGCGCCGCAAGGCTCCAAGCCATGATCGCAAGCAGAACTAAGGCAAGGCCTGCGGCGCCAAGAAGAAGATCGGCGACCGCGATCCGTGTGCCGTTGAGATAAAATAAAACACGCTCCATACGGCGATCTCTAACTGATTCGCGGGGAGATTGGAACGAATAACGAACATCAGATGACCCGTACAAAACCGGGAAAAGCTCCCCATTTGTGGTTCCTTGCACACAGGCAAATCACATTTGGCGGGGGAGCCTTCCGCAGCTTTCCCTTAGCCCTTGCGCGGAGGCAGCCAACGCATGCGCTTTGTTTTCCGGATCGTTTACGATGCCGTCATACGCTTTTTGCAGGATGATGGCTGGGCCATTGCCAGTCACATCGCTTTGTCGATACTGACATCGTTGTTCCCCTTTCTGATCTTTGTCACCGCGCTCTCCGGGTTTTTCGGCACGAAGACTCTGGCGGACGAAGCGGTGCGCCTTCTGTTCCAGACCTGGCCGCAGCAGGTCGCCGCGCCCATCGCGAGCGAGATCCACGATGTCTTGACGCACACGCGGAGCGGGGTCCTCACGATAGGCATCATTCTGGCGATTTATTTTTCGTCGAGCGGCGTCGAAGCGATAAGGATCGGGCTCAACCGCGCCTATGACGTCAAGGACACAAGGGCATGGTGGCTGTTGCGGCTTGAATCCATCGCCTATGTTTTCGTTGGTGCCCTCTCGCTTCTGACCCTCGCCCTCCTCGTTGTTTTCGCGCCCTTGATATGGACAGTCGTGCTGCATTTCGCGCCAGGTTTCGAGCCGCTCGATCGCCTGGTTACCTTCAGCCGTTTTGCGATTGCGAGTGTGGTGCTTCTGCTGGCGCTTATCCTCGCGCACAAATTTCTGCCAGCAGGGCGAAGGTCGTTTGTCGACATGGCGCCGGGAATATTGCTGACCATAGCGATGTGGATCGCCGCTGGCATTGCCTTCGGTTCCTACCTCGCCGAATTCGCCCGCAATTATGTCACGACCTATGCGGGTCTCGCCTCGGTTATGATCGCCCTCGTGTTTCTCTATATGGTCGCTGCTATTTTCATCTTCGGGGGCGAATTGAACGCCGCGATCCTGCGCGCCAAACAGGAAAAGCGCGGCGATTGAAAGAACGGAGCCCATCTTCACGTTCAAAGCGTGTCCGTGGGGGAGGCTCGCTGTCGTCCCCGCTTCATCACAGCAAAGCTTACGTTTGGTCTCCGGCGGCATTTGCCAGATGCGCGTAATCTTGTATTGGAACGCCAACAAGAAAGTGGATCAAAGCAATGTGCTGGAACGGGGAGGCATCGGCCGTATTGGCGGCGACGGGCGTGGCAAGCGCTGCCTATTCCGCTTTGAAGCGCAATCCGGAGCCACCAGCCCTGTGGGGCTGCCTTCTCTATTTTTCCAGTATGGAAGTTCTGCAAGCTGTGAGCTATACGGTCGTCAATGAGTGCGGCAACCCGCTCAATCAAGTTCTGACGCTGTTTGGCTATTTGCACATCACTTTTCAGCCCTTTTTTATCAATGCGGTCGCGCTCTATTTTATGCCGAAGGATTTAGCGTCGCGGATTGCGCCCTTTGCTTACACCGCCTGCTTTGCCGGTGCGATCTGCATGCTGGTGCAGCTTTATCCATTTGCCTGGGCGGGCGCCTGCGAGACCGGCCGGCCGCTCTGCGGAAAACTCCTCTGCACAGTTCGCGGCGAATGGCATTTGGCGTGGCTCGTTCCCACCAACGGCATTGGAAATAGCTTAACGCATGTGAATTGGCTCGGGAACGGCTATCCCGCCTATCTCCTCACGGCATTCGCGATGCCGGCCCTTTATGGCAGCTGGCGTTTCATCTTGTTTTCCTATCTCGCCGGGCCGTTCGCGTCGCAACTCACGACATCCAACATCAATGAATGGCCCGCAGTCTGGTGCCTGTTCAGCATTGGGCTGTGCTTAACCATCATAAAGACGCCGCTCCGGTATCATCTCTACATCGTGACCCCTTATTGGCGGATCGCCACATTGCTGCTCCGTAAGCCAGATGCGCCAAAATTGAGCTGCGAGATCGATGAGAGCGGCGAGTCAGCGGTCAAAGATCCGACGTAACACTATTGTACTGAAGGAAGCACGCGCGTGTCTCGCGCCTTTGCGTAACGCGTTCGAGCCGATTAGTTTGACCAAAGCTGGAGGGTCCGACCCATGATTTCGTCACCAACGCCTTTCCTTGATCAATTCGAATCCCCCCGCGCGGCCGGGATTTTTCCGCGCCTTCGCGCGTTTTTTGCTCTCGTACTCCTCGGCCTCAGCGTTTCAGGCTGCGGCTACAACACGATTCCCACGCTCGAGGAGCAGGCCAAGGCCAAATGGGCCGATGTGCAGAATCAATATCAGAGGCGTGCCGATCTCATTCCCAATCTGGTCGCGACGGTGCAAGGCTATGCCAAGCAGGAAAAGGATGTGCTCACCTCCGTCATCGAAGCGCGCGCCAAGGCGACATCCGTAAGAATCGACGCCTCGCAATTGACCGATCCCGACAAGCTCAAGCAATTCCAGGATGCCCAGGGGCAATTGTCCGGGGCGCTTGGCCGGCTTCTCGCGGTCAGCGAGAATTATCCCGACTTGAAATCGAACCAGAACTTCCTCGCCTTGCAGTCGCAGCTTGAAGGCACCGAAAACCGCATCTCCGTCGCGCGGCGCGATTATATCGAGGCCGTCCGCGCCTATAATCTCAGCCTCAAGACCTTCCCAAGCCTACTTTGGGCGGCGACCTTCTTTCGCGGCAACAAGCCGCTGGCTGAATTCACCGCCAATGAGACGGCGCAGACGCCGCCGCAAGTCAAATTTTGACGGCGGATTTTTCGCCCGCACGCCTTGCGTGGATAACGCAAATGGCTAGAGTTTGGCATGGCGAAAGACGACTTCCACGCCGTGCGGGAAGCTCTGCACGCGCGGGGCTTTGCCTGGGCGTGGCTCTGCTCGCGGCTTTTGCCTTCGTCAGCTTTGCATGGGCCTATACGTTTCCGCTGCTGACCGGGCGTATCGTCGATGCCGCCAATATCATTCCGCCGGCGGTTGCCGATCGGATCACCCCGAAACTGGCCACGCTCGAATCGAAATCCGGTATTCAGCTGGTCGTGGTGACGGTGAAATCGCTCGATGGCGATGAGATCGAGCCTTATGCTAACGCGCTGTTTCGCACGTGGGGGCTTGGCGAGAAGCAAAAAAACAATGGCGTGCTGCTCCTCGTCGCGCCGAACGAGCATAAGGTGCGGATCGAGGTCGGCTATGGCCTCGAAGGCACTCTGACCGACGCCCTATCGAAGATCATTATCACCAATGCGATGGCGCCACGCTTCAAGCTCGGCGATTACGGCGGTGGCATCGAGCGTGGTGTCGACGACATTATCACCGTTCTGACAACGGATTCCTCGGAGTGGCAGAAGCGCCCGGATCTGCGCGTCGTCAGCCAGGATACGACCTTGGACAACCTCGGCCCCTGGATTGCCCTAGCCCTTTTTGTGTTCATCTTCTTTTTGCTGACGCCGCCGCGCGAGCGCGGCAATCTCCTGTCTTTCCTACTTGGCATGCTGATGAGCTCCGGCCGGGGTGGCGGCCGCGGCGGCTGGGGAAGCGGCTCGGGCGGCGGCTGGTCGGATGGCGGCGGCTTTTCTGGTGGCGGCGGATCGTCGGGCGGCGGCGGAGCTTCGGGGAGTTGGTGATGGCGCGTTTCTCGCAAAAAGACCTGCTCTCGCAAGAAGACCAGCGCCGCATCAGTGAAGTGATCCGGGCGGCGGAGGCAAATACTGCCGGAGAAATCGTCTGCGTGCTCGCCCGCGCGTCCTCCAATTATATGACCTACGCGACCGCCTGGTCGGCGCTTCTGGCCTTGATCGCGCCGTGGGTTCTCATCGCCTTGACCAATCTTTCCGTGCGTGAAATTTTTCTGGCGCAGATCGTTCTCTTCGTGGTGCTGTTTTTAATCCTGTCGGAATCTTCTCTGGGCCGGATCCTCGTCCCGCACCGCGCCCGCCGCGCGGAAGCTCATCGCGCCGCAATGGAGCAATTCATGATTCGCGGCATGGCGCGCAAGAAAAACCGCGCCGGCGTCCTGATCTTCGTCTCGCTCGCCGAACATTACGCGCGCATCGTCGCAGACGATGGGATCGCGTCCAAGGTCGATCAATCCGTCTGGCAGGACGCGATCGACACGCTTCTGTCGTGCGCAGGCGAAGGCGAGATCGCGGAAGGCTTTGTTATCGCGGTCGAGAAATGCGGGCACGTCCTTGCCGAGCATTTTCCGCCCGAGCCTGGGGGCGAGGACCAGCTGCCGGATAGGATCTATCTAATCTGACGAGCATGTTCCGAAAAAGTTGTTCGACTTTTTCGATAGGAACATGCTCCAACTCTTTACGAGCGTGAGCTTGCCGGATTGACATCGGTTCGCGGCGCCCTAACTGCCTAGTCATTAGGAAAAAAACAGGGAGGTGCCGCCCATGTTTCATATCGAATTTGTTGGGATGCTTCGCGAAGGCTCCCCGCCCGAAGTTCTCGACCGGATGACGACCGATATAGCAGATCTCCCGCATGTGGTGACCCACGCCAAGTCGCTTTACGCGAATGTCATTATTCAGCGGGTCCATAAGCCGCTGCCCCGTGGGTTCCGGATTTTGGACATCCAAGGCACAGAGGTCGCGCGCTGGAGCGTCGATGATTCTTAAGAGCATGAGCGACGCGGCGCGACGATACGATCCGCCGCATGTGCGGACCTGACACTGTGCGTGCCAAGACGCGTGTTCTTCTCTGCCTTGTGTTTCTCGCCGCCTCGGCGAGCCAAGTCCGTGCCGCAAATGACTCGGGCTCCATCAAACTTAGGAAACTGCCGCCCGTTGCGATCAACGTCGCCGCCTTCCCTCGGCTTGTCGCAGGCGCGGACCCCGCGATCGTCAAGCGGATTAACAAGCTGTTGGCACGCGGCGACGGTCGGGTACGAAACGCCGCAAGGGACTGTCTGCGCATGGGCCGAAAGCGCGCCGATTGGTCGCGCAAGGTTTCCGTGACGATGCAAGGGCCGCGCTATGTGAGCTTCGTCGCCTCGGACGATTATTATTGCGGCGGCGCCTATCCTGACACCAGCACGGTGGCGCTGGTTTTCGATTTGAACACCGGTGGGTTGGTTGATTGGGCGAAGCTGTTGCCGGAGCTGGCGCAGCGCACGGGGGCCGATACAGCGGGGGATGGCTCGACTTTGGGCACCGTCTCGTCCGACCGGCTTTCAGACCTCTATAGGGACTTGGCGAAACGCGGCGGCGGCGAGCCGGAATGCGTCGACGCCCTTAAGGAAACAGAGCTGAATTTCCTCCTTTGGCCGGACGCAAAGCAGGACGGCTTGGTCGTACAGCCGGCCGGATTGCTGCATGTGATCGCCGCCTGCGGACCCGCGCTTCCGATTCCGTTGGAGACCCTAAAGTCCCTTGGCGTGGACGCGGGGTTTCTCAAGGCCATCGCCGCCGCCCATCGGCAGGGTGGCGGCGACTCGCATCCTTGACAGGATCGAGCCCATGCCGGACTCCGCAGCCGCATGCTTACCGTCGCGCGCTATGTTATCTAGGCCAGGTTTTCCCGGATCAATATGGCACGAGCGCAAAT
>Ga0187862_10006805_pt1 | contig 10323 bp, 8 predicted proteins | sample June2016WEW_10_1_FD_133003 | JGI IMG/M metagenome (GOLD analysis project Ga0187862, IMG submission 133003) | Peatland microbial communities from SPRUCE experiment site at the Marcell Experimental Forest, Minnesota, USA - June2016WEW_10_150 | ecosystem: Environmental > Terrestrial > Soil >... | reverse complement strand
TGCCCTCGCCACGGTCGTAGGAAACAAGGATTCGTTCACGGAGATCCAAAGAAAGCGTTCGCATGGACAGACCATACCACACTCCTCTAAAATGGCTACACTGTTTATTGAAATGCTCTAGCCAGCTTTGCCGTCGGGAAGGCGGATATGACTGATTGGTCATTGTTGGCAGCAAAGCCGCAAATCAGTGTATTTCTAACTCATTGCAAAGCAGCGAGGTGCGTTGTGGTCACTTAGAACGGCAGGTGTCAACGGGCAAAGCGCTTTTGCCCTCAATTTTCTTGATTGAGTTCTTCCTGGGCCGCCAAAGTCTTTTTTACATGCTGCATCCGAACCCTTCATTTCGCTCGCATGATTCCAGACCGTCTTCTCCCATGAAGCGATCCGTTCCGTCAGCTCTCACCTAAACTCTTTGAATTCGGTGGGGCGGCGGATCAACCCCTGCCAGCCCAGAATCGCCCCAGGACGAGCGCAAGCCGGTTGGCCGCCCCGCCCCCCGCCCAGAGATGCGCCGGTGATGTCCGAAAATTCATCAAAAAAGCTTCCCAAAACCCGGAATCAGCCCAAAATCACCCGCAGATTATGCCACAGACCCAAAACAACTAGGAAATTGAAATCATGCGCGCCAATATGACTAGGCAGAGGACCCGGGTTCTTCAATTTGTCGCCCCTTTGCTGGCGATAATTCAATTCAGTGGGACCATTCATTTGCGTGGGGCGGAAGTCCCCGCTGCCGAAACGGCTTCTTCCCCGCCTCGACCGCCGGAACCGGCTGTGCGTGTTCCCCAGACAAGCATGGGCATCACTCAACTGCCCAACGAAAAGATGGATTGGTTCCTCGACGCCAAATTCGGCATGTTCATCCATTGGGGTCTTTATTCCGGCCCTGGAAGCGGGGAATGGTTCATGCAAAACCAGGGAATCTCCCCGGAGAAATATCGCCAATACGCATATCCCCAGAGCGGTGATGCTTACTTTGACGCCGCCGACTATCACCCGGAAGCGTGGGCCAGGCTCGCCAAGGACGCGGGCATGAAGTGGATGTGCCTGACCGCTCGGCATCACGATGGCTTCTGCCTCTTCGACAGTCCTCATCCCAATGCCTTCACCAGCATGCAAACCTTGCGCCGCGACCTGGTTGCCGAATACGTAAAAGCCTGCCGCGACGCGGGCTTGAAGGTCGGCATCTATTATTCCCCGCTCAGTTGGCGCTATCCCGGCTACTACGATGTCACCGGCACCAACTGCCTGCCTAACAAATTCGGATACACGACCGACCCTTCCCACCTGGAAAACGCCCGCCTGATGAAGGAGGAGAATTATGTCAACGTCAAAAAGCTCCTCACCGGCTACGGCAAGATTGACCATATCTACTGGGACGGCGGTTGGCTGGGCCAAAAGGGCTCCGACGCCGAGGCGGCCTTTTTTCATGAACCCGGCAAATATCTCGACCCGGCGAATCGTTGGCCGATTGGCAAGCAATATCAGGACCTCGAAGAAGGCACCGGCAAGCCGCTGGGGATCATGGGGATGGTGCGAAAGTATCAGCCCGACGCGATCACCAACCTCCGTTACGGCTGGATGGGCGACATCATCGAGGAAGAAGGGTCTCGTGAGACGACGGGGAACATTCGCAACAGCCAGATCTGCGACAAGAATCTCACCATTCAGGACGGCGGCTGGGGCTACAACGCCAAATCCATCGCCGAGGGCAAGGTGATGACGCTTGATCAGTTGGTGCGCTTCATGGCCAATTGCGTCGTTCGCAACATGACCTTTCTGCTGAACGTAAGCCCCGACCGGCACGGCGTGATTCCCGAATTGGAACAGAAACGCCTGCGGGAAATGGGCGCGTGGATGGTCAAAATGGGTGACGCGATCTACGGCACCCGGGGCGGACCCTGGGAACCCGTTGACCGCCAGTATGGCTATTGCTACAAAGGGTCCACCGTCTTTGTGCATCTCTTGAAGGATTATTCCGGGAATACCTTCAATATGCCACCCCTTGGAAAACTGCCCGTCAAGAAAGTTTACGACGTTTATACCGGCAAGCCTCTTCCCTTTGCGGGCGACAGCAGTGTCACCATCCGCGACATTGACCGGACATCCTCCCCGGCGGATTCCGTGATCGCCGTCGTTTACGGGGACGAAATACGACGCGTCTGGGCAAAATAGAACGAAACATAAAAGGGCGCCCATTAGTAGCTTTTATTTTCGAGAGGAATGCGATCAGAATAAGCTCCGGCGATGCGGGAGCAAAAGAAGTTCAAAGTATTTTCCCATTTCTCTTGTCGTATCCGGTATGAGCAGCAGGATGCGTATGGCAGACAACGAGGCGCATGCGCCGAAGCCCGCCAATGAAAGCGGCGCGTCGGCGGGACAACATGCTGGGGGATTCACCCTCATCGAACTCTTGGTGGTCATCGCCATCATTGCCATCCTGGCCGCGTTGTTGCTCCCGGCTCTCTCCCAGGCAAAAACCAGGGCGCAACGAACAACCTGCCTGGACAATTTGAGACAAATCGGTTTGGGGCTACACTTGTATGCCGGCGACAATTCTGACACCCTCCCCTCCATCGTCCTCACCAATGGCATGCCGTTTTCTTACCAATGGCGTTTCTTCAAGGAATTGACCAAGGCTTACGATGGCTTGATTGGCCCCTCCTCGCCCCAAGACAAGCTGTTTGCCTGCCCCGCGGACACCTTTTATTATTCCAATACATATTCGACACCCCTGATCCACGCCAGCATGCACAACGATCCTTGGGCGGATTATTCGAGTTACTGGTTCAGCCGGTTAAACATGGTCACCAACTCGGCGACCGGAGCGGTCTTTCACGGAATTGCCGGTTGGAAAATCAGTTCGATCCAAAACACCGTCCGAACCTTGATGGTCGTGGATCAGCCCGCCGTCTTCGCCTACTCCTGGCATCAACCGCAATCTTTGACCGACCCCGGACCCAACCTGATCAATAACTCCATGAACATGGGTGTTTTTGTGGATGACCATGTCAAGTATATCCCATTTTACCTCGACACCACCCAGTACATTTCGTTCCCGGCTTTCTACAACCCGCCGGCCAGCTACGATTACCAATGGGGCGAATAGGCGAAATCGCGATATTTACTACGATGACCGTATCCCCCAAGCCGCAATTGACCCCCACCTCCACCGGGAAGGCTCCAATTCCATTTTAAGGCTGGTTTATCTTTACATCAATTTGGTTTTCTTGAAGGCTAGGTTCTCGATGAAAGTCATCACCGCTTTTCTATTGCTCTTAGTCTCGGCGGCTCCGAATATCGTGTTCCGATCTCCGAGCCTCCCGGGTAGAATTTGGCTTCAATGGGGACCGGAATGGCTCCTTTGGACCAAAATTACCCTGGTTGGCGTCATGTGGTTGGTTGGCTCCCTCATACACCGGGCCAGGCCTTTGCGTCCTCTCTGTGCCGTGTTATTTGCGATTCTGGCCTTTGATCTCTTGGGCAACGCCGTCTCAATGCGATGGCCGGGCTTCTTCCCTGAGAACAATTCTGCTTCGCGTATGCTGGGTCCTCAGTTGCTGATCTTGGCCGAAGCGTTGTGCGTCCTCGCCGTCATTTGGCTCTTCCAACGTCAGCGGAGTCTTTTCTACTTCCAAGTGGGGGATCTTTGTGCCCCGGTCGAGCCGAGCTGGGTTCGGATCTTCGGCAGGCGGCTGCGGTGGTGGCTTTTGGCCCCCATCGTTTGTCTTGTCAGTTGCTGCCTTGGGTGGTGGTTTCTCAGTAGCCGGCACGGACTTGCGCCGCCGGTCGCCTTGTTGAGCGCAACCACGATCTGGATTCTTTTCTACGCGACGCAAAATGCTATCTCCGAAGAACTCATTTATCGGAATGGTTTGTTGTCGGCCTTGCAGCCTGTATGTGGTGTGCCACTGGCCGTTATATTGAGCTCCTGCTTTTTCGGCGTGGGTCACTATTATGGAACACCTTATGGCGTTACGGGTGTGGCCTTGACGGCGATTTTCGGGTTTTTCTTGGCGAAAGCAATGGTCGAAACCAAAGGCATGTTTTGGTCCTGCGCCATTCACATCGGCGCGGATATCATTATGTTTTCTGCCCTCGTGGCAGGCAGCATAAAACCGGGAGGCGGATAGTCAGGCCGGACATTCCGGACCGGCTGCGCAAGTGTCAGTTCTGACCTTTTTCCTTTCTCTTTATTGTCGCGAGACGAACAGTCGTCAGTGCGCACTTTTTGAACTGGTCCTCCAGAAAGGCTCCGCTGCCAACCAGTCTAAGAAGTCAACGGAAATGGTCGCCGCGCAACAGACGAGGTTAACTGCGCCACCAAGAGCAAAAAATAGCGAAGCGAAGTTCGTGCGAATTTCCCGCCGCCACCTCGCGCATCTTGTTCTTAATAATTAGTTTATGTAATAAACAAACATTACCATTGACAGTCAATCTAATATGTGATTGACTCTGCTTGTGATGAAACCAGTATTCGCGATCCGGGTCCGTGCCGCGCACAAGTGGCGATCAAACCTCGGCGAATGTTTTGGAACCGCCGCAAAGAGCTGCGCAAGGACGGTGATTCTGGCTGTTGTATCTTCGATGACATTCGCCGGGGCCGCCATCGGGAATGCGGCCACCCTGGAAACGGGGCCGATGATGAGTGTGCCCCGCATGGGGCACTACGTCGTGCCGATGCCGGGTGGCGCCGTGGCTCTGCTGGGCGGACACGGCACGGGGTTTGTCGCCCTCAACTCCATGGATCTGTGGACGCCGACCAACAACAGTTTTACCGGCGCGAGCATCCCCTTTGTCTATGACGGCGGCGCTCTGGTCCCCCTCTCCGACGGAACTTACCTGATGGCGGGCGGTGCCGCCAATTTGGGCATCGCTCCCGGTTATGCTTCCGCCCAAATACTCTATCCGTCCAACGCGACGGTCACCTCCACCGGCACCTCCATGGTCTATCCCAGAATGCGCTGCCAAGGCGCGCAGTTGACCGGTGGCAATGTTCTGATTGTCGGCGGATGGTATGACGCCGCCAGTACCACCTACGGCGAAATTTTCAGCCCGTCCAACAACGCCTTTGCCTCCACCGGCCCGCTCAACAACCCCCGGTCGTTGCCGCTGGTGTTCCCAACGTCGGATGGCCAGGCCGTGGTGGTCGGCGGCACCTCCATATACGGCGACTCCGACATCTCATCCGTCGAGCTATATAATCCCTCCAGCAACACTTTCACGGTCCTGGCCCCCTTCGTGATCCCCAGCGAGACCGCCTGGGTCTATGCAGCCCTGGGGTATAGCCAGGACATCGAACATTGCAAAACCAGCGACGGCCGTTACGTGTTCATGATGTCGCAAAACGGCGGCACTGATTACGCCCTCGCGTTTTTCGACCCGGCGAGCAAGCAATTCTCAAAGCTGGCCCTCACGCCGGCCTTTTGGACCAACGTGTCGGTTTGGCAGCCAGTCGTGGACCCGACCAACAACCGCGCGTTGATGTTGGCCGGAGCCAACCTGAACGGGGGCGCCAACGCCACTTTCCAAGTGTATCAGGCCGACTTGGCAACCGGCCAGACGCTCGCCCTTTCCGATCCGCTGACGATTTCCAACTACTATCCCGGCAGCGTGGCCATGACCCTCTTGCAAGACGGCCGGTTGTTTGTCACCGGCGGCAGCTCCAGCATGGGCTATGACTACAATTTCGATCCGGTGCAGAACACATTTTTTCTCAACGGGATTTACCCGCCGCCCCAGCTCCAGCAGCCCGCCGTTTCCGGCGGGACCTGCTCCTTCTACATTCAAGGCACGATCGGTGGCACCTACCAGATTCAATCCATTTCCATCCTCGGCGCCGGCCTGTGGCAAATGGCGGGAAGCGTCACCTTGACCAATTCAATCCAGCGTTGGTCCGACCCGGCGGTTCTCACCAATTCCACCCGCTTCTACCAATTAGTCCAGACAAGTCCGTGATGAAGTCAGGACAATTGCCCTCCACCTCCAAGGGGCAGGCTTCAGTGCTGCTATCAAGTTCATTTCTTCGCCGACTCACAGACTTTTCGCCAGTGGTCCACTGCCGCGCCCAGGCCGGGTTTGTCGCCAAAGGCTTCATCCTTGTATAGCGTCGCGCAAGACGGATGCGCCGCCTTCAACGCCCGCCATTCCTGCCACAGCGCATCGTACCGGGCGATGGCGACGGTAAGTCTGCCCACATCGTACTGCCCCGCTTTGTCGCCCATCGCCCCGCAAAGCAGAATCGTCCAGCCCTGCTCAATAATGGAATACTTGATCCGGCCATAGGCGCAGGAAGTTTCCACAAAATCCTGCGTCGCCGCATCGGCAAAATGGATTTCCCGCGCCAGCGTTTCCATTTTTTTCCACATCCCCACCGCTTCCGCTTTTTCCGCCAGGGCGCCCCCGGCCAAATTGCTCGTCGCAAAGGCCCCCAATTGGGGCGCGGCCATGAAATCATCGCGCGCCCACCAAAGGTCCACCGGCTGGAGCAAGCTGCATTGGCCGCGCAAAACCGCGGCGGCGGACAGCAAATTCAATTCGCGAAAACGGGCCGCGTCGCTGCCGCTCAAGCCGAGCTGTTGCCGGGCGAACTCGTCGAAAATCTCCGCCTCGCTTCGCTGCGGATTCCCGGCGTACTGGGCCATCACGTACGCGTTGAGCGCGCACCAAAGCTCGTTGGTGATGTATGGGCCTTCCCAGCCGCCGCCGCGCGACCACGTCCACACGCCGGCGAAATTGGTATTGTTGACAATGTCGCGCAACCCCTTCGGCTCGCCGGGCTTCATCAGCGTCCCGTATTCTTCCCAGCCGTTGATGACGCCGTCGCCCACGTAATACGGATGCGCCCCCTTGCCGTAAGCCTCCCGCTGGCATTGCACCTCGACTATCTGACGGTGCCGGCCGAGGCCCAGCGTCGGATTGAACGGCGTCATGCGCAGAAAATCCCCGGCCTGAGGCTTGATGGAAAAATCAAATCCCGGTGCGGCTCAATCGCCTCCGTCACTTTCAAATAGTAGGCCGGGTTGACGTGAAAATTGTTCCCGAAGTCCCACGTGCGGTAGAATATCATTTTGTTGCGTTTCACGCACGCCTCGTCGCGCAACAGCTTGAGCAAGGCGATGTGGCTTTCCGGGCCGTTCAGGATCGCGCTGCTGCCTTGCGTTTTGCCTTCGTTGGCGTTGCCGCTCGCCGCGTGAAACGGCGTGTCCTGCAAATAAACCTCCCCCGTACGCACGACCAGGCCGTCCAGTGACGGGCATCGCGCAAACAATTCTCCCACTTGCGCCCGCAGAAGGGTCTGCGTCACCGGACGCTCCAAATCAATGCGTCCTCTCTCATCGCAAATGTCATTCTTGAATCTCCCAACCAGCGCCTTCGGCAAGACGATGAATTGAAACCACGCATAAGCCCTGATGCCCGCGGCGTGCGCTTGTTGCGCCTTGCTTTCCAGGGACTGTGCGTGTTCCTCAATCCAAATGCGCGCCTCGCTGCTCTTCGTCAAAATGTCCGGCCCAATCGCGTCGAACGTCTCCGACGCCTCCGCCTCGGCTTCGATCACCTGGCCGTTGTAACCCCAATCGGCCAGCTTGCGCGGGTCCCGAAACGCCGACGCCTGCTGCGGTTCGCCAGGATTGTCCTGTACCATGTCCAGGATAAATCGCGCTGGATATCCCTCGCCTGCTTTGGCAACCATCTAGCAACCGCCGATGCAAACGACCGCAAGCATCAGTCTAACGACTGAAACGCGGCCGATTCTTGCGCTTCTCGGCGCCATGACCGACAAGGCGGCGGACAAAACACGGGCCAGCATGGGCGGATTGTGGGCGAACGCAGTCGCAAGGGCAATGCGCTTTCTTGCGGCCCTGAGGGAAAAATGGGTCTCAAGCCCCTGCCTCCATGCAAATGTGGCCATGCTGATCAAAAGTTGCCTTCGGCGCCCAGACCACCTCCCAATAATAGCCGTCGGGATCAGAGAAATAACCGCTATGGCCGCCCCAGAAAACGTCCTGGGCGGGTTTTACGATTTTTCCGCCGGCCTTCCTGGCGAAGGCCAACACTTCGGCCACCTCTTTTTTCCTCCTGACATTATGCGCGAGGGTAATGCCCGAAAATCCTCTGGCCGGTTTCACGCCCGGACCAATGTCTTCTGCCAGCTTCTCCAGCGGATACAGCGCCAACCTCGTGCCGGCGGTGGTAAAGAACGCAATCTCATCACTTTCATTCGCATTGGTCGGAAAGCCCAAGCCGTCGCGATAAAACCGGATGGACTGGGGCAGATCGGATACTCCCAAGGTAATAATGCTGATACGCGCTTCCATAATCTTCATACCCATTTGGGGTTTTTTAAATCACTCATCATACTACGACGTGCCGATTCTCGCGCTCCTGCAATGCTGCGTTCTTGCCGGACAGCCTTCATCCTTTTTCCGTTCCCAATCGGGATTTCCCATTGGATTTCTTGCCCGCGACCAGCGGTCCGCCATAATTCGACGGTCGCTTCAAGCGCAGCAGCCGTCTTTAGGCGCCCCTTCGTATTGGTCGTGATAACGCACCCAATTCTGCGAGGCCTCCGGATTCTCGTCGCGGCCTTTGGCGGTCAGGTCGAGAAAATTGTAGGTCGTGTTCATCAAGTCAATCCCCCGCTCATAAGACGAGTAGGTGTGGTAAATGTTGCCGTCCTTGTCGCGGTAAAACGCGCTGACGCCTTCGCGCTCGCCAATGTCCATGTCCGAGGGCGCATAATTGTAAATGGCCTTGCCACTCTTTCGTTGCTCCACCGTGAATGAAACGTTGAAATCATAATTGAAATCCGTGTTGAACGAGGATACCCACTTGAACTTCCAGCCCATGCGTTTCTTGAACGGTTCAATCTCCTTCCATGGCGCGCGGGAAACAACGGCCAAAGCGGTGTCCCGATGTCCGATGTGCAAGTTCACGCTGTCGAAATGGTCGGCCCAAAACGAGCAATGCTCGCAACCCTCCCCCCAGCCCGGCCCGAACATAAAATGATAGATAATGAGCTGGCTCCTCCCGCAAAATAAATCGGCGAGCGTCACTTTGCCGGTCGGCCCGTCGAAAACGTACTCCTTTTCGATTTTGACCCAGGGCAGCTTCCGACGTTGCAGGTTCAATTTATCGCGCAATTTCGAGAACTTCTTTTCTTCGACAAGGAGTTTCAGGCGGGCCACGAGCCAGGCCTTTTGCGAAACGACTTTGCGGTTCTCCATTCCGTGAACGGTTTCAATCTTCGGCATTACGTTCTCCTTTCTATCCGGGATTTCCCATTTAGGTTCCTGGCCCGCGAACTCCGTGGGCCTTCTTCATGTTGCTCTTCCTGCTCCACCGGTTTGCAAGAACTTTTTTCCAGCGCGTTCCGGTTATTCTCTGGCACAGGGCTGTTTCGATCCTACTTTTGGCTCCCTGCGCCCATTTTTCCCCGGCTGCGAAGACAGGCGCGGGCAAACTCCGTTGCCCGGTGCCCCTCCCGCATCGGCATGAGTTTGGGGAAGAGCGGACCCGCTTGCGGCAGCGTTCGCAACACGGCCTCAAGCTCTTTGCCAAAACGGATGATCGAAGCGGTTCCGGTCTTGTGGCGGTGGAAGCTCACGATTTTGCTCTGCCAGTCAATGTCCTCGGCGGTCAAGTTCGCGAGGTCGGATTGCGCGCCGCCCAGAAGCCAGCAGAATTCATAAAACGCCCGGCGTTCCGGTTTCAGTTCGGCGGCGATGATGGCTTGATTTTCTTTCCAGGTGATCGCGCGCTTGTCTTTGAACCGCACGGAAGGCCATTGGCGTTTGGGCACCAGCGGCCAAGCCAGCCAGTTCATGTCCAGGCAGAAGTTGTGCTGGCGGCCAGATACGTCCGGGCGATGTGGAGATTGAGGACCGGCTGCCGGTGGGCTTCGTTTTTGGAATGAAGGAGCGTTTGGGCTTCGGCTTCGTCCCTGGTGCGGAGACTGATTTGTTTGCGGGTGGCCGTGTCCTCGCTGTAAAAAACCCCCGCGCGGCGGAACAGGATGAATCGTTGTTTCATGGCTGATTTCTCTGAATCGAGAAACCAGTCCGGTTTCATCCGCATTGGCGAATGCGAGTTTCGGCGAGTTTCAGCGGAGTTTTGGCGAATTGTGGCGAGTTGTCGTTTCGCGCCCCAATTCACTGACACTTTCACTGACAGTGGCCATTCCAACTTACGCAACTCCTTGATACTCCCACACTTGGGAGTGGAGGCGGGGGTCGGAATTGGGCTGATAACCACCGCAAACCACAGATAAAATGCCAGATTCTGCTGGGAAGTCAAGCCTACCCGGCATAACCCAAACCTACT
>Ga0187862_10006803_pt1 | contig 10324 bp, 9 predicted proteins | sample June2016WEW_10_1_FD_133003 | JGI IMG/M metagenome (GOLD analysis project Ga0187862, IMG submission 133003) | Peatland microbial communities from SPRUCE experiment site at the Marcell Experimental Forest, Minnesota, USA - June2016WEW_10_150 | ecosystem: Environmental > Terrestrial > Soil >... | reverse complement strand
TGCTCGTTTTATCTCGCCATCGAACACCCAAAATGGTATCAATACCCCCAGACCAAAACATGGGTCGCAAACGACCGGCTTACTCAGAACCCGCCGGTGTCTTTTTCCCGTGAGTCAACGGGGAAGCCATTGTGGAATGGAGCATGGGGAATGCGGAATTGCCGGCGCCGGGGGAGCCGGAACCAAGCACGCCGAACCGATTTTTTGTCACCTCCCGGCCCTTTTCAGCAGCTTATAGAGTGATATGAACATCCGTTAACCAGAAGCTCTATGAAAACAAAGGAGCAAGATTTTGATATGCCAGGAACCCTTTCTGTGCTTCAATCCACCGCGTGGCCGCCCGGCACGCCGATTTTTTGTCCGGTTTTGCTGATGGGCGGACATATACTTATGACCAATAAAAGCTTGAAACCAATCCGCCACAGCGGTGGAAAGACAACCATCATGAATAAGAACCTCATCTTCATCACCACCGCGCTGGCACTGAGTCTGCTCTGGGTGGGCTGCAACAAATCCGGCAAGTTGGCCCGACCCTCCACCTTCGCCACGCCCAGCGGGCCGGTGGAACTCAAATTGAAATGGCCCCAGGGCGAAAGAATTGTGCAGGACATGGACATGAAGGTGAACACCGATATCTTCATCCCCGGCCAGCCCGCTCCCATGAAGCAGGAGATGACCATGGGGCAGGAATACGGGCTGACGGTTTTGAAGTCGGACGCCGACGGCGGGCATGAAGTGGAGATGGAGTTCCTCACCGCCCGGATGCGGATGGTGCTGGGAGCCAAGACGCTGTTGGATTACGATTCGGCCAAAAAATCACCGGCGGACAAGGCCAATCCGGTGGCCGACATGTTCGGAAAAATCATCGGCTCCAAAATCCGGTTCTTCCTCAACGCCAGCAACGAGGTCGGGCGAATGGAAGGCGCGGAGGAATTGGCCAGCCGGCTGACGTCCGGCTCCCAGGAGGAACAACTCGGGGCGCTCAAGGGCATGTTTAGCGAGGGGTATTTAAAGCAGATGATGAGCCACTACCGTTTCATGCCGCCCAAGCCGGTGAAACCGGGCGACACTTGGCCGGTTCAGTTCGAATTTCCAATGGCCGTGGTTGGCACCATGCTGCTGGATTATGATTTCACTTTTCAAAGCTGGGAAAAGCACGGGGAACGCAACTGCGCCCGCCTGGAATTTCAGGGAACCCTCAAAATCAAACCCGATACCAATTCAAATCCGGCCGGGATTACTTTCTCCAACCTCGAAGGCACCTCTTCGGGCGTCTCCTGGTTCGACCCGGAGCTGGGGATCACCATTGATACCAGCATGGACCAGGACATGAACATGGTGATGAACGTACCCATGAACCCGAATGGAAAAGCGGGCGCGTCCGGCCCGATGCAAAGCATAACCAACCAAATGAAACAAGCCATGACCATCAAGCTGGTATCGGTGAAGTGACTCTCACAAAGAATCCAGGCTTCCAACAGATCTCCAATCCGGTTGCGCTTACGCCGCCGGGCCAAATAGGCGGTCCATTTTCCGGCGGATTTCCTCGCTCATTTTGATCAGCGGGGGCCAGGCGCGTTTGAAGCCTTCGCCAGGCAGTTTCCTGGTGGCGTCCAGGCCCATCTTGGAGCCGATGGCAAATTCGCTCGTGGCGTGATCCAGCGCGTCGGACGGGCCTCGGGTCAAAAGGGTGTCCCGCTGCGGGTCGGTTGTGGCGCAAAGACGGAACAAGACTTCGCTCGTGTTGTGGACATTGACATCCTCATCCACGACGACGATGTATTTGGTGAACATCATTTGTCCCATGCCCCAGAGGCCGTGCATGATTTTGTAGGCCTGCATGGGGTAGGTTTTCCTGATGCTCACAAAAACCAGATTGTGAAACACCCCTTCCGCGGGCAGCGCCAAATCCACCAGTTCGGGAAAAGTCATTTTGAAGACGGGCAGGAAGAGTTTCACGCTGGCGCTGCCAATGTAAAAGTCCTCCATCGGCGGCATCCCGACGATGGTCGCCGGATAAAGGGCGTTTTTGCGGTGGGTGAGGGCGGTGATGTGAAAGGCCGGATAGCAATCCGCCAGCGAATAATAGCCGGTGTGATCGCCAAAAGGCCCCTCGGTGCGGAGCGGTTCGGCGGGATCCACCCACCCTTCCATCACAATATCCGCGTCGGCGGGAACTTCCAATTCGTTGGTCAGACATTTCGCCAGTTCGACGGATTTCTTGCGCAGATAGCCGGCGAGCACAAATTCGTCCAATCCATCCGGCAGGGGCGCGGTCGCGGCAAAGGTGAACACCGGATCGCCGCCGAGAAAAACGGAGACCGGCATCCGCTTTCCCTCTTCAAAATATCGTTTGCCGTGCCGCGCGGCGACTTTGTGCAATTGCCAGTGCATCCCGGTGGTCCGGCCATCATAAACCTGCATGCGGTACATGCCCACGTTGCGTTCCCCGGTGTCGGGGTCGCGCGTGACCACGCAGGGCAGAGTGATGAAGCGTCCGGCGTCCAGCGGCCAGCATTTGAGAATGGGAAGATCGAGCAACGTGGGGCAGCCGCCGGACTCGCCCGTGGGCTGGGCCTCACCCTCGAAGCGATGGACGACCTGCTGGCACGCGCCTTGGCCGACGATCTTTGGTTTCGCGTGGCGCAGGTCCAGGGCGGTGCCGAGCAATTTGATCGCTTCGCCAAAGCTGGCGGGCGGCTTGGCTTTGATGAGCGAACCCAACTCCCCGGCCATGGTTTCGATGGATTCCGCCCCGAGGCTCATGGCCATGCGTTTATGCGAGCCGAAGGCGTTGATGGCGAGCGGAAACGGGGAAGGCCGGGCCTCGAGGGTGGGTTGTTCGATGAGCAGCGCCTTGCCGCCGCCGGGGGATTTCATCTCGCGATCGGCCAGTTCGGTGATTTCCAATTCGGTGGCGACGGGCTGGCGGATGCGTTTGAGTTCGCCGGCCTTTTCCAGTGCCCGCAAAAACTCAGAAAAGGAGGAATAGGCCATGCGGTCACTTGCTCCCCGGTTTTACCGCCGGAGTGTTGGCCAGGTCGGGCGGCAGTTTGTCCGGCTCGAAGGCTTCGACCTTGAGCGAGATCAGGCTGAAAGCGGGCACGCCAAAGGCCACCTCGCCGTTGGAACGGTCCACAATCATCGCCACCCCCAACGTCTGGCCGCGATGGGCGCGCACGATGTCCAGGGTTTCCCGCACCCGGCCCCCTTTGGTGACGACATCTTCGACGACGAGGATTTTTTCTCCGGGAGCGATCTTGAATCCGCGGCGCAAGGCCAGTTTGCCGTCCTCCTTCTCCACAAAGATGAAGCGAAGGCCCAACTGCCGCGCCACCTCCTGGCCAATGACCAGCCCGCCCATCGCCGGCGAAACCACCGTGGCCGCGCCGAGGGGCCGCACGCTGGCGGCCAGGGCCGCTCCCAATACTTCCACCACGGGCATCTGCTGGAGCGCCAAGGCGCATTGGAAAAACTGGCGGCTGTGCAGGCCGCTGCGCAGAACAAAGTGCCCTTCCAGCAACGCGCCCGTTTGGCGGAAAATCCGCAAAGCTTCTTCCGAAGTCATGCCCCACTTTAGAAGTTCAAGCGGGCAGTTCCAAGCCAAAGTCCGCAAATAATTCTCGCTTCGGGACGGGGAATTTCCAATGCTGGCGCATGCCTAAATGGGTCAAGATGTTCATCGGGATATTGCTCCTGCCTGTTTGTGTGGGAACCGCCCTGGCCCTCTGGCGGGTCCTCACGCAGGCCGGCGGGGCCGACCGGGTCTGGCTGCCCATGCTCGCCGGCGCGGCGGGATGGATCGTCATCTTTCTGCTGCTGCCCAAGCCGATGTGGGTTTATGTCTTCGGCCACGAATTGACGCACGCCCTTTGGACATGGATTTTCGGCGGGAACGTCAAGCAATTCAAAGCCGGCTCGCAAGGCGGCCATGTGGTGGCCACCAAGAGCAATTTCCTGATTGTGCTGGCGCCGTATTTCTTCCCGCTTTATGCGGCGCTGCTGGTGCTGGCCTTTCTGGTGTGCGATCTTTTCGGGGCCTGGCGGCCCGCCTACGTGCCGTGGTTTCATGTGTTGCTGGGGGCGGCCTACGCGTTTCATATCACCCTCACGTGGCACATTTTGAAAACGCGCCAGACGGACATCACCAGCCAGGGCTATATTTTTTCCGCCGCGGTCATTTTCCTGGGCAACGCCCTAGTGCTGCTGATCGCCGTGCCGCTGCTGGTGCGGCACGGCTTGGTGCAGTCGCTGATTTTCTGGCTGCAATGCAACCGGGATGTTGTCAAACGGATCGTCCGGTGGCTCTAAGCTGGACTCGGCTTTACGATGCGGCGGTGGCGGGACGCCGGTTTGGGTCGGGAGGGAGCCCTTTGGGGGTCTGGAGCCGTTAACCCGTTAGCACCCTTGCAAACATGGGGGATTTTTGAGGTTTGACCCGTTAGAATTGCCGTTTGCAGGCGTTAGGGACCCGTTAAGTTCCACAGCTTCGGGGAGGCTCCTAACCCGCCGGGTTGCGGCGCAGCAGGGTGGCGTTCTTGGAATGGCCGTGCTCGGAACCTTCTTCCACGTAGTTTTCCTCCAGCCATCTGAGAATCTTTTCTCCGGGATTTCCGGGGGCGCCGTACTTGGTAATGCCCGCTTCGCGCATGTCCCGGGTGAGCCAGATCACGTAATCCGGCCGCGCCCGGCCCAACTGCGCGAGGTACTGCTCCTCCGACTCGGGGTTGAGCTGCAAATCCGGCATCGGCGGGCTTTTGTGGCGCGAGAGGTAGTTGATCATCAACCCCTCCGGCAGGACGAGCAGATTGGCCCCGGGCGGAATGGAGCGCAGGCGCCGGACCGACCAATCAACCAGACGGCCGGTTTCGTCAATGTCCGGCGCGTCGGCATAAAAGAGGTCGGCGCCGGAAGCCACCGGTTGGGTCTGGTCGGCCCGGTGGCGGGCGGATTGCGCCGCCAGGGAGGCGCAGGCCAGGCCCAGCATCGCCATGCTTGAGAACAGCGCGACCCGCCGCCCCCAGGCCCCCGGGCCGGTCCAGGAGGGGATTTTCGACACGATCAGCGCCGCCGCCACCATGCCCGCCAGCGCCGCCTGGAAAAACCCGAAATGATCCACGCGCGAACGCAGGAACATCCGCGCCAGCATCGCCCCTGCCAGCAACACCAGGAGCAGCGCCATGCAAGAACGCTCCGGCAAAAGTCCGGTTTGCCGCCACTCGCGCCGCAGGCCGGCTGCGACGATGCCGAACCCCAGGAGCATCAACCCGGGGAAACACCGGCCCACATGAAACCATCCTCCATCCAAACGCGCCGAACAGGCCAGCGCTCCCGCCGCCAGGGCGGCGGCCAGCCGCCAGGGCCAGGGCCAGGGACGGTTGACGAACCATCCCGCCGCCCAAATCGCGCCGAGGAGGACCAGGGCGCAAAGAGCGGCCTGGGCCTCCAGCCGGATGTTGGCCCAGGGGTTGTCCCAGCCCATGAAAGCGGGCTGGGTGAGCATCATTTCCGGTGTCCTATGTTTGACAATGACGAGCCACCAGGCCTGGCTGGCGTCCATGAAGGCGGCGGGCCACGATTCCGCCCGCGCAAACCAGGCGGTGAAGCCGATGGTGGGCAGCGCCACGCCGGCCAGAATCAGCGCAAATTCCTCCAGGCCCACACCTCGCCCCTGCCAGTGGCGGCACAGCAGGCCGGCGATTCCCAAAACGGCCGCCGCCAGCATGAATTCCGGTTTCAACACCGCCGCCAGGCCCCCGCACAGTCCCAGGAAAAACGCCGCCGGCCGCGAGGCCCGGCAGGACCAACGCGCCACCACGAACACCGTCACCAGCATCAGCAGCAGGCCGTGGGTGGCCTCATGGGAGTAAGGGGTGGCGAAATTATAATTTCCCACCCCGTTGAAAATGGAGAAAGAGAACACGGAGAGAAAAACCGCCGAGGCGGCAAACGCGGCCGGCCCCCCCCAGGCCATCCGAAAGGCGGCGTAGGCGAGCGAGACGATCAATCCATAAACGATCAAGTTGGCCGTCACCAGCACCATCATTCCCGGTCCAAAACAGTTGAAGAGAAGTCCGTTCAGAGCCACCGAGAGCGGCCCATAATTCCAGAGAAAGTCATGGTAAGGGGCCGCGCCTTGGGATACGCGCCAGAAGGCATACCATTGGGTCCCAGCATCCACAATGGGGTCGGGCCACTTCCGCCAGGACAGATGCAGGAAATAAACCCCCAGCAACCCCAGCCCGGCCATGCCCATAATCTCCCATCTTCCCGGCGGCGGGTTTGGAGCCGGCCGGCCTGCGGCCTCTTTCCGTTCCGGGCAAATTGCCATAAAAGATTGTGGCGCGAGGTGGTTCTGGCGCGGCCGCCATGCCGGCTTCAAGACGCGCGGTGTCGGGCAAAATCAAGGGCTGGCGGATCCCTCTTCACTCCACCCTTGCATCGAGTTGTAGCGGAAGGTCATCTCCCTTGGATTGTAACCATTGTACCATTTCACGTGGCTGTCGGTAAAGAGGATGTTCTGTCCTCCGCTGTGAATTTGCCAAATCTCCGCCGGCGTTCCATTGGTGGGGCCGCCCACGCAATTCTGCGTGTAATCGTCCTTGTCCGCGTCATCCTCTGTTTCCGGCTCCCAGCCGGTGTCGCCGGATAATACCTGGGCTGATGGGAACCCAATCTGCCTGGTGTCCACGGACGCGAAATTGCTCACGACCACATAGGCGGCTCGCACGCCGTTGAAATAGTTGAATTGACTGTCAAGCTCCGAGGGGCAGTGGTAAATATTAGTGCTCTTGGTGTAAAATACGATTTGCTGCATCCAACTGTTTTTTTGGGTGGCCGGGTCAATCGCATCCCACATGATCAGGCCGCCGGACTCGGGCATAAAACCCTTCGCGTCATCGGCGTACATCGCCATGCCCAGGCCAATTTGCTTAAGATTGGAAATACACTTTGTTTTATTGGCGTACTGCTTGGAGGCCGACAAGGCCGGCAGCAACAACGCCGCCAGGATGGCGATGATGGCGATGACCACAAGCAATTCGATGAGGGTAAAAGCATCCTGGCCGCGACCGCCCAAAGTTCGAATTGCACCCACGTTCACGCTCTCCATCATAGTTCCGATACCCATCGCTGGCAAGTTAATGTTCAACGCGACCGGCCGTGGGCAGGGCTGGCTCATGCATCCCGCGGGAGAAGGGCAGTCTGTCTTAATCGTGAGCACAGGCTTTTGATTATGAGGCACATTCGTCCTGCTCCCCAGGAACTTTCTGCCCACAAAAGGCCCGTCAGTTTGCCGTGAAAAGCCGCGGGCTTGTGGATTTTCCGCTCGTCAGAAGGGACTGGCATAGTGCCTGCTGTGGTGTATAGGTGTCAAAAGACCGGTTGGCTTTGGGCAATAAAGTGAACAGGCACAAATTATTAACCCGCCCATGGCCTTGTTCGCGCCGTCTCAATATAAAGGATAGCCGTAGTATGAACTTGAAAACTGAGAAAAAGGGAGGATTCACCCTCGTCGAAATCATGATCGTCGTCGCGATTATCGGCCTGCTGGCCGCCATCGCCATCCCAAACTTCGTCCGTGCCCGCACCACCTCGCAGCAGAATGCCTGCATCAACAATCTGCGATTGATTGATTCTTCCAAACAGCAGTGGGCGTTGGAGCACAACGGGTCGAACAGCTCCCAACCTGTTGACTCCGACTTGCAGCCTTATCTGGGCCGCACGACCGCCGGGGAATTGCCCTATTGTCCGGCGGATCCGTCGCAGGGATTCGACACCAGCTATAGCATCCAGGATCTTGGCACCAAACCGATCTGTCAAATCGTCGGCTCGACGCATATTCTCCCATAATCCAACTCTGTTCGCCGGGGCGGCGGAGCGCGGGGGAAACCCATTCGCCCGCCGCCCCGGATTCTTTCCCTCCATGCCCAGCCCGGTTGGCCAACCGGAATCCTTTTTTTTGCCACAGCCCGGAATTTAGCTGGCGCGCCGGAGGCGGCCCCGGTATGCTCCTTGGCGCCGGCCTGGTTGGATGGGGCAATCGCTGATCCTCTGACAAATGGGCCGCGGAATTAACCACCCGCAAATATGAAGACAAGCCCTCTAGCCGGGAAGCCACCGATGCCCTCGATGCTGCTCAACGTGCCCAAGTTGATCTCGGCCTACTACACCGGTGCGCCTGACCCTTCCATCCCCGCCCAGCGCGTGGCCTTCGGCACTTCGGGACATCGCGGCTCGGCCTTCACCAACTCCTTCAATGAAGGGCACATCCTGGCCATCACCCAGGCCATTTGCCTCTATCGAAAGGAGCATCAAATCAATGGGCCGCTGTATCTCGGCATGGATACCCACGCCCTTTCCCTTCCCGCCCACGCCACCGCCTTGGAAGTCATGGCCGCCAATGGGGTCGAGGTGATGATCGCCGCGGGCGATGAATACACGCCGACGCCGGTGGTTTCCCACGCCATTCTCACCTACAACCGCGGGCGCAAGACCGGGCTGGCCGATGGCATCATCATCACTCCTTCCCACAATCCGCCCCAGGATGGCGGCTTTAAATATAACCCGCCCAGCGGCGGGCCAGCGGAGGCGCTGGTAACCGGCTGGATCGAGGCAAAAGCGAACGAGATACTCGAAGCCAAAGCGGAAGGGGTGAAAAGAATTCCCCTTCACAAAGCCCTCGCCGCCTCCACCACCCATGCACACGATTACCTGAACGCCTACGTCAACGATCTTGGAAATGTCATCAACATGGAGGTCATCCGCGGGGCCAGGATCAGCCTGGGCGCCGATCCGCTTGGCGGCGCTGGCGTTCACTATTGGGGGCCAATCGCCGAGCGCCACGGCCTCAACCTGACCGTCGTCAATGAGGCGGTGGATCCGACCTTCCGGTTCATGACCGTGGACTGGGACGGGCAGATTCGCATGGATCCTTCGTCCCCCTGCGCCATGCAGCGGCTCATCACGCTGAAGGACCGCTTCGATGTGGCTTTTGCCTGCGACACGGACAGCGACCGGCACGGGATCGTCACGAGGGGGGCGGGATTGCTGCCGCCCAACCATTTCCTTGCCGCTTGCATTTTTTATCTCTTCCAATCCCGTCCCAAATGGCCCGCGGCGGCGGCCGTCGGCAAGACGGTGGTGAGCAGCTCGATGATTGATCGGGTGACGGCCAAAGTGGGCCGCAGGCTTTACGAAGTGCCGGTCGGCTTCAAATGGTTTGTGGAGGGCTTGCTGGACGGCTCGCTTGGTTTTGCCGGTGAGGAGAGCGCGGGCGCGTCGTTTGTCCGGCTCGATGGGAGCGTATGGACAACGGACAAGGACGGGTTCATCCCCGCCTTGCTGGCGGCGGAAATGACCGCGCGGCTGGGCCGCGATCCGGGGGCCATTTACGCCGAATTGACCCGCGAATTCGGCGAGCCGGTATATGACCGGGTGGACGCCCCGGCGACCCCGGAACAAAAGGCAAAACTGGCCAAGCTCTCGCCCCGGCAAATCCGGGGCACGGAGCTGGCGGGGGAAAAAATCCTGACCATCCTCACCCAGGCGCCTGGCAACGGGGCCGCGATTGGCGGCTTGAAAGTGGAGGCGGCCAGCGGCTGGTTTGCCGCCCGTCCCTCCGGCACGGAAAACATCTGCAAAATTTACGCCGAGAGTTTTCGCGGGGCCGAACACCTGCGCCGCATTTTGGAAGAGGCGCAAACCATCGTCAACGCGTCACTATGAACCAATTTGTTTATCGCCTCCCCTCCGCCATCCCGGGACTTTTCGATGGAGTTGCCGTCATCATTTCACCTTGACGCAGGCGTGCTGCTGGCCTCGGTGGTATGGGGCGGGCTTGGCCTTGGTTTTTTCGTCTATGGCAAGAAGCAGCGCTCGGTGCCCCCGTTGTTCGGCGGGATTGCCTTGATGGGCATTACCTATTTGATTTCCCAGTCCGCCCTCTGGATGAGTCTGGCCGGGATTGGCATCCTGCTGGGAGTGTACTTTTGGTCGCGCCAGAGTTGACCGCCCCTGGCGGGATTAAACTTAAATGAGGCGGTTGATCGGTGGCCGGTCTGGGATGGAAAGGGAAGGTGCTGGATGGAGCCAAAAATCGGAGAAATCGGAGAAATCGGAGGTTTTGGAGGGGGGAGATTTTTGCGGGAAGGGGCAAAAGCAGCCAAGCGGCTTGAATTGCAACTATTTGCGTACGAGCAACTTAGAGCATTTCAATAAATAGTGTAGCCATTTTAGAGAAGTGTGGTATGGTCTGTCCATGCGAACGCTTTCTTTGGATCTCCGTGAACGAATCCTTGTTTCCTACGACCGTGGCGAGGGCACT
>Ga0187862_10006800_pt1 | contig 10325 bp, 8 predicted proteins | sample June2016WEW_10_1_FD_133003 | JGI IMG/M metagenome (GOLD analysis project Ga0187862, IMG submission 133003) | Peatland microbial communities from SPRUCE experiment site at the Marcell Experimental Forest, Minnesota, USA - June2016WEW_10_150 | ecosystem: Environmental > Terrestrial > Soil >... | reverse complement strand
TCCCGTTGGGCGGCTACGTGCGTCTGGTGGGTGAGGAAGCAGGTGAGCCCTTGGCCGAAAGAGATCGCGAACGCGCCCTGTGCAGCAAACCTCTCTGGCAACGCTTCGCCATCGTGATGGCCGGGCCGCTGTTCAACTTGATCCTGCCCATCGGCATCTACTTCGTGCACTACCTCGGTCAGCGCACGCTGCTGCCACCCACCCTGGGCACGGTCATCGCGGGACTGCCGGCTGCCAACGCCGGACTCATGCCCGGTGATCGCATCGAGACCGTGGACGGGCGCTACATCCGCTACTGGGAAGAGCTGGACGAGGCGATCAGCGCCGCGCCTGGCAAGACCCTGCGCTTCGGCATCCGACGTGGTATCGAGGCCGAGGAGCGCGACGTGACGCCAGCGCGCTGGGAGCGGCGTGGGCCGCTCAACATGAAGGAGACGGTGGGATGGATCGGGGTCTCGCCGCGTTTCCAGTTGCCCGAGGTCGGCATCATCGATTTGACCTCGCCGGCGGCCCAGGCCGGGCTGCGAACCTTCGACTACGTCACATCGGTGAATGGCACGCCGGTGTCGCACTGGAGCGAGTTCGAGCGTGCGGTGGCGCGTGCGGGGGCCTCGCCCCTGCGCATCTCGTACCTGCGCGGGACGCACTCGGCGCTGCCCTTTGTGCACGTGGAGATCCAGGAGCCCGGCACCGCGGTGGTCATTCCCCAGCCCGTGATCGATCCGGTGAGCGGCCGACGCTACGACACCGGCATCCAGGCTTCCGAGTTGTTCGTCTACTCGGTCGAGCCGGGCAGCCCTGCCGATCGCATCGGACTGCGGCGCGGGGATCAGGTGCTGGAACTGGACGGCGAGCCGCTGCTGCACTGGAACCTTCTGCGCCAGCGCCTGGCGCAAGAACCGCAACGCGAGTTCAAGCTGACCTGGGTGTCGCCGGGCGGGGTGCGCCATCAGGCGACCTTCAAGCAGGAAGCGCGCTCCCAGCTGGACGCCTATCACCAGGAAGAGCAGCGTCTGGTGTTCGGCGCCACCAACCGTTTTGCGTGGAAGACGGCGGACCCGGTGCCCATTCGCAGTCGCTTCTTCTATGCCGTGGGGCACGCCTTCGAGCGCACCGGCGAGATCGTCATGTTCACGGCGCAGGGTTTTTTCCAGATCATTCGCGGCGAGATGTCGCCCGAGGCGCTGGGCGGGCCCTTGACCATCGGCTACGCGGCGGGTGTGGCGGCCGAGCAGGGCCTGGCCCAGTACTTGTGGTTGATGGCGCTTCTGTCCATCAACATCGGCCTGCTCAACTTCTTGCCCATCCCCATCCTCGACGGCGGCCGGCTCATGTTCATCACCATCGAGCTGTTCAAACGGCGCCCGCCCTCGGTGCGGGCGCGCGCGGTGGCCTCCTACGTGGGCACGGTGTTGGTGGTGCTGCTGGTGGCTTTTGCGCTCAAGAACGACATCGTTCGCTTTCTGCTGCCACGCTGAGGAATCCATGCGCCCGGTGCTTGCCTTCGACACCTCGACCCCCTGCGCGCGGGTCGCCGCGCTTTCACCCACGGGGGACTGCCTGGCCATGGCCGAGAAAGTGGCGGCCCGCCATTCATCCAATCTGCTGCGTCTGTGCGACGAGGTTCTGCGCGCGACCGGCGTGACTGTGGCGAACCTAGCCGCGATCGCGTGCGGGGCCGGCCCGGGCAGCTTCACCGGTCTGCGAGTGGGGCTCGCTGTGGCCAAGGGCCTGGCCCTGGCCGACAGGATTCCGTTGGTGCTGGTGTCGTCACTCGATGCGCTGGCTGCCGACCTGGCGGGTTTTGGGGGAGAAAGTCTGGTCCTGCCCTGTATCGATGCGGGCAAGGGCCAAGTTTACGGCCGCCTCTATCGTGTGGCTGGCCAAGCGCCTGCGCCCATCAGTACCGACGAGATCGCACTTCGGCCTGATGATGTCTGCCGGGCGGTGCAGGAGCAGGCCGCCGGCGCAGCGGTGGTGGCCGGAGGCAACGGGGTGGACCGCTATCAGGACGTCTTTCGCGCGCAGCTCGGTGCGCAGGCCGTGCGCTTCCAGGTCGCAGGTCCCAGCGCCCTGGCCGTAGGCCGGCTGGCCCTCGCGCGCTTGGCGCGTGGCGAGCACGACGATCTCGAAACCAGCGTGCCCCGCTACGGCCGCCCGCCCGACATCACGAAGCCCAAGGCAGCGCCGAGGACGTCAGCGCGCTGATTGGGTTGTCTGGACGAAGCGCGCCGAGCCCTTACTTAGCGTTGGGTAGCCAGCAAAAGGAGCCTCAGATGTCATCTCTTTCTAAATACAAACAGTTTCTGGGTTCCGTAATCGCCCCGCGCCGGCAATTGCGCAAACCATCGATTCCACTCCATCTTGGGATTAGCAACGTCGACTGCTACTCCTAAGGCCTGAGCAAGCAAAGGCTTGATGACTCGAGTGCCCACGTAATATGTACTTGCGAAGTTTACAAGGTCGACCAACTCAAGTCTGGGAGCAACTGCTTTGCAGACCTCTTCTTGGTCCAGGTAACGATTAAAGGGCGGCATGGGAATCTGGGGCAGCTTCCATTCGTGACGAAATGCATTTAGTTGCCGCCAGCCTTGGAGGGTGGCTTCCGACAGCAACAGCAATCCCCCCGGTTTCAACACCCGGATACACTCCCCTAACCCTTGTAGCTGCTGAGCCCAGTTCCCTAGATTAATAACTACGCGGACAACGACCACCTTGTCATAGGTATTGTCAGGTTCATTCAATCCGGCAATATTGCCAAGATCAAAATCAACCGTCCCGCGCAATTGAGTCATGACCTCCATTAGGCGTGCGCGGGCCTCAGTGATCATTTCAGGAATAAGATCCAGACCACGTATGACGATCCGTTTTTGCGTGGCAAATTGAATGGTGGAGTACCCATTGGCACATCCAATATCCAGAACGCGCTCGCCATCGAGCAAGTACTTGAGAATTTCGCGGATTTCCATTTCAATAGCGGAGAAATCAGACCATGATGCTGCGGATGATTGGCCATGTTCTAGCGCCTGTCGTGTCCAATATTCACGTATTTGGTCGAGGCTAGACTCGCTGTCACTCATAGTGCCTAATCTCCTTCGGGGTTCCAAGGCCAACAGCCGCGACATCGCAGGGGCATTCGCCTTGCACTGAAGCGGCCGCGACGGTGTCCGCGCATCCACGAAACATGCGGATTCCGAAGCGCTGGCTGTCGAGCGCGAGGTACAGCGGCCGGGTCACTCATCGAAGGTAGTCTTTCGCACGACGTACAGGGGCCGGTGCTTGACCTCGGTGAAGATGCGGTCGATGTACAGGCCGAGGATGCCCAGGGCCAGGATGATGGCACCCGTGCCGAACCAGACCGACACGATCAGGCTGGTCCACCCCATCACGGGAGAGCCGTGCATCAGCACACGCACAATGTGAACCAGCCCGCTCACGAAGGCGAGCGCGGAGAGCAGCAAGCCCGCGTACACGCACAGCCTGAGCGGCTTGTTGGAGTGAGCCAGGATGATATTGGTGGCAAGTTTCGTCAGCTTGAAGAAGGTGTAGCCCGATTCACCGCTGGGGCGGCGCACGTGCGTGACGTCGACATAGGCTTTGGCGAATCCGGTCCAGGTGAGGAAACCGCCGTAGAAGCGGACGGCTTCGCCCATATCGTTGATGGCGTTGGCGACGCGCCTCGAGATGATACTGAAGTTCGCCACCGTGCCGTCGTAGCGGTAGTTGAGGTCGGCCAGGTAATTAAAGACCCGGTAGAACAGCCAGGATGACAGGCGCATCCCCGAAGGGTCGTCCCGCCGGACCCGGCGTGCCAGCACGCAGTCATGGCCCTCCTGCGCCTTGGCCCAAAGCTTGGCGATCTCCTCGGGCGGATCCTGAAGGTCGCCGTCCATGACCACGATCCACTGCCCGCGCGCCTGGCGCAGGCCCGCGGTGATGGCATGGTGCTGACCGAAGTTGCGGCTCAAGGCGACGCCGCGCACGCGGGCGTCGTGGCGCGCGAGGTCTTCGATGAGGCTCCACGATTCGTCGGGGCCGCCGTCCTCAACCAGGACGATCTCGAAGCGCGGGAACAAAGGCTCAAGCGTGGCAACCAGCCTGCGGTGCAGTTCGCGCAGGAAGGGCGCGCCCCGATACACGGGCACGACCACCGAAAGGTCTATTCGTTCGCTAGAATCGAAATTCGCGGATGGCATCGATCACTCGTCCCTGGGACGCCGGATCAAATGAATTGAAGAATGGCAGTCGCAACAGACGATCGCTCATGGTTTCGCTCACCGGGCAGGCGCCCGGCCGGCCACCCAACCTCTGGCCCATGGGCGACAGGTGTAGCGGCAGGTAGTGAAAGACTGCCAGGATTCCTCGGGTCTGGAGAAAAGCAATGAGGGCTTGGCGAATCTGCAAGGAAGGAAGAATCAAGTAGTACAGGTGATAGGCCTGATCGCAGCCGTCGGGCACAATTGGGCAACGGATGTCTCGCGCCAAGGCCCAGTCACGCAGCTCGGCGTGGTAGCGCTGCCAGATCCTCTGGCGCTTGTCCTGAATCTGTCGCCAGACTTCCAGTTGACCGTAAAGGAACGCGGCCAGGACGTCGCTCATCACGTAGCTCGAACCGATGTCCACCCAGGAGTACTTTTCGATCTGGCCACGGAAGAATCGGCTGCGGTTGGTTCCCTTTTCGCGCATGACCTCGGCCCGCTCGATGAAGGCAGGGTCGTTCACCACCAGAGCCCCGCCCTCACCGCAGGTGATGTTCTTGGTTTCGTGAAAACTCTGCGTGGCGAGGGAACCTAGTGTTCCCAGCCAGCGCTGCTTGTACTTGCCGAACAGGCCGTGGGCGTTGTCTTCGACGATCGCAATTCGGCGTGTGCGCGCGATGGCCAAGAGGGAGTCCATTTCACATGCGACACCGGCATAGTGAACCGGAACGATCGCGCGGGTGCGCGAGGTGATGAGTGCCTCGATCCGGTTCTCGTCAAGGTTGAGCGTGTCCGGGCGAATATCGGCGAAACGAATACGGGCGCCGCGCAGGACGAACGCGTTGGCGGTCGAGACGAAGGTGAAGGACGGCACGATGACCTCGTCCTCGGGCCCGATGTCGAGGAGAAGCGCGGCTAGTTCCAGCGCGTGGGTGCAGGACGTGGTGAGAAAGACCCTGGGCGCGCCCAGCACCTGCTCGAGTAGCGCCTGGCACTTGCGCGAGTAACCCTGGTCGCCGGAAATTTGACCGATGGAAACTGACTGGCTGATGTGATCGGGTTCCCGACCTTCGATGCCAGAACGGTTGAACGGAATCGCGCTCGCCGCGACCCCCGCCGGGGTTGCGCTAGGTGAAGATCCGTTCGCGCTTGAAAGTTTCTCAGTCATGTCGGCCTGCGCAAGGTTTGCCGATGACGTGGAAGTGAAGGTCGGCTAATCGCCACAGTGTAGACGGGTCAGCCAACGTGGGGAAGAGGGTGTGGAGTTCCGCGTCGAAACGCGACCGCCGACAAGACCTCGTGCGCCTGACATCGTGCCCATTCGCGATCCGTTATGGTCACGGGCACTCCGACCGCTTTGCTAGCCTTCTTCGCCGCCGCCGGCGGACTCTTCTTCGCCCGCCTCGTCGCTCATCGCCATCTTGGCGTACCAGCGCTCGAAGACCTCGGTGATCTGGCGCGCCTGTTTCTCGCTCGACACGTTGAACGACGATTGCTTGCGATACGAGCCGTGGAACTTCTTGAAGCGTACGATGGCCATTTTCGGCGCGCGGAACTTGCCACTCGCCTTGTCCAGCTCCTGGTACAGGAACATCAGGGTGGCCCACGAGCCCTTGGTCAGGACGACCTTGTCCAGTTGCTTGCGGACCAGCACACCCTCGTCTTCGTAGTCGTAGGTCAGTTCATCCAGGGTTTCGGGCATGATTCCTCGTTTCAGGCGGATTTGCGGCCGGCCGGCTGGGTCAGCCGTCGCAGGCTTTGGGTCAGGCGGCGACGGTCCTGTGCTGACAGCTTCTCGAACTCGATTCCCATACCCGCTGGCGCTTCGGCGCCTCCGCCCCGGGTGACCCACGCAACCCGGCCACGGGCGGCCAGCGTCTCGCCGGCCGTCAACGGGATCTCCAGACTCAAGGTCTCGCCCACCTCGAAGAGGAGGTCAGAGCGCAAGAAGACCCCGCCCTCGGACAGGTCGGCGGTGTTCAGCCTGATCCCGGCCTCGACCTTGTTGCCGGCAGCGCGGACAACCACGGGCAGGAGGGCATCCCGGCGGGAAAACCGCCGCGTGTCGCAGCGCCCGAGCGGAGTCACGGACGCAGGTCCACCACCGTGGAGGAGCGCACCTCCACAGATACACGCGTGGGCGGGATCGCGGTCACGACCATGCGGCTATCGCGCCACACGGCCTCGATCGAGACCGGAACCCCTCCCGCCGCAGCAGCCATGCGCGTCAGAAGGTCGTGCGACACCACGACCAATCCTCCTGCGCCCGGGGCACAGGCCACCGCCACCGGTGCGCCATAGGGGCGGATCTCCAGAAAGGTCCGCTCGGGCCCGGTCACCTGCAACACCAGATCGCCCGCGGTCGCGAGACGGGCTCCCGTGGCCAGCGGCACCTCGTTTCGATCGAGGACACGCGGCGCGCCCGGCACGGCCAGGACGACCTTGGCCGGCCGGTTCGCGGGGCCGGGAAGGTCCAGGGCGAGTGTCTGCGGTACCTCAAGGATATCCACCGGGCCAGCCTCGGCGATCACGCCGCCCACGACTTCGGCAAATGGTGGATAAACGCGCGGAGCGGGATGCAGTCCGGGACCATCCAGGCCGGCGACTACGGACACGCCACCCAGCTCTTCGAGATTCACCGCACCGCCCTGGGCGCGAAGCGCACGGGCCTGGCCGGCCACGTCCCGCAGCTCACAGGGACCGTCGGGAGCGGGCGCCACTAGGGGGTCCACCACGCCCAGCACGTCCGTCGCGGAATGGTCAGTCACGTTCGCGCGGAAGGCGAGCACCGACAGGGCGGGCGCACCGGTCGTGGGTACATCCAGGCGCACTGAAACCTCGGCAACCCGCTGGGTGACCGGGGCGGCCACGTCTCTCATGTGTGTCCCGCTCTCACACGCAAGAAGCAGCGGTCCCAACAGCAACGTCAGCGCCTGTGCACGGGTCGTGTGCAAGGAGAGACAGGTGGTTCTGTGTGCGAGGGAAGGCATTGTCTGACCAGGCTGATTCGCGATTATAGACGGAATCGTTGCGTCAAGCCAGTCGCGATCGGTGCCGCCACGCTTGAGCCTTCGTGCAGGGCCGGAAATCATGTCCCGATGTCCCACCGCTCGAACCCGTAGTTTACATCACCGACCATATGGACCATGCTTCGTTCAATTCGTCTCGATCGCAGGAGAAACAAGATGACCTGTGCAGGTTGGAAGTTCACATGGTCACGGGTTCTAGGCGCCGCAGCCTGTGTCGCGACCGCGGCCGCTTGCTCGGCCCCAGCCACCGTCAGTGTGGGTCCGCCACAGACGCCAGATGGTAGCCCGTCAGGCGGCCAGGGTGGCCAGAGCGGCCAGAAGGACGCGGGCAGCGGGGGAGCCATCATTACCTCGGTGCCCGAAGCGGGGCTGCCGCCCGACGCGGAGCCAGCCGCCGTTCCGCAAGACATCGCATCCATGCGCATCGACCCGGCGAATTCGGTTCTGGTGGTCCAGCGTGGACAGAGCGGGACGGTTTCCTTCCGAGCCTTTGCCACTATGAAGGCGGGCGGGGGCGAGGTCGAGATCACTGACCGGACGGTCTTCTACGTTCCCGACAACTACTTGGTGGGCGAGTTTCCGGCCGATGGCAGTTCGACGTTCACGACCCGCTTGCCGACCAGCTCGGCTGATCCGCCCCAGCGCGGGGGCAAGGTCACCATCCAGGCCCAGGCCGCAAACACCGACGATCCCATCACCATGGTGACCACGACCTTGACGGTGACCATCGTCGACTCGGGCTCTGCTCCGGCCGGCTCTCCCGGCGCCACCCCCGCCATTCCCAGCGATCCGGGGCCAGAGTTCACGGGAACCAACACGGCGACCCTGGCCCCCACGCTGGTCTATCCGAATGACGGCGTGCTGCTCCCGCCCAACATGCAGCAGCTCGAAGTTCATTTTCAGCCGGGGAGCAAGACCGGCGAGCTTTATGAGATCTCGATCCTGAGCAACTTCTCGGAGTACCGCTACTACACGCGCTGCTACGCCGATCCCACCAAGTACCTCGCCGGGGCCTGTGCCTTCGTACTCGATCCCGACACGGTCAACGTCATCGCGGACAGCAACAGCGGGAGCGATCCGGCCACGCTGACGGTGCGGGGAACCGACGAGAACGGCAATGTGGGTAGCTCGGCGAGCATCAGCGTGCAGTTCGCCGCTGACCGGGTGGACGGAGCCATTTACTACTGGACCACAACCCAATCGCAAACCCAGTCGCCGAGCATCATGCGTTTCGACTTCGGTTCCCAGTCTGCCCTCGCCGTGGCCCTGCAGCCGAGCGACTTGCCCGACGATTCGGGCAATCCCAACGCAAATACGACCTGCGTGGGCTGTCACGCTCTGTCGCGCGACGGAACCCGCATGGTGGCTTCCAAGGGTGCCTCGTGGGCGGGCTATCTCGTCTACATAAATGATCTTTCCTTGCCCAAGACCTCGCCGAATTGGCTGACCGTTGACGGTCGCGCCACCGGAACCGCCGCCGCGAACCGCGTGATGACCGCTTCGTTCAATCCGGACGGAAGCCAGTTCGTGGCCGACGCACCTGCGGGCGACACGCTGGGGATCAACAATTTGTCCTTCAACGACGGGGTCACCGGCGTGCGGCAGAGCACGCTGAATTTGGGCTTTCCGGTGAGCTATCCGGACTGGTCGCCCGACGGACAGACCATTGCCGTGACCCATATCTACGGGAACAGCGGTACGATCATCCAGTTTCAGGAAGGTGGCATTTCGGTGGTTCAGAATTCGGCCGCGGGATGGAACCCTGCCGAGGTGGTCGTGGTGCCGCACACGACTGGCAAGAGTCGCTACACTCCGAATTTCGTGCCTGACTCATCCTTCCTGCTGTACAGCGAGGCGACCCGGCAGACGGGTGACTCGGATTCGTTGGTCGACTCCTACGCCGATCCTTCGGCCACGGTCTGGGCGGTTCAGCCCCAAGCCAACGCAACGCCTGTGCTGCTGGCCAAGGCGAACGCGATGGGAGTGGCCGACCAGCTCACCTTGGCCGACGGACGCAGTTCGCTCGTGGTCCAGCGGATCTCCAGTGGAATGTTGATGGACACCTTCCCGCGGTCCGCTCCCTTTCAAGCCACGCAGAACGGGCACAAGCTGTTCTGGTTCACCTCGGCATCGCAGCGCCGGGCCGGTCTGCGACTGTACAAACCCAACCCGAGTGTCGTGGGCGACGAGCCGACGCAACTCCTGCTGTGGATGTTTGCCCTCGATGCCGACCAAGTCATGGCCGGGCAGGACGGAAGTTATCCGGGCTTCTTCCTCCCGTTCCAGGATCTGACGACCTCGAACCATATGGCGGCCTGGACCCAGCAATACGTTTCGGCCAACCCGCCTCCTCCGCCCCCAACCCCACCACCGCTGCCGCCGCTCACGGTCGTGCCGCCGGTTCCCTATTTGTAGATCGCGGCAGTGTGGGGTCTTGGATAGCCTAGTTCAGGCCCTTGTCGGCAAGTTCCTTGGTCACAAGGGCCATGCGCGCGGCGTTGAGTGGGTAGAGCATCATGAAGAACGCGCCGATGAAGCAGGTGATCATGGGGGCCCAACTCATCATGAAGCGCATGATCTGCTGGACGTGCTCGGATTGTGGCTGGTTCGCGACGTAGCCGGCCAGACCTAGCAGGATGCTGGTGAGCGAGCCGCCAATCGCCCATCCGAACTTCTGCGCAAACGAGCCGGCTGACATGACCAAGCCGTTCGAGGCGGAAGCACCCTGGTTGCGGATGTAGGCCGCGATGTCCGTGTACATGGCGAACAGAATGGCGGCAGTCGGTCCGGTGAGGAATGAGAACAGCACCTGCGTCGCGATGATGGTCGTGATGTTCTGTTTGGGGATGTAGTAGAAGTAGATCGAGAGCAGGCCCGACGAGAGGATGAGCACGTAGTACATCTTCTTCCTGTCGATGGTCTTGGCGAAGAAGGTGAAGACGATGACGCCCAGAAGTGCGGCAATTGTGCCAAGCGTGAAAAAGGCGCTCACGGCACCACCCTGGAACAGCCCCCAGCTCTTCACAGCTTCGGGGTCGGCGTAGTACTTGAAGTAGTAGGCGGCAACGCCAAAGCGCAGGGTGAAGGCGGCAATGGT
>Ga0187862_10006799_pt1 | contig 10325 bp, 9 predicted proteins | sample June2016WEW_10_1_FD_133003 | JGI IMG/M metagenome (GOLD analysis project Ga0187862, IMG submission 133003) | Peatland microbial communities from SPRUCE experiment site at the Marcell Experimental Forest, Minnesota, USA - June2016WEW_10_150 | ecosystem: Environmental > Terrestrial > Soil >... | reverse complement strand
CTCCAAATTGAGTTCGATCCGTCGTCGCTTACCAGCAGGGAGCCATCCGGAGCCACCGTCACGCCTACCGGACGCCCCCAGACGTTGCCATCGGGCAACACAAAGCCGGTGAGGAAATCCTCATACTCACCGCTGGCGTCGCCCGTCTGGTGGAGTGGGACTCGGACCACTTCGTAACCCACACGCACCGATTTGTTCCAGGAGCCATGCTCGGAGGCGAAAATGTCTCCCGTGTACTCGGCAGGGAACTGCTGGCCCTCATAAAAGGTCAACTCGAGCGAGGCATTGTGCGGCTGCAAGAGCACATCGGGCACGATGACTTTGTCTTTTAACTCGGGATGCTTACCCTTATGCCGTGGATCCTGATGGCCGCCCATGTACCACCAGGGCCAGCCGTAAAATCCACCTTCCTGGACGTGGGTGATGTAATCGGGGACCAGGTTGTCGCCGAGTCCGTCGCGCTCATTTACCGAGCACCACAATTCGCTGGTCTGCGGATTTATCGCGAGGCCGCCACCGGCGTTGCGGATGCCATAGGCATACACACTCAAGCGGCAGTTCGCCGGGTCACACCAAAGAACGTCGGCCCGGTCCTTTTCTTGCGGAGTGGTGTCGGGATCGTCCACGTTCGATCCCGAACCCACCGCAACAAACATTGCCTTTCCATCTTGGGAGAACACCACGGCACGAGTCCAGTGGCCGCCGGGCGCCGGCAGATCGGCGATGTGTTCCGGCGCTGCACTGGCCTTCAGGTCCCCGTTGTGATAAGCAAAACGAACCACTTCACTCTCGCTGCCTACGTATAACCATCGCGGATCAGGTCCCAGAGGATAGAACGCCAACCCATACGGGCGCTTCAACCCGCTGGCGAAAATCGCGGATTGCTCGGGCTTGCCGTCGGTGGTGAGGCCGCGAAATACCCGAATGCGCCCGGGATCGCTTTCCGTCACAAAAATATCGCCATTCGGGGCCGTCCGCAGGGTCCTGGGATTGTCTAGACCCGAGGTATACAGCTCGACCTTGAATCCAGCAGGCGCCACCGGCCACACACCGTCTGGCCGCGCCACCAGTCGAGGACCGTTGTCGGCCGAGTGAGTGGCATACGGTTGCGGCAGATCCTTTACCGTAATTTTACGAATGGTGCCTGGTTTCTCGTAGCGGAAGTCAGTGAAGGGTGGCGTCGGCGGGGCGCCCTTCAGCTTCGATATGCTCAGGTCAGGCGGCGCGGGCGCGCTGGCCTGCTGAGAATCTTGCGACTTCCCCATCGATTGCACATAGGTAACGATCCGCCAGCGCTCCTTCACGGGCAAGGCCGCCCATGAGGGCATCCCGTTGCCTTTGTCGCCTCGGGTGATGAACCAGAACACTTCGCCCGGCTTGACGGAGTCGAGCTTTCCATCCACCAGGGAGGGAACGTTACCGGTGCCTTTTCCGGCCACACCGTGGCAGGAGGCGCAGTTTTGCGCATACAGTTGCTTTCCGGCCGCAGTAGCCGCGTCCTGGCCCTGATACGGATTCTTCATTGCCTGAGCCGACGCTGGGGCATTGTGAAACTTGGTGTCTACATCGGCTGCCAGCAGCAGCGCCGCGGGCAGCAGAATGGTGACTGCGAAAAGACGGCAAAAACGGGAAATTGCGTGCATGGATCCTCTCGAAAATGATCTCAAGTCTGACAGTTTAACCAAAAGGCTTGGATGCATCTGGAATGCTCTCGGACCATGTGAGTTTTAGTTTCCATTATGTTTGGGGAAAACCCATTTAGGTGAATGGCTCACCAAAGCGACTTCTTTTCGTTCCAATTCGATCCCTGTCTGCGGAAGCAGGTCTATGCGGAGATCGGCCGCCCTGAGGAAGGACGTTACCTTTGTAATTCCGCGACTAAATTCGATGCGCCGGGTTTGTAAATTCCTGTAAGGATACAACCATGTTCGGGGGAAACTTGATCACAGTGCAGGAAAGCCGTATAAGCTAACAAATACCAACCGAACCCAAATTGCAGCCGGAGTTTTGAATGCGATCCTGGAAGTTTGCTCTGCCGCTTCTGGCCACATCCCTGTGCTTCGCCGCCCAGCCCGACCGCATCACCGCACCGATCGATTCCAGCCAAATGGTCACCCTGCCGGGCAATGTGCATGGACTTGCCCAGCCTCGTTTTGACATTGCCCGTGCCGATGGCAGCAAGCAACTATACGGGGTCTCGCTGGTCTTCCATCCCTCCGCCGCGCAACAGCAGGACCTCAGCAATCTGTTAGCCCAGCAGCAGGATCGCTCATCCTCGAATTATCACAAATGGCTGACACCGGCGCAGTTCGCCGATCGCTTCGGAATGACCAAGAGTGACATTAACCGGGCTGTGGGCTGGCTCGAATCCCAGGGCTTTACCGTTACTTCTGTGGCCAACAGTCGCAACCAAATTTCTTTTGACGGAACCGTCGCGCAAGTCGAGGCGGCTTTTGCCACGGAGATTCATGACTACCTGGTCGATGGCGAGACCCACTTCGCCAACGCCACCAATCCCTCGGTGCCCGCTGCTTTGGCGCAATCCGTGCTTTCGATCGGACATCTTCACAATTTCAATCCTAAGCCGCGAGCAATCGTGCGGAGAATGTCATCGAACGGAGTGGATTCGCATTTTACTTCTCATATTTCCGGCGATCATTATTTGTCCCCCGGCGACTTCGCCACCATCTATCACCTACAACCCCTATATGCGGCGGGGAACGATGGTACGGGCGAGAGCATCGCTGTTGTAGGACAGTCGACGGTCAACGCGACCGACCTGAGCAACTTCCGCAGCGCTGCCGGCCTTGCGGCGAAGGCCCCGCAATATATTCTCTATCCCAGCACTTCAACCGCGACACGCTGTTCGGGGGATGAGGGCGAATCCGATCTTGACCTCGAGTGGTCGGGCGGGGTCGCCAGCAATGCGAACATTATTTTCGTCTACGCGGGGCTCGGCGCTGGCGATACATGCACGAGCCGCGCAAATAGCGTGTGGGATGCTCTTCAGGACGCGGTGGACAACAACGTCGCCCCCGTCATCAGCACCAGCTATGGCTACTGCGAGTCGGGCCTCGGACAGTCTTTCACCGACACGGTTCAAGGATGGGCACAGCAGGCCAACTCGCAGGGCCAGACCATCATGGCGGCGTCCGGCGATGATGGAGCGGCGGACTGCGATACCACTGTCGCCTCCGCTACCAAAGGGTTGGCGGTCGATGTTCCCGCGGCAATTCCCGAAGTCACCGGTATGGGTGGAACCGAATTCTCCGGTGACCCTGCCAGCACGTCAACAACTATCTATTGGAACGCGACCGGAACTTCCGACGACATCTCGTCAGCGATCATGTATATCCCCGAGGAAGGGTGGAACGACACAGCTGAAAACGACTCCCTGTCGGCTTCGGGCGGCGGTGCAAGCATTTACTTCGCAAAGCCTTCCTGGCAGACCGGCACTGGAGTACCTAGCGACAGCAAACGCGATGTTCCCGATCTTGCATTGAATACGTCTCCTGACCACGACGGCTACCTGCTCTGCTCCGAAGATGGTCCGAACGAGACGATGGTGGCCACTTGTACCAGTGGTTTCCGAGATTCGAGTTCCAATTTAGATGTAGTTGGCGGTACTTCTGCTGCAGCGCCCACGTTTTCCGCCATCGTAGCGCTCCTTAACCAATATTTGGGCGCGTCCGGGCTGGGTGGCATAAACTCCACTCTCTACTCACTGGCGGCGAGCAATCCGTCGGCGTTCCACGATGTGACTACGGGCAATAACATTGTGCCTTGCACGAGTGGAACGACAGGATGCCCCACAACTAAACCATTTCAGTATGGCTTCACTGCGGGGGTGGGCTACGATCAGGTTACGGGCCTTGGCTCTGTGGACGCTGATGCGCTCTTCACCGCATGGTCCGCTTCCCGCACCGCCAGTTCAGTCACAGTTTCGCCTTCTGCGACGAACATCATGATCGGTGCCAGCGTGACGTTAGCCGTCACTGTTACTCCATCCATCGGCGTAGGAACCGTAAGCTTCTCTACTCTCAATGGCGGCTCTACCACGGCCTTGGGAACAGCCAACCTTTCACAGGGCGCTGCAACATTCACCACCTCAGCGCTTCCAGGCGGCACTAACAGCGTCACGGGGACATACGAGGGAGACGCATCTCACAGTGCTTCGACGTCCGTGCCCGAGGGCATTACCGTGACAGTGCCCTTCACTTTGTCTCTCAGCCCGGCGACTCTAACCGTTGCGGCGGGGCAGCCTGCAACCTCGGTGATAACTGTCACGCCCGTAAACAGCTTCAGCGGGGCCGTAAACTTTAATTCGGGGGTTTCTCCTGCAGGCGGCTGCACGGCGGGGTTGCCCTCGGGTGCGTCGTGCACCTTCAGTCCTTCCAGCGTCACTCTCGATGGCGTCCATTCACAAAATGTCACTATGACGATCGCTACCTCGGCAAATATGGCGCTGCCTTCAGGGGCACAGGCTCTTACCGTTGCCGGTACCAGCGGGAGCGCAGTGGTTTCGGTGAGCCCCATCCCCACATTGACCGTGACCGCGACCACTCAGAATTTCAGCCTCGCGTCGACTGGCGCGGCCACTTACTCGGTGGCTGCCGGTGCAACTGCGTCGGTGCCGATTACCGTTACCGGGGCAAACGGCTTCATCGTGACCTCAGTTACGCCCAACACTACCGCCCTGGCGGTCACCTACAGTTGCTTACAGAGCAGCATCCCGTCTGAGGTGCAGTGCGTGTTTAGTCCGGGGAGCGGAAACTCAATCAATAACACTTCGCTCACTCTCAGCCTCAAGACCACTGCGCCCACATCGGAGCTGCGCCCCCTGCTGCGACACGGCAACCGCATTTTCTACGCTCTACTGCTTCCTGGCCTGTTCGGAATTGTCTTGGCCTCGGGATCGCGGGGGCGTGGGGTTCGACTGCTGAGCCTGATCGTGGTTCTCGGCTTCTCCACTTTATGGTTGGGCTCGTGTAGCAGCAGTGGTGGCAGCAATGGCGGCCAGAGCAATCCGGGGACGCCGGCGGGAACTTATTCGATCGTCGTGAACGCCACAACTGGAGGTCCGAATGCGCTCACAGCTGCTCCACTTACAATCACGCTCGTTGTCACGAACTGACGGCCGTCTGGGGTGAAAAACCAACCGCGCGGATTAGACTCTTCTCACCGCGGTCGACGATTGCGGCGCGCTGGAGTTTTGCCTTCTCTCCCCCATGGTCTCATTGTGTCGAACTCCGCATCTGCGTCCCAACTGTCCGAGATGATCCCAAGGGCATCAAGCTGCGCTACGTGGCGCGCCCGCCGATCTTTGACCGCGACGAGAAAGTATTCGGCTACGAACTTCTCTTCCGTGACGGCATGGAGAACATGTTCCAGGGCGGTGATGCCGATGTAGCGTGGCGCTCCACACTGGATAGTTCGCTGCTGGTGGACATCGATGTTCTGTGTGACGGTCGTAGCGTTTTTCTGAATTGCACCCACAACAGGTTGATTGGGGCCTGGGCAGGGTGCTGCCTTCGCACTCCACCGTGGTTGAGGTTCTGTAAACCGATCTGGTCGATGCCGAAGTGACGAAAGCATGTCAGCGCCTGCCGGATACCTGATCGCCCTGACTACGTCAGCAACGATCCACGGGAGCCGCTAGCCGAAATGGCCGACATCTTCAAAGTGGACTGGAAGCTGACCACGCTCGAGGAGCGAACCGCGTTGGTGAAAAAACATGGCCCTTTGGCGCTGCCGCATGCTGGCGGAGAAGGTCGAGAACCCATGCCGAGTTCGTCGTCGCCCGCCCTAGTTGGATGTGCCGGAGATCGACAAGCTCATCAAGACCGAGGCTCCGATCTGCTACCGGCTGCTGCGCTATATGAACTCGGCGGGGTTCGGATTCAGGAATGAAATCCATTGGGTGCCATGCCCTCGCCATTCTCGGCGATCGTGAAGTGCGGCGTTGGGTGCGGCTCATCACCACCGTTGGTGCCGGTCAGGACAGAACCAGCGACCTTGTGCTGTGTGCACTGGTTCGCGCCCGCTTCGGAGAACTGCTGGCTCCGCTCACGCGCCACGACGACTACGATCTGTTCCTGCTCGGACTGCTCTCCATGCTCGATGTCATCCTGGAAATGTCCGAGGTGCTGGAGAAGATTCCGCTGGATTCCGAAACCAAGGCGCGGTGCGCCGTGAGCCCGGTTTGTTGCGCCCCATCTACTTATTGATGCCGGCCCACGAGAGCGGCGAGTGGGGAGCCGCCCGGGGTATCTGAGACGGTCTTCACCTGGATGCCGACGCGGTTGCTGCTGGGTATTGGCCGTCTCAACAGTGGGGCTGGTAAGTTTCCAGTGGAGCGTGAACGCGGGGCCGGTCCGCCGCTCGAGAACTTCTGGCGATGGCCTGTTGTGCAAAACCTATCCGTTTTGCCACTTGCGTGCGCGGAGAAGGACGAGTACCATTAACTTGTTCTCATTGGCCTCGTTCCCGCGTAGGCCTTCCGCGTCCCAGGCCGTTCCCGGCGGCGCGACGGATCCGACAACGGATAACCGATACGCAGAAATTATATTTGTCGCCAATACGAGTTGTTTCACCGTAGCAGTTGATGACCATTGTTTTGCCGCCCAACTCGCGCACCGCATGGAGGAGTTAACTTCCTTGCGCAGTGAAGGGCACTCCTGAGCCAGCGGAAAAGCCTGGCCGGAAAAGTTGCCGGTTCGCCAACACTGTTTGCCAGCATTGTCGCCAACATTGTAAGAGTCCGCCGCAACCAATGTGCAATCTGAAGTTACAGAACCTGAACTTGAGGAACCTTTAAACAGTTTAGCTTTACGACACTGCACCGGATCGAAGATCCGGCCAAGCAGTCTTGAGAGGACTATGAACGCAGGACCAGGAAGGCCTTCCGGTGGCGGGGGCAGAAATCGACGGCGTCGTGGGCGTCGTCCCAACAATGGGCGTGGACCCCGTGCCGCCGGCCCCAGCCAGTCGCGCCACAATCAGGACGGCATCTACACCGCTCCCATGGATCACAGCTATCGCGCCGCGTTGGCGGGTAATGGAAACAATGGGCAGGGAGCGCGTCGACCGCGCCCAGGTTTTGCTGCGCCCTTCGCGCCGGCGGACCCCGAGCCTCTGCCCGTGTTGCGCGAAGATTCCAACTCACGAATCTTTGCTTTCGTTGATGATCTCTTCTTCGCGGCCAAGATTCAGGAGACCGCGCGCAAACTCAACGTTAAAGTCGAGTTCGCCAAGAACGACAAGGACCTCGCGGAGCGCATGCAGCAGAACGGCGAAGAAAAGCCATCACTCATCATCTTCGATCTCAACAACGCTAACGCCAAGCCACTCACGCTCATCCCCAAGCTGAAGTCGAAGCTGAAGAAGGGAACCTCGATCATTGGATTCCTTTCTCATGTGCAGGGAGATCTGAAGCAGAAAGCTCACGAGGTGGGCTGCGATATGGTGCTGCCGCGTTCTGCGTTCTCCCAGAACTTGCCGCAGTTGTTGCGCCGTCACGGAGCACCGGAAGACGAAAATCCGACGGTGCAGTAGCGGCCCTGAGCTATCCCGGGGGCCAAGCCAGCGAGCGCCCTCCGAGTAAATGCACGTGAAGATGGAAGACTGACTGGCCCGCCCCGGGACCAACATTCAATACAGTGCGGTAGCCTTGCTCAATATTGCGCTGACGCGCGATCTCCGCTGCGGCCAGATGACATTGACCAATGATTTCGGCCTCGTCCGCCTGCGCTTCTTTCAATCCGGCAAAATGTTTCTTCGGAATCACCAGCACGTGGATGGGTGCCTGCGGGTGAATGTCTTCGAAGGCGAACACATGGTCGTTCTCATAGACTTTCTTGGCCGGAATCTCGCCACGGAGAATTCGGCAGAAAAGGCAGCTGCTGCTCGGGTCCGTCATCAGTCGGTCACCATGGCGGAAAGATAACACCGAACCAGAAAAATTGTCAGCGGAAGCGGCTAGCAAAACTTCTTGACCAGTTCCGAGAACGGCTCGGAGCCCACATTCCACGTGCCTTCAAAAGGATTGTCCAGATCGGTTAGTACGAAGTTGGCAAAGAACAGAAGCATGGTCATAATTGCAACAGCGACTAGTCCAAACGCAAGGTTTCGGAACGGATAGAAGAAGAGCAAAACAAAAATCATAGACGCGGTAAGCGCGACAAATACCAGAAGGGTTCGGGGCATTCTCTTTGCGCTTAGGGAAAGCCGTTCATCCCGATGAGAACTCGCCTGATTCGCGATATCCAGCAGCCTCTGGTAGAGGATGCGCTCGGTCTCGTCCCCCGGTTTCACATCCGTAACGCTGGGAATGACAGCGGCAAATAGTTTGTCTGTCTTGTCGGTCTCCCCGCCCGCTGACAGCGCTCACCATTCCGTTTCTGCAACGCCCCGCGCGTAAATCTTCACCGCCCGCACCATGGGTTCGCGCACAGTCTGCTTTAGTTGCTGACTGAACAAGAGCAGATCTTTCAATGCTCCCGACTCTTTCAGAATCTCGGTTTCGACGGAAGTGAATTGTCCCCAGATGACGTAGATGGCGAAAGCATAGACGACGCTATAAAGCGTTCCGATGATCTGCAGAAGCGCTCCGATTCCCTCTGCATCATTCTCGAAGAGCTTATGAAATCCCGCCAAGCGGAGCACGAGGTAGAGCGCAACCACGCTGACGATCATCTTGGCGCCGCGGAGGCGTGCAGCCGCTGGAATGACGTCCAGGGATTTTGCCGTGACTCCCATAAAGCAACAATCAGCGATTTGCCAACGTACCGACTCTAGGTACTAGTCCAGCCTTACCAGAAAAACTGCGCCATCCGAGGTTGTGGTTTCTGCGGCTAATTGTTGGGCGCGTTTGCGATCATCATCGAGTACGCGCACCCGTACCCACCAATCTCCCACCGGGCTGCCAAAATGCTGCACTTTGGCGGTGCGATAGCGGCGCGTGAGATGATCGGCGAACTTGCTGGCCTCTTGCTCATGCGCAAAACTTCCAATCTGCACGGCCCACCTTCCGCCACTCTCAAGAGGAGCCGGAGTTTGCATTACCTCCACTTTCACTTCTGCCACGCCCGGCAAGTAAACATCAACCTTACGCGCGGCGGCCAATGATAGATCCAGGATGCGTCCGGGGATGAACGGTCCGCGGTCAGTGATACGCACCAGCGCCGTGTGGCCGGTTTTGAGGTTTGTGACGCGCACGATCGTGCCCAGCGGCAACGTGCGATGGGCGGCCGTCATGGCGTGCATGTTGTAGACTTCGCCGTTCGATCCCACCCGACGGTGATAGGGGGGGCCATACCAGCTTGCCCGGCCAATCTCCGTGGCCAGGGGCCTGGAATCGGCAGCAATGGTGGGCTCGGCCAGGTCGGCTTGGTTTTCTTTCGTGCCAGGCAGATGGTCGTTTGTAGCCGCACCCCCGGGACGGGCCTCCGGTTCAGTGGCGGCCGGCGGTGGTGGCACATTTACCCGCGCCTGTTTGGGACGACCGCAGCCGCCGAGAAGCAAGATCGCAAACAGCAAGGCAAGGCAGGTTGGGCGTGGGGTCAGCGCAGCACTTGGGCTTTGCTCGCGCGAGTATTTCGTTGAGTCCAATCGGGCTACTTCGGAGGATGCGGATTTTTCTCCATGTAATCGGCGAACTCGGAAAGCTTCTCCGAGGCTACGCGGAGGGCCTTCGTCGAGTGCTGCCGCACGGCGGGCACGACCTCGTCGTTCAGGTATTTGATGAACTCTGGAATCTCTTTCTCGATCTTCTCGGCGGCCTCGGCTACAGTCTTGCTGACCCGCGCCGACGCGTCTTCCACCTTGCGGTTGAAGTCGTTCATAGTGCTCCTCGATCCTGCTGGGCGTGAACCACCTCACGCGAATGTCGCGAATACCAGGCTCAGCTATTATTTCGTGCGGCGAGAGCGCGGTCAATGGCTGCGCATATCGCGGGTCAACCCGTTTGGGCATCGATCGATCGATTAGAATCGCAGCCTGCGCGGTTTTTGGTGGCGCCGGGAAGAATGACCTTTACGGATGCGGGTTAAGGCGGAGATCTGCGAGGTGCGGGGAAAGTTCCGACGACGACTGCTGGCTTGGTACGACGTGCATCGGCGCGATCTACCCTGGCGCGCGAACCGTGATCCCTATCGCGTGTGGCTCTCCGAAATCATGCTCCAGCAGACGCGGGTTGCGGCGGTGATTGCGCACTACCACGAATTTCTGCGGCGGTTTCCTACGGTGGAGAAACTGGCGGCGGCGCGCGAGGCGAGCGTGCTGGCGGCGTGGAGCGGTCTGGGATATTACCGGCGCGCGCGCATGCT